>ERZ825324.1572-NODE-1572-length-27107-cov-5.044507_pt1 | contig 27107 bp, 20 predicted proteins | sample MGYA00519859_ERZ825324 | MGnify/ENA primary metagenome ERZ825324 (study PRJEB31778, sample SAMEA3449198) | human gut metagenome | biome: human gut; feature: human-associated habitat; material: faeces | place: United Kingdom | collected 2010/2012 ... | reverse complement strand
CAATATATAAATTTCTTCCATAATTATTTATAACAATAATTTTTGTCTATACTCTAAACAAAATAAGAGCACTACTCATAATTGAATAATGCTCTTATTAGTTATATTGTTATAAAGTTTAAATTAAAAGAATTATATGGCAATTTTATTTTTCTACTCTTAACATTTCAGCTTTTTCTTCTACTTCACCTTTAGCTAAAACTTTTACATCTTTGAAAGAGTCAGTATTACTTATTATTATTGGAGTTACTGTTCTATATCCAGCTTTTTGGATTTTATCTTTATCAAATTCAACTAATAAGTCACCAACTTTTACTTTATCCCCAACTTTTACATGAGTATCATAGTATTGACCATTTAATTGAACAGTATCTAATCCTATATGAACTAATACTTCACATCCATTATCTGAAACCATACCTATAGCATGTTTTGTTGGGAATAAAGTCATTATTGTTCCATCAAAAGGTGCAACAACTTTTCCTTCTTCAGGTACTATAGCAACACCTTTTCCTAATATACCTTCAGAAAATACACCATCTCCAACTTCTTCTAATGATACAGCCTTACCTTCTATTGGTGCTACTATTATACAAGCATCTTCACTTTTAGTTTCTTTTGTAGCTTCAACTTTATTTTCTTTTTTGTTTTCTACAACTAAATCTTCGTCAACATCTACCTTAGCTCCACTTGCTATAAAATCTTCTAAATTTGATTTTATAACTGTAACTTTTGGTCCGTATACAACTTGTACACCATTACCTTTTTTGATTACACCTGCTGCTCCACTTGCTTTTAACATACCTTCATTTACTTTTGAAGGATCTTTAACTGTTAAACGAAGTCTTGTTATACAGCAGTCTAAGTCTGTTAAGTTTTCACTTCCACCTAAACCTTGAAGTATTAAAGCACTTAACTGATCATCTGCATCTCCTTGAGATACATTTTGTCCATCTTTCTTAGCATTAACATCTGCTCTTGTATATAATTTAACTTCAGCATCGTCATTATCTTCACGACCTGGAGTTTTGAAATCGAATTTTTTAATTAAGAAACTGAATAAGAAGTAATAAACTGCAAAGTAAGCTATACCTACAAATACTATGTTTATCCAGCTTGTTTTAGCATTCCCTTGAAGTATACCAAATAAGAATAAATCTATAAGACCTCCAGAGAATGTCATACCAACACCAACATTTAACATATGCATTAACATATATGCAGCACCTGCAAATACACAGTGAATTACATATAATACTGGTGCAACGAATAAGAATGTAAATTCTAATGGTTCTGTTATACCTGTTAACATTGCTGTTAATGCTGCTGATAATAATAATCCTCCAGCTACTTTACGTTTTTCTGGTTTAGCACATTTATACATTGCAAGTGCTGCTCCAGGAAGTCCGAAAATCATAAGTGGGAACTTACCTGACATAAATCTTGTTGCTGAAACTGCAAATTTTGTAACTGATGGATCTGCAAGCTGTGCAAAGAAAATATTCTGTGCACCTTCAATTAACTGACCTCCAACTTCCATTGTTCCGCCAACGCCTGTCTGCCAGAATGGAAGATAAAATACGTGATGAAGACCAAATGGAATAAGAAGTCTTTCCATAAATCCGTATACCCATGTTCCTGCGTAACCTGAATTAAGTACTAAATCTCCAACAGAGTAAATTCCGCTCTGGATAACCGGCCAGATAAAGAACATTAAAATACCAACTAATGTGAAAACTAATGAACAAATAATTGGAACAAATCTTGTTCCGCCAAAGAATGATAATACCTGTGGCAATTCGATTTTGTAAAATTTGTTATGAAGTGCTGCAACACCAAGACCAACAATAATACCACCAAACACACCCATCTGTAATGAAGTAATACCTACAACATCTGTTGTGGCACCTTCAAGCATTTTTTCTGCGCCACCGTTAATTGTAATCATGGCACCAATTGATGCGTGCATAATGAAGAAAGCTATAGCTGCTGCAAGTGCTGCAACTTCCTTTTCTTTTTTTGCCATACCTATTGCAACACCCATTGCAAAAATAATCGGCAGGTTAGTAAAAACTATATTTCCCGCATCACTCATTACCTGAAATATTGCATTAAATACTGTTCCAGGTCCCATAATACCTAATAATCCGTATGCTTTAAGCATTGTTTCATTTGTAAATGAACTACCAAGTCCAAGTAACAAACCTGCTACAGGAAGGATAGCTATTGGAAGCATAAATGATCTTCCTACACGTTGTAAAACACCAAAAATTTTGTCTTTCATTTTTTCTCCTTTCAAACACTAATAATATTTTGGTTCATTTGGGCATGTATCATACATTTACGACTATTTTTGTTATAAGTTGCAGCTCTTTTAAACACAAAAAAAGTAGGTATAACAGATACACGACCCCCTTTGAGATGTGTGTATAGTTAATGCCTACTTAAAGTTACATACTATTTAAAATTATTTAATTTACTTCATTAGAGTAACATCTGATGGTTGGGATGTCAACCCTGATTTTGATTTTTTCTACCAGATTAGTAGATTTTTATATATAATACCACTGTGGTAGGAATTGCTATGATAAACTCAGATATTATCTTTATTGTTCCTCAATTTTCTTTGCCAAATCTTCCAAATACTCCCAACGGTCCATTTTTTCCATAAGAAGTGTTTCCGTTTCTTCCTTACTTTCCATAAGTTCCCTAAGCTTAACTGAATTAGTTGCATTCTTGACTATTTCACCGTCAAGCTTTTCAATCTTCTCTTCTAATTTTGCAATATCGTCCTCAATTGTCTCGTATTCTCTTTTTTCATTGTAAGAAAACTTAAGCTTTTTGTTTCTTATTTTGTATTCCTCTTTTTCGGTTTTGTCTGAATCTGACTTTCCTGCACTGCTACTTTTTGTTTTTAACAAAGCATTTTCTTCAAGCAGTCCCTTTTCCTTCTTTCGATTTATGTAATCTGTATAACCACCTTCGTACTGATCGATTACCCCATTTCCCTCAAAGGAAAAAATTCTTCTGACAACTCTGTCTAGAAAATATCTGTCGTGGGATACGGTAATTACAATTCCATCAAAACTATCCAAATAATCTTCAAGAATTGTCATTGTTTCAATGTCCAAATCGTTAGTTGGCTCATCAAGTATAAGCACATTTGGGGCTTCCATAAGCACACGCAAAAGATTTAAGCGACGTTTTTCCCCACCTGACAATTTTTCAATCTTACTATACTGCTGTGACGGTTCAAAAAGAAATCTTTCAAGCATAACCGAGGCTGACACAAGTCCTTCCTCTGTTCTTACAAACTCGGCAGTATTTTTTATATAATCAATAACCCTATCATCAGGATTCATATAAGCAATTCCTGCCTCTTTGTTATTTTCAAGCTCCTGTGTATAATAACCTATTTTGATAGTCTGTCCAATGTTTACACTACCGCTGTCAGGCTCAATTCTTCCATCAATAATCTTCATTAAGGTAGTTTTTCCACAACCATTTTTGCCCACAAAACCTACTCGGTCGCCCTTTAGAAAATTATAAGAAAAATCATTTATCAAAACTTTGCAGTCATATGCCTTTGAAATATTTTCAAGTTCAATAGTCGTCTTGCCCATTCTTGACTTAATGCTACTTAACTCAATTTTTTCGTCCTGAACAATCCCTTTTTGATTCTTTAGATTTTCATATCTTTGAATGTGTGCTTTCTGCTTAGTAGACCTTGCTCTTGCCCCACGCTGCATCCATTCAATTTCTTTTCGAAGAATGCTCTGACGCTTTCTCTCGCTTGCCTTGGCACTTGCCTCACGCTCAGCTTTTCTCTCCAAAAATCCTGAGTATTTTTCGTTGTAACTATAGATTTTTCCTTTATCAAGCTCGATAATCCTGTTAGTTACGCTGTCTAGAAAATATCTGTCATGAGTAACCATAACAAGCGCCCCCCTAAAACCGCGCAACTGATTTTCAAGCCATTCTGCCATTTCGCTATCCAAATGGTTATTAGGCTCGTCCAAAATCAAAATATCACAAGGTGTAATCAAAACAGAAACCAACGCCAGTCTCTTTCTCTGTCCACCTGAAAGTTCTGAAGTTTTCTGCTCAAAATCAGTAATTCCAAGTCTTGTCATCATCGCTTTAGCCTTAACCAATTCATCTTCATTGGCATGATGGTGAATCATATTCTGAACACTTTCAAGCACCGTGTCTTCTTCATTAAAAATAGGATTCTGTGGCAAATAATGAATCATCATATTGGCTGCCTTAATTACCTGTCCTTCATCCGGGATTTCAAGACCTGCCATAATCTTAAGCAAAGTAGACTTCCCTGTCCCATTAATTCCTATAATTCCTACCTTCTCCCCTTCGTGAAGGTAAAAACTTGCCTCGTCAAATAATTTTCTTTCTGTATATGAATGTGTTATGTTTTCTAATGATAGAATGTTCATTGTGTTCCTCTTTCTTTGGATTGATTTTCTAAACTTGTCATTACTGTTATACTTTTTAGTCTTGTTTTTAATATTACTTTTTAATCTTGCTTTTTATTATTTCTTTTGGTATTGTTCTTTCTTCTTTTTCCTGTCATTTCCTCTACAACCATTTTAAATACTGTTGTTACCGGAATTACTTTTGTCCCAAATTCAAAATCTTCTGAATGATACTGCTTCATAATTATCTTAAGTGCCGCAAACTTATCCTCATCTTCAACAAACTGAATCTGACCGCGTCCCATTACACTTTCGTATGCCATAGTGCAACTCATCTTTTCATCATTTAAAATAAACTCATGTCCACAGTCCATTTCGAAAGCTACCTTGTTATTTTTTTTAAGTAATTCAAGCTTCTTTCCCTCGCTTGCGCAGTGAAAATAAAGAACCACCTTACCGTCTTCCATATTAAGTCCAAAATTCATTGGCACAATGTATGGATAATCTCCATCATTAATCGCCAATCGGCAAACATCACATTTATTTATTACTTCAATTATTTCATCAAAATCTTTTATTTCTCTATCGCTTCTTCTCATAGTGTCCTCCTCGGTAATATCTATTCGTTATTTTATATATGTTGATTTTTTCTTGTATTAATATTTTATGTAAATTAATTTCTTTCTGATTTCACACTTTTTTATTATACAGAAGTAGGTTGTGAAAATCTACGATAATTCTTCAAAGTTGTCATATACATAGTCAAGAATTGCAGTGTTATATAACACTGTTATGAAACTATCTGCTAATGATTTTGTCAATATTTTCCTGTGCTCCATATATGGATCTATTGCCATTTACAACGTAAGCAAGACTGCATACTACCACAAATGCAAGCATATTATTTCCACCAAAAACCTCTATTCCAAGCATAATCGGTGCCATTAATGTATTAGTGGCACTGCCAAAAACTGCCGCATAACCAAGTGCTGCACATAACATCGGAGAAATTCCAAGAAATCCGCCAAGTATTATTCCCAGAGAAGCCCCTATTGAAAATAATGGTGTAACCTCTCCTCCCTGAAATCCTATTGATAAAGTTAAAACTGTAAGCAACAATTTAAGTAACCAATCCACCAGAAAAATTTCTCCATTTCCAAATGCGTTTGAAATCAGGTTTGTACCAAGTCCGCTATATCTGCCATGCCAAAGTAATAATAAAATTATTGCCAATGGTATAGAAACCAAACCTATTCTTACGTATGGATTTACAATTTTTTCAGCCATTATTTTTTTCAGTAATTGAAGTAAATAAGAAAAAATTCTTCCTCCAATTCCAAATGCTAACCCTAAAATTATGATTATAATTACTGTTTTTGCATCTGACATATTAATTGTTTCATTTAATTCTACTGCAAACTTTTCTAGTCCCAAAGAATGCGATGTAAAGGATGCCACAAAAGCTGCTGTTATTGCCGGAAGTAATGCCTGATAATCCATGTAACCTGCCACAATTACTTCCATTGCAAAGAAAGTTGCCGCCAATGGTGTCTGAAATAATCCACCAAAACCTGCTGCCATACCGGTTATTAACATAATCCTGCTATTATCAGGAGTTTTTAACTTTCTTCCCATATAATGCGACAATGTTGCACCTATCTGAACCGCCACACCTTCTCTTCCTGCACTTCCGCCAAACAAATGTGTAATCCATGTTCCTATCATTACAAGCGGCACCAAAGCCATAGGAATTGAATCCCTTTTATTCTGTCCTGCCTCAAAAACCAAAGTCATTCCCTTTAGACTAACCTTGCTAAAATATGAATACATCCAAACAATAAACAAACCTGCTATTGGCAAAAAAGGTATCAGATATTTGTAATTAGCTGTCCTAAAATCTGAAATGGCAAGTAATCCTCTGCCAAAAATTGTATCCACTATTCCAACTATAATACCAATAATCACTGCCATTGATATGTACTTAATGCCAAGCGTAATTTTATCGCTGTTTCTCATTTTTTTCTCCTATTTTCATATCGTCAGAGAGAAAACGCCTCCAAACACGTTGATTTTCTTATTTTGCTCCGCCGTCTATCGTACAGCGAAAACTTAAACTCGCCTTCGGCTCAAACAGTAAGTTTATCGCTGTACACTATGCTCGCAAAATTTCAAAAATCTGCCTATCGTTTGTAGTCGTTTTCTCTCTAACGACATATAACTTGCAAAAAACTCATAACGCGTAAAAAGCTGACTTCCCCTGTGTATTGCACAGAAGTCATCAGCTTGTTATAAGCGGTTTCGATTAAATCGAGGGAGAACCTCATTCCCTTTTATTTATTGCAAACATATGCATCTCTATGTTCTTATATCTATGTCAAACCTTAGCATATTTATGGAAATGTGTCAATTCTCTTGTTTTCCACAAAAGGTGAAAAAAAGGAACCGGTAACTGCTTTAAAAGTCAGTTCCGATGCCTTTTTGTTCGTATATGTTTACTTAGTTTTTATTTTTCTTTAAATTATTTATTACCGGATTGTTACGTGCTTCGCACTCCCACAATCCTACCACAATATTCGCATATCGTGAAGCTTACGCTCCACTTTTTTGCTCATATTATGTGCGTATCCCAAGGTCATTTTTCCACCTTTGTGCAAGCACAGGTGGAAAAGACCTTTTGACACTGTAATATTATTATATTATTTTACGTTAAATGCTTTTATTCCAGGATAAACTGCACTATCGCCTAATTCTTCTTCAATTCTAAGAAGCTGGTTGTACTTAGCCACACGTTCACTTCTGCTTGGGGCACCTGTCTTAATCTGACAAGTGTTAAGTGCTACTGCAAGGTCAGCAATTGTTGTGTCTGCTGTTTCACCTGAACGATGTGATGAAATAGCTGTGTAGCCTGCCTTGTGAGCCATCTTAATTGCCTCTAATGTTTCTGAAACAGAACCAATCTGGTTTAATTTGATAAGGATTGCATTACCTGCACCCATTTCAATACCTTTTGCAAGTCTTTCTGTATTAGTAACAAATAGGTCATCACCTACTAGCTGAACCTTGTCACCAAGTCTGTCTGTAAGTTTCTTCCATCCTTCCCAATCTTCTTCATCAAGACCGTCTTCAATAGAAATGATAGGATATTTTTCGCATAATTTTGCCCAATGTTCAATAAGTTCTTCAGCTGTATACTCTGTTCCTGCCTTTGGAAGCTTGTAGTATCCTTTACCTTTTTCGCTCTTCCATTCTGAAGATGCTGCATCCATTGCAATCTTAAAGTCTTTGCCAGGTTCATATCCAGCTTTCTTTACAGCTTCAAGAATAGTTTCAATAGCTTCTTCATCAGACTTAAGTGCAGGAGCAAAACCACCTTCATCACCAACTGATGTAGCTAATCCTCTTTCTTTTAAAATTCCTGCCAAAGCGTGAAATACTTCTGCACACCATCTTAAGCATTCTTTAAATGAAGGTGCTCCTACAGGCATAATCATAAATTCCTGTACGTCTAATCCTGATGATAAAGCATGGCAACCACCATTTACAATATTCATCATTGGAACAGGTAATCTGTTTCCTGAAATTCCACCTAAAAATCTATAAAGAGGAATGTCTAATGATGTTGCTGCAGCTCTTGCTGATGCAATTGATACTGCCAGAATAGCATTTGCTCCAAGTTTTGTCTTTCCCTTAGTTCCATCTGCATCAATCATAGCCTTATCTACTGCATAAATATCTGATGCATCCATTCCAATAAGAGTATCATTTATAATTGTATTAATATTTTCTACAGCTTTCTGAACGCCCTTACCTAAATATCTGTTTTTATCACCATCTCTAAGCTCTAAAGCCTCAAACTCTCCTGTTGATGCTCCACTAGGTGCAGTTCCTCTTCCAATAATTCCATCTGCCAAATATACTTCAGCTTCTACGGTTGGATTTCCTCTTGAATCTAAAATTTCTCTTCCAATAACCTTTTCAATTTCCAAATAATTCATTATAGTATGCTCCTCTCTGCTTTTGGACTTCTATACCGAAAGGTAGCTAATCTTTCGGTACTTAGATATTTCTAAAGAGTCCAAATGATTTATTCGTTGAAGTTAGTTAGTTACAGTTAACCATAATTATATTAAACTAATTAATATGAAAATGCAAGATGTTTTTTGAATTATTCTTGTTCTGCCGTCGCCAATTACGGAATCTGAGAGCGAAATTTCTGTGGCTTCCGTAATTGATCTTGTTCAATACGTGTGGGACAGCATTTTTGTTCTACGACACGTAATTTTGCGCTGGAAATAAACAATTCTTCTTCAAATTACTTGTCAGATTGAACTTTTATTGTATGACACGTAATTGAACTTTAAATTTAATGAATTTTTCTTAGAATTACGTGTCACATTAGACTTTCATTATATGACACGTAATTCACACTCAAATAGATTGGCAACCCCTCAAAAAATTCAATTCCACAAAAAAGAGAGACACCACTCCTTGGCATCTCTCCTAGTATCCAGCTAACCTTCTATACTTGGGTTATAAATATTCTGTTTTACATATACATTTTAAAACATGCTTAAATATGCTTCTTAGAAATATAATCAAATCACATATATCTCTTAAAGATGTGATTGAATATATATGAATTTAAATAGGCAAGCACTGCGAATCCCACAAACAGCATTACATAAACAACGCTTCCTGCGGATCTACCTAATAGCACAAGCAATATAATAGGCAACAATGTTATAAATACTATTAACAGTGTCCATGGGAAATATCCTATTCCCATAAGGAAAGCGTTTTTCAGTGTGTTTTTGATGGTATTTTCAAATGTACTTTGAAGTGCCATTGCATATAAAAACACAAACAAAATAGCAAGCGCTGCTGCAAGTATTAAACCTTTTAGCGCTGTTGTTACTATTGTTTTTTCAAAACTATTAATTATGTACAAATCAATTGTTGGTATTAATGCCAACAATAATAATATAATCCACATAATTGTTGACTGTTTAAAATTCTCTTTAAACAGTCTGAAATAGTTTCTGAAAATATATCCTTCTCTGTTTTCTGCCATCTTCTTGGTTACCCCGTAAAGTGCTGTAGTTGAAGCACCTATAGTAATTATAGGCAATGAGCATAAAACAAATAACAAATTTACAACTACCAAATCCGCTATTCTTGATACCACTTCATAAAATTTACTGTCTATTCCAAACACTGTTTTTCCCTCTCTAAACTGCTCTTATACTTAATTTAATATCTCCAAGTCTATTATTTTCTTCTGATAACAAGACACAAGTACAATTATTAATCATTTTATACAAGACGCAAATACAATCTTTAATCATTTTTATATTTCTTTTACAGAATCTCTTTCTAAAAGTTCAGCTTGGAAAATCAACTGCTTCTTTTCCTCTTTTCCGTTTATTTGATCCATTAAAAGCTCTATTGATGATTTTACCATCTGTTCACATGGCTGTTTCATTGTGGAAAGTGATGGTTGAAAATATTTTGACATTTCAATTCCATCAAATCCTAATACCGAATAATCATCGGGGATTTTCTTACCTGCCTCTGAAATAGCCTTATATGCACCAAAAGCTGTTAAATCAGAAATAGCATAAAGTGCAGTAAACTCTTCTTTTGACTGCAATAATTCTTTTGTTACTTCATAACCGTTTGCCACTGAATATTCAGGAATATCATCTTTCATATATCTTACAAGGTTTTCATTCACTTTAATGCCATTATCTGCCAAAGCTTCCCTGTACCCCTTTAATCGAAGACCACCTACTGCCTGATCACTACTTTTACCTGAAATCATAGCTATCTTCTTATGACCTTTTTTGCAAAGATAATCCACTGCTCTGTAGCTTTCTTTTTTATCATCAATAGAAACTGATGAACACTTTCTTTTTGGTGCTGTCATATTAACAGCTACAGTACACAGTACATATGGTACTCCTATTTCTTCAAGCCTTGTGTCAAGATAATCCATCTGTCCACCAAGAAAAATTAAGCCCTTTAATCGTTTCTCCTTTGCAAGCTGTACTGCTACACTTACATCATCCTGGTCCTCACCTACTGCATGAAGTAAAAATGTATATTCATGTTTTTTAAGTTCTTCCTCAAATATTTTTAACATTCCCTGAAAGAACTGGTTATCAATACCTTTTATTAACAGTGCTATCGTATTAGATTCTGTCATTTTCAAATTTCTGGCACTATTGTTAGGAACATAATTATATTCTTTTATAACCTTAAGAATTCTTTTTCTGGTATTCTGATTAATTCCTGGATCATCATTAATTGCTCGAGAGACAGTGCTAATTCCAACTCCGCATATTTTTGCTATGTCTTTAATAGTTAAATTTGCCACGCCTTTCCCCTTTCGTTATATATAATTATATATTTTTTAATTCCACAATCTGGTATTCTATCATATACATGTTATTTATGCAAAAAAGCTGCGAAAATTAATTTTCGCAGCTTTTTATTATTTTATCCTCTACCATAAATAACTGTTAATTCTTTTATTGTATTGGATAATTTCTTTGTAATTTGTGTGGATTTTGCACGCCAGCACCAGTTACCTCCCAACGTTGATGGTGTATTCATTCTTGCCTTGTTATCAAGATGTAAATAATCCTGTATAGGAATAATACATGTATTGGCAGTAGATGCCTGAGCCATGCGAATAACTTCATCAACTAATTCTGACTTGTCTTCTACTTTTCTTCCTATGTATTTTTGAATCATCTCTATTTCTTCCGGTTCAATACTGTCTAACCATCCCTTTAACGTTTCGTTATCATGAGTTCCTGTATACACTACACAGTTTTTGTCATAATTGTATGGTAAATAATCTCTCGGTCCGGATGAATCCCTGCTGTCAAAAGCAAATTCCAAAACCTTCATATTCGGAAATCCCGAATCATTAACCAGCTGTCTTACTGAATCAGTTATGTATCCCAAATCCTCAGCTATAATATTAACATTACCTAAGCAATATTTTATAGCATTAAATAAATCTATTCCAGGTCCTTTCTCCCAATGTCCGTTCGTTGCATCCTTATCACCTGCAGGTATTGAATAATATTCATCAAACCCTCTAAAATGATCTATTCGTACAACATCATATAACTGAACACTTCTTTCTATTCGCTTTATCCACCAATCAAAATTAGTCTGCTTATGATATTCCCACTTGTATAAGGGATTTCCCCAAAGCTGTCCTGTTGCAGAAAATCCATCCGGTGGACAACCTGCAACAGCTGTAGGCTTTCCATCATTATCCATTTGGAATAACTCAGGATGTGACCAAACATCTGCACTATCATAAGCCACATATATTGGAATATCTCCAATAATTTTTATACCATTGTCGTTGGCATATTTTTTCAATTTATACCACTGCCTATAAAATTCATATTGGACAAATTCATAAAATTCAATTTCTTCACTTAGCTCTTTTTTGTAATATTCCATAGAATATTCCCATCTAAGCTTTATATCTTCAGCCCAATTATCAAAGCTTCTGCCTTCAAATCTTTCCTTTATGGCCATGAACATTGCATAATCATTTAACCAATAGCAGTTTTCATCTTTAAACTTTTTGAACTCCTCTTTTTCACCAATGTTACTTTTCTTGTACGCTTTCTTTAAAAGTTTAAATCTGCCGTTATACAATTTTTCATAGTCGACTGTATCAGCCCTGTTGCCAAACTTTACCTTTTTACATTCCTCTTCTGTTAACAATCCCTGATCTATTAGATCTTCTAAACTGATAAAGTAAGGATTTCCCGCGTATGTAGAAAATGACTGATATGGTGAATCTCCATAACTTGTTGGTCCTATAGGTAGTATCTGCCAATATTTTTGATTGGAATTTTTCAAAAAATCCACAAACTTATATGCTTCCTTTGAAAAACTTCCAATGCCATATTTTCCCGGCAAACTTGAAATTGGTAATAAAATTCCACTAGCCCTCATAGCTTCTCCTCATATGTTACTTAACCTTTTACTGCTCCTGCAGCTACACCCTTAATAATATGCTTCTGACATGTTAAGTAGAAGAATATTACAGGTATAATACTTAAAATGATAAGTGCCATTATTGCACCTAAATCTACTGAACCGTAGCTTCCCTGTAAGTACTGAATATGAATTGGAATAGTTCTGTACTGATCAAGATCAAGAACCAAATATGGAAGTAAGTAATCGTTCCATATCCACATAATTTCAAGAATACCTACAGATATTAATGTTGGTTTTAACATTGGAATAATAACAATAAAGAATGTTCTGATTGGTCCACATCCATCAATTGCTGCTGCTTCTTCAATCTCAAGTGGTAAACCTTTAATAAATCCTGTGAACATAAATACTGCCATACCTGCACCAAATCCTAAATATATAACCGGAATAGTCCAAGGTGTATTAAGTTCCAATGAATCTGCTGTATTTGACAATGTGAACATTACCATCTGGAATGGTACTACCATTGAAAATACAAACAAGTAATATACTATCTTACAAACCATGCTGTCAACTCTTGCTATGTACCATGCTGCCATTGATGTACAAATCAAAATCAACGCTGTTGATAAAACTGTAATTACAAAACTATATAATACCGATTTAAAAAACGGATAATTTCCAAATGTAAAACCTTTGATATAGTTTGCCCAACCTACTAACGCCTCACCAGTAGGCCATGCAAATGTGTCTGTTTTTACAAAGGTGTTAGCTTTGAAAGAGTTCATTAACACAATAAATATAGGACAAACATAAACTAAAGTTACAATTGTCATTATTGTAGTCAACAGTTTTCCATGTTTTAATGGAATTTCACTTGTCTCTTTCATTTTTTTCTTTTTCGGTGTAGCTTTCACTGTAGAATCTTTAATTGTTGAATTCACTGTCTTCTCATTGTTCATTACTGCTGCACCTCCTTAGATCTTGTTGCCTTAAGCTGGATAATTGATATACCTGCAACTAAGATAAAGAATATAACGGCTTTAGCCTGGGCAACTCCCTTACCTGTAAGAGACTGTCCGTAAAATGTGTTGTAAATGTTAAGTGCCAACATTTCTGTTGTCTTTATAACTGAACCATCCTTTAACTGTTCAAACGGCTGTCCGTTTGTTAAAGCTAAGTTCTGATCAAAAAGTTTAAATCCATTTGTTATTGTTAAGAATAAACAAATTGTAATTGATGGCATAATATTTGGAATTGTAACTCTTGTCAATGTCTGCCATTTTGTTGCTCCATCAATTTTTGCTGCTTCAATTAATTCTCCCGGAACTGCCTGCAAACCTGCAATATATATAATCATCATATATCCTATCTGTTGCCAGCACATAAGAATAATTAATCCCCAGAAGCCATATCTTGTTTCCATAAGAATTGAAGTATTAATTTTTCCTAAAACGCCATTGAAAATCATACTCCAAATATAACCAAGAACAATACCACCTATAAGGTTAGGCATAAAAAATGCTGTTCTGAATAAGTTTGCTCCCTTAATCCCCAATGTTAATAAATATGCTATTAAGAAAGCTAACACATTTATTATAAATAGGGATACTATTGCATACAAAGCTGTATACCAAAATGCATGTATAAATGACGCATCATTAAATGCATCCATATAATTTCTAAAACCTACAAAAGAAGCATCACCTATTGTAACAAATTTACAAAATGATAAATAAATACCTCTCAAGAAAGGATATATAAATCCAATGCAAAATGCTAAAAATGTAGGTGCTAAAAATAGAAGAAAGCATCTTTGAATAGGTTTGCGAAGAAGTTTAGAATTTACAGATGTTCCACCATTATGTTTTTTCTTTTTTCCTTTCACTTCAATCTCCTCCTAATTCTTATTCAAAATAGAATTTTCAAAATTTTTCTATTTTTTAATAAAGGGGCAGACACTGCCTGCCCCACAATGTGTTAATAATTTAATTATGATTTTATATTTATCAATCTAAAACCTTATTACTTGTTAGCTGCTTTGTACTGAGTAGCCCAGCCCTGAACGAATGCTGTCTTAACATCATCCCATGATCCACCTGCATCATATTTGTTCATTGCTGCTACAAGACTTGCTCTCCATTCATCTACGTTAGGTGTGTAGTTAAATGACCAGTCAACATTGTAATTTCCTGCTTCAAGTAAATCGTTAGCATTCTTTAAGAATACGTTACCGCTGTCTGCTGCCTTCTTATAAGGGATTGCACCAAACTGTTCTGCCATAACTTTTGTTCCTTCTTTTGATGTTACTAACCATTTCATAAATTCAAGTGTTGCCTTCTGATCTGCTTTTGAAGCCTTAGCATTAACTGCCCAACAGTTTTCTGTTCCTGAACAAAGACCTGCTTTTTCTTCACCTTCAACTCCACAGTAAATTGGAATCATCTGCATATCATCGTCTGAAATTGACTTTTTCAAAGCATCATATTCCCATGTACCATTCTGGTAGAATACTGCTTCGCCCTTCTTGAATTCGGCTTCAGCATCGTAACCACCTGTTGCCAAAGTTTTCTTGTCGTATTTGCTGTTGTTGATATATAAATCCCAAACATTTTTGAAGTTATCTAAGTATGTTCCCTTAATTTCTGCAGGGGCTTCCTTCCATCCGTCATCTCTTCCTTCATAGAATAAAGACATGTTAGCTAAATGTCCTGTGAATCTCCAAGATGAAGCGTCATCCATACCTGATGATGTAAATGCATCAAATCCAAGCTTGTCTGCTCTCTTGTGGATATCTTCTGCAACTGACTTTAATGAAGCGAAATCCTTAATGTCTGTAATTTCATATCCTGCTTTCTTAAGTAATTTCTTATTTACAATAATTCCGTAACTTTCATAACAATAACCCATTGACGCAACCTTGCCGTTTTCATCTTTTAAGTTAAATGCATCTGTACTTAATTCTTTGTAAACATCTGTATCTTTAAGATCGATGCAATAATCATCCCAAGTCTTAACTGCTGCCTGGTTACCAACAACAAATAATGTTGGAGCTGCTGATTTACCCATCTCAGATGTTAATGTTGAATTGTAGTTTCCTGAAGCTGCTGTAACTACTTTTACTTTTACTCCATTTTCTTTTTCGTATGTCTTTGCAATTCCCTGTAAAGCTTCATCTGCTTCCGGTTTAAAGTTTAACCAGTAAACTGAACCCTTTGAATCTGAGCTTGCTTTGTCGCTCTTTGAACTGCTACCGCAACCTGCTAATAACCCTGCTACCATTGTTGCACACAATGCTACACTTAATAATTTCTTACGCATATTCATTTCTCCTTTTTATTTTAAAATATGTATTTAGGTTATCCGTCATTTTCAAATAAATGTTGGTACTTACAATTTATTTGGAAACGTTTCCTATGTCCTGATAGTAGCACTTTTCGGAAACGTTTACAATACTATTTTCACCTTTTTCTCGCAATTCAGCCTTTTAGCTAATTTTTAGTTCTTTATTTTGTGCATATTGTATAGTATTAGTAACGTTTTTATATATTTTTTATGCATTTGGAATATATTTGTTATTTTTCTTTCTAGTGAATATGCTATTATATGAGGGTGTTTTTTTTGTTTTATTGGTATTTTTTTTGAGTTTTTTCTTGATTTTTATAGTTTTCAGATACGATTTTAAAAGTATTTAATTCCATATATTTTAGATTTGTTTAATTCAGTTTTAATAAAGAAGAAGCCACACACTTATATGTGCGACTTCTCTTTTAAAGCTAAAAATTATTTATTATCTGAGCATAATATGCTACTGTTCCAATTTCCAAATATCTCTATTATATTCTTCAATTGTTCTATCTGATGAGAAATATCCTGCTTTTGCAATATTTACAAGCATCTTCTTAGCCCAATCATGTCTATTTTCATAATCAGTATAGGCCTGCTCTCTTGTTTTTACATATGCATCAAAATCAGGGAATGTCATAAACCAGTCTTTTCCAATAAGTTCATTTGAAAGTCTTTCAAGACGTTCCTTGTCACCTATGGACATAAGTTCGCTTCCTGTTATAAAATCAACTGCTTCTTTAATAACCGGATTATTGTTATAGTACTGTGCAGCACAATAGCTTCCGTTAGCATATCTTTCTACAACAGTTTCACTTAAATCACCAAAAATGTAAATATTGTCATCTCCAACAAGATCATGGATTTCTACATTAGCACCATCTTCAGTACCTAAAGTTACTGCTCCATTAAGCATAAATTTCATATTACCTGTGCCACTTGCTTCTTTTGATGCAAGTGAAATCTGTTCTGAAATATCGCATGCAGGAATTAACTTTTCAGCCCATGTTACATTATAGTTTTCAACCATTACAACTTTAAGATATGGACTAACCTCAGGGTCATTATTTATTAATTCCTGAAGGCAAAGTATAAGATGAATTATGTCCTGTGCAATAATGTATGCAGGAGCTGCCTTTGCTCCAAAAATTACTGTTATTGGAGTTGTTGGCTTTTTGCCTGCTTTAATTTCTAAATATTTATGAATTATATATAATGCGTTTAATTGCTGACGTTTATATTCGTGAAGTCTCTTAATTTGAATATCAAAAATAGAGTTTTCATTAATTTCTACATTCTGTCTTTCCATTAAGGCATTCTTTAATTCTGCTTTCTTTGTGTTTTTAATGCTAAGAATCTTGTTTAATACTTCCTCATTGTCTTTATAATCCAAAAGTTTTTCTAATTCTGTTGCATCTTTCTTAAATCCATCCCCAATAAGTGATGTAATAAGCTCTGTAAGCTGTGGATTGCTATGAATAAGCCATCTTCTAAACGTAATTCCATTAGTCTTATTATTAAACTTTTCAGGATAGATTTTATAAAAATTATTTAATTCTACATTCTTAAGAATATCTGTATGAAGTGACGCCACGCCATTAACACTTGATGAATAATGAATGTCAATGTGAGCCATGTGTACTCTTTCTTCTCTATCGATAATGTAAACTGAACCATCATCATACTTTCTTCTTACTTTATCATCTAATACTTCAATAATAGGAATAAGCTGTGGCACCACCTTCTTAAGATATGATATAGGCCACTTCTCTAAAGCTTCTGCTAAAATTGTATGATTAGTATACGCACATGCCCTTGTTACTGCTTCAATGGCATCATCCATTTCAAGTCCTCTTTCTACCATTAAACGGATAAGTTCAGGAATAACCATTGTTGGATGTGTATCATTAATCTGTATAACTGCATAATCAGCTAAGTCATATAACTTGCATCCTTTTTCTACTGCTTCATCAAGAATTAATTGAGCTGCACTTGATACCATAAAATACTGCTGATAAATTCTAAGAATTCTACCTGCATCATCACTGTCGTCAGGATAAAGGAATAGTGTAAGATTCTTTTCAATATCCTCTTTGTTAAAATTAATTCCGTCTTCTACAATATTTTCATCTACACTTTCAATATCAAATAAGTGAAGTTTATTAGTTGTGCTGTCATAACCTGTCACATCAATATCATACATTCTTGAAGTAACATTCATATCTCTAAACTTAACTGTATATGTTACATCAGTCTTTGTAAGCCAACTTTTTTCTGTAAGCCATGGATCTGGAATTGTAGTCTGTGTATTATTCTTAAATATCTGTCTGAATAATCCGAAATGATAGTTTAATCCTACTCCGTCACCATTAAGTCCTAATGTTGCAATAGAATCCAGAAAGCAAGCTGCAAGTCTTCCAAGTCCTCCGTTTCCAAGAGATGGCTCCTTTTCAAATTCTTCTATTTCACATAAATCCTTGCCATTTTTTGCAAGTTCTTCTTTTATATCATCATAAATTCCAAGATTAATAAGGTTATTAGACAAAAGCTTTCCTATTAAAAATTCTGCTGAAATATAGTATAATTTCTTCTTTGAATTTTTATGCTGTTTTCCTTCTGCCATTGTTTTTACCAAAGTAAGTAAAGCATTGTAAATTTCCTCGTTTGTACATTCTGAAATTGACTTATTATACTCTGATTTAATAATTTCCGAAAGATTCATTTTAATACCTCCAAAAAAATGTGGTTTTATATTTGTGACTATATTATAATACTGTTATCATTAAAAATATTGCATTATAGTTTTGTTTTTTTGCACAATACTATCTTTTTTTGATTTTGGGAGGTACTTTATGGAGAAGAATCAATACGAAATTTACCACGAAAACAAAAAACATACGCCCAATGATTTTCCTTATAATACTTATCTGTGCTCTATTCCACTAGATTTCAAATCAGTTAATCTTCACTGGCATAACGAAGTTGAACTAATTGTAATCAAAAAAGGACAGGGGTTAGTTAATGTTAATCTTGTAACGTATACTGTTAACGCCGGTGATGTTGTTTTCGTCTTTCCGGGACAACTTCATTCTATTAGCCAAAAAGAGTATAGTATTATGGAATATGAAAATATTCTTTTTAAATCAAGTCTTCTTAAATCTTCAGGCTATGATTTGTGCAATGACAAGTTTATTCAACCTTTACTTTCAGGAAATCTAAATATATATCCTGTAATTAATAGTAACTTTGATTTTCACGACTCTCTTTATTCTTTAATTAACAAAATAGATAAATTGTGTGACAAACGTCCTTATGCATATCAGCTAGCTGTTAAATCTTATCTTTTTCAGATTTTTTACCTTCTGATATCCAATTGTGGGCGAAATGAAAATAAACCAATTAGCAAAAAAGCTCTTGAAAAAATAAAAACAATTCTTTCTTATGTTGCTGAACATTTTCAGGATAATATCTCCATAGAAGAAATTGCCGGTCATTGCTTCTATAGTAAATCATATTTTATGAAGTTCTTTAAAGAAACCATGGGGATGAGTTTTGTACAATATCTTAACGATTACAGACTCGAAGTTGCAGCAAAACTTCTTACCACAACTTCTGATGACATAATTAATATTGCAATAAATACCGGTTTTGATAATTTGTCCTATTTTAACAGGTGTTTCAAAAAGAAATACGGAATTACACCGGGTAAATATAGAAAAGATGCCAGAGATTAATTTTTAAACATTATCATAAATCTCTCCTCTAAAAGCAGTATTGTGTTATACTTTGTAAAAATTATGCAAGAATTATAGTTTTTTTTATTTTATAATAGCAGTATAATACACAAAGCAATATTTCCCAATATGATTCTATAATTAAAGAATTGTAAGATTGCAAGGCATGGAATAATCCGTGTAATCAAATAATCAATACAAAAGAAAGAGTTTGCCTTAATTAATATGGCAATAACGAGGTAAAAGCAATGAAAAAAAAGTGGTGGCATGACAAAGTAGCTTATCAGATATATCCAAAAAGTTTTCTAGACAGTAATGGAGATGGAATCGGAGATTTAAGAGGTATTATTTCTAAGCTTGATTATTTAAAGGATTTAGGAGTTGATATTATTTGGCTTTCTCCTATTTACAAATCACCTTTTGTAGATCAGGGATATGATATTTCTGACTATTATTCTATTGCTGAAGAATTTGGTACAATGGAAGAATTTGACGAATTGCTGGCAGAAGCTAAAAAACGTAATATGTATATTATTATGGACTTGGTTATTAATCACTGTTCAGATAAACACGAATGGTTCCAAAAAGCTTTAGCTGACCCTGATGGGGAATACGCCGATTATTTCTATTTTAGAAAAGGTAAAGACGGCAATCCACCTAGCAATTACCGTTCTTATTTTGGTGGCAATTGTTGGGAACCGGTTCCCGGAACTGACAAATATTATTTCCATATGTTTGCCAAAGAACAGCCTGATCTAAATTGGGAAAATCCTACATTACGCAAGAAACTTTACGATATGATTAACTGGTGGCTTGAAAAAGGTTTGGCCGGTTTTAGAATTGATGCAATTATTAACATCAAAAAAGATTTAGACTTTCCTAATCTTGAACCTGACGGTGCAGACGGTCTTGCCGGTTGTTGGCGAATGGTTGAAAATGTTGAAGGTGTTGGTGAATACTTAGAAGACCTTAAGAAAAATACTTTTGAAAAGTACGATGCCTTTACCGTTGCTGAGGTTTTCAATATGCATAAAGATGAGCTTTCACAATTTATCGGTGAAAACGGACACTTCTCTACTATTTTTGATTTTAGTGCCCATGCCCTTAGCAACGGTGCCCATGGCTGGTACGATGCACCTGATATTAATTTTAATGATTGGCGTAAAACCATTATAAACTCACAGCTTCAGGTTCAAAAATGTGGTATTGAAGCTAATATTATTGAAAACCATGATGAACCTAGAGGTGTTTCAAGATTTTTGCCTGAATATGCAAGAAATCCTCTTGGAACAAAGATGCTCGGAACTGTAAGCATACTTCTTCGCGGAATTCCTTTTATTTATCAGGGACAGGAAATCGGAATGCAGAATGCCGTTTGGAACGATGTTAAAGAATATAACGACATTAACACAATTGACCAGTATAATCTCGCCATAAGTGCCGGTCTATCAGATAAAGAAGCTTTGGCTGTATGTAGCAAAATGAGTCGTGACAATGCCAGAACTCCTGTACAATGGAGTGATTCTGATAATGCCGGTTTTACAACAGGAACTCCTTGGCTTAAAGTTAATTCTAACTATAAGGACATTAACGTACAAAATCAGGAAAACGACCCTGACTCTGTTTTAAATTACTACCGAAAGTTAGTGGCTACACGTAAATCTCCTGAATACAAAGAAGTATTCACTTACGGTGTATTTGAACCTGCCTATGAAGATACTGAATATGTAATGGCTTATTATCGTGTATCAGACAACCAGCGCATCCTTGTAGCTGCAAACTTTGGAAAAGATGCTAAAACTATAGAATTGAATTTTCCTGTTAAAAAAGTTGTTCTTTCAAATGTTGGAAGAAAGGAAATTAATGAAGTTTCACTTAAATTAGATAGTTGTGAAGTTATAGTAATTGAATGTGGGGAATAGGTAACGCTATTAATTTTATTAAAAAAGGAGAGGGTTCGAATCACCCTCTCCACCAATTAAAATGTTTTCAATTTTTTGTAATTCTATAACTATTCTTAAAGACAACATAATTTACCAAAATTCAGTTAAAATTCATAATTCTTTTCTATCTCTCTAAAAAGAATCACTTCTTTCTGGTTCTTGCTATGCTCTCCTATCATTTTTTCCATCCAAACCATATCGTACCATCTGTTAAATTTGTAGCCACATTTTTTGAATGTGCCGATAAATCTATAGCCTAAATGTTCATGGTATTGAACGCTATTCTTTGTTAAATATTGGTCTTCTACTTCAGGATACCCAATACAGGCATAAAGATTTGTTATGTTCTGGGCTTTCAGTGCTTTCTCCAAAGCTTGTAAAGTTCCTTGCCATAGCCTTTTCCCCGTGCATCCTTATCTAAATAGATTGTTGTTTCAACTGCCCAATCATAGGCTGCCCTATCCTTAAATGTGTTGGCATAGGCGTAGCCTACTATTTTTCCGTCAACCTCTGAAACCAAATATGGATACATTGCCTTTATTGTTCTAATGCGATACTTAAATTCATCCAACGCAGGCGTATCATACTCAAATGTTATTGCCGTATTTTCAACATAATATGAATAAATTCTAAGTAACTCTTCTGCATCTTCTTCTGTAGCAAACCTAATCATAACTTCCAGCCTTTTCCAAACAATTTTCATAAAATTTTTAGTACCTTTTGTTTTTTGCCAATACCTTTTATTACTCATTGTTATTTTTCATTATTATTTCTTCATTGTAATTTTCTTTACTTTAGACCATTTTCCAATATTTTTTCCGTTTATACCACGGATTCTAACATAATATGTCTTCTTATTCAATTTCTTAATTGTAATTTTAATGTTTGCTGCATTATTGTATATCCATAAAGATTGTAAGGATCAGATGTTTTTCTTACAAAACCCTCAGGCAATGCGTCCAATTCTTCCCATCCTTCAATTGGAATTGCTATTTTTCCATAGTCTTCAAAATCAATAAATTTAACTACAGTGAAATAATGTCTTGTTACACCATTTGAAGTAACAGTCATTTCCAACACACCATACTCTTTTCCATCATAAGTATAAATTTCATATGAATACTTCCATTTGTCAAGTTCCAGCGTGTCCGTGAAACTATCTTCGTTATACTCATCCTTCATTACAATTGTGTAGCCATTTTCTTCAGGCACAATATTACTTTGGTCTTCAATTTGCCTTGCAACATAGCCCAACTCTTCATCTTCAATTATTTCAAACATATCGTAACGGCCTGTGAGTTTAAAATTATCATCAAATTTGCTACGTCCACCATAATATTTGCCGTTTTTTTCGAACTTAGTAAAATAACATCTGGCTGTTGAATCCTTTGCCACAACATACACATTATTTGTCACTTCGGTAATATGTTGTTCCACTTCATAATTTTGTGTTAACTTACCATCAATTACAACTGCTTTGTCTTTATCAGAATTGTTCGCACCTACAATTTCAATAATAGGATAACCTTCTTTGGCATACATCTCCATCTGAACATTTTTCTCTATTTTAACCTTGCCTTCAGTATATTCAGCCTGAATAGTTATTGCCGTGTTCTCTGTTTTTTCACTATTAAGAGTAAGTTTGCCATCGCCTGTTATTGTAAGATTTCCACCATAACCGTCACCCCAGACAATAATCGACTTAAGGGAATTATCACCTTTTAAAAGAATCTTGAAATCGTCGCCCATTACATTCGTAATTAGCTTTTCGTCTCTTTTTACATTGTCTAATGTAAGAGTGTTGCTTGCCTTGTCGTAACTTACACCTTCAATTTTTCCAATCTGATCCTGAGAAAAAGTAGAATAAATATAAGTTCCATTCTCACCGTCAAAAAATTCAATATACGCCGGCGGGTACTCATCCTGGCACGGTCCGTTTTGTGCCATTACATTCATAGGAACCATTCCTATAACCAATCCAATACTTAACAATAAACTTAAAAATTTCTTCATAGATTACTCCTTTCAAACTTTTCCAATAGAATCTATGAATAATGTGCCATATTTAGGCTTTTATTTTAAGTTTACATATGTCTCAAAGTTAATTTTTCCCACTTTTTTCCCATTGATAATAGAATTTTATGAGACCTTCTCTTGATTTTGTGTCAGTCTTCTCGTTCATATTTGATATGTGCCTATACAAAGCCGCTCTTGAAATATAAAGTTCCTGTGCAATCTCTTTTACATTTTTGTCCGACTTAAGCAAAGTCTCAAGCACCTCGCACTCTCTTTTTGACAAAGAAAACTGCTGTACAAAATTTTCCATTTTGTTGTCATCGCTCTCCAAACTTTCCGCAACGTAACTTTTTTTCGAATTTTTTCCATAATAAATTGCCATAAAAATGCTTACAAAAACAAACAAAATAATTATGACAATGCTGTTGCTAAGCATATTTGTTGAATTAAATAATGAGAAAAATACCGTTCCCATTAATACCGCGCAAAGGTTGTTGGTCGCTCTTCCCATTCCTGCCCAAAGTTCCGGGGTTTTCATTTCAAATGATAAATTCACAAAAGCTGTAGTAAAAAATACAGAGAAGAAACCTGCTGATAAATAAAACACAACCAATCCGATTATAAAAGGCTCGCCCATTGTTATTACCAGCATACATATTGTTGATAGCAACGTTACGCTATACATTATTAGGCACATTAGTTTTCTTTCTTTTAAGTCAAATAAAACTCCTGCCACAACGCCGCTAATTGCCAAAAGCAGTCTTGGATACTGCCCAATATCCATTATTCCCTTTGAATGATAATATGTGACAATATTGTAAAGGGTTGAAAAAATACATGCCATAAGCATTATTGTAATTATAAGAACAATTGCTGTTATACGGCTGTTTTTATATTCTGCATTTTTTGAAGCTGTGTTTTTACATTCAATATTTTTTGATTCTGTCTTTTCATATTTCACTTTTCTTGATTTTTCATTTTGGGATTCTGCATTTTCTTCTAAATATAAGTTTAATATTATGGCAATCCATACAACAAGCACAATCGCAAAAATTATCAATCTTGCAATTTTCGAAGCAACAATATTATTGTCACCGAACTGAAACATTATTCCCAGACCATACGCCAAACCTATTGTGCTTGCAACATTTCTGTTACTCTTTAAATAAACCGATGCAATATAATAAACTGCGCTGCCCATTACTCCAAATAATGCAAACATCACGGAACCTGTGATTACCACAAATCCATAACTTTCACTATACTCCATAAGCGCAAAAAGCAACGTTTCCACTACGATAAACGCTGAGAATAAGCCATATTTTAATTTTTTATTTATATATTTTTTTATAATGGCAAAAAATAAAAAGCCCAATACACTTGCACCCAAAATGTAGCTTTGCGCAGTAACAACTGACTGTGGCTTTATGTCTCCCACAATGTTATCAAATAAATATTCTGTTCCAAGAAAAATATAATTGAACAGTGCCAAAATTATTATGTATTTAAATCTCTCTTTTGAAAAAAAATCTTTGTTCATATATTAACGTTCCTAACGGGATAAATATTGCTTTAATATGTTTTCATTCCTTACTCTTAATTTATTTGTGCAAGCTATACCCCTTTGTACTTGTATTATATGTATTTAACTACAAAAAGGCAATTTATTTTTATTTTTTCTTAAAAATCGTTTGACTTATGTCTGATTTCGGACTATACTCTTTTTAAGTATGATTTCGGACTATAAACACTAGGAGGTTGCGATGTTTTTCATCGCTTATTTTTATTATGAATAAATCTTTTGAAAATAAAATGAGTCCTGCTCTTTCTATGTTTAACCACATATACAAAGAGTTTAATGAAATTTATCACGAAGCCACTCTGAAAATGGGGCTTTCAGACAGCGCCTTTGACATTTTGTATTCTATTGTTGACCTAGGCGATGGTTGTTCCCAGAGTGATATTTGCAAATATTCATGCCTTTCAAAGCAGACTGTTAATTCTTCCATTAAAAAAATGGTAAGTCTTAACTACTTAACTTTTAAGCCGGGAAAAGGCAGGGTTATGCAGATTTTTCTTACAGATAAGGGCAGGCAACTTTTGGATGAAAAAATTTATCCTATTATAAAAAAAGAAAACGAAGCATTTCTATGTATGACCGATGAAGAATGCCGTTTAATGCTTGAACTTTACGAGAAGTATAATAATGCATTGAAAAATAAATTTAAGGAACTTTAATTTACGAATGGAGATTTTATGGATACTAAATTAGCACAACATTTTACTTATGGAAAACTGCTTAAGTTTGTTTTTCCTTCTATTGTCATGATGATTTTTACATCTATCTATAGCGTTGTTGACGGACTTTTTGTTTCTAACTTTGTTGGAAAAACAGCTTTTGCTTCAATCAATCTTATTATGCCTTTTATTATGGGGCTTACCGCTTTGGGATTTATGATGGGAACCGGTGGCAGCGCCATTGTTGCAAAAACTCTTGGTGAAGGAAAACCTGAAAAAGCCAACGAATATTTTTCATTAATTGTTTACACAACTATTATTGGTGGACTAATCCTTTCCATTTTAGGAATGTTTTTGGTTCGTCCTGTCAGCATTCTTTTGGGCGCTGAAGGTGAATTGTTGGAAAACTGTGTTCTTTACGGACGTATTACTTTTATTTCTTTAACAGCTTTTATGCTTCAAAATGTTTTCCAAAGCTTTTTTGTAACTGCCACAAAACCCAAATTAGGACTTGCAGTTATTGTGTCTGCCGGCGTAACAAATATGGTTCTTGACTATCTTTTTATTGCCGTACTTGGCTTTGGTCTTGCAGGAGCTGCAATTGCAACTGTTTGTGGCGAGCTTATTGGCGGACTTTTCCCTATATTTTATTTTTCAAGGAAAAACTCAAGTTTGCTTAAACTTGGTCGAACCAAATTTAATGGTTCAATTCTTCTTAAGACTTGCACCAACGGTTCTTCCGAACTTATGACAAACCTTTCAAGCTCAGTTGTTAACTCACTTTATAACATTCAGCTTTTGAAGTTTACAGGAGAAGACGGCGTTGCTGCTTACGGAACAATTATGTATGTAAGTTTTATTTTTGTTGCCATATTCATCGGCTATTCTATTGGTAGTGCGCCAATTATTAGCTACAATTACGGTTCCGGAAATAATAAAGAATTACAAAACATGTCAAAAAAGAGTTTGTCCCTTATAAGCATTTGGGCTGTTGGTCTGTTTGTTCTTGCTCAGGTTATTTCAACGCCTTTGGCAACAATTTTTGTAGGTTACGACCACGACCTGTTCCTGCTTACAAGACATGGCTTTAGAATTTACTGTGTAACATTCCTTATTAACGGCTTTAACATTTATGGTTCAGCTTTCTTTACTGCACTAAGCAATGGACTTATTTCAGCAACCATTTCATTTCTTAGAACACTTATCTTCCAGATTGCAGCAATCCTTATACTTCCTGCAATCTTTGGAATCAATGGAATATGGATTGCCGTGGCAATGGCTGAACTTCTTACACTATGCTTCACAGCTACATTCTTTATAAAGCAAAGAAAAGTATATCACTATTAAAAAGATTTTTTACCGCCCTGGATGATTGATATGCCCCCTGTCAAGTAGACAGGTGAAATATCTAAAAATTAGTACAGATT
>ERZ825324.1570-NODE-1570-length-27148-cov-3.572583_pt1 | contig 27148 bp, 24 predicted proteins | sample MGYA00519859_ERZ825324 | MGnify/ENA primary metagenome ERZ825324 (study PRJEB31778, sample SAMEA3449198) | human gut metagenome | biome: human gut; feature: human-associated habitat; material: faeces | place: United Kingdom | collected 2010/2012 ... | reverse complement strand
GGTTCAAGTGAACCGAATTTATTTAATTTTTAACCACGTCCATTTTTAGTGGACAGTAGTGATCTGTCAACGTAAATTCGGACGAATGGGAGGCGGCGCTATCGCTCAACGACAGGAATCAGATTGAAAGAACAGGTCAGAATATCAAACTGATTCTACTCAACGACGCGCAACTCAAGAAAGTGCGTTTCGACCGCTTTACCAAGCAGGACATTACCGACTGTCCAGACTTCTGCAATGAGCGAGACAACCGTATTGACGATGAATCGATAGGCAAGATTGCCATTTATATCGAGAATGTATACGGGCTTCAGCTTTCTCAGCCGCGTATTCTCGAAATGCTCAAAACCACATCAAAGGAGCGTGGCTTCAATCCCGTGCATGAATTTATACAGAGTGCGACATGGGATAATGTGGAGCGCATCGATACAGTTGTAATCCGGTACCTTGGTGCCGATGACACTCCTCTTACACGGATGCAGACACGCAAGTGGATGGTCGGCGCGGTGGCCCGCGCTTTCAGCCCCGGATGCAAATTCGATCATATACTCACGTTTACAGGGCCGCAGAGTGTTGGCAAAAGCACATTCCTGAATATCATCGCCGGAAACTGGTTTTCAGATTCGTTCTCATTCGCTCACGACGACAAGTCGAAGATTGAGGATATTACCGGCGCATGGATAGTGGAAATATCGGAACTCAACGGCATGAAACGCGCCCATGACGCCGAGGCTGCCAAGGCGTTCCTGAGTCGTGTCCGTGATGACGTGCGTCCGGCATACGCCAGAAAAAGCGAGTCCATACCCCGAAGCAACGTGTTTGCCGCCACTACCAACGAGACGGAGTTCCTGCAGAGCTGCAACGGCAACCGACGCTGGTGGATTATCCCTATAAAGGGCGCAGGAGAAGTTCGGGAATGGATTGATGAACTGAAATACGAGGTTCCCCAGTTGTGGGCTGAGGCTTATCACTATTACACTGCCGGAGAGACGCTGTTTCTCCCTCCCGAATTGGAATCGGAGGCCAATCGGCGACAAGCTGAATATACCACTGCCGCCGGAGATGAATTGCTTGATGAAATAGAGGCGTTCCTGAACAGACCGGTTCCGAAAGCATACTTCTCATGGCCGCTCGGCAAGAGGGCGCAGTGGCAGAAGTGGGCTGTTGATCCGTCATCATTTATCGATGACGAATACCGTCAGATAGGCACTGAACCACTGACAATAGTGTCTCCGAAGATGATAAAGTGCGAGCTGCCTAACGATGCTATCCGGACATCATTCCGCTATTCTGCCCAATATATCAACTCTCTCATGGAACATATACCTGATTGGGTACGCTCCGAAAGAGAGAAAGTACCTGGTATGCACCCGGATTATTGTGGCGCCGACGGACGGGTTAAACGCCCCTGGATTCGTACTGTAATACCAAAGACACCCATCTCTCCTACTCTTGACTTCGATTGCGAAGACTCGCCATTCTGACCCAAATGACCCAAATTCCTTTCCTTACAATCCAAAAAGATTTTGGCTTAAAGGGAAAGAAAAACAGAAAGCACAATACTACTGAAAATGGCTGTAATGTTCGGTGTTTTCCTCAGGACATAAGGACATTTGGGACAAAACCGATGATTATAATTTATAAACACACTACGAATGAACAAATTAAAGAAATTCACACCGATGGAGTTTGACTCTATCGTCCCGGTCGATGACCTATGCATGGCGGCCGGACTGGTCTGCATCTCACAAAAGAAAATTCTCAGACATTATGACCTTGGCAACGGTCAGGAACTGACTGTCAACACTGCCCGAAATGAGTGGGCTATGAAAAATCCGGACTGCTACGGCTGTGCGTCTCAACTCGCTGTCAAGCTCGGACTTGCAGGCGATAGCGACTGCTCAAAGGCTTTCGCTGAGGTCGAAAAACTTTATGCGGAGCGTGAGAACACTCCCGCAGCTTTCGGTTATACCGCAGTCAGCCGACCGGTCTGGGATTTCACGGATACCTGCCACCCCAAAGACCGTGAACTCGGCATGATGATGACACGCTACGGCCTGTCAATGGACACAGTGAAGCTCTATGCTCTTGAAGGCTCTTTGCCACAGGTCAAGGGGAACAAGCAGGAACGTGTCCTGGCAATGCCGGTGAGTGAAGGCTCAGATTGTTTCATGGCTTTCAACGGCAAGATGTTCCGGCAGATTGGCGAAGGCGGCATGAGCGCCGTGGGGCAACGTCGAAAGGACCAAATATGCATGGTGTATGAAAATCCGCTCGATTTCCTGACACTTATGGAATCCGCCACGCGCAATGGTGCATACCCCCTTATGGCGCGACGCTATCATATCATTATCAACGGCAAGCGAGGGCTCGCCGAAGCTTGCAAATATCTTAAGGCAAATCCCGACTTCCTTGAAGTGCGCTGCTTCATGCCGGAAAACGAATTTGGCATAAAGGCTTTTGCAGCCATCAACGATGCTGTGAAAGGTACGGCAATTGACCGCACGGACATGTATCGTGGGTTCGGTTCCCTCTTCGCAAAACATCTTCCGAAGGTTCCGGAAACATACCGAAAATGGAAGTCCATGCGAATCGAAGCTGAAGAGAAGGAGACTCGCAATGTCAGACAAGAGCAACCTGAGCCGAAGCACGACATCACGCCTCTTTTGGGCGGCGAAAAGAAGGCGGTTATCGACCGGGAGACGGGAGGGCTCAAGCTATGAGGTGTGAAAATGTCCCCGGAATTAGAGTGGCTCTGCAAGATGTGTTTTTGTCAGACACTCCGCTGTCGCTCCGGCCCGAAAAAACACCCTTGCAAAGGGAAACCCCTCGACCCGATTTGTCCGACAGACGATATGTGAAACCTGCGGCTTCAGTCCGCGCAAACTTTGCACTGAAATGAACGCGAGAGTTGGAAAATCGTCCGACATTTCCCACAGCCTGGGCTATGCGCAGAACCGAGACAAGGACGGTGGGATTCTGCTTGCCAACTTCACCGATATTGCTGCCACGCCGGAGGTACAGGCCCGCGACTGGATGGCAACCGCAAACGATTACAAGACCCGGTGCTATACGATAATCATTTCATTCACTCCGACCGAGACTGCTATGCTACGCTCGATGCCGGACAATGGTCGGGACAAGATCAGAACCATTATCCGGGACTTTCTTGATGAATTGTCGGAACGAGGCAATGACGTGACAGAGTGTCCATACATCGTGGCGCGCCATGACAATACCGACAACGAGCACTATCATATCGTTATCCGCACAACCGACATTAACGGTAAGCGGTTTTGCGACAAGTTCATCAACAAGAACGCCAACCGCGCTGCTGCTTGTATCGCCATGAAGTACGGACTGGAGGCACCGCCGAAAGCTGTCGAGCGCGAGACTGCTCATCAGGAGGCTGAAGGTCAACGACGCAAGGAGAAAGCCAAGCGTCAGCATAAGCCGTCAGCATCGCAGTCGGAAATTGATGAGAAGATGCGCCGTAAGCGTGCTGCCGAGGAGGCCGCAAAGCTAAAGTCTATGCTCAAATATGTCATCGAGAAAGCTGCTAAAAAGACAGATTCGACTGAAGCCTTTATTGCCGCACTTGCGGAAGAAGGCATAACACTGACCCGTGATGAGAAGAAAGGTATCTGTGCTGTGATGACAGACCCCGGGGGGAAAGTCAGGAAATATTCTCTTGCCAAAGACTTGGGTGTCGACATGACCCTTATTCCGAATCTTTCAATTCAGGATAAGCCGGTTGTCAAAACGCAGCATTCTTCTCCCTATAAGCCCTTGCATCATGCGCAGCTCAATGTCGATGGCAGTGGCAGTTCACGCAACGCCGAACATGAGATAAACGACGGACGCAATTCCGATGATTCTGACGAGGAATGGAAACGCCGAAACGGATATAAACTGTAAAAACTGAAAACTATGAAGAAGAAACCATCCGTCCTGCGAAACAGCAGGCGAAAACCGGACAATCCGGAAGAAAATTTGACGGGGCGCATCACGTTCCGTCTCACCTTCGCTGAAAAGAATCAGCTTGTCCTGAAAGCGAAAGAGCGTGGCATCAACCTCAGTCTTCTCTGCCGACTTATAGTCATGCGGCGCAGAATCCCCGACCGTTCGTCTCAGACGCTTCAATGGTTCCGCGACCTTGTTGGCATGAAGAACAATCTAAACCAGATTGCACACCACCTCAACACTACAAAAGAGTCTGACCGATGGGCTATTGAGGCTATACGCTTCATAGCCTCGGAGATTGACAAAGCAAAAAACACTTTAACCGAAAGCAACCATGAGTAATCCATTTGAAAACGTGCCGGCTTCGGCAGATGTGCCCGGCACCATCGACAAGAAAACGGTCTCTGCATTGTCAGGCATTGCCGACCGCTTCGAGAAAGCTGCCTCAAGAAACGAGGCGATTGTCAAGAACGAGGAGGAGCTTGCAGGAGTAATATTCGACCTGCTCCTCGATGACGACGGCTCAGTCAAGGACTTCGGTCATGCAGCTGAGATTCGGGCACTGATTGACAACGCCCGGAAGCTGCAGGAACGATGCATCGCCAACCTTGGCGAGATAATAAGATCCGTACCTACAAGCGTCAAAGCAGAACTTGGCGAGGAAGACCGCAAACGGCTCGATTCCAACTTCAAGAGTTGGAAAGACGTGTTCCGGCTCTACCTCCCTTCCTTCGGCATCGTTGGGGCGATAGTCGGTATAATACTGACCGGAAGTATAATGCTCTCAAATTCTGCATCAGACACCAAGCGAGAATACGAACAGCGCATCGGTCAGCTCGAAAGGTGGTACGAAGACAATGCCGACGCCATAGCCTTCGGGCAATTCTACCGCGAGAACTACCCCAAGCAATACCGCCAATGGCACACCGGCCAATGGCAGCAGGACATCGCCTACCGCGACTCCCTCCGCCGCGCCCACTCCATCGACCGCCTTAAACGCCGCTACGAATATGGGGATTAATACAGCCAAAACTCTACACCAAGCAATTTGCCTGATGTATAGTTTTTTCCATCCGTTTTCCTGCCAAAAATATCCCCATTCTCGGAAAAATTAGCTAACTTTGCATTTATAGCAACGACAAACATCTGAAAATGGCCGAAACAAGTTAAAAAGTTGGCAAGTCACGCCACACAACCAACCATTCTAAACTCCCAAGCAGTCGTTGCAGGCTCGGCCATCCCTCAGATAACTGCCGCCGGAGTTTTTTCATAAAAATATGGAGCTGACCGCAGCGCAACAGAAATATTTTGCCTATTGGCTTACAAGGAGTCTGCCCTCTGACAGCCTCGGTAAGCTGACGGCATCTTTGCAGGATGCGCAGGTCGATTTGACTCCGCATCAAATCGACGCGGCTCTTTTTGCATTTAAGTCGCCGCTCTCAAAGGGTGCAATTCTTGCCGATGAGGTCGGACTTGGTAAAACCATCGAGGCCGGCATTATCCTCTCGCAGTTTTGGGCTGAACACCGCCGCCACCTGCTTATCATTGCTCCGGCCAACCTCCGCAAGCAATGGGCGGCTGAACTTTTGGAAAAGTTCTTTTTGCCGTCGCGTATTCTCGAATCCAAGACTTTCAACAGCTACATCGAGGACGGCAATCTCAATCCTTTCAACTGCGATGAAATTGTCATTTGCTCCTACCAGTTCGCAAAGACTAAGGCTCCGTATCTGAAACAGACTAATTGGGATTTGGTGGTTATAGACGAGGCTCATCGCCTACGTAATGTCTATAAACCCACAAACAAAATATCCAACACCATAAAGAACGCGCTCGCCGACCGCAAGAAGATCCTGCTTACGGCTACGCCTCTCCAAAACTCTATCCTTGAACTTTACGGCCTTACTACCATAATCGATGATTATGCTTTCGGCGACCTCAAAAGTTTCAAGATGCAGTATAATCGCAATCTCGATGAGACCGATTATCAAAACCTGCGCCGCCGTCTCGCTCCACTATGCAAGCGGACGTTGCGCCGTCAGGTTTTGGAATATGTGCGCTACACCAAGCGCATCGCCATTCTGCAAGAGTTTTTCCCAACCAAACAGGAACAGGAACTGTACGACCTCGTTTCGGAGTATCTGCAACGTCCGCGCCTTTATGCGCTCCCCAACAGTCAGCGTCAGCTCATGACGCTTATACTCCGAAAACTTCTCGCATCTTCGACCCATGCCATTTATGGCACTCTCTGCGCCCTTATTGAAAAGTTGGAGTCGAAACTCAAGCGCCAAGGCTATGAGCTATCCGACGAGGACATTTTCAAGTATGACTACGAGGACTACGAGAGCGAAACCGAAGAATGGCTTGATGATGAAGAAGACGAGGACGAGCCGGACGAGGAAGAATTGCTCTCGCCCGAAGACATCGAGCGCGTTAGAGAGGAAATTAAAGACCTCGAAAAATTCCGCGACCTCGCTTTCAAGATTAAGCGCAACTCAAAAGCCGAACAGCTTTTTGAGGGCTTGAACCAGGGCTTCGCCCATCTTGAAGAACTCGGCGCACCCAAGAAAGCCTTGATTTTCACTGAATCTCGGCGAACTCAGGATTTCCTTTTCGACCTGCTCGAAAAGAGAGGCTACAAGGGTCAGGTCGTCCTTTTCAACGGCTCAAACTCCGACAAGCAATCCACAGCCATTTACAAGGCTTGGAAAGAAAAGCATAAAGGCACACCGAAGATTACAGGCTCGGCAACCGCCGACAAACGCGCCGCTCTCGTTGACTATTTCCGCGACGAGGCAACCATCATGATTGCTACCGAAGCTGCCGCCGAGGGTATCAATCTTCAGTTTTGTTCGCTTGTAGTCAACTACGATATGCCGTGGAATCCGCAGCGCATCGAGCAGCGCATCGGACGTTGCCACCGCTACGGTCAGAATTTCGATGTCGTTGTTATCAACTTTCTCAATAAGGCCAACGCAGCGGATGTCCGCGTCTATGAATTGCTCGACCAAAAGTTTCAGCTTTTCAGCGGCGTTTTCGGCGCCTCTGACGAAGTTCTCGGCGCTATCGGCAGTGGCGTTGACTTTGAAAAGCGCATAGCGCTAATTTATCAGCTTTGCCGCACCCCCAAAGAGATTAAAGAGGCTTTCGACGCACTCCAAGAGGAACTGCAAGAGCAGATTTCCGACAAGATGCTGAAAGCCCGTACTACTCTTTTAGAGAACTTCGACGACTCCGTTAAGCAGAAACTTCGCAGCGACCTTGCCGAAACCCGTGGCAACCTCGACCAGTTCGAGCAAGCCCTATGGCAGCTTACGCGAAGCTACTTTGCCGACTATGCCGACTTCAACGATGCCGACCACTCCTTTATCGTCCACCCGTTTGTCGATAACGGAGCGGTAAGTTGGTATCGTCGTTTCCCCGGCGAGTATATAATGGTAAGTTCCGAGCAGCGGCGCACAACCAAGTTAGCCGACGGTGTACGCCCTTACCGAATCGGCGACCCGCTCGCTCAATATATGCTTACCGGCCTTAAAGCCGCTCCTGTGCCTATCTCGGAAGTTGTTCTCGATTACACCAACTCACCGCTCAATGTGGTTTTTATCAAGCAGCTTGTAGGTCAATCAGGCTGGCTTACCGTTGAGCAGCTTACTATTGATTCTTTCGAGAAAGAGGATATTCTTCTCCATGCCTGTATCACTGACAAGGGAGAAACCGTTCCGCCCGACATTGCCGAGTATATGCTTCGGCTCTCCGGCACAGAAGATCCGCTGACTGCGAAGCTTCCTGTGCAGACAGCCTCCGCACTCGCTGATGCAATCACCGCCCAACGTGTGAAAATCACATCTGCCAATGCCGAGCGCAATAACTCTTTCTTTGAGGAAGAAATGGAAAAGCTCGACAACTGGGCCGAAGATGTAAAGGCCGGACTTGAAAAGGAGCTGCGCGACATCGACGCTGAAATCAAACTCCGCAAAAGCGAGAGCAAAAAGACTTTGCGCCTTGACGAAAAAGTGCGGCTGCAACGCCTTATCAAAGACCTTGAAAAGCGTCGCAGCGAAAAACGCCTCAATCTTTATCAAGCCCAGGATGAAGTTGACGAAAAGAAAGAAACCCTTCTCGCCAAGGTCGAGGCCATGCTCGCCCAAAAAATCGAGCAAATCAAGTTAGTAACCTTTCATTGGAGGATAGTATAATGGATGTATTAACTAAAATTCTTCTCGCAACATTTAGCACTGGTTTCTTTGGAAATCTTATTTTGTATTGGTTCAAAAGGCGAGACGCAATAAATGACCGCGATAAAGACCTTTTAGAGCCAATAATTAATGAGGTTTGTAACGTGTGTGGTACTGCAGATGTTATTAATGATAATAGTAATCGCATCTCAAAAAGACTGGATGAGTTACACAAAAAACAACTCAAACTTTTCAAAGATGCCGATGACATTATGCATAATTACAACACGCTGCAAGATGAACTAATGTCAGTATTAGCTAAAGATGAGATTTCAGCATCAGATAGAATCAATATGCAAATTATTAGAAAACAAATTGATGATAGTATTCTTAAACGATGTGCAATTATGGATGAAGCTCTATCAATTCCAAAAGAGGAACAGAAGATTATATCTGAATTTAATATCTACATTAAAAATGAAATTTCTCGTTATAAAGGTCTGACGCATCGTCTTACAAATACTTATAAGCTTTCGAATAAAAAGACCTTAAAAATAGTTTGTCAACAACTTACAAGGATAGATAATGCTCACAAAAAAATCATAAATACCTGTGAGTCCTATCCTAATATTCTGCTTTCCCCACCGCATCTGTTCAATCTATACAAAATCGCAACAGATTGCAGACTAAAACTAACATTACTCATATGACTAACAAGATAAATAAACTGGAGCTTACGTGGATTGGCAAGGAGGACGAGACGCTTGCCATAGAGCCACGTTTGCTCCTTGACTCCCAGGAATATAGTTTTGGTGAGGTTGAAACCGGTACTCTTCCCAATGGAAAACCGTGGCCGGGCAATATGCTTATTCATGGCGACAATCTTCTCGCGCTCCGCGCTCTTGAACAAGACTTTGCGGAACAAGTTAAATGTATTTTTATAGATCCTCCATATAATACAGGGAGTGCATTTGAACAATATGATGATTCATTAGAACATTCTATATGGCTAAATCTAATGTACGCTCGCTTGAATGTACTTTATCATTTATTAGCCGAGGATGGCACTATTTGGATTGCATTGGATGACAACGAAGTACATTATTGCAAGGTTATGTGCGATGAGATTTTTGGACGCAATAATTTTGTCCAATCTGTTGTATGGCGATCAAGCGATAATTCAAATAATGATTCTAAACAGTTTTCCATAGACCATAATACAATCTTGGTATATGCGAAAAGGAGCGGATGGCTTTCTAAGCGATTGCCACCTAAAGACTCACAAAGCACCCATTTCAAGAATCCTGATAATGATCCGAAGGGGCCTTGGTTCGATGGAAATCCTATTTCATCTCCTTCTCCACGTGAGAATTTGATGTTTGATATAGTAACACCCATTGGGACTATTATCCATCCTCCTAAAAATGGATGGAGATGGAGTAAAGAAACTATTGAAGAAAAAATGGCAGCAGGTGAAATCTATTTTAATAAAGATTATACTAACATAAAACGTCGAACTTATCTTTCTGATAGTCGAGGGCTGCCACCTTCATCGCTATGGATAGATTTAGAAGAAACCGGCCACAATCGCCAAGCTAAATATGAGCAAAAGAAGTTGTTTCCAGACTGGGATAAGAGCAAATGGTTCGCTACGCCAAAGCCAGAGAAACTTATAGAAAAAGTATTGTTAATTGCAACAAATCCTGGCGATATAGTTCTTGATAGTTTTCTTGGTAGCGGAACAACTTCTGCGGTAGCTCATAAGATGGGGCGCAGATGGATTGGCGTGGAATTAGGAGACCATGCTTACACTCACTGCGCTGTTCGAATGAAAAAAGTTATCGAAGGCGAACAGGGTGGCATATCTAAATCTCAGAATTGGCAAGGCGGTGGTGGTTTCAAGTTTTATGAACTTGCTCCGAGCTTTCTCAACAAGGATAAATACGGAAATCTCGTAATCAACAAGGATTACAATGCCGATATGCTTGCCGCTGCTATGGCAAAGCATCAGGGCTTTACATTCTCGCCTGATGCAGAGTTGTACTGGAAGCAAGGACATAGCTCAGAGCATGACTTCATCTTCACTACTACCCAACTTATTACCGCTGAAATGCTCGAAACTATTCACGACCAGTTGGGCGAAGATGAATCATTGCTTATATGCTGCACCAAATTCCAGCCTGAGTGTCGCAACAAATACTCGAATATCACCATTAAGAAAATCCCCAAAGTCCTTCTCGACACCTGCGAGTTCGACCACGACGATTATTCGCTCAACATTGTGTCAGTACCCGATATTGACGATGAAGAATGGGAGAACTTTGACCTCGAAGATGATATGAATTATAACGAATGTGAAGTTAATCCTGAGATAACAAATTCACAGTCCCCATCGTTATTTGATTAAAACACGAGTATGGCACATATAATAATCAAAAATATAGGTCCCATCAAAGAAGTATCGTTTGATCTTAACAAAATTAACATATTCATGGGCCCGCAAAGCAGCGGCAAAAGTACAATCGCCAAGATTGTAAGCTACTGCTCATGGTTGGAAAAGGAAAAGGTTTTACACACAAAGCTCAGTACTTTCACAGAGAAAGGCAATCTTTTTAACGATTTAATAAAATTCCATAATCTTGAAGATAGTTATTTCAATGATGATTCAATAATTATCTATGAAAGTGATGTATGCAAGATTTCAATGTTTTGGAATGATATTGAAAAATCGGATTTAAATATTACATTGGGTAGCTCTCGATATTTTAAGAACAGAAAGATTGCATATATTCCGGCGGAGCGTAACTTCGTAACACTGCCAGGATTAGGTAGATATACGGATTCTAAAGGTAATCTTATGAGCTTCATGTATGATTGGTTTCTTGCAAAGAACGAAATTGATCCAGACAAGAAGTTCATTCTGCCGATTGAAGAAGATGGCGAGTTCGCCTACTTTTATAATAAAATGGAAGATAAGGACACCATCCTTTTGAAGAATGGTAGGCAGATTCAACTTCCACATGCCTCCAGCGGACTTCGTTCATGTATTCCCATGTTAATAGTTTTTATGCATTCTATAGAGACTATATATAAGAAAAAGAGAACCAAGTCTCCCTTTGAGATTGTGGGAATACAAGACAAGGTAGAAATGCTTCCCAATAAGCAAAGAAAGGAATTTGGTGAAGCTTGTAAGCTGTTTCAGTCATTCGTAGAGAAATATGAGCGGCTTATAGACGAGACTCAAATGTCGGAAATCGAATTTGACCACGAAAAGATTCCTGTGGAGGAATTCAAAGAGTCAATGTATCAAATACAAGAGCAAATGGCGAATGCTATTGGTTTATATAGCAATTATCATTTCTCGCAAATTATAATAGAGGAACCGGAGCTTAATCTTTTCCCAAAGAGTCAACAGGAGCTAATCTATTATATACTTTCATATTATTCTAGCTCATCGCGTCCTCATCAATTGGTTGTCACTACTCATAGTCCTTTTATTTTATTCGCAATCAATAACTGCATGATGGGAGGACTCGTTGGAAACAAGATTCCTTCGAATGAAAGAACTAAGATTGCTTCATTTCCAGCTTGGATAAATCCATCATACGTTTCTATATATGAAATACATGATGGAAGAATTGAATGTATACAGGATGAAGATGGTATCATAGAAGATAACTATCTGAATCAGGCATATAAAGAGAATTCCAACGAATATCTTACAATGCTAAACTATTACGACGATGAGGAATAGGATTATAGCATCTTTCCCCAATAGTGTATTCGAAAATCACAATGATTCTAAAATTTTCATTGCAGATTTCACCAAACGTACAAGAAGTTTACGGCATGTCGAGGTTCATACTACACATCCTCAATGTCCTATAAACACGGCTACTTTGATGGATTGTTTCGAGATAATGAATTCTTCCAATCATGATATAGAGTTCAATGTTTTTGATGACAATCAATTTAAGGATGCACAAGGTAATGATATCACTCACTGTGAGGGATGCTTTTACCCATCAATTAATCATGAGGGTTCTTGGATAGTAATGCTTGAAATTAAGGATTGTAGTGTCAGGAACATGGCTCGATATAAGAAAGATGTTGTAGATAAAATTATTAAGACAACAGATGTTTTTAAAAGTTGTGGCATTATTATTAAACATAAAGTTTTTGGCATTGCATCATTTCCTCGAAGAAATAAAACTGCATTTAATGACTATATATTCGGGGATATCATCACATCTAAAGCTCTCAGTAAAGGTCATGGGATAATATTTCATGCAACAAATAGAATTGAAATTAGTGAGGATGGCTTAATTAAGCTCTTATGAATCAAATGAACTCTCAGGTTAACTACATACGCCAACGCCTTTCGCTTCGCAAGCCGCTTGCGAAAGCGCTGGAGCTTACCGCACTTCTTATAGATAAGCTTTCCTTAACGAAGCCGCCGACAGACCCGGACATGCTCGAAATGTTTATCACGGCCGAGCTTGCAAAGGTGAAGTCCATCGTGCCGACGGCCAAGGGATTTGACCGCGACTTCCCTTCGCTCGCTTTTTCCATTGCCACCGGCATTGGAAAAACTCGACTAATGGGTGCAATAATCGCATACCTGTACCTCAAAAAAGGTATTAAGCACTTCTTCGTCCTCGCACCCAATCTTACGCTCTACGAGAAACTGATTAGGGACTTCGGCGACGAGACTTATTCCAAGTATGTGTTCAAGGGCATAAGCGAATTTGTCGGCAAGCCACCACGAATTGTTACAGGCGAAAACTACCAGGAACGTACAGGCAGCTTGTTCTCTGATATTGAAATCAATATCTTCAATATTTCCAAGTTCAATACCGAGAACAAAACTACTAAGAAAGGTGGTATCACCGTTCAGCCGAGGATGCGCCGCTTATCGGAATATCTCGGTCAGTCGTATTTCGACTATCTCGCCTCGCTCCCTGATCTCGTAATCTTGATGGATGAAGCGCACCGCTACCACGGCGACGCTTCGAAAAAGGCAATCAATGAGCTTCGCCCGGTTCTCGGTCTTGAAATGACAGCCACGCCTTTTGACGAAAAGGGACGTGCGTTTAAGAATATAGTCTTTGAGTACAACCTCGCCGAAGCTCTCGACGATGGGTTGTATGTCAAGAATCCGGCTATCGCCAAGGCTCGCAACTTCAACAAGGATAATTTCACCCCCGATGAGATTGAAATTATCAAGATCGAAGACGGCATTACCTGCCATGAGCGCACAAAGCTCGCTATCGAGATGTACGCCAAGCAGAATGGGCTGCCCGTTGTCAAACCATTCATTTTGGTGGCTTGTCGTGATATCAACCACGCCAAGTCAGTCGAGGAGTTATTGCAAAGCGACCGAATTTATCACGGTGCATACAAGGGTAAGGTGCTGCGCATTGACAGCAGTTCAAAAAAGGATGAAGACATCGAACGTCAATTTGTCGCTCTCGAATCGCCTGACAACGAAATAGAAATTGTCGTGCACGTCAATATGCTCAAAGAGGGCTGGGATGTGAATAATCTATATACGATTATTCCACTCCGTGCCTCAAACGCCGCTATCCTTATTGAGCAGACAATAGGCCGTGGTCTGCGCTTGCCTTATGGCGGACAGCGCACCGGCAATAAGGACGTTGATACTTTGACTGTAATAGCCCACGATAACTTTCAGAAAGTCATAGAGGAAGCAAATAAGAGCAATTCACTTCTCAAACGAGTTTCGTTTATCGAACTTGAAGAACGCGATGAGCGCGACCAAGGCGGACGTGTGGAAACCACTCCTACCTCCACAGAGCAGAAAATTCAGAAGCAGATTGAAAAGGTCAAGGGCGAGATTAGCGAAAAGTCGAAGCAGTATGTTACCCAAGTTGGTAAAGCTGTCGAAACTGCTATAACCACCATCGCGGCAGAGGGCGTAGCTTCTTTTGGAGACCTCCAAAAGAAAGAGGTCAAACAGAAACTTCGTGAGAAAGCCATTGAGACTATCAAAGAAAGTGTCAAAGACAGTCTGTTCGCTGAGCAAGATGTCGCTGAACAGATTGCGCAGGTCGATGAAGTTATAGATATTGTAGTCGAGGACTACAAGAATAATGTAATCGAGATACCGCGCATCGTCGTTGAACAGCAGAATGTCAAGGCAATATTTGAAGATTTTGACCTTGACACCTCCGACGGTTATAATCTTGATGAATTACATCGCGAAATTATCCGTCAGGGTCTGCATGATTCAACAGACTTCGAGGTTATAGCCGGTAAATCGGGCAGCTCTAAAAGACCTGCCGTTGAACAGCTTATTGCCTCATTGATTGACTTCGACGATGTGGACTATGACGAGATTTCCGACCTGCTTTATAAACTTGTTGGGCAAGCCGTAGATGCTATTCGCAGTAATGCTCCCGGTATCTCCAGTGATGATTTGAACGAGCGCGTCCACGCTTTCAAACAAAGCCTTGCCGACAATATCTATAAGCAGATGAAAGAACACTACCGCATTATTCCGGGAGATTTCAAAATCAATAAAGTGCTGCCGTTCTCAAAAATCCTCGACCAACAAATCATCATCAACAACTGGGGTACGTTAGATTTTCATGAGCCGGTGCCGGCACAAAAATCAACCGTTGTTAAGTTTGTATATGTAGGCTTCAAAAAATCCTACTACACAAAATATCGTTTCGACAGTTCCACCGAGCTTGACTTTGCGTTTATTCTCGAAACCAACAACGAGGTGCTTAAATGGATTCGTCCCGTACCTAATCAGTTCAACATATACTGGTCGAGCGGAGCGAAAAAATATGAGCCGGACTTCATTGTGGAAACCGCCGACGCTATCTATATGTGCGAGACCAAGGCTGAGAAAGATGTCTACGATGCGGATGTGCAAGCTAAAGCAGAAGCCGCCCGCGAGTTCTGCCGTCGTGCCTCTGAGTTTACCGCTCAAAATGGCGGCAAACCCTGGCACTACATCATAATTCCGCACACACTCGTCGACCGTAGTTATTCCTTTAATTACATCCTCAATCAAGTAAAACTCAAATGAAGATCTGGAATTACATAGGCGAGTTTCTGTTGTTTCGGTGGATGTTTGGCAATCGAAATAGCAACCACAATGCCGGTAGCACATATCGTACCGAGACGAATGACCACTCGGATTGGGACTATGACGAGGACAATGACTTTAGCTCAATTGGCCATCACTATGCTACTGGACCATCATATCGTGGAGCCGACATCTACGATGATGAAGACGATGCTCTCGATGATTACGACCCGACAGACAGCGACAGCTACCAGTCCAATAGCTATACCAAATACAACCATCGCGATTATGACTATTCCCAGTCACACGATGATTTCCACGAAGAGCAGGATGACTACGACATGATGGACGATGATTTTTAGAATGACTGATGCATAATGGATAGCGGACAGATAATATTATTTCAGACGCTGGGGGGGCGAGACGAAGACTGAGGTTCGGCTTGCCAATGAATCTGTGTGTGTTTCACCGTCGATTATTTAGCATAGATTCAATCACCCGATTAATTAAATAGAGAAAGATATGCAAACGCCTCCTTTTATAGTGTCGCCATTGGCAATAAATCTCATTGCGGAAATTTCGGCTTTGTTGGAACGATATGCCATCGCGCTTGAAAACGAGGACGGATTGCGTCTTCGCAAGGCGAACCGCATCAAGACCATCCACAGTTCTCTTGCAATTGAAGGCAATACGCTGTCAGAAGATGAAGTAGCCGATATTATCAACGGCAAGAATGTCGTCGCCCCGATTCGGCAGATTCAAGAGGTGAGGAATGCCATAAAGGCGTATGAACTTTATGGCACGTTAAATCCGTTCAAAGAGTCAGACTTGAAGAAAGCACACTCAGTTATGATGGAGGCGTTGACCGATGATGCCGGACGGTACCGCAACGCAGGCGTTGGCGTTTTCGGCGAAAAAGGATTGGTACACATGGCTCCGAGTGCGTCGATGGTGCCTCAGCTTATGGGAAACCTGTTTGAATGGCTAAACAGTTCCCAAGATCACCTACTGATTCGGTCGTGCGTATTCCATTACGAATTTGAGTTCATACATCCGTTTAGCGATGGCAACGGACGCACCGGGAGACTTTGGCAATCGCTCATATTGGGCAGGCTGAATCCCGTTTTTGAGCATCTGCCGGTAGAGAATATGGTTTTCTCCAATCAGCAACGATACTACGATGCTATTGCCGCATCTACTGCTGCCGGACAATCGGGGCCGTTCATTGATTTTATGCTGACAGAAATCCGTGACACACTGGAAAAGCATAAAACAACAGAGAAAGTTCCTAATAAAGTTCCTGACAAAGTTCCTAATAAATCGGAGACCCATATCCTTGAATTATTGCTTAAATCGCCGCATATAACGGCAGCTGAAATTGCCTCAGAAATAGGGATTACCGACCGTGCAGTAAGAAAGATTATAAGTGCCTTGAAAGGGAAAGGGCTTGTGGAGCGCGTCGGAAGTAACAAATCGGGCTATTGGAAAGTGAATCTCAAATGAAGTTTCATATTGATTATGAATGAGAATAATTTCATCGACATATTTCAATCGTTGATTTCGCATAAAGAAAGTGAGGTCGTGGAGTTTAAGAAGGCGGAGAACAGTTTCGACTTCGATGACTTGGGCAAGTATTTCTCGGCGTTGAGCAACGAGGCGAATCTTCGTGGACTTGATTTCGCGTGGCTGATTTTTGGCTATGACGAGAAGAAGCTACATTAGGAACAGAACGATTATATTATGATGGACGATGATTTCTAAGTTGTTTATGCATTAAAAGAATATTTTTGATATGGCATTACCGATAAATATAGAAGATTTGCTCAACAAGCGTAAGGTTGAATCCAACCGCATTGAGTTTAAGGCCGGGTGGAATCCTGATAAAATTTACCATACTGTCTGTGCTTTCGCTACGGATCTTGAAAATACAGGTGGCGGTTATATCCTCGTCGGCGTTGAGGAGGAAAACGGCGTAGCCAAGCGTCCAGTAAAAGGTTTGAACGAAAAAGAGATTGATGATATTCTCAAGGATATGGTCGGTTATGATGCAAAGATTGAGCCAGCATACATGACAAAAGCATCTCCTGAAATCGTTGACGGAAAGCCAATTCTTGTTATATGGGTGCCATCCGGTCTTAATCGACCATATTCGGTTATGGAGAGTGTTGTCGCAAAGAAGTCAACTCCAAAATTTTATGTGCGCAGCAAATCCTCAACCATTGAGGCCAAAGGAGAGATTCTTGATCAGGTGAGAGCCCTTGCCAATCGTGTGCCATTCGATGAGAGAGGGAACGAAGTAATAAAAATTGACGATATATCCGGGGTGCTTGTATATGATCATCTCAAGACCGTGAAAAGTAAACTTGCGGAAAACTTTATCAGTCGCCCGCTGATAGAGATTCTCGATGAGATGGATCTATTGACCGGACCACAGGAAAATCGCCTTATCAAGAACGTTGCGGCAATGATGTTCTGCGAACACCCAGAAAAGTTCTTCCCCGTAACTCAGGTAGATATTGTGATATTCCCGGAAGGAAGCATTGAGAATCCTGATTTAATGATTGAGGCGCCAAGAATTACAGGTCCCGTTCCCAAAATGATCAAGGATACTTTGTCATACCTGCGTACCAATGTCATAAAGAAAAAGATTGCCAAACCGTCTGACCGCGAGGAGTCAGACAAGACCTTTAACTACCCCTATCAGGCATTTGAGGAATGTATCTCAAACGCTCTTTATCATCGTGACTATCAAGAACGTGAGCCGGTGGAGATTACTGTTGAGCCGACTCATGTCGACATTCTGAGTTACGCTGGTCCGGACCGCTCCATAAGCAGCGACGCTATTAAAGCGGCTAAGAAACTTAAGGCACGGAGATATCGAAACCGACGACTTGGAGATTTTCTTAAGGAGCTTGATCTTACTGAGGGTCGAGCCACCGGCATACCTACCATACAAAAAGCTCTTAAGGACAACGGATCTGCTCCGGCCACTATCGAAACCGATGATGACCGTACATACTTCTTAATGACAATCCCATGCAGAGATGGCTTCGCAAGAAAACTGTCTGAGGATGATTTTGAAGGGAATAGCAACTGGACCAACCGACTTGGACAAACACTTGGACAAATATCTGTCCAAGTTCAAGAAGCTATAAAACAAAGTGTTATAACTGATAAGGCGCAACTTGGACAGTTACTTGAACAGATGACTGTAGAAGTCTGGAATAAGTCCAAAAGGAAAGAAGACATCTCAAAAATGTCAGAATATGTCATAAATATACTTAGTCTGCTTAAAGAGAACTCATACTCGGCAAGTTCATTAATCAAAATCCTGGATTTCGGAGACTCAAAGGATTTCAAGAGAAAACTACTTAATCCTATGCTCAGCTTAGGATATATCGGCATGTTATATCCTGATAAGCCCACAAGCGCAAAACAGGCATATCGGTTGACCTCCATCGGATTAAAGCTATTTGGCTCATGAGTATTGATATTGTTTGTCTTATGCCTTCCGGAATGTGTAACCACTACTAATATTTGGCTATGCACTTAAATGATATAAGAAAAGAACTTCAAGTCTGGATTCTTGCAGAAGAAACAGCCGGACGAAGTGTTGACATCAACCGTGTCAACGAGCATCTTCAAGAAATAATGATACGACAGAATTCTGCTCCCCGCAGCGATTTCAACGGGTTATCTCCTGAGGACATGCACAATATAATGTATGATCCTTTTAGAGACCAATGCGTGGTTCAACTCAATAAACTTGATAAAAATCAATATGAGTTGGTACCACTGATAAGACAGGCTCTTTTCCTATTAAACACACTCAATGAAAAAGATTTGAAGCTCACAAAACTCGGATGGCTCCCTTTAAAGATTGTAGCCGACGCATATCGTATAGGTCAGCCTGAATGGATAATCGAAGAGCTGAAACAGAAACGCATAAATGAATATGAGGTAGGAGCTGTCTGGATGGCAAGAATCATACTTGAACTGCTTGGCTGGATCAAGACAAGGAAAGGAGTTCTTTCTCTAACCGTAAAAGGAAGAAAGGCTTTCTCTAACATCGATGCAGCTGCCAATGAAATATTACGGTTCTCGCTCGTTGGAGTTGGACTACATACTTTTGACGCGGTAGAAGACGACAGAATAGGTAACTTGGGAATTGCGTATAGCGTATGGCTTCTCAATCAATTCGGTTCCGAATGGCATTTCGGAAGTTTTTACCAGGAACATTATCAGAAGGCATTCAATTTCCCAGATAAGTACACCATTTACGAAACTCGCGTTTTTAGTCGGTTGTTCTATTGGCTTGGAATTGTAGAAATGAGACTCAACAAACAAGTCGGCCCTCCATTTCAGTGGGAATATCGTAAGACAGACCTGCTTCCGATGATTTTCTCATTCAAATAATATCGTAATATTCCAATTTAAAGTATCCCGAAATGTCAAAAGCAAAATTAAAAAAATATATTCAAACACTCTCGAAAGAGCAAGTTGATGATATTGTATTGCAATTATACAGTGCGAGCAAGGAGGCAAAGACATGGCTTGAGTTTTATCTTGAGCCGAACAGTGACACTGAACTTGAAAAATATAAGAAAGCCATCTATCGTCAGTGTTATGGTCGCAACGATTGGCCTAAAAAGCCGAATCTTCGTGAATGCAACAAGCTTGTAAGCGCATTCAAGAAACTAATTGCCGATCCTCATGCAGTAGCCGACCTGATGCTTTATTATGTCGAGCAGACAACAAGTCTTCCGGCTCAGTTCGGCGATTTTGGTGAAGCGTATTCAATATCATTGGAAAACAATTATGTCAAGGCCATAGAGTTTATCGCGTCGAATGGACTTATGACAGAATTCGCACCACGTATCAAAAAACTGATAAAAGACGGTGATGCAAGTGGCTATGGTCTTGGAGACGTGTATCGCGATTATTACGAAGATAACAACGACAGATAATAATGGATAATTTCGTCAACATATTTCAATCGTTGATTTCGCATAAAGAAAGTGAGGTCGTGGAGTTCAAGAAGGCGGAGAACAACTTTGACTTCGATGACTTGGGCAAGTATTTCTCGGCGTTGAGCAACGAGGCAAATCTTCGTGGACTGGAGTTCGCATGGCTGATTTTTGGCTATGACGAGAAGAAGCATAAGATTGTCGGCACATCATATAAAAACGGAGAGAGTGCACTCAATAATCTCAAGCATGATTTCGCACAGCATACAACTGACGGACAGACATTCCGCGAGATCGTTCCAATTGATGTTGACGGCAATCGTATCCTGATGTTCAAGATTCCGGCTTCTCCGCGAAATATCGTGATGAAGTGGAAAGGAATCGCATTCGGTCGCGATGGCGAGAGTCTGAAGCCGCTCAACCAATCAAAGATGGATGAAATTCGGCATCAGACACCGGAACCGGATTGGTCAGCAGAACTTGTACCAAATGCGACAATCGATGACCTCGACGAAGTGGCCATTGCCAAAGCTCGCAAGATGTTCAAGAAGGTACACAGTCGCATACCTGCTGAAGAGGTCAACCGCTGGTCTACAGAAGAGTTCCTTAGCAAGTGTGAGCTTATGGTTGACGGCAAGCTCACACGTGCCGCGATCATTCTACTCGGCAAGATGTTCTCTGACAGCAAACTGCGTCCTGCTGTCGCCGAAGTCACATGGACTCTTCGCGACGAGAAACAGGATGTGGTTGATTACGAGCACTTCTCTGTGCCCTTCATCCTGACCGTTGATGAAATCCTTGCCAAAATCCATAATCTTACTTTGCGCGAAATGCCCGGCGGAACGCTGTTCCCTGACACAATGAAACAGTATGACGACTACACCATTCGCGAGGCATTACATAACTGCATTGCACACCAGGATTATACTATGCGTCAAAGAATTAACTTTGTTGAGAATCCGGGCTTCCTGTACTATGCCAATGGAGGTTCGTTCATTCCCGGAACATTGGAGAATGCACTTGCGACAAACGGCCCGCAGCGATTCTTCCGCAATGCCTGTCTGTGCAAGGCTATGGTTCATTTCAATATGATTGACACCGTGAGCCGAGGAATCAAGAAGATGTTTACCGAACAGATGGAACGCCGTTTCCCGATGCCCGACTATGAGATTGACAACGAGAAAAAAGAAGTGGCCGTGCGCATCTATGGCAATGCCATCAATGAACGATATACCAAGCTTCTCAAAGATAACGATAACCTGACACTCCACGACTGCATTTCCCTCGATGCCATCCAGAAAGGACACCGTATAGATGAGGAGATAGCGCAAGATCTCATGAAGCGCGGACTAATCGAAGGAGAAACCCCCAACTACACTATATCCCTCGGAGTGGCGAAAGCCTCCAAGCAGCTCCCCGGCTACACAAGAGTAAGAGGTTTGGAACGTGATAAGCTGAAGCAGATGATTCTACAATACATCCAGAACACTGGCTCCGACGGTGCCAAGCGTGATGCCATCCTCGAATATCTACAAGGCACGCTACCCAGCCGAAACACTTATGAACAGAATGAAACGCTTATATATCATTTACTGTCAGAGTTGAGTAAAGCCGGATTAATAGAGGCTAATGGGAAGATTTGGTTGGCAAAAAATAAACAGTAAACGAACAGTTTCAACAACTGTTTATTTTCTGTGTATTTTGGCGTATAGTCGGTCATCCGACCGAAATGATTCCTAATCCGACCGTTTCTAAGGCATCCGACCGAAAAATCGGTCGGATGACCCTTGTCAGTTCGCGAGATTATCGCTAATTTTGCAGTCGAAAGCAACAAGCCCGGTGTGGCTTGAAGATGGAGGCTGCGACAGCCTCGGACAACAAAAAAGACGGTTCTGCCAAGTCAATAACATACCAAAATCAGGTATGAACCATTTAAACTGCAACTCCTTGATACAATTGTAGTTGTCAACACTGCATCGGGAAAAGCACCGTGGGCGAAGTGAATTATGCGGGAGTTTTTGTGTATGATAAGTATTAGAAACCGATTTTAGGTCGATTATTCTGGGATATTCTCTCCTGCTTACAGGTCGTTATTATTTCTTGAATATCTATTGCTTCTCTACCTGAAAGTATCGCATTAACCGAATGTTTACGTGCGATATTCTCTATTTCGCCACCAGAGAGGTCTAACAGCGAGGCTAGTGCCTGGGCATCATCGTCAGAGATACCTGAAAGCATCGTTTGCCATATTTTTGCCCGCGCTTCAAGAGTAGGTTTGTCGAAACGTATCTTATAAAGGAAACGGCGTTCAAATGCTTTGTCGAGGTTTGTTGTGAGGTTTGTCGTTGCAATCATAATGCCTTCGAGCGTTTCCATTTCCTGAAGTATTATGTTCTGAATGGAGTTTTCCATTTTGTCAACGGCGCGTGCAGCTCCCTCCATTCTGACTCCCAAAACAGCATCAGCCTCATTGAAGAGCAATATCGGTGCGAGCTTTGTGTTTTTACAGATGTTGCGGTAGCGATCAAAAAGAGCCTTGATATTTTTCTCACTTTCACCTACCCAACAACTTTTTATCTTATCGACATCCACACGCATAATATCGCGACCTGTTTGTCGTGCAATCTGATAAACGGTTTCGGTCTTTCCGGTGCCGGGTGCGCCATAGAATATGCAGCAGAAACCGGGTCTCATACCCGCTGAGCGAAGACGGCACTGGACTTCATTGAAACGGGAATCCGAAAGGATTGATGAAAGCTCTGCTATCTGGTCGCGTTCTGAAGCATTGTATATCAGATTTTTCTCGGCAAGAGTATCGGCTTTGACAAGTCCCTTGTCGGATTTTCCGACATTATTCAAATTCAGTTCACAAAGCAGTTCCTCTTTTGCCTTATCTGTCAGTTTGAAGGCATCTGAACGAGCCATACCATCTTCATTGACATTCTCGATAAGCTCTTTTTCAAAAAGTTCAGAATCCCGGGTGCGAAACTCCCGTTTTACCCAACTTGGAATTTCATTGTCATCGAATATATCGTCAATGTCATGGAAGCCGATATTGTCATCGTTATTTTCTACAAACAGATGTGCCATAAAGATGAACAACAGAGTGTCTTCATCTCCGAAATTACATCGCCGTAACTCTGTAGCAAATGTAGTGTCCTTGATTTCATCGAGCATATCCATTGTTTGCTCCATCAAGGAATCGTGCGTCAGTTCATCATCATCTTTCTCGTTCATCAGCTTGTCGAATCTATCGAAGAAAGTCTGGGTATCAAGCACCGGTTCTGTCTCATGAATGTATGGCTGATTCTTGCGCAGTGATTTCAGAACTGCTACGGGTACACGGTAGCTTAGCGACTTACTACTGCTACGCGACGCACGAAGATAGTGCTTGGATTCAAGAATATCAATGTCATCTGAGAGACGCAGGATTTTGGTAGTGCGGCAACCGGCGTATCGTGCAATATCAGAAATCATAATGCGGCTGTCTTCGCTTCTGTCAACGAACATAGCGAGTAGAACCACTTGCATAGCAGTGAGTTTTAACTTGCGAGATGCGTATTTTACATGTGTCGAAGCTTTCTCAAAAAAGTCTCTGTCAAGATTAGAGTCTTCGGCAAGTTCAACTATATACTCGAAAGACTCCAGAACGCTTTTGGGCTTAGCGTTCTTGGCATCGTTCTTCTGTTTTGACTTATCCACCTCTTTTTCTTTGTGAAGATCTAATTCTCTCATTGCTTAAATTGTTTTTGAGTTACGGCACAAAATTACGCCACTACTGTATCAAAGAGCGATACAGCATATAAAATTTACAGTGGTCCTGAAAATTTCTTGACAGGGTTGCCTCGCTGTAGATTGTCGTGGTTGCTCCATTGAAGCGCTTGCGATTCTGCTACGGCTGTGTCGTTTTGCCGACGGAGTTTCAACAGGAGTCGTTCTCTTGCAAGAGCTTTGTTCTGCGCCTGTGAGCGTTCGTCAGAACATTTCACCGAAAGTCCGGTCGGATTATGGATTGCCCTGACTGTGGTTTCTACTTTGTTGACGTTCTGACCACCTTTCCCTCCTGAACGGCAGGTTTCATAAGTTATGTCCGCTTCTTCAATCTGTGGCAGTTCAACCTCATCGAAGAAGTTGACACCGACAAACCAGTTACTGCGCTTGTGTCCCGGACGATATGGATTTTGGGTTGAGCGCCAAAGTATGGTGCCCTGCCATTCGGCAGCAATAGACTGAGGGATTGCATTTTCGGTAACGAAAGTCATTGACATGAAGCAACCGGCGTGTTGGTTGTGAGGCTCGCAATCGGCGAGTTGGAGTGTAGGGATGGCTTTTAGCAGTTCGCGTGCCACCAGTGTGACTGCTTTGGCACATTCCACAGGACCGCGTCCGGCTGTAATTTGTATGTAATGTTTCATTCTCCGTTGTCTTTAATGTTGAGTTTCGGTTTTATCATGGCAACGACCTCTACTGTCGGCCGGATAAGTTCAAGTATTTCCTCGGTAGATTTGTATGCCATTGGAGATTCATCAAGTGTGCCGGTGCAAACCGATGACGAGTAAATCCCGTTCATTGCATTTTCAAATTCGTTCATAGAAATCTGCTTTTGGGCTTGCGCCCGGCTCATGATGCGTCCGGCTCCATGTGGTGCGGTGTTTAGCCACTGACTATTCCCTTTGCCGATGCAGATTGCTATCCCATCGCGCATATTGAAAGGGATTGCTACCTTTCTACATTCGGATGCGTCAATAGCTCCTTTGCGCAGCATCGGCAACTCGTCAGTAACCGATATATAGTTGTGGGTCGTAAATATAGACTCCACGCATTTCGCCATACACAACTTTTTGAGTATGGCGAATATTCGGTCACGGATAATCTGATGATTGTAGAGCGCGTATGCCTGGGCTATAATCATATCTGACAGATAGCCGCGTAGAGCATCGCCCCAGAGATAGCCGACGAATTTGGCCAGGCGGGGATTCTGTGCGATATTTCGCCAATGATTGGCAACCTTTACGCCGAGATTGCGCGAACCGCAGTGTATTGTCACCCAGCCGTCGCCGGATTCTGTATCTTCTCCATACTCAATAAAGTGGTTGCCACAGCCGAGCGTACCGAGACTTTTGTAGAAGATGCCTTCTTGAAGCTTGATGCGTCGACAGAAGTCACTGATGAAATGTGCGTCTAAGCGCGACGCCTCATTGATAAGATCGGGAGCTGCCGAGCGGGCCTTCTGATATTGAGAGTTTAAGAAACGAAACAGCTCTTTTTCGTTGAGAGAGTTTTTCAGGCAGATGTTAGTGCCCGTTGGAATCGCCTCCCGGATGCGATGATCGAGGAGTGGGAAATCATCGGGATTGACCGCACACGACAGCCGATGCATGGAGATGGTACAGCCTATGTCAACACCGACATGGTCGGGATTTACATACATTCCTATTGGATAGGCTGTGCCTACATTACATGAAATTCCGGCATGGACATCGGGCATCTGCACTATTGGCACACCCTCCATTGCCGGATGGTCGCAAAGCGAAGTAACCCAATTCAGGGCTGATTCTTCAATATTGTCGGTGAAGATCTCAGCCGTTGTAGTTGTTCCTGTGATTGTCATATCGTTTTTTCTGCAAAATTAGATTAGTAGTGCGCAAAGTATTTGCACAGTGGAGATTATTGCTGAATAATAGCATCCAAAATTTTATAAAGATGAATCATACCCTTAGCATCGCAACGATGACCGAAGTCATCAACTACAGTCAGATGCTCTTTCGGCAATATAGGTTGGAGGGTCTTAATGTGACTATCCGAGAGAAGTTCATCTTCAGTTGAGCAAAGAGCGAGGATATTCGCTGCCTTTTCTTTAACAACCGCTTCAAAGTCGTAATCACCATACTTATCAAGCACAACCTTAGTAAGTGTATAGGATTGTACTCCGTCTAAGCGGTGGCAAAAATAAGGCAACTCTTGACCTTCCCATTGTGATAGTGTAACTTCCGGAATAGTCGCCGGATTGATTATAACGAGTTGTGCATTGCCGCTATTACACATCACTGTCATCCACCCACCGAGTGAGGTTCCTACGATAATCTCAGGTTTTTCAAGGGCGATTATCTTGTTGATTTTTTCAAGAGATTTTTTCGGATCGGCATCTACTTCAGGGGCAATTACTCTATATTTACCTCTAAAATGCTCCTGCAACTGCTGATGCTTGGAGCCATTAGCCCCTGAGCGGAAACCGTGAATATACAATATTACGGGTAGTTTCGATTCTTTTTCTGCGAGTCTTTTCATAGTCTTATGTCGTTTTCAAATAAAACTTTTCCATCGGGATTCCACCAAGTGGCACGACGTGCACGTTTTCTATCATTCTGAAATAGACGAAACTTACAATCTGTATCATCCGTTTCGTATCGGTCATATATAATTTGGGAGTATCCAAAATCGGACAAGATTCCAATCTTGTCACCGATACGGGTCATAAAGAAAGTAGTAGGTTCACAATCTGTCATCAGCTCATCTTCATAGATGTCGTCAGCAATGCAGGGCATCAACAGCTCTATTGTAACGAGGGATTTTGTATCATGGAGGTTGACATTAGTGGATTGTCTTACAGTACGTAGTACACCCCATTTCATTGAATTATTATCCTGCACGAAAAACATTTTCCGCTCCCAACGTTCGGGAATAATGGCTGCATAACAAAATTCTGTCATCAATACAGGAGAGGGTCCAAGAGAAATGAGAGCCCATCCTTTACCATTTGATACGGGAACAAAGTCGGGCTTATCGTTTACTGCATCAAACTGAATAAAGACGTCCTCAAAATTATTGGGAAGCAATTGCTCTCCGGTCGGTGAAGCGAGGCCTGTAGAGTGGGGCTCACCTGATTTATTAGGGCGCCAGTCATAGTTGTTTTCGTATGCTTGTAATTTATCAATAGTTCGTTAAAAAATGGAATATAGGCTAAGCGGCATCAGTCGCCAAGCCAA
>ERZ825324.1560-NODE-1560-length-27238-cov-5.697936_pt1 | contig 27238 bp, 28 predicted proteins | sample MGYA00519859_ERZ825324 | MGnify/ENA primary metagenome ERZ825324 (study PRJEB31778, sample SAMEA3449198) | human gut metagenome | biome: human gut; feature: human-associated habitat; material: faeces | place: United Kingdom | collected 2010/2012 ... | reverse complement strand
TTTTGGTCGTTAGGGGTGCAGGGGCGAGATCGAAACGCCCCTGCCGTTCTCTTGGAGGATCAAAAGGGGGTATTCTCTCACGTGAGAGAATACCCCCTTTGCCTGCGCACCCCTGCGGCACGCAGGGAATTCCCGTCCCTCAGCGGGACAAGACCTTTCTTGCCAAAGGCCCGGCAACCCCGCCGGCGGCGTTGCCGACCGTCATCACAAGCAGATATAAAACCGCGCGGCCGCTCCACGCGCCGCCCATCGTGAAGTAGTACATATTCGCCACGCAGTGCTCAAAGCCGCAGAGGATGAACACGCACACGCCGAAAAAGAGCGCGAGATATTTGCCGAGCTCGTGCGGGTTGGAGCGATAGCCCTCCACGCCGATGTAGATCATCACGTTGCAGAAAACGGCGAGGATGAACGCGCCGAACAGCGGCTCGGAGAGCTTCAATTCACAGATGCCCTGCGCACGGGCGCTGAGGGATACAAGCCGCGTGCACTTCTCGGCAAGCGCGATGAGCGATGTGCCGGCGAGATTCCCCAGCCAGATGACCGGCAGCGTTTTGGCGTAGGCTGCGTCGTTGTCAAACACATAGCAGACCTTGCCGGTGAACAGATGCAGCCCGCGCGTGCAGACGACGAAAAGGCCGATCGTGAAAAAAATCGACCCGACGACCGTATTTTCCACCGACAGGAACACCGTGCCGCCAAAGGCGATGACCGCGCCGGCAAGGATCGCGGAGAGAAAAATCTTTTTCATGCGGAAACTCCTCCAGACCGTGTGATAGGTCCTATTTTACCGTATGGCGGCGAGCGTTGTAAACGCTTCTCTGTGGAGAGATAAAAAGTCCGCAGAAAATGAGGGTTTTTGCCGCTTCGGCTTAACAGAACACGGCATTTTGCGCGGCATGGAGGGAGGCTCGCCGTGATTTTTATTGCTTTTCCCTCCCCCGGATAGTACAATGGTCTCATCATCAAACTTTCGGAGGACTTTTCCCCAATGAAACTCATCTCATGGAACGTCAACGGCCTGCGCGCGTGCATTGGCAAGGGCTTTTTGGATTTTGTGAATTTCATCGACGCAGACGTCATCTGCCTACAGGAGACGAAGCTGCAGCCGCATCAGATCGAACTTGACCTGCCGCAGTACCACATCTACTGGAACAGCGCGGACAAAAAGGGCTACTCCGGCACGGCGGTGTTCACCAAGCAGGAGCCTCTTTCCGTCACCTATGACTTTGGCGAGGACATCCACCGCCACGAGGGGCGCGTCATCACGTGTGAATATCCGGACTTCTATCTCGTCTGCTGCTACACGCCGAACTCGCAGGACGAGCTGCGCCGCCTTTCGTACCGCATGGAATGGGAGGATGCGCTGCGGCAATACCTCTGCGAGCTCGACACGATCAAGCCCGTCGTGTACTGCGGGGACTTAAACGTCGCACACGAGGAGATCGACCTCAAAAATCCGAAGACAAACCACTTTAACCCCGGCTTTTCCGACGAGGAGCGCGGCAAGATGACGCAGCTTTTGTCCTCGGGCTTTCTCGATTCGTTCCGCACGCTGTACCCCGACAAGACGGACGCCTATTCGTGGTGGAGCTACCGCGCCCAGTCGCGCGCACGGAACGTGGGGTGGAGAATCGACTATTTCATCGTCTCCGAACGCCTGCGCTCCCGCATCGAAAACGCGGATATCTTAGCTGAGGTCATGGGCAGCGACCACTGCCCCGTGCTGCTCGAGCTCAAGGAGGAAGAAAAATGAAACTCAACAAGCAGGAAATGACCGGAGGCACGAAGATCACCCTGATCATCAGCGGTGCGGCCATGCTTGCCGGCATCGTGATCGTTGTGCTGTTTGCCGCCGGCGCGCTCGCCCTTTCCGAGCAGAGCCGCAACGTGCTCGCGATTGTGATCTCCGCCGCGCTGGTGGTGTTTTCCTACACGCTGTGCAAATCGTTGGGGGTACTTAAAAATCAAAAAAAGTGATTCCCACCCCCACGCCCACGTGGGGAACGGGTAAAAGGGGGATATTCTCTTTCACGAAAGAGAATATCCCCCTTTTGAACCCCCAAGAGAAAGGTTTCAGATTGGCGGTCTCGGGCGCGAATGACCTTTATGCCTCCGGAATGCAATACCTGCGCGCGGCAAAGCCGCGTTGAGCCCTGCTATATGATTTGATCTGCTCCTACTACCCGCTGTTGCTCTGCCGTTGGCGGCTTTGCCGCCTTAGGGATGCGGTACACCCCTTGCGGGTGCCGCTCTGCTGATCTTGCGCAAGTGCAACCTAATCGCTATCTACCGATAGTGCATATATCGCGGCGAGCGCAGCAAAGCCGCCTTGGCAGGAAAAAGCAAGATTGATAAAATTCAAAGTAGACGGAGATTGCGTAAGGGTAACGAATCGCAGGCAAAGCGACAGCGAAGATAGAAGCAAACCAAGTCGTGTAGAACCATCCCATGGCAGGCACCCGATTCCGCAGGCCGTGCAGCTCTTCAAGCCCAAAGCTGGCAATGTAAACCTTTCTCTTGGGGGATCTAAAGGGGGCCATTCTCTTTTGTGAAAGAGAATGGCCCCCTTTTGTGCCGCGGCGCGCACGCCGCTTTCCCCTCCCGCATAGTGCGGGAGAATATCAATCCCTTTGATAAATCGCCAGCCCAAACGCCAGTTTGACACTAAGCTCCTGAGCCTGCTCAGCTTTTTGCTGATCCTTGGCCCCCGTCTTATAATAGTACGGCGTCATGCGGAACAAAGATAGAATATCCTCATTACAGGATAAATGAATGATATCGCGCACTTCGCGCGTTTCGACGAGCGTGAAGCCCTCAGTCTCGAGCGGCGTGGGCGGGTTGTCGCGCGGCGTGTCGTAGATGAGCGCTTTGAGTTCCCACAGATGCTCGCGCAGGGGATAGGCGCGCAGAAGATAGCCGCCCGGCTTCAGCACGCGCGCAAATTCCTCCGGCACGAAAGGGGAGAAGATATTGAGCACCTCGTCGACACTGCCGTCTTCGACCGGCAGATGCGCGCACGAGGCGACACAGAGCGTGAAGTCCGGCGAGCGCTTCGATGCGTACTGGAGCGCGGTCTTCGAAATGTCGACGCCTAAAAGCTTGCCGTGCTTGCCCGCTTTTTCGATGGCGCGCAGAACGGCAAGAGAATAAATCCCCTCGCCGCAGCCTGCGTCGAGGACCGTCGCCTCCGGCGGCGTGAACTCCGCCGCGGCGTCCGCAACGGCGGCGATGAAGCGGTCGTAATAGCCCTTGTCCAAAAAGTCGCGGCGGGCGCGTACCATGAGCTTGTCATCCCCGTGGTGGCCCTGCGAGGAGTTGAGCAGGAGGTTGACGTATCCGCTCTTGGCGACGTCAAAGCTGTGGTTTTTCGGGCAGAGATAGGCCCCCGCGCGTTTTTCAAGCGCCCCAGCGCAGACGGGGCAGCGCAAATTGACCATCAGAACAGCCCCACCTGCTGCGGCACCTCGCTCCGGCCGAGCGAGCGGAGCTGCTGCTGGTTTTCCTCGGCCAGCGCGTCGGCGATGGCGATCTTGCGGACGATATTTTTCATCGTCTCGTCAAAGAGCGTCCCGTCGCGGTAGTCCGCGGGGAAGATGAAGTCCACGCGCCCCTTGGCGAGCAGGTCCTCCACGCCCGCGCGGTTGCTGTCCTGATACACGGCCACCGCCTGCCCGCCGTAGGCGCGCATCATCTTCATGCACGGCACGTCGGAAAGGCCGTCGCCGATGTAGATCATGTTCGTGAACGGGATGCGCTTGGAGTCGTCGGGCATCGAAGCGTTGAGCTCCTTGTCCTTCGCGACGTCGAGTATTCCCTTGTTGATGCGGTAGACAAACTGGGTCTTGTTTGTGAAGTTGACGTCGAGCTTCGGCCACGAGGCGAGGCCCTCTTCGTTGTAGAAAAACTCACAGGCGTAAATTTCCTTAAATTCGTGGCTCACGCCGCTGCCCTCGATGATCTCGCGCAGGCCGGAGGAGAGCACGTAGTGCTCGATCTCCACGCCCAGCGTTTCGCCGAAGGCGTTGATGCGCGAGAACCAGTCCTGCACGCCGGGGAACAGCTCGATCGCATGCCCGCAGGAGACGAGGTAGTCGCGGTCCAGGCGGATGCCCTTTTTGCGGCACTCCTCGATCATCGTGTACATGTAGGCGAGCAGGCCGTCCATGCGGTTCTCAAAGCCGAAGGAATTCGCGATGCTCCAGAACTCGCCGGGCGTGTAGCCGAGCGAGGGGATGAACGTATAGTCCTGCATGTCGGTCGTGCAGAGAGTCTTGTCAAAGTCGTAGAGAAAGGCGATGATGGGCTTTTTGTTCATGTCGTCTCCTTTTCACCGCGCTGCGGCCAAAGAAAAAATAAAAGGGCGGTCTGAAACCGGCTCCTCTGTGGAGCCGGCCAAAACCGCCCTTTTGCTGTTACTCTTCTCCGTGATAGTTGCGGCCGAACTTGAGGTCATCCAGACGGATGGCATGGCTGGCCGTTTCCACAAACGGGCTGTCGTCCGGCTCAAGCTTCTCTGCCTTGGGCTCCTCAGCCTTCGGCGCGCTCTGCTCCTCTGCCGGAGCGGTCTCCTGCGCCTTTTCGGGCGCGGCCTCCTCCACCGCGGGGCGGAAGGACGCGAGGATATTTTCCTCGATGGCGTTCACGTCGGCCTCGGTCTTCTGCTCGGTCTTTTCGCCGCCCGCGATCTCCTCGGGCGTCAAGTCAGGCGCGCGCTCGATGAGCGCAAGCTGTGCCTGCGCAAGCTCGCGCGTCTTCTGCAAAAATTCCGCCGTCGCGGCCTTGGCCGCGTTCAATCGGCGCTGCTCGAGCTCGACATCGCTCTGCAGCGCGCCGATCTTGGCGCGGGCTTCGTCCTCCGCGCCGGCGAGCACGGCCTTTTTCTTCTCCTCGGCCTCTTCGACCATGGTGTTGGCCATACGCTGGGCGGTCAGGAGGGCAGCGCGCATGGAATCCTCCGTCGCGCGGTACTCCTCCACCTTGTCGACCAGCACCTTGAGCTTGGCCTTGAGGGCGGCGTTTTCTTTATAGAGCGAGGTATAATCGTCGGTCAGCTCGTCGAGAAACTCGTCGACCATCGCCATATTATATCCACCGAAGGCCGCTTTGCTGAAAGCGCGGCCGGAAACTTCCTGCGGTGTCAGCATGCTATCCCACTCTCCGTTTCTTTACAGGTAGAGGCCGTTATTTTCCAGCTCGTCGATCAGATCGCCCATGATATCCACATGATAGGGCGTGATGATGTACGTGTTGGCCGCGACCTTTTTGATCTTGCCCTCGCCTGCGTAGGCCACGCCGGAGAGGAAGTCGATCAGTCTTCTTGCAATGTCCTTGTTCGTGGACTCAAGGTTGATGACCACCGTGCGCTTTTCCTTCAGATGGTCGGCGATCTCGCTCGCGTTTTCAAAGCGCTCGGGCTTGACGAGCACGACCTTGAGCTGCGTGGTCGCGTTGATGTTCACGACCTTGTTGCGGCGGTCCTCCGCCTTGCGCTCGGCGCTGCGGCGGTCGGCAAAGGCGCCCGTGTCGCCGCGGTCTCTCAGATCGGGGAAATCATCTTCATATTCCTCGTCCTCATCCTCATAGGGGTGAGCCCACTTTTTCAGATCATCCAAAATACCCATGGTATCAAGACCTCCTCGATCAAATCGTATAATTGCGGGCACCGAAAATCGCCGTGCCGACGCGCACCATCGTCGCGCCTGCGCGCACCGCGTCCTCGTAGTCTCCGCTCATGCCCATTGACAGTATATCAAGTGTATTATCATACAACTTGGCATTGATGTCAACAAAAAGTGCATGAACTTTTTCAAAGTAGGGCAGGCTGCCGTGCTCGCCCTCGGCGACCGGCGGGATACACATGAGGCCGCGCACGCGGACATTTGCGCACTTTTTGGCCTCTTCCGCCGCCTGCTCCAGGCTCTCGGGCGCAAAGCCGCTCTTGGCCTCCTCGCCGCCGATATTCACCTCAAGCAGGATATCCTGCACGATGCCCAGCTTCTCGGCCTGCTTGTCGATGGCAGAGAGCAGCTCGAGCGAGCCGACCGATTCGATCATCGCGACCTTGCCAACGACATTTTTCACCTTGTTGCGCTGGAGGTGGCCGATAAAGTGCAGGGGCGCGCCGTCATAGGCGTGCTCGGCGAGCTTTTTCGTCATCTCCTGCTCGCGGTTCTCGCCCAGCACGTCGATGCCCGCGGCGATGGCCTGACGGCAGGCGTCCGCGTCGTTCATCTTGCTCGCGCCGACGAGGGTAATTTCGCTTACGTCGCGGCCCGCCTCTTTGGCGGCCGCGGCAATGTTTGCGCGTACGCGCGCGATGTTTTCAGCAATGCTCATTTCTAATCTACGACCTTTCCGTTATATAGCTCCCCTGCCGAAACGATGACCTCATCGTTCGGGCGCAGGGTGTAAAGGGACTTTTGGCTCTCCGTGGCGGCTTCGATCGTGCCGGGCTCCACCAGACAGTAGTCGCTGCCCTGATAGACGATGCTCACAGGCTTGAAGTACGCCACGCGCCCGACGAGGCAGTAAACGCCTGACACGCCGTTTTCATCCACGCGCAGCGCGTTTTTCGGCACGCGCAGGCCGTCGTACGCGCTGATGATGAGCTCGGCGTTCTGCTCGCGCAGCAGCGTCATGTAGGATAAGTACCGCGTGCTCTTGAGCACGATCAGGCATTTGCCGTTCTCCACGGCGCTGATGCGCGTGAGCGTGACGGGCAGGTCAAAGCCGACGCCCGACGCCATGCGGAGCGTCAGCCTGCTGTTCTCCTTCAGGGACGCGGCGTCCTCCTCGTTCACGTTCGCGGCGAAGTACCACGCGCTGCCCTGAATGAGCTTGCCCACCGTGGTCGAAACGCTCTGCGGCGCGGCGGACGAAAGCTGCGAGGGCGTCATCGTCTCAAGGACCTCCGGCGTCAGCACGCTCTCGTACCCGTCGGCCACGGCGCTGTAAGTCCCCGACACGGGCGCTGTGATGCGCGTCGTGCCGCCGCTCGCCGCGCCCGAGAGCGCGGTGATCTGCGCGTTCAGCTCGTCGAGCTTCGCCGTTAAGTCATCGCTGCCGTTGTAGGCATATTCGCGCTTCAAGACCGTCGTTTTGAGCTGGGGGATCAGCGTGTCGAGCGAGCTGTACGCGCCCGACTCGTAGGCCGCACGCACGGAGATGATCTGCTCGCGGATGTCGGTATCCAGACGCAGCGCGGTGGCCGCGTCGCTCGAGGCGCTCTTGGCGTACTCAAGCTGCTCTTTCTGCGCGCGCAGTGTCTCGAGCTGCTGCGTGGCGTTCAGCGCGTCGGCCGAGCGGTAGACGGAGGCGATGGTGTCGCCCTGGCCCACGCGCTCGCCCTCGGCGTGCTTGAGCTCGATGAGCGTTTCATTGCAGTCCACGACCTGCTCGTCGCGCACCACGTAGCCCCGCAGGGCAATGGACCGCTCGCTGTGATAGCGGTAGACGAGCGTCGTCGTCTCGGGGCTGACAAAGTAGTTGTAGCCCTGCACGGCGAAATACCCGATGACCGCCAAAAGGAGCAGGATCGTGATGATCTTTGTGGAAACGGATGTAGATTTCATGGCACACTCCCGGATCAGGCGTGCTTACTCCTCGCTTTCCTCCGCGCCTTTGAGGTCGATGGCCGCGATGGGCACGATCGTTGAGATCGCGTGCTTGTAGAGCATCTGCTGCTTGCCGTCGCTCTCCAAGATGACGACAAAGCTGTCAAAGCCCGTGACGACGCCGCGCATCTGGAAGCCGTTGACGAGAAATACCGTCACGCTCGTGCGATTGCGGCGCGCAGAGAGGAGAAATAGGTCCTGAAGGTTTGCGATTTTTTTCATGGCTTTTCTTTCCTTTCTTTTTTGCGGACGGCTTGTCCGCGTTAAAGTCAGGATACGCCATAGGTATGGAGAATTTCTGTCGAAAAAGCGAGGCAATCGGGGAGAATCCTCGTTTTTTTCCAATAAAACCAGTGGATGCCGGGGTCGCGCCGCAGCCACGTGAGCTGGCGCTTGGCATACTGGCGAGAGCGGAGCTTGATCTCGTCGATGGCCTCCTCGCGCGCGGCCTCGCCGTCCAAGTAGGCAAGCGTCTCCTTATACCCGATGGCCTGCATGGCCGTCACGTCGCGGGGAAGTCCGGAATCGAGCAGCGCTCTGACCTCGTCGAAAAGCCCCGCCTCGACCATTTTGTCGACGCGGAGGTCGATGGCGCGCTTCATGTCGTCCCGATCCTCATAGGCAAGGCCGATGCGCACGGAATCGTAGCGCGGGGGGATCAATTTCGTCTCCGCGTTGTGCTGTGCCATGGTCTTGCCGGTCTCGTAGTAGACTTCGAGCGCGCGGAGGATGCGCTTTTTGTCGTTCAAATGGAGATTTCCGGCGGTCTCGGGGTCGATGCGTCGGAGCTCGACGAACATCGCCTCGCCGCCCTCCTTGTCCCAGCGGGATTCCAACTCCGCGCGGTATCTGCCGTCCTTGTCACCGCCGGCGAAGCCGTGACCGGCGAGCAGGGCATTGAGGTAAAGCCCCGTGCCGCCGACGATGACGGGCTGCTTCCCGCGCGAGAGGATATCGTCGACGCACTTCGCCGCGTCGTCCGCATAGCGGGCAACGGAGTAGTTTTCCCGCGGGTCGGCGACGCCGACCATGTGATGCGGAATGCCCTGCATCTCCTCCGCCGTCGGCGCGGCGGTACCGATGACCATGCCGCGGTAGATCTGCATCGAGTCGCAGGAGACGACCTCGCCGCCGAGCATTTTCGCAAGCTCGACGCCGAGCCACGTTTTGCCGCAGCCCGTCGGGCCGACGACGCATACGAGTTTCATCTTCTCCCTCCTGCGCTCACGCGCGCTTGAACATTTTTTCGAGCTCGTACTTCGTGAGCTTGGCTTTCACGGGCCGTCCGTGCGGGCAGAACTGCACCTCGCCGCTCTGCACCTTGTCGACGAGCACGCGCAGCTCGCTTAAATCGCTCTTCCATCCACCCTTGATGGCCGCCTTGCAGGCCATCGTGTGCAGCAGCGCGTCGCGCGCGGCGGCGGGATCGACGGTGTGGGCGGTGACGAGCTTGTCGGCGAGTTCTTCGAGCGCGGGGATGGCGTCGCCGCTGTCGATATCGGCGGGGATGGCGCGCAGGATCAGGCTCCCGCCGCCGAACTCCTCGCACTCAAAACCGAATTCGCGCAAAAGCTCCAAATTCGCCGCAAGCGCGCTGTACTCCTCGGCGGCGAACTCCGCCACGAGGGGAGCGAGCAGGGCCTGACACATCAGTGGCTCCTGGTTGGCCTTCATGCGGTCGAAATTCACGCGCTCGTGCGCGGCGTGCTTGTCGATGAGCCAGACGTTTTTATCCTCGTCCTCGCAGACGATGTAGGTGTCGAGCACCTCGCCCGCGATACGCCACGGCGCGGCGGACGGGGGAACGAACGTCGTCTGCTCGATCTCGGGCTCTTCCTGCTTCGCAGGGGCAAACACGGGGACGGCGGGCGCTTCCGGCTCGGGCTCTGCCGCAGTCTCCGCCTCCGGTCCGATGATCGGGCCGGTCACGACGGGGCGGGCGTCTTCCTCGGGCATCGGCAGCGTGACGACCTCGTCGTCATGGTTTTCCACAGAATGGACAGACTTTTCCACAGGCTGTGACTGCTGTGCTGACAGTACCGGCGCGGACGCGGGCGTTTCATGGCTCACATAGTCGGAAAGCGCCGCTTTGCCGCCGCTCTGCGTGTCGATGGCGGGCACTCTCGTCTGCCACTGCGGGGCGGGCGCGGGCTTCACCGGCGCGCTCTGCGGCGCGGACACGGGACGCGCACCGGCAGGCGTATAAGCGGGCTTTTCCGCCGTCTTCCGGCTCTCGCGGTACTGCTGCGAGGTCATGTTGGCGAAGAAATCGCCGCGCGGATTCTGTACTTGAGACGCGGGCTTCGGCTGGGGGCGCTCGGCCTCTTCGCGCTTGTCGAGCGCGGCCATGACCGCGTGGTAAACGAGATCAAACACGCGCTTTTCGCCCACGAACTTCACGATGGTCTTGGCAGGGTGGACGTTCACATCCACCATGTCGCGCGGCAGCTCGACGAGCAGCACGCAGCCGGGGAACTTGCCCTTCATCATGCGGTTGGAGTACGCTTCTTCGAGCGCGGCGGTGAGAAGCTGGGATTTGACGAGCCGCCCGTTGACGAAAAACGTCTGCATGCCGCGCGTGCCGCGCGAGGCGATGGGCGAGGTCACAAAGCCCGTGACGCCCATGTCGCCGTCCGCGCCCTTGACCTCAAGGAGCGAGAGCGTGAACTCACGCCCGAGAGAGGCGTAAATGGCGGAGCGCAGCGCGCCGTCGCCGGGGGTCAAAAGCGTCTGCGTGCCGTCCTTGATGAGCTTGAACGACACCTCGGGATGCGAGAGCGCAAGATGGCCGACAAGGCCCGCGATGGCCGTGGCCTCCGCGCTGTCGCGCTTCATAAACTTTAAGCGCGCAGGCGTGTTGTAGAAGAGGTCGCGCACGATGATGCTCGTCCCTTCGGGACAGCCCGCATCCTCGACCGCGCCGGGGACGCCGCCCTCTAAGTGGAGCTTTGCTCCGCTGAGCGCGCCGCGCTCGCGCGAGAAAATGTCGAGCCGAGAAACGGAAGAGATCGCCGCGAGCGCCTCGCCGCGGAAGCCCAGCGTGCCGATGGCGGCCAAATCCTCCGCCGTGCGCAGCTTGCTCGTCGCGTGGCGCAGAAAAGCCGTCGGCAGCTCGCTTGGCGCGATGCCGCAGCCGTCGTCGCTGACGCGAAGATAGGTCATGCCGCCGTTTTTCATCTCCACCGTCACGCTCTGCGCGCCGGCGTCAATGGCGTTTTCCAGCAGCTCCTTGACAACGCTCGCAGGGCGCTCGACCACCTCGCCCGCGGCGATGAGGTCGGCGACATGCGGCGATAATTGCTGAATATGGGGCATTGATTTCCTCCTTTTAGGAAGCGATGGTGAAAAGGGAAAGGGCATTGACGAGCATGTGGAGCAGGATCGACGTCCACAGCGTGCCCGAATGCTCATACGCCCAGGCGAACACAAGGCCGGGCACAAGGTATTGCAGCATCAAAATGAGATAGCCTAAGTCCCAGTTGGACACCGCCGCCGTCCACACGTGTAAAAACGCGAACAGCGCGCAGGAGAGGATATAGGCGAATATTCTGCTCTTTTCTTTGAGACACCCGAACACGAGGCCGCGGAAGAGCACCTCCTCCACAAACGGCGCGAGCAGCACGACGATCAGCGCCGTCATGCGCGGGGCGGAGGCCACCTGCGCGGCGATGGTCATGTCGTTTAAGTTCGTGCGGCTGTTAAAAAGCACGTTGCACACGCGGAATATTAGCTCGTTCGCGCCGTAGAAAACGAGAAGGCCCAGCAGCATCGTCGAAAGCGCGCGGTTCAAATTGTCGAGAAAGCGCGAGGACGTGTGCGCAAGGTAGGAGTGGAACAGCAGCACCGTGACGGCGAAGAGCGTGTAGTAATAGAGCTCATTGCGCAGGGAATCGTTGATGGTGGTGTCGAGCACGACCTCCAGAAGGTCGAATATTCTTGTTGCCAAAAGCGGCATCACCAGAAGATAGACGAGGAAGAAGATCGTTCCGGCGACGCGCTCGGTGCGGTTCATGCCGCCGGAGGCGGTTTTCTTTTTTGCCATGGGGAGACCTCTTTTCCGGGGAAATTACGAAAGCTTCTGCTTGAGCTCGTAGAGGAGCTGCATCGCCTCGATGGGGGACATCGTGTCCGGCTGGGCGCGGCGGATGGCCGCGAGCACCTCAGCCTCGCCGATCGCGTCGAGGCTGACCTGCTCGGTCTCCTCGCGCGGCTTTGCCTGATACGCGCCGCCCTGCTCGAGCTCTTTTAAGATGACGTTCGCGCGCTTGACGACCTCGTTCGGAAGGCCCGCTAACTTTGCGACCTCGATGCCGTAGCTGCGGTCGGCGCCGCCGGGGACGATCTTGCGCAGAAAGATGAGCTCGTCGCCGCGCTTTTTGATGGAAATGCTGTAATTCTTCACGCCGGGAAGAATGCCCTCAAGCTCCGTGAGCTCGTGATAGTGCGTGGCGAACAGCGTCTTTGCACCTAAGCGTTTCGGGTCGGCGCAGAATTCGAGCACTGCGCGCGCGATGCTCATGCCGTCGAACGTCGACGTGCCGCGGCCGATCTCGTCGAGAATGAGCAGCGAGCGTGGCGTCGCCTGATGCAAAATCTCGCTCACCTCGGTCATCTCGACCATGAAGGTGGACTGACCGCCGGCGAGGTCGTCGCTCGCGCCGATACGCGTGAAGATGCGGTCGACCACGCCGATGCGCGCGCTCTTGGCGGGCACGAACGAGCCGATCTGCGCCATGAGCGTGATGAGCGCGACCTGACGCATGTAGGTCGACTTACCGGCCATGTTGGGGCCGGTGATGATGGCGGCACGGTCCTCGCGCTCGCCCATATAGGTGTCGTTCGGGACGAAGAGCGCGTCCTTGAGCACGCGCTCGACGACGGGGTGGCGGCCGTCGTGAATTTCGATGACGCCGCTGTCGTCCACGCTCGGACGGCAATAGTTGTTGTTCACCGCGACGGACGCGAGTGAGCAGAGCGTGTCGAGCTCGGCGATGAGCCCCGCCGCGCGCTGGATGCGCACGCTCTCGGCGGTGACGGATTCGCGCAGGGCGGTGAAAATTTCAAATTCGAGCGCCTTGTCGCGATCTCCCGCGGTCAGAATCTCCTGCTCAAGGTTTTTGAGTTCCTCGGTGATGTAGCGCTCGCCGTTCACGAGCGTCTGCTTGCGGATGTACGTGTCGGGGACGAGGTCCTTGAACGAATTCGAGACCTCGATATAGTAGCCGAAGACCTTGTTGTAGCCGATCTTCAGCGTGCGGATGCCGGTCTTTTCCTTCTCGCGCGTCTCGATGCCGGCGAGAAGCCCCTTGCCGCCCGACAAAATCTCGTGCAGGCGGTCGACTTCGGCATTGTAGCCCTTGCGGATGAAGCCGCCCTCACGCACGGAAAACGGCGGCTCGTCGATGAGCGTGTCGCGGATGCTCTGCGCCACGTCGGTGAGCGTGTCGAGCTCGTTGTCTAACTCATGCAGCCTGCCCGTCGTGAACGCCGTAAGCTGGGCTTTGACCTCCGTGATGCGCTCGATGGAGTTGCGCAGCGACGCAAAGTCGCGCCCGCCCGCCGTGCCGTAGGCGATGCGGCCGATGAGGCGCTCCATATCGCTGATGCCGGAGAGCGATAGAATCAGCTCTTCGCGCGCGACGGTGTTCTTCGTCAGCGCCTCGACCGCGCCGAGGCGGCGCTCGATGGCCGCAACATCGCGCAGCGGGCGCGTCAGCCACGCGCGCAGATTGCGCGCGCCCATGGCGGTCTTCGTCTTGTCGAGCACCCAGAGGAGGCTCCCGCGCTTTTCCTTGGCGCGGATGGTCTCGGTCAGCTCCAGATTGCGCCGCGCGGAGAGGTCAAGCTCCATGAAGCGGCCCTGCTCGTAGTATTCCAAATCCTTGATGTAGGAAAGATCGGTCTTCTGCGTCTCGTGCAGGTACGAGAGCAGCGCGCCCAGCGCGAGCGACGCGGCGGGGTTGTTGCGCGGAAGGCTTGCAAAGCGCTCCTCGCCAAACTGCGCGCGGATGGCTTTCTCGCACGCTTTGAGCTCAAAGCGGTTCTCGCCGCGCTCGACCGCGCAGGACAGCTTATCGCGAAGGTATTCGACCAGCTCGCCGTTGTCGTAAGCACCCGCGCTCAGCACCGCCTCGGCGGGGGAGAAACGGGATAACTCGTTATACAGGTGCTCTGCGCGGTCGTCGCCCGAAAAGGCGGTCACGTGCGTGTGGCCGGTCGTCATGTCGCAGAAGGCCGCGCCGGCGTTCTGCCCGTCCAAAAAGATGCCGCAGAGGAAGTTGCCGCGCCGGTCGTCGAGGCATGCGCTGTCGATGACCGTGCCGGGCGTGATGACGCGGATGATATCGCGCTTGACAAGGCCCTTGGCGAGCGCAGGGTCCTCGGTCTGCTCGCAGATGGCGACCTTGTAGCCCTTGGCGATCAGGCGCGCGATGTAGGCGTCGCTCGAATGATAGGGAATGCCGCACATCGGCGTCTGATCCTCCGCCGCCTTGCCGCGGTCGCGGGTCGTCAGCGTCAAATCGAGCTCGCGCGAGGCGAGCTGAGCATCCTCGTTGAACATCTCGTAGAAGTCGCCCAAGCGGAAAAAGAGGATCGAATCCTTATTCTGTTCCTTGATCTCCAAATACTGCTTCATCATCGGCGTGATCTCGGCCATGATCCGTCCTCGCTTTCTTTCTCTCTAAAATCTAAAATTTACACGGTAAAGTCGGAGCCCGCGGGCATTTCGCCGAGGCGGTCGCCGAGCTTACGTTTCAATCTTTCATAGGCTTCCTTGCCCGTGCAGTGGCCCGTGAAGTAGTGCGCGACCTTGTCGCCGCGCAGCTTTTCGCCCACGGCGTCGACCAGCTCGTCCGGCTCGCTTTTGCCGAGCGAGGGGTTATAGAGGTGGAAGCCCGCAAACACCGCGTCGGGTGCTCTGCCGAGCACGTCCTCGGCGCTTTTCAGGATATTCACGATGCCGCAGTGCGCGCAGCCCGCGAACAGTGCGGTCTTGCCGTTTTCCGTGACCAATAGATCCTGCTCGTGGCGGAACGTGTCGCGCGGATAGTCCTCACCGATCTTCTCGCGCAGCGTGTCGTTCGCGCCGCTCCACAGCTCGCGGCCCGGAATGGCGGAGAAAACCGTCAGTTCTTCGTCAAGCTTCTGCACGCCATCGCAGAGAACGAAGCGGTCCTCGTAATTCTTGAGCACCGCGTCCATGCCGATGTAGGCGCACTTGCTGGGCGTGACGACGTAGTACTGGCCCCAGACGGCCTTCTGCATATAGACCTTGGCGCGGTCGTTGAGCTTCAAGAACGCTTCGAGGCCGCCGCAGTGGTCGTTGTGCGCGTGGGACAAAAAGGCGATGTCGACCTGCGTCAAATCGACGCTGAGCGCCTTGGCATTGTCGATGAACTGCGCGTCGGGGCCCATGTCGAAAAGAATTTTGTGCTTGTCGGTCTCAATATACATCGACAGGCCGTGCGCGCAGGCGACGGTGTCTCTGCACGTGCTGTTTTCCATCAAAATGACGACTTTCATCAAAAAGCCCCCTTTTCTTTATTCCTCTACCGCTTCGCCGTAGAGCGCCCAGGTGTTGCTGTCGGTGATCTTCGCTTTGGCAAATGTGCCGATCAGGGCCTTGTCGCCCTTCATGCGCACGAGGCGGTTGCCCTCCGTGCGCGCGGCAAGGGGGAAGGCCTCGTCGTCGCTCTCGCCGTCGACCAGCACCTTGACCGTCCTGCCGATGTAGGCTGCGTGCTTTTTCGCGCTGATGGCGTTCTGCGCGTCGACGAGCTTTTCAAACCAGACCTGCTTTTCCTCGCGCGAGACGGGGTCGTCCATCTTCGCCGCCGGCGTGCCGGGACGCGGGGAGAAAATAAAGGTGAAGAGCGCGTCGAACTGCGTCTTTTCTACAAGATCGACCGTCTGCATCGCTTCGTCCTCGGTCTCTCCCGGGAAGCCGATGATGACGTCGCTCGTGAGCACCATGCTTGGCATGACGCTTCGCGCGTAGGCGATCATTTCCTCGTACTTTGCGCGCGTATAGGGGCGGTTCATCGCTTTCAGAACGCGGTCGCACCCGGACTGGACGGGGAGGTGGAGCTGCTTTGCAACGTGCTCGCAACGTGCCATCGTGTCGAAAAGTTTGTTGGTCGCGTCCTTCGGCTGGCTCGACATAAAGCGGAGCCAATAGTCGCCGGGAATGGCGTTGATGGCGGCGAGCAGGTCCGCAAAGTCGTAATCGGTGCCCAAGTCCTTGCCGTAGCTGTTCACGTTCTGGCCGAGGAGGGTGATCTCCTTGTAGCCCTCGGCGATGAGGCCGCGGCATTCCTCGATGATCTTCTCCGGCTCGCGGCTGCGCTCGCGGCCGCGGACGTAGGGCACGATGCAGTACGAGCAGAAGTTGTTGCACCCGTACATGATGCTCACCCACGCGCGCACGCCGCCCTCGCGCACGATGGGAAGGTCCTCGGCGATGCGGCCATGCTCGTTCTCGATGGAGAAAACGCGCTTATTCTTCGTGTACACCTCGTGCAGCAGCTCGGGGAGCCGCCATTCGGCCTGGGGGCCGAGCACAAGGTCGACGTGATGGTAGGAATTTTTTACCTTGTCGGCCACGACCTTCTGCTGCGCCATGCAGCCGCAGAGGCAGATGATCTGGTCGGGCTTTGCGGCCTTCGTGTGGCTGAGGCGGCCCAAGTGGCCGTAAACGCGCTTTTCCGCGTGCTCGCGGATGGCGCAGGTGTTGAGCAGGATGACGTCGGCCTGATTTTCGTCGCGCGTGAGCTCGTAGCCCATCTCGCGCAGCATGCCCATGAGCACCTCGCCGTCGGCCACGTTCTGCTGGCAGCCGAACGTGTCGACCAGCGCGAGCGGCGTGCGGGTGCGGCGGTCGTTCATCTCGCGCATCCTGCGCGTAAATTCCTTCTGACGCGCGAGCTCCTGCTCGCTGACGATGACTTCTTTGCGTTCCAAGGGATGTTTCCTCCCGAATCTCGATAGTTTAGCAATATAGTATATCATGTTCGCGAGAGCGTGGCAAGGCCGCAGCGCGGCTTCCGGCGCGAAAAATCCACAGCTTTCACAATTCCGGTGACTTTTCCGCACCCATATGGTATGCTATGGAAAACCTGAACTCCAAAGGAGGGCTTTCCATGGCGGCGTTTTATCAAAAATTTCTGCGCAGGCATCTTGACTTATCGTCTCTCAGCGTGATGCGGCGGGAGGACAACGATCCCTATTTCTGCACGCCCAAGGGCGCTTCTATCTTCGGCTGGGCGGGCGTGGACGGCATCCACTTCTGCTTTGTCCGCGGTTTTGGCGAAACGGTCTTCGCCGTGAGCCCGATGAACGGCGGCAAGGACTGCGTGCACGTCATCGCGCGCGATTTCAGCGATTTTCTGTGCCTGCTGCTCGCGACCGGCGACAGCGCGGCGCTCGAGCAGGCGTGGCAGTGGGACGAGGCGCAATTCGACGCCTTCCTTGCCGAGAATCCGCCGACGGACGAGCAGAAGGCGGTGCTCTCGCAGATCTCCACAGTCTTTTCCCTCACGCCGATGGAGCGGCCGTGGCAATACCTGCGCAAGCTGCAAGCGGAGTTCGATCTCAGCAAGCTCAAATTCACCGAGGACTTCTACGACCCCGAAATGAATCCCGACGCGCCCGAACAGAAAACGGACTGGAAGGTCTACTTTGACGGCAGCTTTTGGGGCCACCACGGGCGCGAGCGCGCGGGCAGGGAAGTGCCTGTACAAAAGTGGTTTTCGTGGGCGGGGCGCGACTGGTTCGTGCCGTCGGTTTACGTTTGTTCAAAGGGCATTGTCGTTGATTTTTGTATGCGCACGGAGGCTTCCGCGCTGCGCGGCTTTATGAAAAAGTGGGGGATCGATCCCGAAAGCGACGAGTCCATCGACTTCTCGCGCGACGAACGCGAACAGATGGAGCGCGAGCACCCGCTCAGCCTCGGTTTTACCCCCAGCCTCACCTTGAACGGTGCGAAGCTCCGCACGAGCCACGGCTGCGGCGTCATTTTCCTGCCGGAGCAGCCCGGCTTCTGCGCCGACGCAGAGCCCGCCATGGCGCACTACGGCCTTGACCGCGCGTATGGCTGGAGCCTCCGCCGCGCGGCATTCCCGTTCGTCACGAAGCGCGCGCCGAAGCTCAAATCACTCGCCGTCACGATGACGGCGGACGAGGTGCGCGTCCCCGGCCCGCGCTTCCGCGCGGACAAGGCGGGCGATACGTTTGCCTTCTCCTACCGCGGCACAGAGTATACGCTCGCCGTACAGGAGGTCGAGCCGCAGGAACTGCCGCGCGAGCGGATAAATCTCGACCCGCGGTTCGACTATCCGACGCATTTCACAGCCATGAGCTACACGCTCACGCCCGAGCCGCCGGAACACTCGATCTTCGTCGAGGACTGCGTCGAAAACGACCGCCCGCGTCAGGTCAGACGTGAGACCGCTTCCTTTGCGCCTGAGGCGCAGAACGACTTCTGCTTCGGCATCATCGGCGGCGCGGACGGGCCGGTCGCCATCGTCGTGGGCGAAGCGGCGCAGGGGAAGCTTCACACCGCGTGCTCGTCGCTGCACTTTGCGGCGGTCGACCACGTCGACTGGTGCGTCGGCTTCCGCGAAACACCGTGGGAAGCAGGGACGTTCGACCTCCTCTAACTCACTTTTTCTGTGATTTCCGGTACTCCGTCGGCAGGACGCCGAAGGCCTTGTGGAATTCGGTGGAAAACTTGCTCTGGCTCTCGTAGCCGACGGCGCGCGCGACCTGCGCGACGTTCTCGTCGCCCTCGAGCAGCAGCTTTGCCGCGTGCTGCATGCGGTGCTCGCGAATGTGCGAGGCGAGCGAGCTGCCGTAGACGGACTTGAAGAGCGCCTTCATCGTCGAGGGGTTCATCAAAAACATGCGCGACAGCTCGTCGATCGTTGTGCGGCTGTCTAAGTGCTGCGTCAGGTAGTCGTGCACGGCGCGGATGGTCTCGATCTGCTCACTCGTGCCGCCGCCCTCGTACACCTCGGCGTCGAGCGGGGGCAGGTGCGGCGCGCCGGTGGCGGCCTTGCTCTCCTCCTCGGGACAGGAAATCTCCATCGTGCGCTCGATCATGCGGTGCAATAGCTGCGCCTGCTCGTTTTCCGCAGCGCGGTAGTAGACCTCCTTCCCCACGCGGCGCGAGACGAGAAGTCCGCTCTCACGCAGCTGCCTCAAATGGTGCGACACCGCGGGCGAGCTCATGCCGACCATCGCGGAGAGGTCGATGACGCACTCTTCGCAGTGGCACAGCAGCCAGAAAATGCGCACGCGGCTGCTGTCGGAGAGCTGCTTGAACACGTCTGCCACGGTCTGGAAGCTGCCGATCGTCTCCACCGATTCCTGCAGCTCCCGCATCGTGCCCTCGTCGCTGTGCTGGTGGGGTAAATGCACTTCGCTCATCGTTGTTCCGCCTTTCTTTTTGGGGCCTGCGGGCGCGTCCGTATCCCGTTTGGAAGTTTGTTTCGCCCGAACGGAAGAGACATGCGAGCAGCCCTTGACTTTTGCCTTTGCGGACATTATAGTACGGTCATCAAGATTAAACAAGCACTTAATCGTTAAATATTTTGTGCCGAAAAGGAGAAACATACCATGAAAAAGACCTATCAGATCGAAGTCGACTGCGCCAACTGCGCCAACCTCATGGAAGAAGCCACCAAGAAGACCGAGGGCGTTGCCGACGCCGTCGTGAACTTCATGACCCAGAAGATGACCGTCGAGTTCGCCGAGGGTCAGGACCCCAAGGCCGTGATGAAGGCCGTCCTCAAGAATTGCAAGAAGGTCGAGGACGACTGCGAGATCTATCTGTAAGAGAGCTTCTCCCTCTCACGCCCCGGACGAACGCACCGGGGCGCTTTCTTAGGCAAAATTCAAATTTTCCCCCTTCAAGGAGGTCATCTTTATGACGAAAAAGCAAAAGAAGATGCTTTACCGCATCCTGATCGCGGCGGTGCTGTTCCTCGCCGCGAAATTCATTCCCATGCCGACGCTCGTCTCCACCGTACTCTACTTCGCCGCCTATGTCACCATCGGCTACGACATTCTGCGCAAGGCATGGAAGGGCATCTGCAACCATCAGGTGTTCGACGAAAACTTCCTGATGGCGGTCGCCACGATCGGCGCCATCGCGCTCGCCATCTATGAAAAGAGCGGCGACTATGCCGAGGCCGTGGCCGTTATGCTCTTCTACCAGATCGGCGAGCTGTTCCAGAGCTACGCCGTCGGCAAGTCCCGCCGCAACATCACGGCGCTGATGGACATCCGTCCCGACTACGCGAACATTGAGCGCGACGGCAAGCTCGAGCAGGTCGACCCCGACGACGTGGCCGTCGGCACGGTCATCACCGTCCAGCCGGGCGAGAAAATTCCTATCGACGGCGAGATCGTCGAGGGCGCGTCCACGCTCAACACCGCGGCGCTGACGGGCGAGAGCCTCCCGCGCGACGTGATGACCGGCGACGAGGTCATCAGCGGCTGCATCAACATGACCGGCGTGCTGCGGATTCAGACGACGAAGGCCTTCGGCGAATCCACCGTCTCCAAAATCCTCGAGCTGGTCGAGGATTCCAGCTCCCACAAATCCAAATCCGAAAACTTCATTTCCAAATTCGCCCGCGTGTATACGCCCGCCGTCTGTTACGGCGCGCTGGCGCTGGCGGTTCTGCCGCCCGTCGTCCGGTTGATGCTGGGGCATCCGGCGCAGTGGGGCGATTGGGTTTACCGCGCGCTGACGTTTCTGGTCATCTCCTGCCCCTGCGCACTGGTCATCAGCATCCCGCTGAGCTTCTTCGCGGGCATCGGCGGAGCGAGCAAAGAGGGCGTACTGATTAAGGGCTCGAACTATCTGGAAACGCTGTCGCAGGTCAAAACGGTCGTCTTTGACAAAACCGGCACGCTGACGCAGGGCGTTTTCGAGGTCAGCGGCGTTCACCACAGCGAGATGGAGAACGAAAAGCTGCTGGAATACGCGGCGCTGGCGGAATGTGCCTCCTCCCACCCCATCAGCAAGAGCCTCCAGCGCGCCTACGGCAAGGCCATCGACCGCGACCGTGTGCGCGACATTCAGGAGATCAGCGGCAAGGGTGTTTCCGCCGTGGTGGACGGCCACGCCGTGCTGGCGGGCAACGACAAGCTGATGGCGCTGCGCGGTATTCCGTTTATCGGCTGCCACAGCGTCGGCACGATCATCCACATCGCCATCGACGGGCAGTACGCGGGGCACATCGTGATTTCCGACGTGGTGAAGCCGCACGCTAAAGAGGCCATCGAGCGGCTCAAGCATGCCGGCGTGGAAAAGACCGTCATGCTCACCGGCGACAGCCGCCGCGTGGCCGATCAGGTCGCCGGGGCGCTGGGCGTGGACGAGGTGCACAGCGAGCTGCTGCCCGCCGACAAGGTGGCGCAGGTCGAAAAGCTGCTCGCCGACAAGGGCGGAAAGAATAAGCTGGCGTTCGTCGGCGACGGCATCAACGACGCGCCGGTGCTCAGCCGCGCGGATATCGGCATCGCCATGGGCGCGATGGGTTCGGACGCGGCCATCGAGGCGGCGGACGTCGTGCTGATGGACGACGACCCGCTGAAAATCGCCAAGGCCATCCGCATCTCCCGCAAATGCATCGGCATCGTGTATCAGAACATCGTCTTCGCGCTGGCGGTCAAATTCGCCTGCCTCGCGCTCGGCGCGCTGGGTTTGGCGAACATGTGGGCGGCGATTTTCGCCGACGTCGGCGTGATGGTGCTGGCGGTGCTCAACGCGATTCGCGCGCTGCGGGTGCATAACCTGTAACGGGCGCGAGATGAATATGGAGACAATATAAACGCAGGCGCGCGATGCGCGCCCCTACAACGGGGTTTTGCCCTCGTCCATGCAGGGGTGCGCATTGCGCGCCTGTTGAATATCGAGAAATCTTTTTCGATGCTGGTCAAAGCGTAACAGCAGGCTTGTTTAGCGCTAAATACCGTGCTATAATATTTTACGTCGGTTTTACCGACAGGCACGGCGCGGGCTTGACACCATTCCAACTCGGAATCAAACCGAAGGGAGGTGAAAGCCATGCCGAACCTTCTGCTTGCGATATCCGGCATCTGCATCGTCGCATTCGTGCTTCGTGAGACGCTGGAAGACCTGCAAAAGAAAACGAGCGACCATGACCGCCATCATGATCGCTCCGATAAGCGCGGCTAATCCAAACTAAAGCCCGCCGTCGTGCTTTTATTTTATCACAGGCCAAAAAGAAAATCAATGGGCAATGAGAGGGAAAAAGAAAAAAACGGAGCGAAGCGATGCTTCACCCCGCACATAGACCGGCGATTATTCGTCCTCGTCTTCGTCATCGGCTTCATCGGAAAAGCGCGTGCGAACCACCTGAATCAGCTTCTCCATCAGCGCTTCTTCCGGGGGAACGAATTCCTCCATCTCCTCGCCGTTCTCGTCTTCGAAGGTGTTCACCTGCATGATATAAACCGCGTCGTCGTCCGGATCGTCGTCGCCGGGATTCTCATTCGCGTTACACAGCGCGGCAAATTCCTGACCGTTGTAATAGAAATAATCCATCACTTCGAGCATCAGCGTATTGCCGTTGTCATCGGTAAATTCCACGATATCGCGTTCCTGCATATCTTCCGGGGTCATAGCCAAACCTCCTGCCCGCGCGTTGCGCGTGTTGATGCTCCTATTATACCCGCAGCGCCCCCAAAATGCAAGCGGCGCGCGCTGACCGCGCCCGTCACCCGAGCGCGAGATCGAGCGCCATCATCAGCGCGTAGCCCGTCATCAGCGTGAACAGGCCGGCGCGGCTTTTCGCCGCCTGCGGAGCCATCTCCGCGAAAACGACCTGCATCATCGCGCCCGCGCAGAACGCCATCATCCCCGGCAGCGCGCTCTGCATCATGCCCGCCGCCAGCGCGGCCAGCATGCCGAAAACCGGCTCGACCGCGCCGCTGAGCGCGCCAAGCGCAAAGCTCCTGCCCCGGCTCATGCCGCCCGCGCGAAAGGGCAGCGCCACGGCCAGCCCCTCCGGCAGATTCTGCACGCCGATACCCAGCGCCAGCACCGCCGCCCCGGCGAAGCCGCCCTCAACACCCGCCAGCGCGAACGCCAGCCCGACGGCCATGCCCTCCGGAATGTTATGCAGCGTGATGGCGGCGTACATCATCAGCCGCCGCTTTGCGCTCGCCGAAACGCCTTGCAGCCGCTGCGTTCTGCCCAGAAACGCATCCACCCCGGCGATCATCGCCGCGCCGAGCACAAAGCCGAGCGTCACCGTCAGCCAGCCGCCCGCCTTTTGCCGCATCGCGGGCAGCAGCATGCTGAAAACCGCCGCCGCGCTCATCACGCCCGCCGCAAAGCCCATGCAGGGGCCGTCTTCCTTCTGATTTTTGAGCAAAAAGACGAGCGCCGCGCCCGTTATTGTCATCAGGAATGGAAAAAGCGTGCCGACGCCCGCCCAGAAAACTGCTTTCATCGGAATTCACCTCTCTGCCATGCTATGCGCAAGGCGGAAAAAGCGTGCCGCTCTCATTTTCGCCTCCGCCGAAGTCGGCAGGATGCCAAAGTTCCGCTCACGCGGGCAATTTTATGCGTATTTCCATATATCCAAAAATCCCCCGGCCGAAGCCGGGGGACAAAGGCATGATTATTTCACATGGCAGCTCTTGCCGCCTCCGCAGCCGGGGCAGCCGCCCGGACAGCCGGAGCAGCCGCCGTTCTTTCGATCGCGAATGAAACTGCGGCCGAGAAAGAACAGGATGACCGCCAGAACAATCAAAACGATAATCGTTGCCATGGAATGTTCTCCTTTCCTGAAAACGGGGCGCGGTTATTTGGCGCTGTACTTGACCTCCAGCTCGCCGCTCTCCTTATACGGACGAACCAGCAGGTAGATCAGCACGCCGAGCACCACCACGGCCGCCACGGTGTCAAGACCGAAAGTGGTCTCGCCGCAGAACAGCCCGCCGAGCTGATAGACGATCAGGCTGACGGCGTAGGCAAAGCCGCACTCCCAGCCGATGGCCGCCCACGTCCACTTGGCGTTGTTCATCTCGCGCTTGATGGCGCCGATGGCCGCGAAGCAGGGAGCGCACAGCAGGTTGAAGATCAGGAAGCTGTAAGCGGAGAGCTGGGTGAACTGCGCCGCGATGTTGACCAGACCGGCGAAATCGCCCGCGTCAACCATCTCCAGCGCGTCGCCCGCAACCGCGAACAGCGTGCCGAACGTACCGACGACTTCTTCCTTCGCAACCAGACCGAGCAGGGTCGCGACCGTCGCCTGCCAGTTGCCGAAGCCGAGGGGCTTAAAGATGAAGCAGACTGCGTTTCCGATGTTCGCAAGGATGGAAGCGTCCATATCCTCCACCATGCCGAACACGCCGTCCACAAAGCCGAAGGAGCTGGTGAACCAGACGAACACGGAAGACAGGGTGATGATCGTGCCCGCCTTCTTGATAAAGCTCCAGCCGCGCTCCCACGTGCCGCGCAGCACGTTCTTCACAGTCGGGAGATGATACGCCGGAAGCTCCATGACGAACGGGGCAGGCTCGCCCGCGAAGGGCTTGGTCTTCTTGAGGATGATGCCGGAGATGACGATGGCCGCAATGCCGATGAAGTAGGCGCTCGGCGCGACCCACCACGCGCCGCCGAAAATCGCGCCCGCCATCAGGGCGACAATCGGCATCTTCGCGCCGCAGGGGATGAAGGTCGTGGTCATGATCGTCATGCGGCGGTCGCGCTCCTGCTCGATGGTGCGGGAGGCCATGACGCCGGGTACGCCGCAGCCCGTGCCGACCAGCATCGGGATGAAGCTCTTGCCGGAGAGGCCGAAGCGGCGGAAGACGCGATCCATGATGAACGCGATGCGCGCCATATAGCCGCAATCCTCCAGGATGCACAGCAGCAGGAACAGCACAAGCATCTGCGGCACGAAGCCGAGCACCGCGCCGACGCCGCTGATGACGCCGTCCACGATCAGGCCGGTGAGCCAGTCGGCGCAGCCGATGCCCTCAAAGAAGCTCTGCGCCGCCGGAACGATCCACTCGCCGACGAAAACGTCGTTCGTCCAATCGGTCAGCGCGCCGCCGACGGTGGAAATGGCGATGTAATACACCAGCGTCATCACCGCGGCGAAGATCGGCAGGCCGAGGATTCGGTTGGTCAGCACGCGGTCAATCTTGTCGCTGGTGCTCATGCCGCGGTTGCTCTTCTTCACGCAGCCGTCGATGATGGAGGCGATATAGGTGTAGCGCGCGGCGGTGATGATGGACTGGCTGTCGTCGTCCATCTCGGTCTCGCAGGCCTTGATGTCGTTCTCAATGTGCGCGAGCTTATCCTTCGGGATGTTCAGCTTCTCGATGATGCGCTCGTCGCGCTCGAAGATCTTGACGGCGAACCAGCGCTGCCGCTCCTCCGGCATGTCGTGCAGCACGACCTCCTCGATGTGCGCCAGCGCATGCTCGATGCTGCCCGCAAAGCGATGCTGCGGGATGGTCTTCTTGCCGCTGCGCGCCAGCTGCACCGCGCGCTGCGCCGCTTCCATCACGCCGTCGCCCTTGAGCGCGGAAATCTCGACCACCGGCACGCCGAGGTGGTTGGAGAGCTTCGCCGCGTCGATGCGGTCGCCGTTCTTGCGGACGACGTCCATCATGTTCAGCGCGACGACCAATCAGGACGTGCTGACCGTTTCGTGGAAATATCAACACGATCCGATTGAAATTGTCGTGCAGGCCGAGGCGGAAAACAAGCCGAACATCACGCAGTACATCATCGAATCCGATCAGAGACAAAAGTATGAGCATCTGCTGTATCTGCTCGATTCGGATCAATATAAGCGCGTGATGATTTTCTGCAACACCAAGGATATGACGGCCAGACTCTGTGACCGGCTGAAAAAAGCGGGCTATCAGGCAGAATGTCTCCATGGCGATGTGCGCCAGTCCTTCCGGGACAAGGTGATGTCCGGCTTCAGAAAAGGCGAATTTGAAATTCTGGTGGCGACGGACGTTGCAGCGCGCGGCATTGACGTGGACGATGTGGAGGCAGTGTTCAACTACGACCTGCCGGATAAGCAGGAGTTTTACGTCCACCGAATCGGCCGCACGGGGCGCGCCAAGCGCGCGGGCGTGAGCTTTTCGTTCGTCAGTTTCCGCGACAGCATCCGCATGGATGAAATTCTGAAATACATCGACAGCAAGCCGATTTCGCTTGTCTTTGATGACTTTGGAACGCTTTGCTATAAGGAAGACGGAACGCCTTTCCTTGAAAACGCATAAAACAGGCGTCAGCGGCAGAGAGAAAAGCCGCTGACGCCGCTTTTTTCGAGCAGAGTCAAATACTCTCTTTCGGTAATCGGCGAATGGAGCAGCAGCAGAAGTTGGCCGCCTTTCGCATCGACACGACGCACCTGCGGCAGATTTTCCAGCAGGGCGCGCGCACGGTCTCGGGCGTCCGCCGAGCCGTAGAGCAGCAAGGATTGACAATAGGCCACGCTTTTACCTCCGTTGCATGACAAAATTTTAAGGAAAGCATTGCATAATATCTTTTTCTGTGATATTCTTATACACAGATACAGACTTCGGTTTGTATCGTATGACGAAAGCGAGGGTTTTAACCATGGATGATATGGAAAAGATGGAGAATGATAACATCATCGTTCTGACCGATGAAGACGGCACCGATGTGGAGTTTGAGTTCTGCGCGTCCATCGAGTACGAAGGCAACGAGTATGTCGTGCTGCTGCCGACCGATGACGATGACGGCGAGGTTGTCATCCTTCAGGTGATGGAGGATGCGGAATCGGACGACGAGGACGAGGTCACCTATGTCGGCGTGGACGACGAGGACGTGCTCCAGAAGGTGTTTGATATCTTCAAGGAGCAGGCCGGCGACGAGTTTGATTTCGACGAGTAAACTGACTAAACGCATGAAGAGCGCATCCTAAGCGGGTGCGCTCTTAAAATTTCCGGATCAGGCTGACGACCTTTCCCAAGATCATAACCTCCGGCACGATGATGGGCTCCATGGCGTCATTTTCGGGCTGAAGGCGAATGTGTCCGTTTTCCTTATAAAAGCGCTTCACAGTCGCTTCGTCGTCGATCATGGCAACGACAATTTCGCCGTTATTGGCATTCATCTGCCTGTGAACGACGATATAATCGTCGTTCATAATGCCTGCTTGAATCATGCTTTCCCCGCGAACGCGCAAAATGAACAGCTCGCCGCTTCCAACCATTTCCTCCGGCAGGGTCATGGTTTCCTCGATGTTTTCTTCCGCAAGGATGGGGGTTCCCGCCGCAACGCGGCCGACCACAGGGATTTCGCGAAGCGAAGCGTTTTCATCAAAGGGCGAAAACGCGGTGGATAAACCAATCGCGCGCGGCTTCATGGCGTCGCGGCGAAGAAGCCCTTTCTTTTCCATCCGCGTCAGATGGCCGTGCACCGTCGAGGTGGATTTCAAGCCGACGGCCTCACCGATTTCCCGGACAGAGGGCGCGTATCCGCGCGTTCTGATTTCCTGTTCGATGTAGGCCAGAATTCGAGCCTGCATGTCTCCGCGTGGCTTCCGATCGGTCATCGCTTCCACATTCCTTCCGTTGTCAATCTTTTG
>ERZ825324.1537-NODE-1537-length-27476-cov-3.648846_pt1 | contig 27476 bp, 23 predicted proteins | sample MGYA00519859_ERZ825324 | MGnify/ENA primary metagenome ERZ825324 (study PRJEB31778, sample SAMEA3449198) | human gut metagenome | biome: human gut; feature: human-associated habitat; material: faeces | place: United Kingdom | collected 2010/2012 ... | reverse complement strand
GTAGATGCCGCGCTCCTCGATGCCGTGGGCGCCCTTCTCCTTGCGGAAGCAGGGGGAGTAGGAGGTCAGCGTCTGGGGCAGCTTGTCCTCCGGCAGGATCTGGTCAATGAACTTGCCGATCATGGAGTGCTCGCTGGTGCCGATGAGATACAGGTCCTCACCCTCGATCTTATACATCATGGCGTCCATGTCCGTCTGGCTCATGACGCCCTCCACCACGTTGCCGTGGATCATAAACGGCGGGATGCAGTAGGTAAAGCCCTTGCCGATCATGAAGTCGCGGGCGTAAGCCAGCACTGCTTCGTGCAGCCGCGCGACATCGCCCAGCAGGTAGTAGAAGCCGCTGCCGGACACGCGGGCCGCGGCGTCCATGTCGATGCCGTCAAAGCGCTCCATGATGTCGGTGTGGTAGGGCACCTCAAAGTCCGGCGTCTTTGGCTCGCCGAACCGATGCACCTCCACGTTGCAGCTATCGTCCGGCCCGATGGGCACGGAGGGATCGATCATCTGGGGAATGACCAGCATGATCTTGTTCAGCGCGGACTCGGCGTGCTCCTTCTTGGCCTCCAGCTGGGCCATACGCTCCGCGTCCGCCTTGACGGCGGCGTTGTTGGCATCGATCTCCGCTTGGATGGCGGCCTTTTCCACCTCATCGGTACACTTTTTCAGCCGTCCGAACAGGGGACCGTTGGCCTTGGACAGCTTGTTGCGCTCCGCCTTCAGCGCCTCGCCATCGGCGATGGCCTGGCGGCGCTCGGCGTCCAGGGCGATGGCCTCATCTACCAGAGGCAGCTTGGCGTTCTGGAACTTTTTGCGGATGTTCTCCTTTACCGCCTCGGGATTTTCCCGCACAAATTTAATATCAAGCATTGTGAACCTCGATTTCCGGCTGTTTCACGTGAAACAGCTCAGTTATTTCTTTTTGATGGCGTGGAGTGCGTCCAGCAGATCGTTGAGATCGTCGGTGCCGTAGTACTCCAGCTCAATGCGTCCCTTTTTGCGGCCGCTGACGATGCGGCAGCCGCGGCCCAGCCGCTCGCCCAGCTCTCGGGCGGCCTCCTCGGCGTAGTTGACGGACAAGGGGTCCTTGGCCGGCTTTTCCGGCGTCTCCGCCATCAGCTTCTTAGCCAACAGCTCCGTCTGCCGCACGGACAGCTCACTTTTCAGCACGGCTGCCGCCGCCGTTTCCTGCTGCTTGGCAGGGAGGGGGAGCAGCGCACGGGCGTGCCCGCCGGACAGCCTGCCGTCCTCCACCATGGCCCGCACCGGCTCGCACAAGTTCAGCAGCCGCAGGGCGTTGGCCACGGCGGGACGGGACTTGCCTACACGTTTGGCCGTTTCCTCCTGGGTCATGTTGTACTGCTCCATCAGCACCTTGTACCCCTCGGCCTCTTCAATGGGGTTCAAATCCTCACGCTGCAGGTTCTCGATCATGGCCAGCTCCATGGCCTTGCGGTCGTCGGCCTCAATGACCACGGCGGGCACCTGAGTCAGTCCCGCCATGCGTGCGGCGCGCCATCGGCGCTCGCCGGCAATGATCTGGTAATAGCCGGACTGGAGCTTCCGCACCGTCAGCGGCTGGATGATGCCGTGCTGCCGGATGGAGTCGGCCAGGTCGGCCAGTGCATCGGGGTCAAACAGCTTGCGCGGCTGGGCCGCGCAGGACTCTACCTGACTGATGGGCAGCATCAGACTGGTCTTTTCCTCACTAAGGGCCATCATATCGTCGCCCATAAGAGCGCCGAGACCCTTTCCGAGGCCCTTGGAAATGTTTGCCATACTGCGTCTCCTTTCAGGCGTTTCGTTTCAAAAATTCCTCCGCCAGCGCGATGTAGGCGTCAGCTCCGCGGCAGTTGCGGTCGTAAGCAGTGATGGGCCGTCCGTGGCTGGGCGCCTCGCTGAGCCGGACGTTGCGGGGGATGACGGTGCTGTATACCTTGGTGCCAAAGAATCGCTTGACTTCCTGGGCCACCTGAATGGACAGGTTGGTGCGCCCGTCGAACATGGTCAGCAGCACACCCTCTATGTCCAGGGACGGATTCATGCTGCGCCGCACGATGCGCACTGTGTTCATCAGGTCGCTGAGCCCCTCCAGCGCGTAATACTCGCCCTGCACCGGCACCAGCAGGCTGTTGGCGGCGCACAGCGCATTCAGTGTCAGCAGCTCCAGCGACGGGGGACAGTCGATAAAGATGAAGTCGTACTGCTCCGTCACCTGCCGCAGCGCGGCCTTCAGCAGAAACTGGCGGTTCTCCATCTCGATCATTTCCACACCCGCACCGGCCAGCGCCTTGCTGCTGGGCAGCACATCACCGTAGGGAGTGGAGACGATGGCCTTTGCCGTCTCCGTGCCGTTGATGAGCACGTCATACACACCGTTGGACACGGATTTGTCCACGCCCATGCCGCTGGTGGCGTTGGCCTGCGGGTCGAAATCACACAGCAGCACCCGCTTACCCTTGGCCTTCACAGCGGCGGCCAGATTGACACAGGTGGTGGTCTTACCCACGCCGCCTTTTTGGTTGACGATGGCGATGATCTTGGACACAGCAAATTCCTCTTTCTATATAGTATCCCGCCCGACGCCGCCGTAAACAGCGGTCTCGCCCCGTGTGGAGGCGCGGCAAAGGCAGCGGACAGCGCCGCCTTGGGAGTATTATATAACAGGTGCGCCTGTGGATTCAATAGAGAATTTGCAAAAAACAGAAACTGTTTCACGTGAAACGTCGAACTGCGCGCCCTGACGCATGTTTCACGTGAAACATGCCGCCTCAGAAAAAGGGGGAGGGTGTTTCACGTGAAACACCCTCCATCCGTATCTGCTTATCTACTCACACCAGTATCACGCCATCCAGCGGCGGCAGCGTCAAGTGTACCGTGCCGTTCTGCGATAGGAACTGCTGACCCGTCACGGCGTCGATGCACAGCCGTCCGTCCCACGGCAGCGTCAGCTCCAGCGGCGTATCACCGGCGTTCAGTGCCGTCACGGTGCGCTCCGTCCCGTGGAGCCGCTCTACCACCAGTCCGCCGCCCTGGGCGTGGAGATAGCGGATGATGCCGCACTGCATGGATATCCGTTCCGCCCGCAGCTGTCCCAGCCGCCGGAAGAAGGCCAGCAGCGATCCATCCTCACCGCCCCAGGGATAGGTGCCGCGGTTCAGCGGGTCCTCGAACCCCTGCATTCCCGCCTCATCGCCATAGTACAGGGTGGGGGAGCCTGGGAAGCTGTACAGGAGCATAGCCGCCAGACGCAGCTTCTTCTGTCCCCGCGCCAGCTCGGCGGGGGAGAGGCGGTATGCCGCCCGCTGTCCCTTGTCCTCCGGCGTCTGTTCCACACCCAGCAGGGTCAGGATACGGGGCGTGTCGTGGGTCCCCAGAAAGTTCATGGCCCCGTAAAACGCCGCGGGGGGATAGTTTTCCCGTATGGTCTCCATGTCGTCGCGGAAGGCAGCGGCGTCACCGCCGCCCAGCCACGCCAACAGCGCCGTCCGGAAGGGATAGTTCATCAGCCCGTGGGTCTCCCGCCCCAGAAGATAGCGCCTGCGTCGGGAGTAGGCGATCTTGTTGCTGCCGTCCTCCCACACCTCACCCAGCAGATAGCCGTTGGGCTTCTCCGCTTGGATGGCGTCGCGGATGGCGGCGATAAAGTCATCCGGCAGCTCGTCGGCCACGTCCAACCGCCAGCCGTCGGCCCCGTCGCGGAGCCAGTGCCGCACCACGGAATTTTTGCCCGAGATGATGAACCGCCGGTAGTCCGGCTGCTCCTCGTTCACCGCCGGCAGGGTGTGTACGCCCCACCAGGCATCGTAGTCCGTGGGCCACGGGTGAAAGCTGTACCAGTTGAAATACGGAGATTCCGTGCTCTGGGCCGCGCCCGGCTCGGGATAGAATCCCTCCGCGTTGAAGTACCGGCTGTTGGAGCCGGTGTGGTTGAACACACCGTCCAGAATAATGTGGATGCCTCGAGCGTGAGCCTCGCGGCACAACGTGCGGAAGTCCTCCTCAGAGCCCAGCAAGGGATCAATGGCGTGGTAATCTGCCGTGTTGTAGCGGTGGTTGCTGTCCGCTTCAAATATGGGGTTGAGATAGAGGGTGGACACCGATAGGCTCTTAAGATAGTCCAGCTTCTCCGTGATGCCCGCCAGTGATCCGCCGAAAAAATCGCGGTTGGTGATCTGTCCCTGCTCATCCGGCAGGAACACAGGCTGGTCGCTCCAGTTGTCGTGGACCCACCGCCGGCCCACCATACCGCCGACATCCGGCACAGAGGTGCGCCGGAACCGGTCCGGAAAGATCTGATATGTCACGCCTTGTCCGAACCATGCGGGGGTGGGCGTGTCCTCATACACCGTCAGCTGCCACCGCGCCAGCGCGTCCTGCCCGCACCAGCCGCTGCGGCCGTAGCACACGGTGCTGCCGTCCGCGCGGGTGAACCGAAAGGCGTACCAGCACAGATCCGGCTCTTGCGGAGCGGTGTATATGCCGGAGAAGCCGCCCTCGGCAGGGGGGAGGGGGCATACCTCGTCCACCCCCGCGAATTCGCGGTGTACCAGCAGCTCACAGGCGTAGTAGTCACCGTCCCGCAGGGTAAAGGACACCTCAGCGCCGCAGGCTACCGCGCCGAAGGGGGACTTGCAGGCGGCGTCCCGCGGATCAAAAACAGGAAACATAGAAAGACCTCACACTTACTTTAAAAGGGTATTTTCGCCTATGGCAGTGCCGTCCTGGGCGCGGCTGAACCAGGAGTTGATGATCTCCACCGCCGTGTTGGCCAGCGCCGCGCCGCTGCCGCCCTTCTCGATGACGATGGCCACGGCGATCTCGGGTTTTTCGTAGGGCGCATAGGCCACGAACACGCCGTTGGCGATGTCGGTACCCACCTGAGCCGAACCGGTTTTTGCGCCGGCGGATACCACGCAGTTTTCGAAGGCGTAGGCCACGGAGCCGGACACCGTCAGCTCGTGCATGCCCCTGGTCACAGCACTCAGCGTAGTATCGGACATTTCAACTGTATTTATCGGATTATCGTCGTACATGTACAGCAGCCGCGAGTTGTCGTAGGCCTTGACGTTCTTCAGCAGATGAGCCTGATAGTGGTCGCCGCCGCCCACCAGCGTGGCCACGTAGTTGGCCAGCTGCAGCGGCGTAAACAGGTTGTAGGACTGGCCGATGGCGGCGGTAATGGTCTGGCCGTCAGTCCACTCCTGATCGTGGCTTTCCGCCCACTCGGGGGAGGCCAGCACGCCGCTGGAGTCGCCAATTTCAATGCCGGTGGACTGCCCCAGCCCGAACTGAGAGGCGTAGCTGTCCAGTGTCCGGATACCGGTGAGCCGGCCCACCTCATAGAAAAAGTAGTTGCAGGAGTCGGTGATGGCCTGAGACACATTGATGCGTCCGTGGGTGGAGCCGGTCTGGCTGTAGATCCAGCACATGGGCTGCGGATCCTTGTAATAGGTGTAGATACCGCGGTCCTGGATGATGGAGGACGGCGTGATGATGCCGCTCTCCAGTGCCGCCACCGCCGTCACCATCTTGAATGTGGAGCCTGGGGCATAAATGCCCTGGGTAGCGCGGTTGAACATGGGCAGCCGCTGGTCGTTCACCAGCTCATCGTAGTCCTCGTTGAACGTGGACAGGTCGTAGGTGGGGTAGCTGGCCAGCGCCAGCACCTCGCCGGTTCCCACACTCACCACGGCGGCCGCACCGCCGCGTTCGTTGCTGTCCTTGTCGATCATGCCGGAGATGGTCTCCGCCAGCGCCGCCTCCACATCGGCCTGGAGATCGATATCCAGCGTCAGCGCCACCGTGCCGCCCGGCTGCGGCTCACGGGTGTAAAGCTCACCGGTGATCTTGCCGGTCTCGTCGGTGGTGATGAGCCGCCGCCCGTCCGTGCCCCGCAGGTAGGACTCAAATGCCTTCTCCACGCCGTCCTTACCCACCAGATCGTTCATGGAGTACCCCTTGTCGGCGTACCCCACATAGCCGGTGTCCTCGTTGCTGCTCCACTCCTCCTGCCAGATGGGGCCGATAGTGCCCAGAATGTGGGCCGCCAGCGCAGTGTTGTATACGCGCGCTGAAGCGGTGCGGATGGTGACACCCTCGTACCGTCCATCGGTGATGAGACTCAGCACCTCCGTGGACACATCCTCGGCGAAGGTGTAGCTGTCGCGGCTGTGCAGCTCATACCGCACGCCTACGATGAGCCGCGCCTCCCGCTCCGACAGGCTTTCGTCCACGTGGTACAGCTCCCGCAGCTCCGAGAGGAGCTGCCGCCCGCTGGCGCCGGAGGTCAGATCGTTTTTTTCGATAAACTTGTCAAAGGTCTCCGACCGCGCGTTGGAGTACCGCAGGAAGTTGCCCACCCGCCCAATGGGCAGGGTGTCGTTCCAGCCGGTCCCCGTCTCCTCGCACAGCTGCACCAGCCGCAGGATGGCGGCGTTCAGTGCCGCATCATCGTCAAAGCCGCTGCGGTCGAACACCAGCGTATAGGCCAGCCGATTAGACACCAGCACCTTGCCGTTGCGGTCGGTGATGATGCCGCGGGAGGCCGTCACCGTCTCGCTGGCGGCATTACTGGAGATGGATTTGGCGCGGTTTTCGCCGCCGTGGAGGATCTGGGCGTCGTATAGCACCACCGCGAACAGCAGCAGGAACGCACCGAAAAACGCCAGCAGGGCGATGACCCTCCGCTTGGCCGGATGTGGGTTCTGCATCATGGGAAACTCCTTTTGGTCATGCGCTCCGCGTCAGGCGGAACACCTTGTAAAACGAGATATGTGCCAGCGGCGTGGCCGCCAGCGACAGCAGCAGCTCCTTGCCCATCAGCATCAGCGCCGGACCGGTGGAGATGCTCTGCTGGTACGTCCGCAGCAGGATCTGCAAAAGTCCGCACAGCAGCAGGCCCACGGCGTTCGCTGCCAGCGAGCAGAAAAATCCCGCCACGATGACCTGACCGGACAGCAGCTGCGCGATGACCGCCGCCGCCAGAAAGACCAGGCAGTAGAAGCACACGAACACGCCGGTGGGCATCAGCAGATCGCAGGCCAGCCCGAAGAACAGGGCGTACAGCAGCGACTGCCCGCTGCGCTCCAGCGTTACGGGAATGACCGCCAGCGCCGGCAGCAGGAAGGGGTGGACGCCGCCGATGCGGATTCGTACCAGGATCAGGTCCTGCACCGCCAGCAGCACCAGCGCACACAGGCAGTAGAGTATCCATTTTTGCACGATGGCGCGCCGAGTCATGGCGTCTCCTTTCCCGCGGTCACTCCACCACGTCGAAGTCGGTGATGATATACAGGTCCGTCAGCCCCTCCGGGTCGCAGCGGGGCTCCAGCACCGCGTAGCGGGCCAGCCCGCCGTCGTCTGTGCGCACATCCTCCACGGAGCCAATGGTCAGCCCGTAGGGATAGTACCCGCCCAGACCGGAGGTGACGATGAGATCCCCCGTGATAAGGGTGGAGGAGTCCGGCAGATAGGTGAGCTTCAGCTTGCCCTGGCTCATCAGCGCCACATCTCCGGCGGCGATGGCCGTCTCTTCCGTGCGGAACACCATAGCGCCCAGCTGGGAGCCGGTGTCCAGAATGGTGGTCAGGCGGCACCAGTTCAGGCCCACCTCCGTCACCACACCCACCAGATTGCCGTAGCAGTCCACGGCGCAGTCGTTTTCCGCCACGCCGTGCTGGCTGCCGCGGTTCAGCACCAGTGTGCTGGCCCAGTTGGACACGTCCCGCTGGGTGACGCGGGCCGCCTCAAACTTCAGGTCGGATCGCTGCTCCCGCAGGCCCAGAAGCTTCCGCAGCCGCTGGTTCTCCTGCGCTGCGGGCTGGGCGCTCTGCAGCTCCTGCCGCAGCTGGGCATTCTCCTGCCGCAGGGCCTCGTTCTCCGCCTGCAATTCCTCCACGCTGGCAAAGTGGTCGCTGATGCCGTCCACCCAGTTCACCACAGCCGATCCGGCTGCGCGGAAGGGGGACGCGATAACGCCCAATGCGTTGTGGAGAAAGCTGGTGCCGGAGCCCATGGCCGAGATGATGCACAGTACCACGGCGATCACCGCCGCGCCGCCCAGCAGCCAGATACCTGTTTTGGTAAAAAATCGCTTCATTGACCGTTTCCTTTCAGCCCAGCAGGGTGATGCCGAACTCCGCCAGCATCTGGCTCAACAGCAGCACCGGCAGCCCCATCACGTTGAAAAAGTCGCCGTCGATGCGCTCTACCAGCAGCGCACCCTGGCCCTGCACGCCGTAGGCCCCGGCCTTGTCCATGGGTTCGCCGCCGGCGATGTAGGCCCGCAGCTCTGCCTCCGATGCGGTGCGGAAATAGACATCCGTGGACAGGGCGCGGGTCAGCGCCCGCTGCCCCTGCCGCACCGTGACGCCGGTACACACCGTGTGGCGCCGCCCCTGCAGCGCCGTCAGCATGGCCAGCGCCTGGGCCTCGTCAGCGGGCTTACCCAGCTTCTTGTCGTCCAGAAACACCATGGTGTCGGCGGTAATGACGATCTCATTCTCCATGGACGCCACAGCCTGAGACTTCTCGCGGGAGATGTAGCGCACGATCTCCTCCGGCGTCAATCCGTCGGGATACCACTCCTCCACCTGGGGCACGCGGACGGTGAAGTCACGGATGCCGATCCGCTGCAAAAGCTCCTGCCTCCGCGGGGAGCCGGAGGCCAGTATGATCCTCGCCATACCGCTCACCGCCCCGTGGAGCCGAAGCCACCCGTGCCGCGATCCGTCTCGTCCAGCGTGTCCGCCGGCACCACCGTGGGCTGCACCACCGGCGTCACCATCAGCTGGGCGATGCGGTCGGCGGGCTGGACGGTGTAGGCTTCGCCGCCCAGATTCACCAGACCCACTCCGATCTCGCCGCGGTAGTCGCTGTCAATGACGCCCACGCCGTTGGACAGGCACACACCCTGCTTGATGCCCAGCCCGCTGCGGGCGAACACCAGCGCCACATAGTCCGCCGAGGGCAGGGCGATGGCGATGCCGGTGGGGATGAGCCGCCGCTCACCGGCGGCCAGCGTCACCGGCTGGTCGATGCAGGCGTACAGGTCCATGCACGCCGCGCCCGCCGTGGCAAAGCGGGGCAGGGGGATGTCCGTCCCGATTTGGGGGGACAGAGCTTTGATCTTCAGTTCCATAGGCAAATTTTCCTCAAATATTGAAAACTATCCGCAATATTCTATCGTAATTATACTATACGTTTACTCTACGCCGCGGTAAAACAGGCCGCGGGTCAGGTCCTCCGGCGTCCAGTCGCCGCCGTTCTGATACCGCTGCAGTACCTGTACGCACTGCTCCGGCGTCTCCGTGGTGAACCGCAGGCGCCCATAGGTCAGGCCGCAGCGATGCATCTCCGGCTTGTCGGCCAGGAACAGCGTCCTGCTGTTCTGAATCTCGCACCGGCAGCCGTAGCCGCAGAGCACAGGGAACTGTGCGCCGGTACGGTCGGTGAGGACGCTGCCTGCCCCGTGGGTGCAGCCCACGCTGCATCTGGTGACGCAGTTCTCCGTCACCATCAGCGGCAGCCGCCCGTAAATGATGGCCTCGCAGGGCAGGTACTTCCGGAGATCCCGTACCTGCTGCCACCTTAGCTCGAAGGAAACCGCCGCGCTGGCCAACCCCTGCCCCTGCCAGAACAGCAGGGCGCGGGAGTTGAAAATGTTCAGTCCGAAGTCGCCCCGCAGCGTCCGGTTCAGTCCCCGGGCGATGGGGAGATGGCCCAGATTGCCTATGGCCACCGCCGACGCCTCGGGGTGCTGCTCCAGCAGCTGCCGAAGGGGCGTCTCGTCTGCTGTCCGGAAAATGCGGGGCAGCACGGCGCACAGCTCCGTCTCGCCCCAGTCCAGTTCGGGGGCCAGCCGCTCCAGTTCTTCCACAGGAACATACACCGCCGCAGGCTTTTCTGCCAGCAGCGCCGCTGTCACCTGCTCTGCCTTCTGCACGGAACAGGTGAAGCGCATAGCCTGCCCGCCCTCCGGCGCATCCGGCAGGGGAAGGGCAGGCAGCTTCCGGCGGGGTGGGATGTCCATCCGCCGCTTTGCCAGCTCCTCCAGCAGCTCCCGGCGCAGACCGTTGACGGCGCTGGCGGGTATCGTCAGTCCCTCATCCAGCTCGATCTCGATACGGTCTGCTGTAAATACGGTGCCGCCGGTCTTGCTCAGCCGCTGCCGCAGCTCCTCCGCTGTTACCGCGCGGTTCCGGGCTTCCTCCGGTACAGCGCCGTCCACGGCGAAGGCCGCGCCGCCGTGGACGGCGCAGGCGCCGCTCAGCCGCACAGGTTCGCCTCGTCGTACTGACAGACGGAGATTTACCGGTATTTTTCTGCTTTCCCGCCCGTTTTCATACATTTCACGGGCCTTTGCAAACAGCTCCTTCGGCTCCGGCGCGTTCTCCGGACGGGTGCCGAACATCTGGGGACCCTTTTTGCCCAGCCAGTAGCCGTCGGTGAATCCGCTGCGGGAAAACGCCTGCTCCAGCCGACGGGATTCTTCTGCCGTGGGCTGCCGCTTTTCGTCCAAAAGCCGCCGGTAGATGCCGGTGACCACCGCCACATACTCCGGCCGCTTCATCCGACCCTCCAGCTTGAGACAGGCCACGCCCATGGCCTCCATCTCCGCCAGATACGCCGACAGGTTGGCGTCCTTCAGGCTCAGGGGATGGCCGCCGCGGCAGGGCCCGTTGACCCCGTAGGGCAGGCGGCAGGGCTGGGCGCAGGCGCCGCGGTTGCCGCTGCGCTCGCCCACCACGGCACTCATCTCGCACTGACCGGAGTAGCACATGCACAGTGCGCCGTGGGCAAAAACCTCGATCTCGGCGGGACAGCCGGCGCAGATCTCGCGTATCTCATCGCGGGCCAGCTCGCGGGCCAGCACCACCCGCTCCAGTCCCAGCGCGGCGGCCTCGTTGGCTCCGCCCAGGGTGAACAGGCTCATCTGGGTGCTGGCGTGGAGCGGTACGTCCGGCACGATCTCACGGGCCAGGGTCAGCAGACCCCAGTCCTGCACCAGTACGGCGTCCACGCCCATATCACTGGCTTTGCGCAGCGACTCTGCCGCCTGCTCCAGCTCACGGTCCGTCAGCAGGGTGTTCAGCGTCAGAAAGACCCGTACGCCTCGCAGATGGCAGTACGCCACTGCCGAAGCGAATTCCTCATCGGTGAAGTTTTTGGCACTGCGCCGCGCGTTAAAGGCGCCGAAGCCCATATATACCGCGTCCGCGCCGGTCTGGACGGCGGCAATGAGGGAGTCGAGGCCGCCGGCGGGGGAGAGGAGCTCCATCATCCCTTGCGGTTCTGCTGGGACTGCAGCTTGCGGCGCAGCTCGGCGGCCTCATTCTTGGCGCGGCTGGCCTCGTCCAGATAGGTTTTCAGCTGGCGGCGCAGATTGTCGGCGTTTTCCTGGGCCTTGCACAGCTCATCCGCCAGGTTCACGGCGGCCAGTACGGCGGCGTTGTCGCGGCTCATGTGAGCGCCGTCCATCAGCTGGCGCATCTCGCCGTCCACCATGGCGCCTACCTTCTCCATATAGGCCGCGTCCTCCTCTGCCACCAGCGTGTACTCCGTGCCGCAGATGGTCATTGTTACCCGATTCGCCATAGGTCAACCTCCTCTGTATCTTCGCAAAAATTATGTTGTCTCTATCGGTAAAGATATCAATACAGCATCCATTATAGCACAATTTCCCGCTGTGGAAAGCCTATTTTGACGAAAAGCGGAAATTTGTAAAAATGTGACCGTCCCTGCTTTACGCCGACGGACTTTTCATGTAAAATAGGGGGCACTGAGAAAAGGGAGGCCGGAGCCATGAGCGGTTATATCCTGCGGGGCGGACAAGAGAATATCACGCTGCCCGCCGCCGCAGTGGAGAGCCTGCTGCGCCGCGGGGAGGGCGATGCCGCCCTGCTGTATCTGGCGCTGCAGCGGTTCGGCCGCGGCGTAACGCCGGAGGAGCTGGAAAAGGTGCTGCCCACCATGAGCCGCCTGCGGCTGGACGCAGCGGAGCGGGTATTGCAGGAGCTGGGACTCCTGCCGCGGCCCCAGACGCCCGGCCCCGAACCGGCGGCGGAAAAGCCCGTTTACTCCGCAGAGGACATCACCGCCCTGCTGACGGACAACGAGGGCTTCCGCCTGCTGATCCCCCAGGCGGAGCAGCAGCTGGGCAAAAAGCTGCGCACCGCAGACTTGCAGATACTGGCGGGGCTGTACGACGATCTGGGCCTGCCGGCGGACGTGATCTATCTGCTGCTGTGCCACTGTGTGGACAGGGCCAGAGCCCAGTGGGGCGAAGGACGCCGCCCCACCATGCGGCAGGTGGAGAAGGAGGGCTATCACTGGGCCCAGCTGGGCCTGTTCGATCAGGACAGCGCCGCCGCCTACCTGCGGACGTGGAGCCGCCGCCGCCAGAAGATGGGGGCGTATATGAAGGCGATGCAGCTGCCGGACCGCCCGCCGGTGGAAGCGGAGAGCCGCTATATCACAGACTGGATGGACATGGGCTTCTCGCCGGAGACGGTGGCCATGGCCTATGAGCGGACGGTGTTTTATAAGAAGGATATGAACTGGCGCTATCTCAACGGCATCCTGCGCCGCTGGCACGAAAACGGCTGGCACACGCCGCAGCAGGTGGAAAAGGGCGAGGAGCGCAAGAGCGCACCGGCCCAGAGCGGCGGCCAGAGCGGCCAGCAGGGGGGCGCGGAGCAGAACGCGTGGATGCGCCGGTACATCAAGAGGTGACGACATGGCATACGACGGCAGGATCATGCAGCGGGCGCTGACCCGCTTCGACGAGGACAAGCAGCGCCGATCCGCCCAGCTGGATCAGCGGCGGCGGGCGCTCTACGCCCGTGAGCCGCGGCTGGCGGAGATCGAGACGGAGCTGCGGGGCACCATGAGCCGTATCATCTCCTCCGCACTGGCCCGGGGGACGGACCCGCTGCCCGCCATTCGGGTGCTGCGGGACGAGAACCTTGCCTTACAGCAGGAGCGGACGCAGCTGCTGGCAGCCATGGGCTATCCTGCGGACTATCTGGAGGAGAAGCCTGCCTGCGGCGACACCGGCTATGCCAACGGCCGCGTGTGCGGCTGCCTGCGGGCCTACTACGCCCGCGAGCAGCTGGCGGAGCTGTCCCGCCTGCTGCCCCTGGGGGAAGACAGCTTCGAGACGTTCAGCTTCGACTGGTATGACAGCGCGGTGCAGCCGGCCTTCGGCGTGTCGCCCCGGGCCAATATGGAGCGGAACTTCGACGTCTGCCGCGATTACGCCTACCAGTTCGCCAAGGGCGGCGGCAGCCTGCTGCTGTCCGGCGGTACGGGACTGGGCAAGACGTTTCTCTCCGCCTGCATCGCGCGGGTGGTCAGCGAGAACGGCTTCTCCGTGGTGTATGACACGGCGGCCAGCGTGTTCGCACGGTTCGAGGACGCCAAATTCCGGCGGGACGAGGACGGCGGCGAGGATGCGGACCGCTGCATGCGCTGTGACCTGCTGATTTTGGACGATCTGGGTACAGAGATGACCACCTCCTTCGTCCAAAGCGCCCTGTACCAGATCATCAACGGGCGGCTGATGGAAAAGCGCTCCACCATCATCAGCACCAATCTGGCGCCGGAGGAGATCGGCAGCCGCTACGGCCGGTCCGTGCTGTCCCGTCTGGAGGGGGAGTACGAGATCCTGCCCTTCTTCGGCGAGGATATCCGGCGGCTGAAGCGGGAGCGGCAATGATATGAACAGGACGTAAAAAAGACGCCTGTGATAGTTGTCCATAAAACAGGTTTTGAGAAACAAATACTATGGCAGTTGTCGGACAAGGGTTGCTGACAAAAGGGGTATGTGTCATTAAGGCACATGCCCCTTTGATTATGCAGTTGCCTTTGTTGATGGTAGATGGATAGGATGGATTTTGTACGATTTAAGGTCGATAATCCAGAATTAGCTTACCTGTGAGCAACGCAAAAATCAGGGGCAACGATGCGTCCATGCCCTTGCACAAGTACAGCTCATACGTCAGTTAAATACCGATTTCCAACCTGTTTCATAAGGGTACTTCTGATATCATCTTTCAGAAAAGTAGTCAGAAATCCCTCACTTAAACCAATCCTTGTGAGGATAGGAAAGAAGTTTGCTGAAACGATAATTTTGTCCCTTATTCCGCGCTTCTGCAATCCGTGTACTGCACTCACCGTTCCGTTCGCTATTGCATAGTTACAATTAGTTGTTCACCATCCAATGAACAGTAGAGTTCCTTTCCATAAGCAGCACATCATTTACAGCGATAAAAACCTCTAAATTTGCAACTGTTTTCGCCTGTCCTGCCGAGCAAGTAGGATAGACAATTACAATGAAACATGCTATAATTTTTATAAATACTCTAAAAGACCACGTTAACATGTCAGGTCGCTGTCTGGCGGCACTTATTAACGGAGGTTTGGGTTATGAATAACAAACAAATGAAAAAGGCTACAGTCGATGCAATCAATGTGATAATCAGTCACGCGGACAAGGGTCCTTCCGGATTTTGGGTGGAGGATCACGAAGGCTGTGGCAATCCAGCGGTCTTTCCGGAATTTGAGGAGGGCTTGAAGCGAGGAAGGCTCATCCAGAAGGAGCATTATTTTTGCCCATGGAATACCGCCATTATGTACGGCGACGGGCATGGCAACATAAACACGGGGTGTTACCATAGCTGCTCTATTGACAAGGCGAGGTATCTGTCTGCTCAGGAACTGAAAGAGATTCTTGTCCGCTTCAAAACACGCATGGAAAATGGCGATTACGATTGCGTTGAACATTTATCTCCATTGCTGACAAAAGACGAAAGCAGGCACATAGAGGATCGCATCCTTGCGGAGCAGCATGAGTGCGAACGCTGCGAAAGGCAAAAGCGGCAGGAGCGGCTCAAAAAAGCCGCTGCTCTGATTGCCAAGTATCCAGATGAAGAATCGCTTTTGGCAATCAATTATGGAGAAGATACATGCGTAGATGAAGAAGACGGCCTCGTATTTTTCAATCCGGATTCTCGTAAGGATGTCGTTGGCGCAGAAAAGATGTCCTATGATGAATATCTGGATGTCCAGCTTGCTTCTTTAGGGCACGCTTATCGTTCCGGATTTGCAAACGGCATATTTAATTATCTGCTTGAATTCAAAGGACAGATTGAGAAAGTCAAGCCAAAACATATTTGCTTCAAGCGGGTCTTCATTAGTGGAATGTACACCGATGGGACAATGTTTGATGATAAAGAGGATCACGTCTGGATGGACAAATCCGGCTTTGAAGAGTGCGCCGTTGGTGACAGTGTTTCGTTCTGCGCCGAGGTCTACCGCTATGTAAAAACCGGAAATGGAAAACTGATTGACTACGGACTGCGTAACCCGACAGGCATCCAAAAGATCGAAGCCTACGAGCTTCCCAGCGATGATGAACTGATTATGCAGGAAGTTGAACAGCTTATCTGCGAGACTTGCTTTCTAAGTGAGCGGTGCAATCGCAATTACTGCACAATGGATCCAAAGAAAAAGCGTTTGCTCAAACAAGAAATGTTCCGTGCAATAAAGGCACAGACAGATAAGGAGACGCAGAAATGAAACGATGCTTTCTTATGTGGGGACTTGTAATTGCATTGTTGTTAAGTGGGTGCGGATCGTCAGCATCCCGTGTTGAAACACTGAAAAGCTGGTCTTTCCAGTATAACGAAGGGACAAGTGATTACAGCCTTTTCTTTGGCTTGGCTGATAAAAATGATAAGTCCCTGTCAGCCGATGTCGATGTGGATATTCGAATCGTAAATGATGCGGATGAAGAGGTCTATACTGGTACAAAGTCCGTTTCTCCTGATGATTTCAGTTATTATTCCAGCCAAGCTGCCGGAGAGCAGTATCTTGCCAATGTGAGAATCCCTGCCTCTGAGATCAAAGCCGGAACGTCCGCAAGCGGGAAGGTTTATTTCACCGTGTACAAGGAAAACGCAGTTCAGTTTGACGAAGTAAACTGCGATGCTCTGTATTGCCTGCCTATTGAAGATGTTCAAATGACGTTTGATTCATTTCCGCTGGATCTGAAGGTGAAAGACTTCATGGGGAGTACGGCATCCGTGATCCAAATTCAAGGAGCCGAGTTTACGTTTGACAAAGACTATTCTCCGCAGCTGACCATTACGATTACCGGAGAAAAGAAGAGCGGGAGCAGTGATTCTGGGTATGATATGATTAGTTATAAGCTGTATGACAGTGCGGGTTATCTGGTAGACTCCGGCAATATATACCTATCTTCTCTGAACGCCGGAGATAAATTCAAGGATAACTCTGTTGTGATCTATGACATTACTCCCGGCGAATCCTACACATTCCAGTTATCAGAGTATAGCTGGTGAGCTTTCGTAATTTTTCACGAACATAAGGGCTTGGGACTATCCCAAAAATGCAAACAGGGCGTTTCGGCGGTCAGCCGGAACGCTCTGTTTTTTCGGTGTGGGTACTCACCGGATTTGCTTGCTGCTCTGCAAGTAAATCCCGGTCAACCCACGCCGTTTTTCGCAAGTGTAGCTACACTTGCTGTGCTTGCTCTTCCTCTAATAATCGCATTGACTCGAACGTTTGTTCTTGTTATAATTGGACTACGAGATTAAAAAGTCTTGGAACGCAGCTGATTTTCATTGGCAAATGGCGGCATCGCCGCCTTGATTACCGGCTTGCACAGGCAAACGAGCCTGTCAAGGACGCGCAGCGAGGCGAAGCCGATTCCTTGACTGGCACGGACGGCTGTGCGACCCGGCGAACTGCCTGTAATTCTCCTGTGAATCCCGGTACATTGCCCAGTGGAATCCCGGAAATTGTCGTGATATACTGAATAACAATAGGTCATATCACGCACTTTGCTCCGGGAGATTCATGCGGCAATGCTCGGAAATCTGAATGAAAAGGAAGGTGCAAATGGATAACAAGAAACGTAACGTCCAAGTGGAATCGGACGGCAGCCGCAGTGCCCCCGTTCCTCTCTGGCAGGAGTTACCGCAGATCACGGTACGCCTGAAAGAAGGAAACACCATCTACCGCTTTACTGCCAGTTTTGACGGAACGCACACCCTTCCCGAAAAGGCGGTGAAGCTGATCGACTCCGAAGGGAGCGTGTGATCGTGACCAACAGCAACCTTGTCTTGGCAGACTGTCCTCAGATGATGGAGGAATCTACTATGAAGCAGTCTGACAAAATTACCGCGCTGTATTGCCGCCTGTCCCGTGACGATGAATCACAGGGCGACAGTAACAGCATTGTGAATCAAAAAGCCTATCTCAGCCGATATGCAAAAGAACACAGCTTCCGCAATACGGAGTTCTTTGTAGATGACGGCTACACAGGCGCAAACTTTCAAAGACCGGATTGGCAGCGCATGATGGCGCTGGTGGAAGAAGGGAAGATCGGTACGATCATCACGAAGGACATGAGCCGCATCGGTCGAAATTATTTGGAAGTTGGGATGTATACCGAGATCACATTCCCACAGAATAACGTGCGGTTCATTGCCGTCAATAGTGGTGTGGACAGTGCCAACCAGCAAGACAATGAGTTCGTCCCGTTCGTCAATATTATCAACGAATACTACGTTCGGGACGGCAGCAAGAAAGTGCGTACCTCGCTCCGGCTCAAGGGAGAATCCGGCGAACACCTGACGACTATTCCGCCGTATGGCTACGGAAAAGACCCGGATCATTCAGAGCATTGGCTCGTCGATCCGGAAGCGGCACAGGTGGTCAAGCGCATCTTTTCCCTCTGCATGGACGGGAATGGTCCGACGCAGATTGCCCGGATGCTGAAAGAGGATCATGTGTTGACGCCCACCGTTTATCAGGACAGGCGAAAACGAAAAGTCCGCTGTGCTTTGCCGGAGAATCCATACAACTGGAACGGCAGTACCGTTGCTGCAATTCTGGAACGGATGGAGTATTGCGGGCATACCGTGAACTTCAAAACGCACCGGCAGTCCTACAAAATCAAGAAGACCATCGAGAATCCACCGGAGCAATGGAAGATATTCCGCAACACCCACGAAGCCATTGTGGATGAGGAAACCTTTCAGCGGGTACAGGAGTTGCGCCGCAACAAACGCAGACCGGCAAGAACGGGCAAGAGCAACCTCTTTTCCGGCGTTGCCTACTGTGCCGATTGCGGAGAAAAAATGTACTACTGCACCTCGCGGAACTTTGAAGAACGACAGGATCATTTCGTCTGCTCTACCTCTCGCAAGAAGGGAAAAGACGTGTGCGGAACGCACTTCATCCGTGCGGTTGTTCTGGAAAAGGGCGTGCTGAAATTTCTGCAAATCCTGCTTTGGTATATCTCCGATTGTGAGGATCTGTTCCGCGATAAGCTGGGTGCAAAGCGCAAGGAGGACTTCAAGAAAGAACTCGCCGCAAAGCGCAGACAGCTCACGCAGGCACAGCGCAGGATGGAAGAGCTTGACCGTCTGTTCAAACGGCTCTATGAGGACAATATCTCCGGCAAAATCAATGATAGCCGATTTGAAAAGCTGTCCGCCGACTATGAAAACGAGCAAACAGAGCTGACGGAGAAAATGCAGCTTTTGGAACAGGAGATTGCCCAGCAGGAGGAAGAAGCCGACAGCATTGAGCAGTTCATCCTCCGGGCGAAGAAATATCCCAACTTGCAGGAACTGACGCCCGCTGTGCTGCATGATCTTGTGAACAAGGTGTATGTCCACGCGCCTGATAAGAGCAGCGGGCAGCGAGTGCAGGATGTGCATATCAGCCTTGCCTGTATTGGTTTCCTGCCGGAGAGCATCATTGCCGAAATGCTCACGCACGCATCAAAAAGCAGAACAGCGTGACTCCCGCCACGCTGTTCTCTCTAAACCTTATAAACCTGTCTTATGCGCTGCTACCCTGCGGGCGTCTTTTTTTGCGCGCAGGGACAGATTTTTCAGATTTCCCGACGGTTTCTGCCTGATTTCGCGGCAAATACGCCGTAAAATGGGGGGAAAGGAGGGGGAGACAATGAGGAAAAACCAGAAGGGGGAGTTTCTGTCCAGCCGCGTCCGCTATATCGCCATTGGCGCCGTGCGGCCCAATCCGCAGCAACCCCGCCGCAGCTTTGACGAGACGGCGCTGCGCGAGCTGGCGGACAGCATCCGCGCCTACGGGATTTTACAGCCGCTGACGGTGCGGGACAAGGGCGGCTATTACGAGTTGGTGGCGGGAGAGCGGCGGCTGCGGGCCGCCCGCATGGCGGGCCTGCGGGAGGTGCCGTGTCTCATTGCGGCGGTGGGAGAGGAAGACGCGGCGCTGCTGGCCCTCATCGAGAATTTGCAGCGGCGGGATCTGGACTATCTGGAGGAGGCGGCGGCCATCTCCCGCCTCATCGGGCGGTACGGCCTGTCCCAGCAGCAGGCGGCGGAGAAGCTGGGCAAGTCCCAGCCCGCCATCGCAAACAAGCTGCGGCTGCTGCGGCTGGGGCCGCCGGTGACGGACTGCCTGCGGCAGTACGGCCTGACGGAGCGCCATGCCCGGGCGCTGCTGCGGCTCACCGATCCGGAGCAGCAGCTGGCGGCGGCGCGGCACATGGGACAGCGGGGTCTCAACGTGGCCCAGGCGGAGCAATACATTGACGCTCTGGCCGCCCAGAACCGGACGGAGCCGCTGCGGCGGCGTCCCACGTACATCATCAAGGACGTGCGGCTGTTCCTGAACAGCGTGGAGCGGGGCGTGCGGCTGATGCAGTCGGCGGGCGTAGGCGCGGAGGTAGGCCGCTGCGACACGGACGAGGAGATCCTCTTGACCATCCACATTCCCAAGCGCCGGCCCGCAGGGGTTGTTACGGATTCGTAACCCATTTCCCACAGGGGTATGGTATCATGGGCTGGCACAGGATACCCCTGTGGCGAAAGGGAAGGAGGGGGACATCTATGGAAGAAAACATCGTGTCCTCTGTGAAAACGACAGAAGCAGCCGACGGCGCACGGCTGGAACAGATTGCGCCGGAGAAGCCGCCGGTCTCCGGCGGCAGAAAAGCGGGCTTGATCGTCGGCATCGTCGTGGGCGTGCTGGCACTGGCCTACATAGCCGCCTGCGCGGCGGTGCAGTTCCTGTATAACGACACCGCGCTGCCCCACACGGATGTGCTGGGGGTGGACGTGTCGGGACAGGCTGCCCAGCAGATCGAAGCGCTGTGGGAGCAGCAGGGCGAGCGGGTCCTCCATGACACCGCCGTGACCCTGACGGAGAGCGGCGAGAGCATCGGCGCCGTCACGCTGGAGGAGCTGGGCGTCACCGTGACGCCCCAGGCGGCGGCTGTGGCCGCCGGTGCGTCCCGGCGGTACGAAAGCTGGGGCGGCGGGGCGCTGGCATGGCTCCGCGGCGGGTATGAGCTGATCCGCAGCTGGTTTGCCCAGACCTCCGCCGTACCGGCGCTGGACGTGGATCAGTCGGCGCTGGATGCCGCCTGCGAGAAGTTGGCGGCATCGCTGAACTGCACGGTGGTGGACGGCGGCTACCGTCTGGAAAAGGGCGAGGGCCTGTATATCACCAAGCCCGCTGACGGCCGCATGCTGGACGCGCCGCAGCTGGAGAGCGACCTTGCCGCCATGCTGCAAAGCGGGGAGCTGACGCCGGTGGCCTGCGTCTATGAGGAGAAGAAGGCCCAGACCGTGGACGTGCAGGCGATACACGACCAGATGGCGGGAGAGAAGGTGGAGGCCGTCTGCGACAAGGAGACGGGGAAGCCCACCGAGTCCCGCGTGGGCCTTGCCTTCGACGTGGCGGCGGTGCAGGCCCAGCTGGCCGCCGCGCCGGCGGGCACGGAGTTCCTGGCCGATGCGGAGGTGGAATTTCCTACCGTGTCCACCGAGGAGCTGGAGGAGTGCATGTTCCGCGACGTGCTGGGCACGTACACCACCAAGTGTGCGGGACCCTGGGGCCGCCACCAGAACATCAAGCTGGCGGCGGCGGCCATCAACGGCAGGATCTATAACCCCGGTGAGGAGTTCTGGTATAACTCCGCGGTGGGCCAGCGCACGGCGGCCCGCGGCTATCAGGAGGCCGGCGTCTACGAGGGCGGGCGCACCACCACCGGCATCGGCGGCGGCATCTGCCAGGTGTCCTCCACGCTGTACTACGCGGTACTGCTCAGCGATCTGGATATCGTGCTGCGCTACTGCCACATGTTCAATCCGGGCTATATGCCCATGGGCTGCGACGCCACGGTGAGCTGGGGCGGGCCGGACTTCGCCTTCCGCAACAGCCGCGACTATCCTATCAAGATCGTCACGTCCTACAACGACAATACCAACGAGGTGACGTGTACCATTCTGGGCACCAAGGTGGATGACCACTACGTGGTGATGACCAACGCCGTGCTGGGCGTCACGGACTATCAGACGGTGTATCAGGAGTCGCCGGACGTGGCCCCGGGCGAGGAGGTCATCGACCAGTATGGCCATACCGGCTACTACGTCCGGACGTGGCGCAACATCTACGATGGCGACGGCAACCTGCTGTCCAGCCGCGTGGAGGCCGACAGCCACTACGACGTGGGCAACAAGATCATTCTGGTGGCGCCCGGGTATCTGCCGGGCGACAGCGAATAACGAAAAGGGGCATATCCGCGATATGCCCCTTTTTGCAGGCGGAGACTGTCGAATCTTGCGATTTTATTAAATGTTTCCGCCGAACACCTTAAATCGGCAGCGGCTCACTTGCGTACCGCCGCAGAAGGGGTATAATCAAAACACAGACATCACCGGAGGGGGGATAATACCGTGCGCAAACTGGTCATCGACGCCGCGGCGCTGGCGCGGAACCTGGACAGGCTGCGTCGGGCCGCGTCGGCCCGCATCATCGGCGTGGTGAAGGGGAACGGCTACGGGCTGGGCCTGACGGACTACGCCCGCTTTCTGACGGAGCACGGCGTGGATATGCTGGCTGTGTCCACGGCGGAGGAGGCTGCGGCTTTGCGTCAGGCGGGGATCGCGGCGGAGGTGCTGATGCTGTCCTCCACCGCAGTACCCCGGGATGTGGCCGTCCTGCTGGACTGCGGCGCCATCCTGACGGTGGGCTCCTGCGCTGCGGCGGAGACAGTGTCCGCCGTGGCCGTGGAAAAGGGCGTCACTGCCCGCGTCCACGTGAAGCTGGACACCGGCATGGGCCGCTTCGGCTTCCTGCCGCAGGACGTGACGGAGGCCGCCGCCCTGCTGAAAAGCCTGCCATCGATGCGGGTGGAGGGGGTGTTCACCCACTTCGCCAACGCCGCCGACGAAGCCTTGACCCGCCGGCAGTACCAGCGGTTTCAGGAGGGAGCGGCCCTGCTGGAGCGAGCCGGTATCGAGACGGGGCTGCGCCACGTCTGCGCCTCCTCCGCGTTTCTGCGGTATCCGGAGATGCAGCTGGACGCGGTGCGCCTGGGCTCGGCGCTGCTGGGACGGCTGTCGGTGCCGGACCCACTGGGGCTGGAGAAGATCGGCTGGCTGGAGACGCAGGTCATGGAGCTGAAGGACTTGCCGTCTGGCTGGAAGGTGGGCTACGCCGGCGCGTACCGCACCAGGCGGCCCACGCGTCTGGCTCTGCTGCCGACGGGCTATACCAGCGGCGTGGGAGTAACGGAGGAATCCAACGCCCTGCGCCTGCGGGACAGGGTGTACCGGCTGCTCCGCACCGGGCGGGCACTGCTGCGCAGCAACGGTCTGACGGGGCTGGTCAACGGCCGGCGCTGCCCTGTGCGGGGCGTGGTGGGCGCCACCCAGCTGATGCTGGACGTGACGGACGTGCCCTGTGCCGTTGGGGACACGGTGCGTCTGGAGGTGCGGCCCAAATACGTGGACAGCGCCGTACCGCGGGAATACCGATAAGGACGAAAAAAGAGCCGGACTTCATGAGTCCGGCTCCTTTTATGCGATTTTTTACCGGCACAGGAAGCTGTACCAGCCCTCGGAGTCGTGCTGCTCCACGATGGTCCAGCCCTCGGCGCGCAGCTTGGCGGAAACCTCTTCCGCGCGGTCATCAATGATGCCGGAGCACAGGAACAGACCACCCTCCTTCAGGAAGGGCCGCACCTTGCCGGAAAGCCCCATAATGACGTCCGCCACAATGTTGGCCACCACCATATCATAGTCGCCGCCGAATTCCGCCTGCAATGCCTTGTCCGTCAGCACGTCGCCCCAGCGCACGGTGTAGCGGTCCTTGCCGATGCCATTGAGGGCGGCGTTCTCGTAGGCCACGTCCACGCACTTCTCGTCGATGTCGCAGGCAAAAGCCTCCTTGGCTCCCAGCACCAGCGCCGCGATGGACAGGATGCCGCTGCCGCAGCCCAGATCCAGCACTCTTTCGCCGCCGTGGATGCACTTGTCCAGCGATTGCAGGCACAGACGGGTGGTGGCGTGGCTGCCGGTACCGAAGGTGAGGCCCGGGTTCAGCACCAGCTTCATCCGCCCTCTGGCCTTGGTCTCCTCCCACTGGGGTACCACCAGCAGCCGCTCCCCGATCTCCATGGGCTTGTAGAACTTCTTCCAGTTGTTTTCCCAGTCCGCATCGGCCACGTTGTCGATGGTCAGCAGCATCGGGCCGTACTCCGGATGCTCCTTTTTCAGGGCGGACATGGCGATGCGCACCTGCGCCACGATGTTCAGGGCATCCTCGTTCCGCTCCAGATAGAAGGTGACGCGGCTGACGCCGGCCTTTTCCCGCAGCAGGTCCTCATCCACATAGTCCCAATACTGCCGGTTATGCTCCAGAAAATCCTTGAAATCCGCTTCATCGTCGATGATGACGCCGGTGATGCCCTGCTGCTCCAGCAGTGCCGTCACCGCATCCAGCCCCGACGGCGAGGTGTCGATCTTCAGCTCCAGCCATTCCATGTGCGTTCCCTCCGAATGTGAAGTCATGTGTCAGCGCTTGGTGCCCACGAAGAACAGGCCCATGGTGTTGGGGCCGGTGTGGCTGCCGATGACAGGCCCGATGTAGTTGATATAGACCTCCTTCACGCCGTAGCGGGCCTTCAGCTCCTCGGCCACGGCGCGGGACTCCTTCTCGCAGTCTGCGTGGCAGATGAACATCACCTGCTCACTGGGCTCGATGCTCAGCTCCGCCACCTTGTCGATGAGGGCCTGCAGGCTGGCCTTGCGGCCGCGGGCCTTGCTGACGGGCACCAGCTTGCCCTCGTCGGAGGTGTGCATCACCGGCTTGATGGACAGCATGGTACCCAGAAACGCGGTGGTGGCGGACACGCGGCCGCCCATCTTCAGGAAGTTCAGGTCGTCCACGGTGAACCAGTGGTCAATGTGAAGCTTGTTTTCCTCTACCCACTGCACCAGCTCCTCAGCGGACAGACCCTCCCGCTTTTTCTGCACCGCCAGATACAGCAGCAGCCCCTGCCCCAGCGAGGCGGACAGGGAGTCCACCACGTAGACATGGCTCTCGGGGAACTCGTCCGCCATAGTCTTGGCGGCGATGCAGGCGTTCTGGTACGTGGCGGACAGAGCGCTGGAGAAGTTGATGCACACGATGTCCTTGCCCTGGGCCAGCACGGCGCGCATGGCGTCCTCGAACTGTCCTACATTGGCGGCGGAGGTGGTGCTGAGGATACCGCTGCGGATGTTCTTGTAAAACTCCTCGAAGCTGATCTCACTGCCGTCCAGCATGTTGGCGTAGTCCTTGCCGTTCATGTGGACGGTCAGGGGCACCACGTTCAGCTCCAGCTCCTGGGCCATGTGGGCGTTCAGATCGCAGCAGCTGTCGGTCATGATGATATAGTCACGCATAGCAAAAGCCTCCTTTTGTCGAATGGATGTTCACGATACTCCATGGTAACACGAAACGCGCCAGTTGAAAAGGGGAAACCCGAAAATTTGCGCACCTCTTACAAAAATACGGTCATTTTCCCACGCAGAAGCGGGAGAAGATGGTATCCACCAGATCCTCGCGGATGCGCTTGCCGTTCAGCTCGCCCAGTGCCTCCAGCGCCGCTTCGCAGTCCGTCAGCACTACATCCGGCGTCATGCCCATGTCCAGTGCGCCGCGGGCCTCCGCTACGGCGGACAGGGCGCGTTCCACGGCGTCAGCCTGCCGCGCGTTGGTCAGCAGCTCGCCCACAGGCGTCTCCCCCGCAGGGTACAGCGCCGCCACAGCCTCCGCCAGCGCGTCCAGCCCCGCGCCGGTTTGGGCGGAGATATGCAGCACGCGGGGGAACCGCTCAGCCAAGGCCGCCGTGTCCAGCTTTTGGGGCAGATCGCTCTTGTTCACCAGCACCAGCAGGCGGGGCGTCTGCTCTGCCGCCGCCATGGCCTGTTCGTCCTCATCTGTCAGAGTCTGGGAGCCGTCCAGCACCAGCAGGGCCAGCGCCGCCCGCTGCGCCGCCTGACGGCTGCGTTCCACACCCATAGCCTCGATGCGGTCAGCGCTGTTTCGGATACCGGCGGTATCCGTCAGCCGCAGCAGTACGCCGCCCACCAGCACCTTTTCCTCCACGGTGTCACGGGTGGTGCCGGCGATGTCGGTGACGATGGCGCGGTCGTAGCCCAGCAGGGCGTTGAGCAGGGAGGATTTCCCCGCGTTGGGCCGTCCTAAGATCACGGCGGGGACGCCCTGCTTCAGAAGCTGTCCGCGGGAGAAGGTGGCCAGCAGCCGCTCCAGCTCCCGCTGGGCACGACTCAATGTGTCCAGCATCTCCTGGCGCTGTACGTCCCCGATGTCCTCGTCGGGGTAGTCCACCACGGCATAGAACCGTGCCGCCATAGCCATCAGACCGTCGTAGATACCGGCGATGGTGCGGCTCAGCACACCGTCCAGCTGGCACACCGCGTTTTTCGCCGCCTCCGCCGTCTCCGCGTCGATGAGGTCCGCCACGGACTCCGCCTGGATCAGGTCCATGCGTCCGTTGAGGAAGGCCCGCTGCGTGAACTCGCCGCCTCTGGCCTGACGGCACCCCGCGGCCAACAGCGCGGCCAGACCCGCGTTCAGCACCACCGGCGAGCCGTGGCAGTGTATCTCCGCGCAGTCCTCACCGGTGTAGCTGTTGGGCCCTGCGAACCGGACACACAGCACATGGTCGATGACGCTGCCGCTCCGGTCCAGCAGGTCGCCATACACCATGCTGCGAGGCTGCTGCGCACCGGCGGGGCGGCCGTTTCTGGCGCGGAACACGCGGTCCAGCGCCGCCAGCGTGCCGGGGCCGGACAGGCGCAGAATGCCGATGGCGCCGGGCAGATGGGGCGTGGCGATGGCAGCGATGGTGTCGGACATGGCGGGGGGCCTCCTTGCGGTCGTTTTTCCCCAGTATACCACGGCGGGCCTCAAAAGGAAAGGGCGGGGATACCCCGCTCTTTCCTTTTTTAGATCTGCCGCAGGACGGAGAGAGGCACCACATCAAAAAACAAGAGACATGCCTGACGGCATGTCTCTTGTTTTTTTGGAGCGATTACTCCGCCTTGGGAGCTTCCTTGGCGGCAGCAGCCTCAGCGGCGGCCTTGGCGGCAGCAGCCTTCTTCTCAGCAGCAGCCTTCTGCGCAGCCTTGAACTTCTCCTTCTCCTCGGGAGTGGGGATGGGCTCGATGGCGTTGCGGGGGCAGGCCTTGGCGCACATGGTGCAGTTCTTGCACTTGCTGTAATCGATGACGGCCACGTTGTTCTCCACGTGGATGGCATCGAACTTACAGGTGCGCTCGCACATACCGCAGGCGATGCAGCTGGAGGCGCACACCTTGGTGACGGCAGGGCCCTTGTCCTTGTTGGAGCAGTTGACGAACACCTTCTGCTTGTAGGGCACTTCCACGATCAGGTGGTGCGGGCAGGCGGCGCGGCAGGCGCCGCAGTTGGTGCACTTCTCCTTGTCCACCACAGCCACGCCGTTGACGACGTGGATGGCGTCGAACTTACAGGCAGCGGCGCAGGAGCCGAAGCCGAAGCAGCCGTAGCGGCAGGCCTTGGCGTCGCCGCCGCAGACCTTGGTGGCTGCCAGACAGTCCTTCACACCGCGGTACTCGAAGTTGTCCTTGGCGTTGCAGCCGCCGTTGCACAGCACGTGGGCCACCATCTTGTCGCCGGAGGGAGCCTCCATGCCCATGATGGCAGCGATCTTGGCAGCGCCCTCCGCACCGGCAGGTGCGCAGGCGGTGACGGGGGCCTTACCGGCCAGGATGGCCTCGGCGCAGCCGCCGCAGCCAGGGTAGCCGCAGCCGCCGCAGTTGGCGCCGGCCAGACATGCCTGGATCTCAGGCAGACGGGGGTCGACCTCCACCTCGAACACCTTGGCGGCGACGGCGAGGATCAGGCCGAAAACGATGGCGAGTACGCCCAGAACGGCGACCGCATATACAATAGTCATAGTTGCTACCTCCTTACCAGACCTTCAGGCCGCTGAAGCCCATGAAGGCCAGCGCCATCAGGCCGGCGGTGACCAGCGCGATGGGGAAGCCATCAAAGGCCTTGGGATTTTCACTGGAGACCTCCAGCTGCTCACGGACAGCCGCGAACAGGAAGAT
>ERZ825324.1524-NODE-1524-length-27665-cov-8.536762_pt1 | contig 27665 bp, 23 predicted proteins | sample MGYA00519859_ERZ825324 | MGnify/ENA primary metagenome ERZ825324 (study PRJEB31778, sample SAMEA3449198) | human gut metagenome | biome: human gut; feature: human-associated habitat; material: faeces | place: United Kingdom | collected 2010/2012 ... | reverse complement strand
CGCGGTATAAGTGCCTGCATCAACGGTTTCTTTCACAAGAGAACGCTCCAATTTGTCCTGTTCTATCAGCTTTGCAGTCAACCATGTGGACGAATAGATGCCGATTCCGTCCGCAGGAAGCAGCGCCTTGATCTCGTCAAACGCGGCCCCGATTGTATTCTGATAAATCTGCGCCAGGCGCTTTTCGTCTAAAGTCGAAGCATTTTTATCAATGCTTTCTAACATACGGAAAAATGTGCCATACTGTTTTTTATCGGCAGCAACCAGCGGCACAACAGGGATGCCCAGGGATTTAGCGATTCCATTGGTGTCAATCTGCTTCCCCTGCGATTTTGCCACATCCATCATATTCAGCAGGAGAACCACGGGAACGCGAATCCCGGTATAATCAGCCAGCATGAAAAGGCTGCGGTTGAGCTGGGAGGCGTCAGCCAATATGCAAACAACATCTGCCTGCCCGCTGGCTATGTAATTCCGTGTAACAACTTCTTCATCCGAATTTGCAGACAGGCTATAAGTTCCCGGAAGATCAATGATTTTATAGGTGGTATCTTTGTGAACGAAAGAACCATCCTTGCGCTCCACTGTTTTTCCGGGCCAGTTCCCGACGTGCTGACGGGAACCAGTCAGGCCATTAAACAAGGTTGATTTGCCGGAGTTCGGCTGGCCTAAAAGGGCAATCGTTTTTTCACTCATTGTTTTGTCACCTCCACCATGATTTTGTCAGATTCCGTTTTGTTGATGGCAACCATCGTGTCCCTTGCGTACACCAAAACGGGCCGCTTTTTCGGATTTTGAATCACTTCAAAAGGGCAGCCAATCGTAAGGCCGATGGAGGTCACGCGGCTTTGAAAATGCGTGTCCCCATTGATGGCAGCGATTTTTCCTGTGGAACCGCTGCTAAGTTCACTTAGTTTTTTCATCTGTTCAGGCTCCTTTCACAATCCATTCTCTTGCTTTCTGCTGTTCCTGCACCTGTTCGGACTGTGATGCTGCCTGTTCTGACAGTTCCGCCGCTGATGTTTTCAGCATGTCACAGAGTTCCTCTGCTGCCGCCATGCCGGAAAAATTCAGCCGTGCTTCATAGAGTTCTGCCTGTTTTTCCCCTGCCGGTGATGCCTGATGCAGCAGGGTCAGCATCTGGGTTTCCTGTTCCCTGACATGTGCCCTCTGCTGATCCAGCCGTTCTTTCAAGATCTGCTGAATCTTGTCACAGTTCTGGGTGTGGAACAGCTGCCGCAGGATCTTTCCCTTTTCCACGGAACTGGACAGCAGAAACTTCCGGAATTCGCCCTGTGCGATCATGACGATCTGGCGGAACTGTTTGCCGTCCATGCCGGTCAGTTCCACCACTTTGTCCGTCACTGCCTGTGCTCCGGAACAGAGGATCTCTTTTTTCTCTGCCGTCTTATCCGGAAGAATCTCCCAGAGTTCTGCCTCTGCCTTTTGTTCTACCATGCCGCTGCCGCGGAGTGCCGCACGCAGATACGGCGGTGTGCGATTTACCAGATACTGTTTGTTCCCGCAGAAGAACCGCAGTTCTACACAAGTGATCTGCTTGGGGTCAGCATACTGACTGCGAAACTGCTTCGGGTCACGGACATCGCCGCTTGCCGTTCCATAAAGGGCGTAGCAGATCGCATCAAAAATGGTAGTTTTTCCCGCACCGGTTTCGCCGGTGATCAGATAGATCCCCGACTTGTCAAATGGCGTAAAGTCAATACGGCATTCCTCTGCAAATGCCCCGAATGCTTTCATCGATAATTGCAATGGTTTCATTTTTCCTGCTCCGCCTCCTTACAGATTTCTTCCATCAGCTGATACGCCTCCGGTTCTTCCTCCAGCTGATACTGATATACGCTGTCCAGAAAGCCGCCCAGCAGTTCTACCAGCGACTGTTCCGGTACCAGTTTCACTTCCGTATTGCTGGCGGCAATCTGCTCCTCCTGATACAGATACACCAGTTCCATAACATTGGGATAGGACATTCGCAGTCTTTCCAGAGCATAGGGGATCAGTTCTTTGTCGGTCAGTTCTGCACGAATCCAGTCTTCCGAAGGCTCTGCATGCTCCAGCAGGTCTTCCAGTTTTCCCTGAATGACACGCATATCCTGTTCCGGCTGCAGGGGGATCGTGGTGACGGTCAGGTCATCTTTCGCTTTCCAGTCCAGCAGTGTGACGCTCTTGTCTTGCAGGCTTTCCGAAAACGAATACTTCATCAGAGAACCGCTGTAGCGAATCTTACCGCTTTTTACCCATTGAGGCTTATGGATATGCCCCAGTGCCACATAGTCAAATGCCGAAAATACCGACGCTTCTACCAGCTGTGTGCCGCCCAGCTGCAATTCTGATTCTGACAGTTCCGGCCCGTCGCCGTTGTGCAGCACGAAGCCATGGTACATCAGCAGATTCCGGTCATTTTCTGACAGCGGTGTCTGCTCGAGAACATGGGCGATGCCCTCTGACAGGCTGTGGAATTTTTCGTCCGGATACAGAGAAGCCAGCGTGGACTGCTTCACAAAGGGCAGCAGACACAGGTGTACTTTTCCGTATGCATCTTCCAGATCGTAGGTCTGCATCTTTCCGGTAAAGGTTCCGGCAATGTAGACCTGCTGGTGTTCCAGCAGCTGGCTGCCGAATTGCAGACGCTCTGCGGAATCGTGGTTGCCGCTGATGAGAAATACCGGTATCTGCCGCACCGACAGTGCTGTGAGGAACTCGTCCAGCACGGTGACAGCTTCTGCAACGGGTACGTTTTTATCGTAAATATCCCCCGCCACCAGAACCGCCTGCACCGCCTGTTCTTCGGCAATGGTCACCACCTGCTCCAGCAGTTTTTTCTGTTGGGGCAGGAACGAATAGTTGTACATTCGCCGCCCCAGATGCAGATCGCTAAGATGTAAGATTTTCATGAAAGCTTCCCCTTTCTGTGATTTAGGGCAATACCGCATAAAGATTGTGCGACAGATGCGTCGTCAAATTTTTCGTCAGATGAAACAAAAAGCGGAGTGAATACTTGATGTATTCACGAGCATTTTTGTGAAATATGACGGGAAATTTGCAAGCAGATGGCGTGCAAAGTCGCCAGACGCTCTTTGTGCGGTATTGCCTTGGCAAGCCTATCATAACACATCAGTTTTTCAAATACGATAATTCTGAGCGATTCACATATTTTTTACAATTGCAGCAGCAACCGGTCGATCTCTGCCCGTTCTGCCAGACCCTCCGAGAAAGTCGTAGCTCCGCCGGCGGCAGTGCCCAGCTTGAGGGCATCGGTATAATCTCCGGTTTCCAGACCGGCAAGAAAACCGGCAAGCATAGAGTCGCCGGCTCCCACAGAATTTTTCACAGTGCCCTGACACACCCCGCAGATATGACAGATGCCGGCTTCGTCCAGCAGCAGTGCCCCCTGTTCCGCCATGGAAACCAGCACGTTTCGGGCACCCATTTCCTGCAATTTTTGGGCATAGGCTTCGATCTCACTGTGACTGTGCAGCGTGACTCCGAACAGTTCTCCCAGTTCATAATGGTTGGGCTTGATGAGAAACGGCTGGTATTGCAGCACGTTTTTCAGGAGGTCTTTGGTGGCATCGACTACAGTTCGAATTTGTTTTCCTTTCAGATGTGCCAGAATCTTTTCGTAGGTGTCTGACGGCATCGTACTGGGAATGCTGCCAGCCAGCACAATGGTGTCCCCGTCCCGTAGCTTGTCCAGTTTCCGGAACAGTTCCGCGACCGCTTCTGCCCCGATGACAGGTCCCTGCCCGTTCAGTTCCGTTTCTTCTCCGGACTTGATCTTGACATTGATGCGGGAAAAGCCCTCCTGCAAATGCACAAAATCGGTGGCAATGCCCTTTGCCCGCACACCCTTTTCAATTGCCGCACCGGTAAATCCTGCCACAAAGCCCAGTGCACGGGATTCCAGCCCCAGTTCTTTCAGCACCATTGAAACATTGATGCCCTTTCCGCCGTAGTAGATCTCCTCTGTACGGGAACGGTTGACCATACCCACCTGCATGGCATCGGTATGCACCACATAGTCAATTGCCGGATTAAAAGTCACTGTATAGATCATCGACCAAACCTCCTGAATGCATCGGGCAACACGGCAGCAGGTTCGCCTGCCGACGCATTTTACGCACAAGTTTTGTGCAGTGCTGCCCCAAATATGTTCACACAAATGTTTCCTTTATTGTACCACACCTTTTTATAGATTGCAAGCCTGTCATGGCAGCAATTCGCAATGCTGTCCGATATATATTGCACAATTTTTTTCTGCGGTTGAGAAAAGATTTTCTCCGGTTTACAGTTACTTCAAAAAGCGTTGCGGAAATCTTTTCAAGCCGGACTTGACAGAGAGAAAAAAGCATGCTATACTAAATCCGGTATCTGTTAGAAGATACTAACTACCATTCTACGGAAAGGAATCGTTTCCAGCATGAAGTATCTGCACCTATGGGCAATCGGACTTGCCGGACTGCTCTGCCTGACGGGCTGCACCAGTACGGCATCTTCGGACAGCACTTCCGCATCAACAGGCACAGCGGCAGACAGCACAGACAATTCTGCTGCGGACGCAGTCTACGAAGATACGCAGGAATTTATGGGTACTTATATCATGGTTCGCACCTACGGGGAACACGCCCAGGCCGGTGCAGAAGCTGCCTTTGCCCGTGCCAAGGAACTGGAACAGGTTTTTTCCAACACCATTGCGGATTCCGAAGTCAACAAGGTCAATGGGGCGGCAAAAGCTGCTGTGGGAACAGAAATCCCTATTTCCGCAGACCTGGGAAATGTGCTGTATGCGGCTTTGGAATACGGCGAAAAAAGCGGCGGCATGCTGGACTGCACCATTGGCGACCTGATCGACCTGTGGGGCATCGGCACCGACCACGCTGCCATTCCCGCAGACGACCGCATACAGGCACTGCTCCGACCGGAGGGCTGGAGCGATGTCCGCTATGATGCACAGAGCAGTTCCCTCTCCTTTTCCAGTGATGCCGTTACACTGAACTTCGGTGCAGTGGCAAAGGGATATATCTCCGATGAAATGAAAAAGGTGCTGGAAGAAGAAGGTGTCACCTCTGCTCTGATGAGTCTGGGCGGAAACGTCATGACGCTGGGCACCAAGCCCGACGGCAGCAGCTGGACAGTTGCCATTACGGATCCGTTCTCGCCGGAAAGCTTAATGGGTTCCGTCACCGTCACCGGACAGGCTGTTGTCACTTCTGGCAACTATGAAAAATATTTCGAGGAAAACGGGAAACGCTATCATCATATTCTGGATCCCTGCACCGGTGCCCCGTCGGAATCTGACGTGGTCAGCACCACCATTATTGCAGACAAAGGCATTGACTGTGATGCACTTTCCACTGCCACATTTCTCATGGGGGCAGATGCCGGCATGCAGCTCATCGATTCGCTGGACGGCATTGAAGCGGTATTCATTCAGTCGGACGGCTCTGTTGTCACCTCGAAGCACATCGACAAGTATCAGTTACAGGTAAACAATTCATGAAAAAAACGCTGATTCTCATTGGCATTACCGTTGTACTGCTGGGCGGCGGGATTCTGGGCAGCTTGTATGTCATGCACCACAAGCAGCCGGAAAAAATCGCCCGCATCTATCAGCAGGACAACTTATTATATGAAATCGACCTTTCCACGGTCAAGAAATCCTACACACTCACCATTGACGGGGAAAACGGTGCGGAAAATGTCATTCTGGTGGAACCAAACCAGATCTCCATGCAGTCTGCCACCTGCCCCGATCACCTTTGTGTCAAGCAGGGAGCGATCTCGGACGGCATTCTGCCCATCGTCTGTCTGCCGAACCACATTCGCATTTCCATTGCATCTGACGAGGAGGGGTCTTACGATGTCCAAGTCCGTTAAGCATCTGGTCATGCTTGCCCTCTTTACCACAATGGCTCTGACGATCTTTGTGGTGGAGGCACAGATTCCGGTGCCGGTTCCCATTCCGGGGGTAAAGCTGGGACTTGCCAACGTCATTACCCTGATCGTGCTGGTGGTCTACCGCCCGCGAGATGCCTTTGCGGTACTGGTACTGCGGATCCTGCTGGGTTCCATATTCACCGGTACGCCGGTGTCGTTGCTCTATTCCCTCACCGGCGGAATCCTCTGTTTTCTCGGCATGGCACTGCTCTGCAAGCTGCTGCAAAAAAAGCACCTGTGGTTCATCAGCATTGTCGGTGCCGTGCTCCACAACGTAGGACAGATTCTTGCGGCAATTGCGGCGATGCAGTCGGTACAGGTTATTGCCTACTTCCCGTTCCTGTTGGTGGCGGGATGCATTACCGGTTTCTTCACCGGCATTGCGGCAGACCGTGTCATTCACTTTTTGCCGAAATCTATTTTTCCGAAGCCGGCAGAGAAACCTGCCAAAAACAAAAAGCACTCATAAACTGGAATTTTTGATTCCAGTTATTTCTTATTTGTTAAGTTAGTTTAAACTAATTAGTTACGGCTAATTGTAAATCCTATTGGGTAGTGTATCCTGCAAGATTACAGGATTTGCTATAAAGCAATACCATGCAGCGTTTTTTGCGGTGTTGCCATACACAATATTTGTGCTGTTCATCGCAATGCAGCACGGAAGAAAAATTCAGGAGGTTACTATGCGAGAGATCAACTGGAAAAAGCTTGTCGGTGCAGTGTCTGCCGCTGTACTGGCAGCTACACAGGTCGCTCCGGCGATCACAGCGTATGCCGAAGAAGCAGACACCACAGATTATGTGTACTGTGCCGCATCTCTGACTTGGGCAGAGTATTGGGAGAATGAAGGCGTTTATCTGGACAGTGCCGCAGACGGCAACTGGGAGGCTTCTTCTGCCGATGCCGATTCCCACGGAGAAACCGACTTGGGTGCATATGATGCAGTCACCCGTGCCACCAGCAACCACGGTCTGCACCGCGGCAGCTATCAGTGCACTGTAAAGGTATTTGATACCGACGGAAACAGCTACGACTATACCGGCAAGGGACAGAACGAATCTGTCGATGTGGTCAGCGACAGAGATGCTGGTACCACAACCGTTATGGTAGACGGAAAAGCGGCTGGTGCATACGACCACTCTGTGATCGTGGGACCAAAATATGTTCCGGTTGCTGTTCCGGCAGCAGATTATGCGGACTTCAAGAAAGCCTATACGGTCTATGAAAACGGGACAGAAGTCAAGGGCGGCTATACCGAAAAGAATCTGGTCAATATTGACGAAGAAATTCAGGTAGATGCCAACACTTCCGGCATCAAGGTAGCAGAAAAACAGAAGGACGGCACATTCCAGTTCTCCAAGCGTTCCACCTCTGAAACACCGGAGGGAAAAGTGGTAGACAAGGACGCGGTAGAGATCAGCGAAGTCCAGCACGATTCCGGCTACGGTGACTTTATCCGCGTGGACATCAACGGAGATTACGGCGATCTGGGTGCTCATATGTACGCAGTCCGCTGGGATTACTACGGCGATGGTGACACCGTTCTGGCTACCTACGGCACCAAGTTTGCCGCAGACAACTGGATGCACAAGTCCATGGGCATTCAGCTTGGTCTGACCAAGAGCGACCGCTGCCAGCTGCCGGAGGGTACTGACGGCTACGGCAGATGGGACGTTACGGTTTATGCTACCGGTTATCAGGACTTTACATTCACAGTGGACAACGAACCGGAACAGTATGTTTACGGTACTATGAATCTCCCGTATGCAGATTACTATTACGGTGAACTGGGCAACAAGACAGATACCACTGACGGCAAGATTTCTTATGATACAGATCTGGCTGGCAATGCCGGCATGCGTGCAGAGGGCACTTATGATGCAGTGACCTCTGCAACAGGGAAAAAGTGGAACAGCATGTTTGCAGACACCACGTATTCTTCCGAAGCTGATGAAAATGGCGGCGGCAAGATTCTGGGCGTTTCCGGTGTAGAAGTGGCAATCGAACAGAGCCTGTACGACCAGCTGACTGCTGACGCAAAGGACAGCAAGACTTCCGGCGTGCTGGGCAGCCTGTTTGCAGGCTTCACCCCGAACGAAGATCAGACCGTTGTTCCGGCAGCATACAAACAGCTGTTCGCAGACGGCACCCTGTCCGCAACCATTACCGCAGAACCGGAAGTTGACCTGACCAACGTCACGCCGACTCTCAAAACCGACAGCAAGTACGGTGACTATCAGCTGAAGATGGACGGTCTGGATCTGGGCGAAGGCAATCTGGTTTACGGCGTGATCGTCAAGACAAAGACCGGCAACTATGGTATGCTCCAGCTGGAAAACATCTGGAAGGGCGGCTCTGAACTGGCATGGTCTGCCGGCTTCAAGACCACAGAAGTACACGGAAACAGCCTGCGTTCTACTCCGTATGCTGCAACCTCCGGTGACACCATTGTGGAGATCAGCTATCTGACCAGCAAGGGCGAATACAGCGTACACCTCGCAGACGGACTGTATCTGCCGAAGAAGCACAACGGTACTGTCACCGCAGAAAGCGTTGCAGTTGCTGCCGGCAGCATTCCGGTAACGCTGGCAGACCTGCCGGAAGATTTCTCCGCAGCGGTTTCCGCAGACACGCTGACTGGTGCTGCTTATGCAGACGGCAAGATGACCTTTGATGCCAAGAGCGTTCTGCCGGGCAGCTATACCATTACCGTTTCGGATGAATCCGGCGTATATGCACCGCTCTCTACCAGCGTGATCCTGACCACCGATGCAATGCCTGCTGCATATGATGCAGAAAAGGGTGCTGTTGTTGCTGCAAAGGGTGCTGCCACAGACGATCTGGCTGCATATCTGAAGAATGTTTCCAAGGTTACTGTAAACGATACCACATATGAAGCCACCGGCAAACGCGGTGTCAAGATCATTGACCCGACCACCGGCGAAATTCATGCAGATGCAGAAACCCGTGACGGTGCAGTCTTTACAAAGTCTGGCACGTACAAGCTGACTGTGGAAGCAACCGGTTATACCACACCGCTGACTTTCGAAGTAGAAATCGAAGTGACGGACTCCAGAGCCGACGTGGATCTGGACGGCAGAGTGGATTCTACTGACGTCTTCTACATGATGCTGTACACCGCAAACATCTCCGCAGGCAACGCTGACTTTGTTCTGAGCGAAGACGCTGAAAAGAACAAGCAGATGATCGCAGCAGCCGATGTGGACGGCAACGGCAGCGTAGATTCTACCGATGCATTCTATGCCCTGTACTATGTGGCAAGCAAGGGTGCAGGCGTGAATGTGACTTGGGAAGACATTATCAAGTAAGACACCCACTTCATAAAATCCTCTGAATCATAAACAAAACCGGCTCTGTGTGGAAATCTCCGTGCAGAGCCGGTTTTGCTGTGCCTGCTTGTCACCAACCTTAGAACCCTATTCCATATATGAAAAGCAGTCACACCGTCCTTGAAATGAGGACGTATGTAACCGCTTTGATACATTCATATGGCAATACCGTACAAAGTCGCCAGATGCTCTTTGTGCGGTATTGCCATAGTAATTCCGCAAAATACCACACGAATCAGATTCCCGCCAGAATCAGCACAGCAGCCAGTATCACTGCCCGCAGCACAGCAAACCAGATCTCGTTTCCGCGGAAGAACCGGAAGCCGCTTTCTGCGTTTTTCTTAGGGCAGATTTCCAGACACTTCTGACACTGGAAGCAGTCCCCGTTTCCGTTCCAGCTGCCCTTTTCCGGCAGTTCCAGATCGGACGGACAGATCTTCTGACAGGCAGTACAGCCCTTTGCACAGTTCGCCTTTTGCCGGCGGACGGAAAAGAATGGCAGCACCGGCAGCATTGTAAAGACGGCTCCCATCGGACACAGGAACCGGCAGAAGAACCGTTCACAGAACACCATGCCCGCCAGAATCAGCACCAGCAGCACACAGCCCAGCCAGTAAGCACCTACCTTGAAGTTACCGGAGCGAAGCATAGAGAACACGTCCCACGGGCTCCAACCGGTGATCTCGCCATAAACGCCGGTAAAACACAGCAGCACAATGGCAAGAAGCACTGCGTATTTCAGGAACGACAGAGGCTTCTTCCAGCTTTTCTTCAGGAGAACGGGCTTCTTTTTGCACTTCTTACAGAGAAACAGATACAGAGCATGCACCGCATCTCCCAGTGTACCGAACGCACAGGCGTAGCCGCAGAAGAATCTGCCGAACACCACGGTATACGCACACAGTGCCAGCAGCACAGTGAGAAACGAACTCATCACCACGGGAGAGCCAGTGCCGATCTGTGTCAGAACGGACTTGATGCCGGAAAAGGCTGTGGTAAATGCCGAGGGCAGAAAGAGGAAGAACAACAGCTGAATGGCTGCCCGCACGTAGGCATGTACCTTTTTGGGAGTGAAAAACTTTTTATTCATGCTGCACCGCCTTTGCCTGCTCCAGTGCATCTTCCACAGCACCCAGAATGCCCCTGGAACTAAACGTTGCACCGCTGACGGTATCCACCTCTGCGGTCTGTTCGTCCAGCACCTCATCGATCACGCCCTGTGCAGCATCGAAATAGGCAGTGTCTTCTTTCTCGGCAGAAAGCACGGTACAGTCTGTGATCTGTCCGTGTTCGATCGTGACTTCCATTTTTACCGGTCCGCCGTAGCCCTGTGCCTCGCCGGTATAGGTTCCGTCTGCATAAGGAGAAGCCGGTGCCGCATTCTCCTCCGCAGCCTGAGCCTGCTGCTCTGCCAGCTTTTGTCTTGCGGCAGTTTCCTGCTCTTTCCGGTCATTCACCACGGCGTTATAGGTACATACCAGCGAAACCGCCAGCATGATGTTGATGATCTTTACTGCAAATACCTGCACAATTTCTCACGCCCCTTTCCTTGCCTGTTCCAGTGCATTTTCCACGGCACGGACGATCGCATCAGAGGAACAGGTGGCACCGGAAACGGCATCAATGCTGTCCGTCTGCTGCTTTTCCAGAATCTGTGCAATGGTGCCGGCGATTTTTTTGGTGCCGTCAGCGGCACGGGAAATATAGCGGTCGTTCAGCTTGTCGTATTCCGCACCGGAGCCATTGACATTGGAAATGCTGACGATCTGGTCATTCTCGATCTGCACTTTCAGCGACAGCACATATTCGGCAAAGTCCTCGTCAGCGTCCGGATAGCAATCCGCAGTTCCCTCATAAGTGCCGTTTTCATAAATGGCCGGAACCGGCTCCGTTGTCGTTTCCGTGTTGGTCGTACCGGTAACCGGTGTGGTGGTGGTTTCCGGCGGTGCCGTTGTCACCGCAGTGGTCGTGGTCGTTGCAGGCTGTGCCGCCTGTTTTGCCGCTTCCAGAGCCTCCTGAATCGCCTCCAGAATACCCTCCGAACTGAACGTTGCACCGGAAACTGCATCTACATCAGTACTCTGCCGCTGGATCACCAGCGAGATCAGCGTTTCCGCACGCTTGAAAAACGCTTCATCGTCCTCATTGGAAACCACGTGGATCTTCTGAATGGTGCCGTTTTTCAAGGTCAGTTCAATTTTCGTGGTACCGCCATATCCCTCTCCGCTGCCGGTATACACACCGTCCGGATAGGGGAATTTGCCGGTTTCCTGCGGCACTGCGGGAACTGTAGTTGCCGGCGGCTCTGTTTTCGCTGTGGGAACTGGTGTGGTTTCTGCCGGCACTTCTCCGGTTGCCGCATTTGCCAGTGCATTCCGCACCGCTTCGATCAAGCCGGCGGAACTATACGTTGCACCGGAAACTGCGTCCACATTGGTGCTCTGGGAAGCAATGATATTTTGCAGCAGTGCACAGGCATTTTGCAGATAGGGACTGTCATCTTTGGAAGAAAGCACCTGAATATCCGTGATCTTCCCGCCGGAAACTGTGACCTGCACTGTCATCTGTCCGCCAAAGCCGGTACCTGTACCGGTATACACACCGTCCCGATAGGCTGCCGGTTCTGCTATGGCTTCTACTGCGGGAGCATTTTCGCTGGTCTTGTTCTTGCTCTCGGAAGCCGCCAGAACCGGCAGAGCACTGTCAGAAGCACTGCTGCCGCCAGCCTTTTGCAACGCGTCCCGCACGGCAGAGATCAGCCCTACCGAACTATAAGTTGCACCGGAAACGGTATCCACGTTTGTGCTTTGCAGGGCAACGATCTGCTTGAGCAGTGCCGAAGCATTTTGCAGATAGGGAGAATCGTCTGTGGAGCTGACAATGGTAATATCCTTGATCTTTCCGCCCTCGATAACCACCTGCACCGTGATCGGTCCGGAAAATCCGGTGCCGGTACCGGTATAGGTGCCGTCCCGATAGGTACCGGATTCCGAAACCGGTGTGACTGCCGGAGCCGGTGCTTTTGTCGTTACCGCAGCAGTTTTTCGTTCCTTTCGCTTTTCCGTTGTCAGAGTGCCGGTCTGTGTTCCGGTTTCCGAACCGGCTGCGTCCAGCGACAGCACCGGTGCCGTATAATCTCCCAGCGAAACCGCAATACATACCGCCAGAACCGCTGTAGGCAAAAAGCCCAGAACCGGCAGAATTTTCTTGGGATTCTCCCATTTTTTCATCTTGTTTCAGCCTCCTGATTTGTTTCGATTGGAAGTTAGTTTGCTCTAATTAGTCTAGCATAACCAGGTGAAAAAATCAAGGAAAATTCTATGTATAAACTTTTGGGAATCCTGTGAATTCCCCGAAAACAGCACAAAAAACGGCTTGCGTTTTCACAAACACAAACCGTTTTTCACAAATACAGAACCGCACAGAATTTGCATAATAATGCTTATGCCTTTCCTGTATCTTCTTCTGTTGCACTGTTTTGTTTTTTCTCCAGCATGGGGGTCATGCTCCTGGCACAGATCGCCATGGTGGAAGCATTATGCAGGAACGCCGAAGTCGTGGGAGCGATAATGCCGAACAAGCCCAGAAGCAGCAGCGACGAATTGAATCCGATGATAAACCGATAGTTCCGGTGAATTCTGGTCATCAGCTTTTCGCTCAATGTCCGCAGGGTCGCCAGTTCCGTCAGGTCAGCACCACGCAGGGTGATGTCTGCCGCTTCTCTGGCAATGTCCGAAGCATCACTCATGGCAACAGAAACATCTGCCGCTGCCAATGCCGGAGCATCGTTGATGCCGTCGCCCACCATGATAACGCGGTGCCCATCGGCTTTCAGCTGTTCCACATAGCGGTGCTTGTCCTCCGGCAGCACCTGTGCAAAACACTTGGTGATTCCCAGCTTTGCTGCGGTCACCTCTGCCGCCTGCTGGCTGTCGCCGGTCAGCATCACAACATTTTCAATGCCTGCTTTTTTCAGCAGGCCAATTGCTTCCCCGGCTTCTGCACGGGGCGGATCTGAAATGCACAACACGCCGGAAAGTTTCCCGCCAATTGCCAGATAGACCACCGAGCAACCGCCGGACTGTGCTTCAATTGCCGCCTGCTGTTCTGCTGTGATCTCCACATGTTCATCTTCTGAAACAAAGTGGTGGCTGCCGATAATGGCACGCTTTCCGTGGAGCGTGGTGGCAATGCCGTGTGCCACGATATACTGCACTTCGGCATGTTCTTCCTGATGATTCAGACCGCGGTCTGCCGCACCCTTCACAATGGCACGGGCAACACTGTGAGGGAAATGCTCCTCGATGCAGGCTGCAATTCGCAGAATCTCGTCTTCGCTGTAATCACTGAACGAGATCGCCCGTTCCAGAACCGGTTCGGCATTGGTCAGTGTACCGGTTTTGTCAAATACCACGCTGTCCGCTTCGGCGAAAGCCTCCAGATATTTGCCGCCCTTAACGGTAATATCATGGTCTGCGGCTTCCCGAATTGCCGAGATCACAGAGATCGGCGTGGACAGCTTGATGGCACAGGAATAATCCACCATCAGAATCGACACTGCCTTGGTGATATTCCGTGTCAGCAGCAGTGTCAGACCAAATCCCAAGAAGCTGAACGGCACAATGCGGTCTGCCAGATTTTCGGCACGGCTCTGCACGCCGGCTTTCAGATTTTCGGAATTGTCGATCAGTTCAATGATCTTCTGGATTTTGGTATTGCCGCTAAGAGCACGTACCTGTACATGAATACTGCCCTCATCAACAACCGTTCCGGCAAATACGGTAGAGCCCTTCGCCTTGCGAACGCTCAGCGGCTCTCCGGTCATGGAAGCTTCGTTGATGTTGGCTTCGCCGGAAGTGACAGTGCCGTCTACCGGAATCACACTGCCGGTGCGGACACAGATCACATCGCCCACCTGCAGCTCTGCCATGGGAATCAGGACCTCTGTGCCTTCCTGCACCAGCCACACCTTGTCCGTCTTTACGGCAAGGCTGTCCGTCAGGGCTGCCTTGGTCTTGGCTCTGGTGTAGTCCTCCAACAGTGCCGAAATCGACAGCATGAACATAATTGTTCCTGCCGTCTTGAAATTCCGCTGCAACAGGCACGCACTGACAGAGGCACCGTCCAGCACATCTACATTCAGATGTCCCTCCAGCAGTGTCTTGACTGCACGCCACGCATAGCGGATTCCCTTGAACAAGATCACCGCATTTGCAATGGGAGCCGGCAGCAGAGCATTTTGGAGATACCGCTTTGCCACCAGCTTTATCAGATCAGTCTTAAAGTCCGAATCGATCCGTTCCGAACAGGTGTCCGGTCCCAGCGGTGCCAGCAGTCTGGTGTCCAGTGCCGCAACTGTACGGATCACCTTCTGGCGTGCTCCTGCTTCATAATATACCAGAATACCGCCGTTTTCTGCATGGGCTTCTGCCTTTTTGACAGCGGCAGATTCCAGCAGCTGCTTTTGCACGGCAGTTTCCAGTTCCTTGTCGAATGCATACGCACCGCAGCGGAACCGAATCCGCCCCGGCTTGTCATAAACAATCTGAAACTTCATTATGCATCAGCTTCTTCGCATGCGTCTGTGTCGTTGATACCTGCCTGTTCCTTGGCATCGCAGCAAATATCCTGTGCTTCGTCCTTCATATTCTGGAAGGCAGCCTTTGCATCATTCTGCAGCTTCATGCCCTTTGCCAGACCGGAAACAGCCAGCTGACGGGTCTTCTTTGCAGTGACGATCTTCTTGCCGATCACCATTGCAACAGCACCGCCGACAACACACCACAGTTTTTCATTCTTAAAGCATTTCAACATTGTAAAGACTCCTTTTTGATCAATTTCAGCTTGAAAATGCATTTCGCTTCTCAAACTCTATACCTAGTATACACCTGGACTTTACAATTGTCAATCACTTCGAAGGAAATATTTTGTAAGAAAAATCAGTTTGTTTTTTGTGAAGATTGCATATGTATTATGAATTTCAGATAGTTCAAGCGAACTAACTATGTAAAAATTATAGACAACTAACCCAAAAGTCACAAACATTCTGAAGTGTTTCACGAATTTTTGCGGCATGTTGTAAAAAGCATGTAAAACGCATTCAAAAATTTCAGGGCGGCACCGCACAGGGCTTTTACACAAGATGCCCTTGGTATATTTCCAGACATGCCTGCATATACTGTGCATGAGGTGATCTTTGTGGCATTTTCCAATTTGCAGACACTGCTGCGGCAGAGCAGTTCTTCCAGACAGTTTCTGTTGTCCCTGCCGGTGGGAATTCAGCTGCGGCTGCACGAACGCAGTCAATTTATCCACACCCAACAGGAACTCCGGCGGCATGCGGCATTTTTGCAGCAAGTCCAAAGGCTTTATTCAGTGTTGCCCTAAGATATTGAGCAGGCTATAAAAAAATCCCTGTCCGTTGTGCAAGCGGACAGGGATTCCTTTTTGAAAAAGTTTATCAAATTATCAGGGCAATACCGCACAAAGATTGTGCGGTATTGCCTCAGGTACAGTGGCGGAAGTTCTTGTCGGTGCAAAGTCTTGCAGCCACCAAGCCCATCGGCAATGCCATAACGATCAGAATCGCTTTGGTCAGCCAGAGAGAGCCGTCGCCGATCTCATTCAGCCCGATATAGTAGATACCACGGTACATATACAAGCCCGGAACCATGATGACGATTGCCGGTACAGTCAGGGAAATTCGCGGATAACCAATCTTTTTCTTGACGATCGATGCCACACAGCCGGTGAAGAATGCTCCGATAAATGCAGCAATGCCTACCGGGAAATGTGCCAGATCGATCAGTTCCAGACGGAGCGTGTTGGCAAACATGCCGATCAGTCCCGCTGTCATTGCCATTTTCCGCGGGCTGTTGAACATCAGAGAGAAGCCGTATACCCCGAAAAAGCTGGTGATGATTCGCAAAATAATCATCATGCCGGTGTCAATTTGCAGAGCCACAAAGTCTGCCGGCTGGAAGCGACAGACCAGAGCCGTCACCCAACCAGTCATGGTCGCAGTGAGGATAATCAGCAGAGCGTATGTGATCCGCTCCAGACCGGAACGAATATCCAGCTTGGCAAGGTCGATACCGCCGGTAATCAACGGGAATCCGGGGATCACGAACAGCATTGCACAGATATAGCCCGCCTGATGCACTTTCGACACGCCGAAAATGGTCTGTGCCAGCAGAATGGTCAGCACGTATGTGACACAGGAAGCCGCTACGCTGACAGCAACATTCCCCAGCAGGGAAATCTTTTTTTGCAGCATCAGCTTTCGCACAAAGTTTCCCACGCCTGCACCAAAAAAGGCACAGATCATTTCCATAGGACCGCCGCCCAGCAAAAAGGTAAATGCACAGCAAGCAATTGCGGATGCCAGTCCCAGATTCCAAGCCTTATAATTCGCCGGCTTTTTCTGAATTTCGTCCAGCACCAGATGAATCTGCTTGACGGAGATCTGCGTTGCCATTTCCGGAAATTCCCGCATAAAGGCTTCCAGAGCATTCAGCTTATCCGTATTCACGCCGGTAGTCGGCAGTGCGATCGAATGGGTATATGTGCCGCTTTCCTCATAGCAAGTGAACTCAATGGACAGCAGACCAATATCTGCCGTACAAGAAATGCCCAGCGTTCTGGCAACCTCATTCATCGAATTCCGCACACGCCACGCACCGGTTCCCACCGAAAGCATCATCTGTCCGATTCTGCCCACCAGCGTTGCCTTTTCCTTTAAGGTCGCCTCAGTCGAAGGCACGCTGTCATCATCCTTGACAATGTGCTTCCAGTGGATCGTCATGTGCTGTTTGTTAATACTCCCCATGCACTTTGTTCCTCCTCTTTTTTCATGCAGCACCGCAAAAGTCATTCAGCAGACTTTCTACAGTAGTTTTTCAAAGGCAATACCGCACAAAGCCTTGTTTCTGCCGCTCCAACACAACAGCCGCCCGTTTTTGTCGGTGGGCGGCTGTTTTTTTTCCATTGCAGAATACCCTATTTATTATAGTAAACTCATTTTGCAGTGTCAAGATTTTTTTCGTGAACACAGGACAGCGGGGAACAGATTTTTTGCACAGTTTTTGTAGAATTTTGGGCAGATTGTAATTTCCGGAAAACAAAAAAGCAGTTTCAAAAACTTGAAACTGCTTTTCATTCTGGCGGACAGGGAGGGATTCGAACCCTCGATACGCTATTAACGTATACACGAGTTCCAGTCGTGCGCCTTAGACCAGCTCAACCACCTGTCCATTTATAGTGCTTCCTGCGATTTGAGGAAGTGGTGCGAGTGACGGGACTTGAACCCGTACGCCGAAGCACACGCCCCTCAAACGTGCCTGTCTGCCAATTCCAGCACACTCGCTTCATGTTTTTTCATGTGTCGCATTCAGCTTTATTATTATAGCAGAAAAACAAGCCCTTGTCAACACTTGAAACCACTTATTTTGTTTATTTTTCGTAAATATAACGTGAATCCTGGCGAAAACAGCATTTTTCTACTGCACATGCAAAAAGGCAGACCCTGCCGGAGCGTTCCGCACAGAGTCTGCCTATGAAAGCTTTTGTTTTTGCCGATCACAGCATCTTTGCCACATCTTCTGCGATCTGCTCTGCAGTCAGGCGGTTTTCCCGCAGGACTTCCTGTGCATCATAGCGATCCAGAAATTCCTTTTTCAGACCATAGCACCTGGTCTTTACTGCGGAGTCGCCGTAGAACCGTGCAATCTTTTCACCGAAGCCGCCGTCCAGCACGCCGTCCTCCAGCGTAATGACTGCCTTGTGACTGGATTTCAGCTGTTCCAGCAGTTCGGTGTCCTGTCCGGTGATATAATACGGATTGATGACTGTCGGCGTGATGCCGGTCTTTTCCTGAATCTTTTCCGCAGCAGCAACGCCCAGCGAATAGAACGAGCCCAGTGCCAGAATTGCCACATCGCTGCCCTGCTGTGTCACCTCGTACCGGTTCAGCTGACTGAAATCCTTGGTCACAGCCTTGCCGTCGGAAACATACTGTGCCGGCACACGGATTGCCACAGGGTGTTCCGTCTGATCCAGTGCCCAGTCCAGCATTGCACGGTACTCCTCTACAGTGACCGGTGCCAGATATACCAGATTGGGGATATTGGAAATCATGGGAATATCGTAGATGCCCAGATGCGTCACATCATTCATGCCAAAAACAGAAGCGGCGAAAACCGCAATGGTAACAGCATTCTTGTTGATGCAGATGTCCTGCGACAGCTGGTCGTAGGTACGCTGGAGGAAGGAACTGTACACGCCCCAGAACGGCTTGCCGCCGTTTTTCGCAATACCGGAAGCCATTGCCGCAGCCTGCTCCTCTGCAATACCCACGTCAACAAACTGCTTGCCAGCCTTTTCCCGAATCTCCGGCGTGAATCCGAACACCGCCGGCGTTGCGGAAGTGATCGCACAGACGCTGGGATCTGCTGCCATTTTTTCCTGCAAATAGTTTGCCGTAAATGTGCCGTAATCGCCGTCACCGTCAAAGGAACCGGCGGGTTTTCCGGTTGCCGGATCAAACGGCATGCACCAGTGCCACTGCTCCTTGTGCTGCTCTGCCAGTTCGTAGCCCTTGCCCTTTTGGGTAACGATGTGCACAGCCACCGGCCTGGTGCCGTCCTTGACCTGCCGGAATGCAGCGATCAGGGACGAAATATCGTTGCCGTCTTTCACAAACACATAGTCCAGACCCATGGCACGGAACAGATTACACTCTGCCTTGCCGTCAGTATCCCGCAGCAGCTTCAGATTCCGGTACAAGCCGCCGTGATTTTCCGCAATGGACATATCATTGTCATTGACAACAATAATAAAGTTGGTGTCCATTTCGCCGGCAAAGTCCAGACCTTCCAGTGCCTCGCCGCCGCTGAGAGAGCCGTCACCGATCACCGCAATGACATTACCGGTTTCGCCGTTCAGATCCCGTGCCTTTGCCAGACCGCTGGCAAGGCTGATCGAAGTGGACGTATGCCCCACGTTAAAGAAATCGTGTTCGCTCTCCTCCGGATTGGTATAGCCGGAAACGTCGTCAAAGTGTTCTTCATACAGATAGGCATCTTTTCTGCCGGTCAGCATCTTGTGCGGATAGCTCTGATGAGAAACGTCGTAGACGATTTGATCCTTCGGGGAATCGAATACATAATGCATGGCAATGGTCGCTTCCACCATGCCGAAATTCGGTCCGAAGTGACCGCCGTGCTTGCTCAGACGAAACAGCAGAGCCTTCCGCATTTCTGCTGCCAGTGCATGCATTTCGTCTATGTTCAGTTTTTTTACATCTTCCGGTGCATTGATTTTTTCCAGATACATTATGATTCCTCCTGTTCGTGATTCTTGGGAAACGCTACGTTTCCTTTGCATTCCTGTTTATCCCATGTGAGTACGCCTGTCCGGACAGCTTCCTCATAGCGGCTGATCTTGTAGTTCAGCCGTTCCAGTGTCGTGTCGATCTGCTCCCGCTGATCCAGCAGTGTTTCCCGCTGATCCAGCAGCAGCTGTAACCGTGCCGGAATGGTGTCATCGCCCTGCTGGCACAGCTTCACATACTCGATCATGACTTCCACCGGCAGTCCGGCATTTCGCATACAGAGGGCAAGCTCCACCCAGCCCAGATCTTCCGGCTGGTAGTTCCGGATACCGCTGGGGGTTCGGGTGACTTTGGGGATCATGCCCACCCGCTCATAATACCGCAGCGTATCCTGCGTGATATGATACTTTTCGCTGACTTCCTTAATGGTCAAGGGTTCTCACCTCCTGCAATTGTATTATAACACTTGGAGTTGGCTCCAAGTCAATAGGGCTGTTCCGGAATTTACATTTCATTCACAAAAAGAGCTCCCTGCAACATAAAAGTTCCCAGGAAGCTCTTTGGTGAATTCAGGAAGCACTGAATAAAGCTTGCACGCAGATTGCGTGCAAAGCCGTCAGGCGTGCTTTATGCAGTGTTTCCTTTATAATTGTTCGATAGAATCCCGCTGATAAAAATTCGGGTTTCCCATCGGTTCTGCCGTCAGGCGAAAAATCACGCATCCATCCGGACAGACGATCGTCTTGCTGTATTTTCCGTCACCGCCCAGATACCGCAAGTCGCCGCCGCTACGAACGGCATCCATCAGCGGATACAGCAGAAGCATGGTCTTGCTGCAAATTCCACAGCCGTCCGCATTTACAGGGCATCCATAGGTGCAATGATACACATCACCGATTTCTTCTCCGTTTCGACAATAATTTTCAGTTTGATCGCCGTGCAAAAAACCAGTCACAGTTATGGTAAATGCATAATCTTCTGCAAACCATTTTTTCATATTCAATCTCCTATTGCATCGAATCGATCTTCCACAGACCGTTGTCCAGCACAATTTGTACCGTCAGCGTATCCGCCGCACCGAAATTGTCGTACTGCATCGAAGCGGTAAACGAACTGTCTGTAGCATTGGAAATGGTCACCTGTTCCGGATCGATCCAGGTGAAGCCGCCACTGGTGGCATACTGTCTGCCGTAAAGTCCGCCGTTGGCATCGATGTACAGCGGCTGGTCTGTGCCGAGAATGGCAGCATAGCGGCTGTCGATCATCTTCTGTGTCAGAGAAGCTGTCATGTAGGCTTTCAGGTCGGCGGTGCTGCTGAACTGCGTTTTTGTCACTCTTTCATAGGTCACGCCGGACTTTGTCGTCTGTATGGTATCGGTTTCATCTTTCGGCAGGTTGCCGCTGCCGATCTGGTCGATGTAGTTCAATGCCCCGAACAGTGTCTTTGCCATAGCCGCATATTCCGAGGTGTCTGCACCGGCTTCGGGAACTGTTGTCGTTTCCGCCGAAGTGGTTTCCGCTGCGGCTTCCGTTTCTGCGGCAGAAGTTTCTGCTGTTTCCTCTGTGCTGCTCTCTGCGGCGGATTCTTCCGGTGATACAGTTGTGGTTTCGGCAGTGTCCGAAGAAGACAGCGACGGGATCTCCCCTTCTGTACAGCCAGAAAAGCCGGTCAGCACTGCTGCTGTCAGCATTGCCGCAATCCAAATCGTGTTACACTTCTTTCTCATGATCGATTCCCTCCTTGGGAAAAACTACCGGCGAACCGGCAGTTTTCTTATGATGTTCTTTCAGTTTTTCATTCATCTGTTCGGCAGTTTTTTTATAGATCTGATAATTCAACGCCGATGTGAAAAGATACACTGCCGCACTCGTCAGGCACATTGCCAGAACTCCGACAACAGAAAGTTCGTACCAGCCGTACAGCCACCCGCATACCAGCACCCCCAGGGTAATCAACACATAGTGTACTACCAGCCGCAGCATGCCTTCCCACTTCTCCATGTCTTTCGGCGGCAGCACCAATTCTGTAACAGCACCTGCCAGCACGCCAATAGACAAAATTTCCGGCAGCACCATATAGGGAATCCAAAAGTGCAGGATCTCCCGATGTCCCGACAGACAGTAGACACCGTACCAGACAATACAGGCGATCAAAGTACCTGTCGCAGATACCGTTGTAATGGAGAGAAACCGTTTGAATCTATTCTTCATCGCCGCACCTCACAACCCCAGCCGCTTTTTCACAGCGGGAACATACTGACGGGAAATCACGACTTTCTCCCCGTTTTGCAGGATCGCCTCAAACCGACCGCTGAACGACGGAGCAAACCGTTCCACCTTTGCCAGATTCAGAATCATCGACTTGGAAATGCGGACAAAATCCGTTCCGGCAAACCGCTGTTCCAGTTCGTAAAGTTTCTGCTTCAATTCCGACACCTCCGCTTTTTCATACGCATACACACGATTGTCCACAGACTCAAAATAAAACACCGATGACGGACAGAGCACACTCAGGCTCCCGTCCTCGTGATAGCACATCAGTTTCTCGTCCTCCGCCTGTATCACACGCAGCAGTTCCAGCACACGTTCTGAAAGCTGATTGACGCGAACGATCAGTTCTTCTTCTCCGCCCTCCGGCGGCTTTTCAATGACAACTCTCATGGCAGTCTTTGTTTCCTTTCCGCAATCCCGTGTACCAAAATGTAGCATCCCAGCAACAGCAGAATTGTCAGGCACAGAAGCAGGTACATTTCCGGAACTGCAACTGTTTTTCCCGCAAATTCAGGATCACAGTCCAGTGCTTTTTGTATGCCGCGAACCACTTCTTCCGGTACGCCCTCGCTCTGCATCTGCTGTAACACGCCGCCCATGGCGTGATTTCGCATCAATGCAGTGGCATAGGTGCTTGGCAAAAAGGAAAGCACCTTTTGCAGACCGGTTCCAAAGCCGGAGATCGGCATGTATGCCCCGCAAATGAAACCGTAGCCGGCACTGACAATAGTACCCACTGCCGAGATCTGCCCCTGTGTACTCAGGAAAAAGTGAATCAGTGAGGAAAGTGCCGTTCCGAACAGCACCAGAAGCACCACATCGCCGGTAAGCCGCAGCACGTCGCCCCACGTATAGAACCAGCCCACCGCATGGACGTAGCCCAGACACAGCCCGAACGCCGCAAGGCAGACGATCAGAGAAGATGCTACCGTTGCCAGAAAATAGCTGACTGGCAGCACTGCCGGTTTCAGCGGAGCGATCAGCAGATCTTTCCGTGCACCGGTGATCTTGTCCTGCACCATCAGCATATTGGAACAGAACGGCACTGTCACGCAGCACACTGCCAGAATCGATGACAGCAGCTGTGCCCCTACTGCCCCATCGATCACCTGCCTGGAAAGAGAAAAGCCTTCCGGAAATCCCGCAGAAAAGTTGTCCCGATAGACATTCCCCAGAAACGTCACATACAGCACCAGCAAAATCGCCGGCGTGATCAGCGAGGTGAAAAACATCGCCTTGTCTTTAAAGTACAGCTTCACATTACGCAGAAACATGGCTTTCCACATTGCCGACACCTCCCATGTTTTTTCCTGTTACAGCAAGAAAGACATCGTCCATTCTGCCCTTGATGATTTCGTAATCCGTGAACAATTCCGGCTGCTGCAAAATCAGCTGTGTGGCTGTGCGGGTATCCGGCACGGCAATTTGCAACGCTGCCCCGACTTTTTCATAGGGCAGTCCCAGTGCTGCCACCGCGGATTCCTCTGCGTGATACAGTGTAATCGTATCGCCGGTGTAGCGGTTTTTCAGTTCCAGCGGCGTTCCCTCTGCCAGAATTCTGCCCTCGTCCAGAATGACCACATGGTCTGCATCGGTAGCCTCCTCCATGTAGTGGGTGGTGAGAAATACTGTCATGTGCTTTTTCTTTCGCAGTTCCCCGATCACCCGCCAGACAGATTTTCTGGTTTGAGGATCCAGCCCTGTGGTGGGTTCGTCCAGAATCAGCAGCTGCGGCTGGTGAAAAATCGCCCGTGCAATGTCGATTCGCCGCCGCTGTCCGCCGGAGAGCTTCCCCACGCTTCGTTTCAGCAGGAGCTTCAGCTCTAGCAGTTCGTCCAGTTCTATCAGACGTTTCTGAAATGTCCTGCCGGTAATGCCGTAGAGTGCCGCACGGGTTTTCAGGTTGTCCAGCACCGAAAGCTGTTTATCCAGCACGGAATGCTGGAACACCACGCCAAGGCTCTGCCTGATCTGCGGCATGTCCTCCAGTGTATCCTTTCCCTGAATCCGCACGCTGCCGGCATCTTGCCGCAGCTGTCCGCACAGCATGGAAATGGTCGTGCTTTTTCCTGCCCCGTTGATGCCCAGAAACGCAAACAATTCCCCCTGTTTCACTTGCAGGGACAATCCGTTCACTGCATGCACAGTTCCGAAGCTTTTTTGTAAATGTTGTATCTCGATGCAGTTTTCCATCTTCACCGCCGCCTTCCTTTGAGATTTGTTTCAGCTGGTTGTCTTGATTCAGTGTTTCCTTTATTATACTGTTTTTATAAAACAATTGCAAGAAAAAAACCGTAAGCGGCTTTGCAGACGGGGTAACATGCAAAAAGAGAGCACTGTGATCTCTCACGATGCTCTCTTTCTTAAAATGCTATTGTTGATTCCGTACAGATCCTGCCGACGGTTTCCTTATTTCTCCGACAGCGATTTCTGCTGGGATTTCACCTTTTCATCTTTTAGAATATACTGCGGTCTGCCCTTGACTTCAGAGTATGTCTTGGAAACATACAGACCGATCACGCCGTTGCAGAACATGGAGATGCCTGCGGTAAAGCAGAGAATGCATGCCAGCGACGGCCAGCCGGCAACCTTGTCCCCGAACGCCAGTGTTTTCCAGATGATTACAAAGATCATGATAATGGCAATGGCACAGAACGCCAGTCCCAGAATTGCCGACAGTGCCAGCGGTGCTGTGGAAAATGCCAGTATGCCGTCAATGGCATAGACCAGCAGACCCCAGAACGACCACTTGGTAGTGCCCGCTTCACGATTACGGTTTTCAAAGGGAATCCACTTGGTGTTGAATCCGACCCACGCAAAAATGCCCTTGGAAAACCGGTTGTACTCCCGCAGGGACAGCACCGCATCGGTCATCTGGCGTGTCATCATGCGGAAATCTCTGGCTCCGTCCATGATGTTGACCTTGGAGATCTTCCGAATAACCTTGTAGAACATTCTCGCAAAGAACGACCGGATCTTCGATTCGCCCTTTCGGGAAACACGCCGCGAAGCCACACAGTCATAGTCGGTGGTTTGCAGAGTTTCGTACATCTCGATAATCAGTTCCGGCGGGTCCTGCAAATCGGCATCGATAATGACTACATAGTCACCGGAAGCCTTTTCCAGACCGGCAAACATCGCTGCCTCTTTCCCGAAGTTGCGGGAAAAGGACAGATAGTTCACCCGCGGATTCTCGGCTTCCTGTTCCCGCAGAAACATCAGCGTCCGGTCTGTGGAGCCGTCGTCCACAAACAGATATTCCATTTCGACATTGTGCTTTACGTGCATTACCTCATAGATCTTTTCAATTTCTTTCAGAAACAGCGGCAGCACTTCTTCTTCATTATGACACGGCACAATGATCGAAATCTTGTCTTGTTTTTGCATATATACACCTTCTTTTTCGGGTTCAGTACGTTTTCTCTGCCAGCTGTAAATCCGGGTGCTCTGCCAGATATTCCGGACTGACGTAAATATCCATCATATCCTGACAGCCGTCATAGTATACATAGCCTTCGGTTTGCAGCTTGCTGACTTCCTGATCCTCCCATTCCTCGTTCTGCTCAGTGCGGACAATAACGAAGTCTGTAAAGGAAGGCGGTTCCACATCATTGCTGTCCAGCAGGTAAATCTCATCCCGCTGGGCAAGGTGAGGCAGATAGAACGAATCACATGCCACAGAGGCATTTTCCGGAATCGAATCGATCAGTTCGTCCTTGATGTCATATCGTTCCCGATTGTTGTCGTACAGTTCCTTGGAACCCACATTGCCGCCCACCAGCGAAGAAAAGAACAGCAGGGCGGAGATGCTCATGAAGATCGGCAGGAATTCCTTATGCTTGCCCTTGAGTTCGGCATAGTTGATCATTGCCGCATAGATCAGGCAGGTGGTGGTACCGAACACATACTGGAAGCCGTAGTCATTGGCATAGCCATAGCCCGGTGCCAGATTCATCAGAATAAACGGAGCCAGCAGGAAATAGTGCGAGAAATGCTTCGTCACGAACGGCAGGAAGAACAGCGGGATCATGATGATCAGCATCAGCTTGAAATCCTTTTCGTCCACGCACTGGGTGATAAAGTACATCGGATCAGTAATAACAGTTTTAATGATGTTGCCGAAGCTTGCACTCTTGTCAGTCATCAGATTGCCGTAGGTACGGGAGGTGAACACGCCTTCTCCGTATTTTTCCATCAGTCGGGTCACCACAACGAAGTACACACCGGAGAAGCCGGCGATAACGGCACCATGATACCGCTTTTCCAGACGGAAAATGCAGAACAGTCCCAGAAGAACCATGTAGATCGACACGTCTTCCTTGACGATCAGAAGCAGTGCCGTCATGATGTACATCAGAACATACTTTTTCTTTTCCACCGCATAGAAGAACCACATCAGCAGCATGGGCAGGAATGCGTTTTCGTGGAAGTCATAGAAGCACGGAGCGATCAGTTCCACGCAGAACAGATAGACCACAGAGAAGCCGATCGTTGCCATGTTGGAGAACTTGAACTTCCGGCAAATGCCAACCAGCGGAATGACACCGGTTGCCACCAGAACTGCCTGTCCGATGAGCAGGGTATACGGGGTCGGGAAAATGTAGTAGAACGGCAGCAGCGTATAATAGATCGGCGAGAAGTGGACTGCAAAGTGAGAAAGCAGCTTGTCCCGTTCGCAGGTAGTGACCGGTGCGAAGCTCTCTGCCATGTTATGATACATCTGTACAAAGATGCCGAAGTCAAATGCCATGGAGCCGTAGACCTTATGCCGGTAAATGGTGAACACGGCAATGAATACTCCCATCAGGCACATCAGCACGCCAATGGTAATATAGATCGCTGCTTTCGGCAGCTTTTCCACGATCTTGAACGAGCCGTAGCGATAGGCGAACCATGCAATAATGGTGCACACCACGATAAATGCCAGTGCATAATAATAGTTGTTGGTTCTCCAGATCGTCTGGAACGCCATTGCCACAACACCGACAACCATCACAAGCCCGTCGGGTTCGCAGCGGCTTTTCCAGATGCGTTTCAGCAGAAGCCGCAGCAATGTCAAAACGACGAATCCGGCAAGCACACAGAGCAATACCGGCAGCAGCGGCAGCTTGTCCACAAATTCTTCCCATTTCTCCACAGGGTTCAGGCTGCCACCCCGAATCTCTTTCCGGTTGATCAGCAGGAACGCTGCCATTACCATGAAATAGCAGCCAACGATCCGCATGATCAGATAGGGATAGGGCAGCTTCAGCACCACTTTTTTTGCCGTCTGCAACACCTTTTTCCACTTCGGCGGTTCCGGCGGCACATCACCTTCCGCAGGCTCTGCCGCCGTTGTTTTCTCCGGAATGGAACTGGTTTCTTCTGCCGGCACTGCGGCATCAGATTCTTTCGCTTCCGGCTCCGGCGGTGTATCTCCCGCCGCGGACTGGTGCAGTTCATCTTCCAACATAGTTGCTCCTTTCTCAAGACCTCATACTGCGGACGATGCCGCCTGTATTCAGGAAACACCGCACAAGCTTTATGCGGTATTGTCCTTGTCTTTTCTTTCACAAAAATTCTCCGCTATGAACGATCACATACAACCGTCAAAACCAATGCGGATTATTTCCTATTATAGCATTTTCTCTGTAAGCTGTCAATACTCTATGAAATTTGCACTGCTTTTTTTGTGTAAAACGACAATAACTACGTTATGGAAACACTGGGCAATACCGCACAAAGATTGTGCGACAGATGCGTCGTCAAATTTTTCGTCA
>ERZ825324.1516-NODE-1516-length-27724-cov-33.519824_pt1 | contig 27724 bp, 17 predicted proteins | sample MGYA00519859_ERZ825324 | MGnify/ENA primary metagenome ERZ825324 (study PRJEB31778, sample SAMEA3449198) | human gut metagenome | biome: human gut; feature: human-associated habitat; material: faeces | place: United Kingdom | collected 2010/2012 ... | reverse complement strand
CGAGAATACAGAGGAAAGTATGTATTTAGAGAATGGGAATGAAGTGATAATTTACTCCAATGGAGTAGCTGTTGAGAAACTACCTGACGGAAGAATTGTGTGGGATGGTACTGGATTAGAACCATTTGATTCTCATTCCATCATGATATATGGTTCGTGTGAAGCAGCCTGTGCCCTGACAGAAGGAGTGTCATATATGTGGAAAAAATCGGACGGGTCCACATGGAATGTTAACGATACTGGTTTGTCAGAGATGGATATCTTTACATTAAATACCGTTTATTCTAAACCACACTATACAATAACTTTGTACGCTTTCCGGTACAGTCAGAGGCACAGGTCGTTATGCTAAAGGAGAAATTTGCGCTTTACAAGCATTTCCGGAAGACAACAGAGGTTTTCTCGGTTGGTTCGATGGCGATAAAAAAATAAGCTCCTCCAATATTTACTTGGTTCAGGTCACATCGGATAAAACTTATGAAGCGAGATTTACTTATCCTATCAATGTTCATTGCGAAATATCGGTTACCAAGAATAGTTTGGGGAAACCTCTTGGTACTACCAGCGCCGACTCTTTCGGAACATCGACCGGCAATGCGGTGACAATCGTTGTGACGCCCAATCTTATCAGCTCTCAATTTATACATTGGCTGGATTTGGATACTAATGAAATATTATCGACCAAAACTTCTTATCTGTTCCCTGCAGAAAGGGATATGCGAATCATGGCTGTATTCAAACCAATGATATCAATTATCCCTTAATAAAATCCCCCTGCCGGATACTTTTGGCAGGGGATATAATTTTCAGTTTTTCAAGAGTGTTCTATAACAGGTTTTCCGGAATAACGGAATCTTTCTTTTCTTTTGTCAATACTTCCCTACATATATAAAACCAAGCTGGACCATCCGCAAGTGATGGGTCTGTCATTTTTTTCTCGACACGTACCGTACATTCATATCCTTGTTCAAAGATGAATTGTACAAGCGACGTTCCCAACAGTTGCCATTGACCATCCTCAGCGAATTTGACAATATACGAAGGGCCTCCAATAAATGGATTTCTTTCACTACTTATTTCTGAGGCTACATACATCGTGATATAATCGTTCTCTTCTTCCGTCGTCTTGTTTCCGTCATTTTCCGGTTTGCCGGTCGTACACGCCGTAAAAACGAACAGAGCACCGAGCATTGCAAACAGATACTTTTTCATATACTGATAACATTAAAGTGGTCAAACAATGCGTAAACACTTTCCTACATCAAAGATAGCGATTATATCTATAATTACACTGTACATTCAAGGGAATAAACTTTTTGAATGCAGTTCCGATATAATAAGGAGTGGCTATCCATACAGGTACGTAACTTGTGGCTCTGATTGACCAGACACCGAATCCGGGAATCGCAATAGGTCAAAAAAAACGACGTAACAATCTGACAAGCCGAAAGAAGTGTACTGCAACATGTACCTCGGACGCCGGGACTCCTATCTGAAGGTAGGATTGTGAATCGGGAAAAAATAATTGAGCTGCAATAACTATTACGGCTCAATTTATTCAGAGAATCCAGGTACTACTTTTCACCGCTTCGGTAATTAGCCATACGTTCGTCGTACATGGCTTTGGCCCGGTTGTAATCTTCATCGGTGAAGATTACAACCAACGCAGACGACGGTCGGTGAATTTTCGAAGATTCAAAAGATTTTGGTGCCATTCAACTCCTGTATGGCTTCTTTGTGTTTTTTTGAACTGTCAGATTCCCATCACAAGACAAAAGCGAAATACTTTCATCAATATGTCTCTACCCATGGGGTAGCAGGACAAAGATAGAGAATGTGTTTCACATTTCCAATCTTTTACAATACAAGGAGAGTAGAGCCGTATTCCGTCCGGAAGTTTTCTTTCCCGGCCATATAATAAACTTGCCCGAATGAAGTTTATGTATTTACTTTGCGGTGGTTTGCCGCAAGGCAGATACGGAATAGGCAAGAAGGGAGAATCATGGAGATGAACGGTATGAAAAAGGGAATCATCCTGTTCGCTGCCTTGCTCGTGGCGGGCATGACGGCGGAAGCGCAGACGCAGAATACGTTCGGCGGGGGCGATATCGTGCTCAGTGCCGGCATAGGGGCGGGAACGGCGCTCAATATCGGTAATACGGTCGTGCCTCCGATAGTGATACAGGGAGAGTACGGCATCGTGGACAATTTGTTCGACGCATACAGTTCCATCGGCGTGAGCGGCTACATAGGTTTCGCCGCAGGCCGCAAAAGTTTTTACTATTATCCGTACGATACGTACAGGCAGAAGATTAACAGTTTCCTGCTGGGTGTCCGCGGAACGTTCCATTATCAGTTCGTAGAGAGGCTCGATACCTATGCGGGCATTACCCTCGGCGGCGAGATTGCGAACGTGCGCGAGGAGGGTAGGTGGTGGAACGGCCAGCCGCCCCGTTACGGCGGTTTCCTGGCCGATGTCTTCATCGGTGCACGCTACTATGTCGTGCCGCAGCTTGCGGTCTACGGAGAGCTCGGTTTCGGGGTGGCCTATTTTACCCTCGGTGTCTCGTTCAAGATATAGCGGAAGGGAAATAGGTGTTTCCCTGGTCGGGCGGAGCGTCGCCGTGCGGGGGAATCCGGGCGTCCTGCCGGAATCATTTGTTCCGGCATTTGTTTTTTTATTGATTAGAAATCACTATCTTTGCACGCCCGTAAAATACGGGTGACGGATCAATTATTTAATAACAGGTATAAAACGTAAAACAAGTGGATTCACAGAGTTACAAAACAATCTCCGCTAACGCAAAGACGGTCAACAAGGAATGGCTCGTCATCGACGCCGAGGGGGAGGTTTTGGGACGCCTTGCCTCGCAGGTCGCGAAGATACTGCGCGGCAAACACAAGCCCAGTTTTACCCCGCACGTCGATTGCGGCGACTACGTTATCGTCGTGAACGCCGACAAGGTAAGGCTGACGGGCAAGAAGATGACCGACAAGGTCTACGTAAGACACACCGGCTATCCCGGAGGACAGCGTTTCGCCAACCCGGCGGACACCCTCAAGAGGAAACCCGAATTCCTTCTGCAGCACGCCGTGAAGGGAATGCTGCCCAAGACGCGCCTCGGAGATGCGCTTCTTCGCAACCTCAAGATTTATGCAGGGGCGGAACACCCGCACACCGCGCAGAATCCCAGAACAATCAAATTAAACGAGATTAAGTAGAAACTATGGAAGTTGTAAACACCGTAGGACGTAGGAAAGCTGCCGTTGCACGCGTTTACGTGAAGCCCGGTAAAGGAACCATTACCGTAAACCACAAACCCATGGAAACATACTTTCCGCTGGATATCTTCCAGTACGTGGTGAAACAGCCCCTTCTGGTGCTCGAGAACCCGGAAAGCTATGACATTACCATCAACCTCACGGGCGGCGGTATCCACGGGCAGGCTGAGGCTGCACGTCTGGGCATCGCACGCGCCCTCATCGAAATCAATCCCGAGTGGCGCGGTGTGATGAAGAAGAACGGGTTCCTGACCCGCGATTCGCGTGAAGTGGAGCGCAAGAAACCCGGTCAGCCCGGAGCGCGCAGGAAATTCCAGTTCAGCAAACGTTAGTATTTACGTCCTTACAAAGCACGAAAGCGGTTGTCAAACCGTGCAGACTACCCGGAGCGGTATTACTCGCACGGCTGCCCTTTCGCGGAAAACCCGGCGGACCGCCTGAAAGCGCTACCTGCGGGTTGATGTAAAGAGAATTAAAATTAGAAAAACAGACAGTAATGCCAAGAACAGATTTTAATCAGTTACTGGAAGCCGGAGTTCACTTCGGTCACCTCAAAAGAAAATGGAATCCCAAAATGGCTCCGTACATCTTTATGGAGAAGAACGGGATTCACATCATCGACCTCCACAAGACGGTGGTGAAGGTCGATGAGGCGGCAGCGGCCCTGAAGCAGATTGCCAAGAGCGGCCGCAGGATACTCTTCGTCGCTACCAAGAAGCAGGCGAAAGAGGTCGTTGCCGAAAAAGTGTCCGCGGTCAATATGCCGTATGTTACGGAGCGCTGGCCCGGCGGTATGCTTACGAACTTCCCCACCATACGCAAGGCCGTGAAGAAGATGGCGACCATCGACAAATTGACCGCCGACGGCACTTACGACAATTTCTCGAAAAGGGAAAAACTCCAGATTTCCCGCCAGAGGGCCAAGCTGGAGAAGAACCTCGGTTCGATAGCCGACCTTACCCGTCTGCCCGCAGCGCTCTTCGTCGTTGACGTGCAGAAGGAGCAGAATGCAGTGAAGGAGGCCAAGAGACTCAGCATCCCTGTTTTCGCAATGGTAGATACCTGCTGTGATCCGACAGACATTGATTACGTGATACCTGCGAACGACGATGCGACCAAGAGCATAGCCGTCATCATAGATGCGATGACACAGGCTATCGCCGAAGGACTTACCGAACGCAAGCTCGAAAAGGACAAGGAGGCCGAAGCGGCTGCCGCCGAAAGCAAGGAGAGGGAGGCGAAACCCCGTATCCGCAAGTCGGTGAAGGTGGCCGGCAGCGACGAGTTCGAGGCCGAGCAGCTCGCAGCGGAAGAGAAACCCGTACAGGAGAAACCCGAAGCTGCGGTAGAAGAGGAAATCAAGGAGGAGGTTGCCCAGTAACTCCTGCCGTGATTACCGGTATAATCAAACTACGGGGGAGTGCCTTCGGGGCATCTTCCCGTAGTTCGGTTAAGGCGCAGCCCCGGCGGGCTGTGCGGATAACATTAGGATAACCATTAAAGAAAGGAATTATTATGGCTGAGATAAAGCTTGCAGACGTAGCGAAACTGCGCAAGATGACGATGGCCGGTATGATGGACTGCAAGAATGCGCTTGCAGAAGCGGACGGCGATATGGAGCGTGCCGTGGAGATTATCCGCGAGAAGGGTAAACTCGTGGCCAGCAAACGTGCCGACCGGAATGCAACGGAGGGTGTCGTAGTGTCGCGCGTGGTGAACGGCACCAAGGCATACATGCTCTGTCTTGCCTGCGAAACCGACTTCGTGGCGAAGACCGAAGGTTTCGTACAGGCTGCCAACGAGATATTGGAGATAGCTGTGAAAAACGATGTGGCCGACCTCGAATCGCTGCTGGCGACCAAGGCGGGCGACCGTACCGTGGCCGACCTTGTTTCCGAGAAGTCGGGCCAGACGGGCGAGAAGGTGGAACTGCCTTTCTATGGCCGTATCGAGGCTCCCTACTGCGCGGAGTATGTGCACATCAACCATAAGGTAGGTTCGCTCATCGGGTTCAACAAGGAGGTACCGGCCGAGCTCGCACACGATGTCGCCATGCAGGCTACCGCCATGGCACCCGTGGCTATTGACGAGGCGCACTGCCCGAAGGAGGTGATTGAGAAGGAGCACGAAATAGGCCGCGAACAGGCCCGTCTGGAGGGCAAGCCCGAGAACATGCTCGACAAAATTGCCGACGGTAAGGTTAAGAAGTTCCTCAAGGAGAATACGCTTTGGAGCCAGGATTTCGTGAAGAATCCGAAGGAGAGCGTGGGTCAGCACATCCAGTCTGTGGACAAGGAGGCCAAAGTGGTGGCTTACGTGCGCTTCTCGTTGAACGATTGATGATAAACGCGGCCGTTGTGCCGCAGTTGTTTGAAGGAACCGCCCCGGTATCGGGACGGTTCCTTCGTCGTATTCGGTCGGGTGGACAGAGGGATAGAAGGGGCGGGCGACCGGAGAAGACGACCTGTCGGTTGGCGAAGGTGCGCCATTTATCTCGTAGCCCATTGGGTTGTTGTGGGGGGCGGGAGCTTAAGCCGGTGTCCGGTGTTTTTGCGGAGTATACGGGAAGGAATGTTTACGGCTGAGGGGAACGGAATGTCCGGTGGGTAGGGCGGCGTGTGCCTGTTGTTCATTTGGCGGTCGGACAATGCGTTGGTCGGAGAGGGGCTTAAACCGGTATCCGGCGTTTTCGAGGGGTCTGTGGGTACCGATGGCAGTCAATCGAAAAACTGTTTTGGAGGACGGAGGGGCGTTCTCCGTGCTTGCAGAGGGCGGTTTCGGCCTGGTCGATTAGGGAATCGTGGCGTCGATGATTTCCCAGTCCGTGTCGGGGAATTCTCCGAACGGGTATTCGTAGACGCGGCCGTCATATCGGAAGATGAGTTTGCCGGGCAGGTCGTGTTTGTTTACGATGAGGGCATAGAAGCCGTTCTCGTTGGTGGTGCATGTTCGGCCGTCCTCGGTACGGACGGAAACGTCCGGCACGCCGCGTCCGATGTCGTCGGCATCGAACCGTACCGCGTGACCGAAGAGGGCGAACTCCTCTTCGGAGAGGAGCAGTGGGGTATATCCCTCTCCGAAGGAGGTCAGGATTTCATTCAGGTCGCTGACCGGCAGGCCGATTCTGCGCCAGGCCTTCCGTACCTTCCGGGAAACGGGATAGAGAAACGGGTCGCCGGTTCCTGCGTAAACGTAACTTTGCAGGCCGTATGTCTGGGCTTTCCGCTGCCTGACGAGAAGCCGGTCGGTGAACCAGGCGAACTCCACGTTGGTGATAATGTCCCGTTCGAACAGCGAACGGATAAACGGTGCGTATTTTGCCTGTACCGGGAGGTCCGCATGCTGGATGACATAATAGAGCGTAGTCAGCGATTCGTCCGAAAGCGGAAGGGTCCCGGCCAGATACTCTTCGAGTATCGGGAGGGCTTTCCGCTGGTTGGCGGCATCCGTGCGGGCCATCTCTTCATAAAGAGGGAGCAGTTCCGTCACGTCGGTTCCCGCCCGTGCAAGGCTGTCGAGTTGCCTGCGTACCCGTTGGTCGTCCTCCATAATCCGGCGGAGCACCGAGTCGTAATGACTGCCGGATACTTCCTGTGACCGTAGAGGCGAGAATACCGCGGTTGCGGCAAGGAGCAGGACAAGCGTTTTTTTCATATTCATGTTGGCTATTCGTTCCGGCGTTCGTCGTATTGCGTCCGTTTTCCCCGCGGTATGTACTCTTCCCGCAGCAGACTATACACTTCGATATCGGAGAACCGTCCGTCCGCCTGAAGCTCTCCGGCCCGTGCTATTCCCTCCAGTGTGAAACCCAGGCGCCGGGGAATGTTGCTGCTTTTGGTGTTGCCTACGGCGCATTGTATCTGTATCCGGTTCATGTCCAGTTCGCTGAAGGCCAGGCCGCAAAGCGCCTCCACGCACCGTGTCATGATGCCGCGTCCTTGGTACTCTTCGCCGAGCCAATAGCCGATTTCGGTTTTCCGGTTCGCCCGGTCGGTATCTTTGAATCCGACCAGCCCTGCGAAACGCCCGTCGGCGGTTATCGTGCACAGCAGTTCCCTCCGTTCGGACGGGGCGGAGAGGACCGACTGCAGGTAGGCATACGAATCGTTTTCAGTGCGGGTTGCCGCCACGAAAGGCAGCCAGCGACCGAGATATTGCCGCTGCGTATCTATCATCCGGAACATTGCCGGGGCATCGGAGAGTTTCGCTGCGCGGAGGCAGATGCTCTCGTCGAACCATATCTTTTCCATTCCTCTGTTTTCTTAGGTTGCATCATTCGTCGGGCGGTTCTCCGTCCGGCTGCCACAGGCAGCGTTCCAGCACGACGCGGCCGTTCCGATGGAAAGGTACCCCTTCGTTTTCGAGCAAATTCCGCTGTCCGTCCCATCCGGGAGCGGTACCGCCCCGACTGTTCACCACGCGGTGGCAGGGGATACCGCGTCCGGACGGAGTGCCCCACAAGGCTCGCCCGACGAGCCGCGCATGACGGGGACGCCCCATCATGCGGGCTATCGCCCCGTAAGTGAGTACCCTGCCGGGAGGTATCTGCCGTACGATGGAGTAAACCTCCTTATAAAACTCCTCCGGGCCGTGTGCGGCCCTCTTGCCTGTCTGTTCCATGCGGATGTACCGGTATGTTGTTGGATGTCTTGCCGCCGGGCAACATATCGTATCTCCTCCTTCTTCCCGCCGCAGCGCTGCGGTGGGCGTGCAGCCTCTCCCGCTGACGGCGGGTCCGGTACGGTCGTCGCCTTTTCCTGCGGTAGTCCGTATCCGTGTCGGAGAAAGGGCTACTTTTTCCAGCGTTTCAGGGTGGGAAACAGTTCGGTCATGTGTGTACGGGCCGCTTCTACGGCAGCCGCATCGCCGCCGCTGTTCATCGCATACATTTCCGCACACTGTTCAATCATCTCTTCCATGGTGAGTTCTTCGTTGAATTCGCCTCCGGCGAAACAGTAGATACAGTAGTCTTCATTCCTGCTGTCGTCGCTGTTCGTACCGTAGAATCCGGGGTCTCCGAGTGCCATTCCGCAGCTCTGGCAAATTTTTTTCTCCATATTGCAATCTATTCCAAGCACAGAATCAAGTACATAAATGTTTATCGCCGATAACGGGGATGCAATTTCGTGAAAAATGTACTATATTGGGACGCCAAAACGTTTTTTATAAAGATTAACACAGAGGATTTTGTTTGACATATGACAAATATTTCGATATGAATATTGCATGTGGTGAAATATGTATCATTTTTTGAAACTCTTTACGCATGTAATCGGATTCAAAGTTAATTATAGGAAACAATATCTGCTAATTCTATAAACAAAATTACAAAATGAGTTTATCGTATACTTTTAAATCTTTGGCAGCCTTCCTCTTCGTGCTGTTTTGGGGGTGGGAGCTGAGTGCCGTACCGTCGTATCCGCGGCCCATCAGGGTCGAGCAGCCCGACGGGACGACCATGACCGTGCGTCTGTACGGTGACGAAAGGTTCAACTATGTTACGACGGTGGACGGCTACAATCTCGTGGCCGAAAACGGTGTGCTCTATTATGCGCAGGTACAGGGGACGAAACTCGTATCTACGGGGGTACAGGCCCATGACCCGATGAACCGGACGAACGAGGAGCGCCGTATTCTCAGTTCCGTGAGCTTCGGCTATCCCCATGGTGTCGCGGCTGCCGCGATGGTGGCCGATGCGGGCAGCGGCGTGGCTTTCGGAGCTTCTCCCGTGCTGGAGGACGATTTGCATCTCCGGACGACGGCGGCCGGTACGAATACGGGGGAGGAGTTCAGGTCGCTCGTGATACTCGTTTCGTTCAGCGACAGGGATTTCAGCATAAGCAATCCGCGGGATGCGTTCGACCGGATGCTCAATGAAGAGGGATACTCCGAGAACAATGCCATGGGCAGTGCCCGCGATTACTATGTGGACAACTCCAACGGAAAGTTCAACCCCCATTTCGATGTGGTGGGGCCGTTCCAGCTCAGCCAGTCCGTGTTTTACTATCCGGGCAACGAAGGGCAGTTCATCATCGACGCCTGCAACCTGGCGCAGTCCAACGGAGTGGATTTTTCCCCGTATGTGGAAGAGGACGGCGATTTGCGCGATGTTTTCATCTTTTATGCCGGCTACAACAATGCCGAGGCGACGGGCGGTTATCTGCACCCTGCCAGAATGTTCTTCTCGGACCCCAACCAGAGTTTCGGCCGGTGGGGCGGCGGTGCGTTGAAGGCGGCCGCGTACACTTCCGAGCTGAAAGGCAATACGGGCACCGTGATGGCCGGTATCGGTACTTTCTGCCACGAGTTCGGTCACATCCTCGGATGGCCCGATTTCTACGATACGGACTATGCGCAGAACGGCACGGGATTCAACCTCGATGTCTTCTCGCTGATGGCGTCCGGTTCCTATGTGAAGGACGGCCGGGTTCCGCCGGCCACGTCGGCCTATGAGCGTTATATGGTCGGCTGGGCCGACCTGACCGAGATAACCGAAGAGGGAGAATATACCCTCGAACCGGTCTATAACGACAAATGCTACATGATAAAGTCGATGAACGAGGGAGAGATATTCGTGTTCGAATACCGTAACGGTACCTTGAGTACGTGGGACAGGTACCTGCAGACGGGCGACCCCGACTCCTCATATGCCATCGTGGGCAGCGGTTCCGGTATGTTGGTCTATCATATCGACAAGTCCCAGAACAGGGTGGGCGGATACCGTGCCAGCGACCTTTGGAGCCTCAATGCCAACCGTGTGAATGCCTACGGCGACCATGAGTGCATGCGTTTCGTAATGGCTTCCAAGGTCGAAAGGGAGAATTACGTGCTCAGCGGTTTCGGCAAGATGTTCTTCCCGGGGACCGAGAATGTCACGGAATTCACCTCCGGCTACTCTCCCTATTTTGTGGGGTGGGACGGATTTACGACCGGGTTTGAACTGTATAATATCAAGGAGAATGTCGGGACGGGCGTTACTTTCGAGGTGAAGAAGGTGAGTAGCGGTACCATCAGGGACCTGACCGTCACACCCGGCCAGTTCGATATAGCCGTTTCGTTCGTATCGCCTTTCAACGACAACTACAGGGTCGTTTGTCAGGAGAAGGGGGGCGAATCCCAGTCGGTGACCACGGTGGAACGTACCATCCATTTCACCGGACTCAAACCCTCCACGAATTACACCATATCCATTTATTACGAGGATGCGACGGAACCCATGGAGGTGCAGGAGGTGACGACCGAGGCGCTCGATTTGTCGAAGATGCCTACGCTCGGCATGGAGAATACCTATCAGGAGGGCGAGGCCATTGTGCTGAATTACCGGAATATCGCTTCCGAAGTCACTGCTGAGAAGTGGACGGTGAACGGCGAGGAGGTCGATGGAACCGTCGTGAAGCTCTCGTCGGGGAACAATTACAGAATTATGGCCGAAATCACCACCGATGCCGGTGTGGAGTATCTGGTCAAGTATGTCAATGTACGATAGAATTAACTGAGGATAGCCATGAAACTGAAACAGATATTAACGGTATTGGCTGTGGCGGCAGCGACAGTCGCATTGGTCGGATGCGAACGCCCAAAGGGAATTAACGTCACTTCGAAGGAGTTCGAGAGAAAGGTGACGGAGGGTGTCTATAAAGTGGCCAAGGCCCAGTATGCTTTCAACAAGACGACCGACCAGCTCTACTTCAACAAGGCGACGAATACGTTCCGTATAGTCTCCAATGACGGCACGAAATATATCGAGGTGGCATTTGCCGCCCCGATAGGCAGCGTAGGGGCAAAGGTGCAGGCCTCCGTTAAAAGCGAGGGTTTCGAAGATGTGGAGAATTTCGACTCCATCGAGTTTGAAATCATGAAGAAGGAGGGGCAGAACTGCTGGCTTTGGTGCCAGGCTCATGCGCTCGGAGTGCTTGCCTTCTACATCCCGTAATCGGCGGATGGAGGCGCCTGTATGCGTATTGCGGGGATATTTTCACAAAATATCCCCGCTTTTTTTCGAAGAATCGGAAAAGACGATGCAACATTTCGGTCCGTCGGGGCGTCTTATAAAGAGAACTGAAAAATCAGGGTACCGGTTTTTTCGCCGATTCTTTTGCTTATCAGATTATTTTTTTCTTAATTTGTTGGGATAAAGAATGCTTAAACATATGAAAAAATCTACTAATGTGAAGCTTACAGGCTTTTTATGTGCGGCGGCCTTTATGGCGACCGGTATCGTAAACGCTCAGGAGCCCGCCAATTACGGACGGCTTTCGGGTAGTTTTGAAACCAATACGATATGGTATATGCCGGACAGTTTGGTATATAATAACGGCAACCCGATGCCGGCGGACAGAATAGGGTCGAACAACTACCTGAAACTGGACTATACGCTTGGCAAATTCAGCGCGGGTGTGCAGGGCGAGCTGTATGCGCCGGTACTGAGCGGTTATCAGGAGCAGTACAAGGGCGGCAAGATAACCAATAAGTATGCGAGCTGGACGGATGACAACTTCTTCGTGACGGTCGGCGACTTTTACGACCAGTACGGCAGTGGCCTTATCTTCCGTGCCTACGAGGACAGGGCGCTCGGTATGAACTCTGCTGTCGAGGGTGTCCGTGCGGGAATGAACATCGGGGATGCGTTCGCCATTCGGGCGATGCTCGGCCGGCCGAGGCTCTATATGGACTATGCGCCGTCGTGGCTCCGGGGTGCCGACGCTACGCTGGCGCTCTCGTCGCTCTTCGGCTTCAAGTCGCAGTACCTCGCCCTCGAGGGAAGTTTCCTGTCGCAGTATGATGCCGCGCGGCTCAACATAACGGACATGGAGGGGCAGCCTATCCTCAGCTCGGACATGAGCGCATGGTCGGCCCGGATGGTGTACGAGGCGGCCGGTTTCTCCGGACGCGTAGAGCTCGTAGGCAAAACGCCGGGGGCCTATCTGGTCGATGGAATCGATATGGCTTACTTCGGGCGTGCCCAGTTGATAGAGCTCGGTTACAGCGGATACGGCTGGGGCATTTCGCTCACGGGCCGCAATGTGTCGCATATGGATATGAAACTTACGGACTCCAAGGATTTGCAGTACAGCGGTCTGGGAAATGTACTCAACTACATACCGGCCCTCACGCGGCAGTACACCTATTCGCTGGCCAACCTCGACCCGTTCCAGGTCAAGACCAAGGGGGAACGTGCCGCGCAGATGGATGTCTTCTATAACATCCGCCGCGGCTCGCAGCTCGGCGGAAGGTACGGTACCAAACTCCATGTGAACGCTTCGTTGATTTATCAGCCGAAGGATGTGTATTATGTAGGCAAGGTGCCCGAGGATGCGAAAGCGATGAATTTCGTCTACCTCGATGCGAGCTTCGATTTCGAGAAGCAGTGGAACAAGGCGTTCAAGACCACGTTCTTGTTCGCTTTCCAGCGGATGATGGGCGAGGATTGGACGATGGTGCCCATCAACCGGTACGTGTTCGCCCTCGACGGGCTTTATAAGTTCAATACGAAACATTCGCTGCGTCTCGAACTGCAGTATCTCTATTCTCCGTTTGTGACGATGGAAACTACCGGGGCTGAGGGGCCCGTTCAAGAGAGGTTGGATGACAGAAGGAACAACGGCGACTGGTGGGCTGCGCAGCTCGAATACAGTTTCGCGCCGGTCTTCAGTGTTTTCGTAAGCGACATGTACAATTTCCAGTTGGAAAGGGTACATTATTACAATGTGGGAGTGAGCTATACCAAGTCGCGGACGAGGATAGCGCTCTCCTACGGACGCAACCGCGCCGGTTACGTATGCTCCGGAGGCGTATGCCGCCTGATGCCTGCCTATACCGGTTTCAACCTCTCATTGACGACTTCGTTCTGATGTATTGACCAAACTATGTAGAACAATAAATTCTTTTTAAAATTATGAAAACATTCAAAAGTCTGAGTTTCGTACTGATGACTGCAGCGCTGTCGCTGACGGCTTGTAACAACCCGACCGGAGGGGAAGTGGACCCGACACCGGATAAAAAGACACTGATGCTGTCGGTAGACAAGACGTCCATCATGTCCGACGGACGCGACAAGGCTACTTTTACCGTGAAATACGGAACGGAGGAGAAGAGTGTTGACGTTACTTCCGATGCCGTTATCATGAACGGTACCGTTGCTATCGAAGGCTTCACGTTCACGAGCACGACTCCCGAGACGTACACTTTCACCGCTACCTACGAAGACCCGGAGAGCGGCGAGACGGTAACATCCAACGAAGTAACCGTGACAGCATCGTCGCTGACGCTCTCGGTGGATGCGGAGACGATTGTCAGCAACGGCCTCGGTAAGGCGACCTTTACGGTGACCTATGAGGGGGAGGACGTGACGGCCACTTCGACTATCACGAACGTAACCCTTGATGAGGAGTATGCACAGGGTGCCAATGAGTTCGTATCGCCGAACTATGTGGGCGAGTTCGAGTTTACCGCCAAGTACAGGAACCTGACCTCCAATACGGTCAAGGTGACGGTGGAGGCCGCGCCTGCCGCAGAGTTGCGCCTGGTGGTAGACAAGCCGCGTCTGCAGTCGGGCGAGTCCGCTACCTTTACCGTACTGGACAAGGGCACCGATGTGACCGCTTCCGCCAAGATTAAGAACGTGACTTCGGGTGACTACCTCGACGGTGCTACTTTTACCATGGGTTCGGAAGGGACCGTGCAGTTCGTGGCAGAATATAACGACAAGACCTCGCAGACGCTCAGCGTCGGTTCCGGTAACTTCCACAAAAACGTGATGGTAATGAAATTTACGAGTGCAAAATGTACTGCTTGTCCAGCAATGACTTCGGCTTTAGAGGCTGCAGAAAAGTCTTATCCTGACAGAATGGTCGAAATTGCAGTACATCATTCACTGATGGGTAGTGACCCAATGATACCCGAAGAACTCAATGTATTTACCGATTATTTTCCTGTTACTGCATTACCGTGGACGTACTATGATATGGATTTATCTGTTTATTCCTATGGGGCAGAATCTGCATCAGCTATTCTCGGAAAGGTGAAACCGTTGGCACGGAGTATTGCAGGAGTAGGTATCGCTGCCGATGCGGAGGCCGACGGCTCCGACATCAAGGTTAACGTGAATGTGACCGCTTCCGCTGCGAACGAATACTATCTGGCTGTCTTGCTCCTCGAGAACGGTATCATATATCCTCAGACAGGTGGTAATGACAATTACGTGCATAATCATACATACAGAGCAACGCTCAGCGAGAGTATTTTCGGTGATTCGCTCGGTGCCATGACCGTGGGACAGACCGTTTCCAAGGAGTACTCGATTACCGCCAATGCCGAATACGAAATCGACAACTGCTCCATCGTATGTTATGTATGCACCAAATCGGGGGATGTTTGGAGCGTTTCCAACGTCGTATCGTTCCCGGTCGGCAGTTGGGCAGACGTAACATTTGAGTAGTTCGCTTTGAACCCTGAAACGGAAAACTGCACCACGTATCGTGGTGCAGTTTCCATATAGGGGCGAAAGATTGTTTTTATCAATGTATTTTCGTTAAATGTTAAATATTTTTTCCGTAAATCTTTAACCATATCAAATAAACCTTATTTATATGAAGAGTATGAAATATTTCAGTTATGCGCTTTGTGCGGCAGCCCTGGCGTTCGCTTCCTGTACGCAGCCCACCAACGGGAACGGGGGAGGTGATAAGGACCTTGTCCTTTCCGCTTCGAAGAGCGAGATTACCGCGGACGGCACGGACAAGGTGACGTTTACTGTGAAATACGGCGAAGAGGATGTGACGGCGAACGCTTCGATTGCCGATGCGGCGACCGGCGAGGTGCTCTCCGGAAGCGAGTTTGCGACGGAGACCGCCGGCAGCTACGAGTTCGTCGCCTCTTACGACGGCAAGGAGTCCAATAAGGTGAAGGTCGATGCGACTGCCGTTTCGGGTCTCGTCCTCTCCGTGGATAAGGAATCCATTGTCAACGACGGTGAGGATACGGCCACTTTCACGGTGACTTTCGACGGGAACGACGTGACTGCTCAGGCCACCATCGTCAATCAGACGAGCGGCCAGGCATGGGCGGAGGGTGTCCATACGTTTGTCTCCTCTGCCTCGGGCGAGTATGAATTCAAAGCTTCCTACAATGACATGAGGTCGAATACGGTGAAGGTTACGGTAACCATGGAGGCTGTGAACCCGCTCGTGCTGACGGCGACCAGGCCGCGTATTGCAGCGGACGGTTCTGATGCGACCTCTTTCAAGGTGATGTATGAAGGCGAAGACGTTACCGATGCGGCGAAGATAAAGAATCTCGCGACCGGCGAGTATCTCGAATCGAACAGTTTCTCCTACAGCGGCGACCTGAAGGTCGTGGAGTTCGAGGCGGAATACGAGGGAGCTACTTCGGAACCCATCAACGTAGGTTTCGGGGATTTCTACAAAAATGTTCTGTTCTGCCGTTTCACTGCTACGTGGTGTGGCCCCTGTACCTCTTTCTCGTCGGTCCTGAGTGCGGCACTGGAGCAGTATCCCGACCGTTTGGTACAGGTTGCGATTCATCAGAACGACGAGTACACCTCCAATAACTATTACGACTTCGCTTCGTACTTCAAGTTCTCCGGTATTCCGGCCATCTTCTTCGATTTCGACAAGGAGGGTCCGTCGGCCGTATCAATGAGTGCTGCCGATGTCGTCAATACCATCAAGGAGTATCAGGCGACCGGGGCCAAGGTGGGCATCGCGATGAGTTCTACGGTCGATGCAGCCCGCAATGTCAAGGTTACGGTGAGGGTAACCCCCAGCGAGGCGGGTTCCTACCTCCTCGGCGTAGCATTGCTGGAGGATGGAATCGAAGGACCTCAGAACGGTACGAGCGGTTACATCCATGACAATACGATGCGTGCGTTGGCGACTTCGCTCGGCGGCGACAGCCTCGGGGATGTTGCGGAAAATACCGAGGTCGTGAAAGAGTACACCTTCAGTCTCAAGGGATATACGGACAATTGCCGTGTTGTGGCGTATGTGAATACGGCCGATGGCGACGTATATGCGACTACCAATGCGGCCTCCTGTCCCGTGAACGGCCGGACGGATTACCGTTTTGAAACGGCGGCCGAGTAGGCGGCCGAGTGGTATGCGGCTCTTCTGCCGCGATGATAAACAGTTCGGGGAATCGCTGATAGGCGATTCCCCGAACTGTTTTGTGGAAAAGAATAATGATATTGGTTATTTGTTGTTGTTTTGCTAAATTTGAAAGCTAATACATAAAAACACTGTTATGCGTGTCGGATATTTTGTTGGTCTGTTTTGTATGACAGCTTTTGCGTTTGTCGCATGTGAGAAAGCTGGGGAAGATGGCGGGAACAAGGAACTTCGCCTGACCGTAGATTGTAGCGACCTTGTTGCGGATGGTGTGGACAAGGTGACGTTTACCGTGAAGTATGGCGAAGAGGATGTGACTGCTTTTGCCGAGATACGGGATGCGGCGACCGGCGAGGTGCTCTCCGGAAGCGAATTCTCGACGGATACGGTCGGGAGCTACGAGTTCGTGGCTTCGTATGACGGCAAGAAATCCAATAAAGTGAGCGTTAGGGCGGAAGCTGGCGCAGGACTGATTCTTTTGGCAGACAGGGAATCCATTGTCTGTGATGGCAGGGAGGCAGTTACTTTCACTGTGATGCTGGATGGCGACGATGTGACGAAGCAGGCTTCAATCTCCGATGCGGCTACCGGCGATGTATTGGATGGGAACGAATTTGCGACCGATGTTATCGGTAGTTACAAATTTGTCGCTTCGTATAATGGACAGGAGTCGAATAAGGTGGCCGTTGAGGTGATAGCCGTTTCGGGAGAACTCGTACTGTCGGTGGATAAAGAGTCCATTATGAATGACGGGAGAGACCGGGCTACTTTTACCGTGACGTTTGAGGGGCAGGATGTGACGGTATTGGCGACGATTGTCAATCAGACGAGCGGAGAAACCTGGGACAGGGGAGTGCATTCTTTTGCCTCTTATTTGTCGGATGAATATGAGTTCAAAGCTTCGTATCAGGGGTTGCAGTCGAATACGGTGAAAGTAGTCGTAACGAGGGAAGAGGCCAATCCGCTCGTTATAATGGCGACCAGACCGCGTATCGCGGCGGACGGTTCCGATGCGACCTCTTTCAAGGTGACGTACGAAGGCGGGGACGTTACCGATGCGGCGAAGATAAAGAATCTCGCGACCGGCGAGTATCTCGAATCGAACAGTTTTTCTTACAGCGGCGACCTGCAAGTCGTGGCATTCGAGGCCGAGTATAATGGGGTCGTTTCTGAGCCCGTTCATGTAGGTTTTGGAGACTTTTATAAAAATGTTTTGTTGTACCGTTTTACAGCGACATGGTGCGGGCCTTGCAGTGCATTTATGTCTGTATTGAAAGTGGCGTTGGGAGTTTATCCGGACAGGCTTGTGGAGGTTGCGATACATCAGTCGGATATGTATACGTCCAATGATAATCCGTTGTTCCTGCAATATTTCTCGGTGCCTGCAATTCCGGCGGTATTTTTCGATTTCGATAAGAAAAACCAGCAAGATCCTTCAGTCATGAGTGTTACCGATGTTGTCAACATCATCAAGGAGTATCAGGCGACCGGGGCCAAGGTGGGTATTGCGATGAGCTCTACGGTCGATGCCGACCGCAATGTTACCGTTTCGGTGCGGGTCACTCCGAGTGAGGCGGGTATGTACCGGTTGGGGGTTATCTTGCTCGAAGACGGCATAGAGGGGGCGCAGTCCGGGACAAGTCGGTTTATCCACGACAATACGATGCGTGTATTGGCGACCTCGCTCGGCGGCGATAGCCTCGGGGAAGTTGCGGAAAATACCGAGGTCGTGAAAGAGTACACCTTCAGTCTCGAGGGATATACGGACAACTGCCGTGTCGTGGCGTATGTGAATACGGCCGATGGCGACGTATATGCGACTACCAATGCGGCCTCCTGTCCCGTGAACGGCCGGACGGATTACCGTTTTGAAACGGCGGCCGAATAAGAGAAGGGCGGAAAAGCGGTCGGAAGACTGCGGATATGAAACAGGGGAACCGACTAAAAGTCGGTTCCCCTGCTGTTTTTCACTGCCGTTCCATTCCTGGGACGCGTCCGGCCCTGCTGCTGGCCGGTTATTCTTTTGCCTGTTGTTCCGGTGCCTGTTGCCCGCCGGCCGGGGCGGAAGCAGGAACTGGAGCCTTCCCGGGGAGGATGGAGTGCCAGGGGATACCGTCTATCGTCGAGATATCGACCTTGCCCGACTCGACGAAGCCGCTGATGAGCGTGTCGCGTGCGTCGGCATTCTGGAACGGATAGAGTTCGAAAGCCGGCAGTACGGAGACGAAATGTTCCAGTATCTCCGCCTGGATGGATTCGTAGCTCGGCCAGTTCTTGTTGGCCGAGAAACAGTAAATCTGTACCGGCAGGCCGTTTGCCGTCGGGGCGAGCGTGCGCACCATGAGGAGCAGGTCTTTGTTGATGGCGGGATGCCGCTTGAGATACAGGGTCATGTAGGCCCTGAAGAGACCGACGTTCGTGTCGATGGTGCCGTTTACCAATCCGGCCGGATTGTCCGTATTGACTGTCTGACCGGCAGCGGCCTGTTGCTGTTTTTCGGTGATGAATTTTCCCAGTTCTTCGTCGAAGCCTTTCATCTTTTCCAGAAATTCGGGCGTACAGGGTTTGATGTAGTCGAGCTTCAGGGAGTATTCGCGCATGATGCGTCTGCCGCCGGAGTCGCTCATGCCACGCCAGTTGATGAAAGAGCCCGATACCAGCGAATAGGGCGGGACGGTGACAGTCGTGTTGTCGAAATTCTGTACTTTCACGACCGTCAGCGTAATATCGGTCACGATGCCGTTTACGTTGTTCTGCGGCATCTCTATCCAGTCGCCGATGCGTACCATGTCGTTCTCCGATATCAGTACGCCTGCGACGAATCCGAGGATGGTGTCCTTGAATATCAACATCAGGACGGCCGTGAAGGCTCCCAGGCCCGTGATGAGGTTGAACGGGGATTTGTTTATCAGGATAGAGACGATGACGATAATGCCGATGCAGGAGAAAATCACCTGAAGGATTTGGATGAAGCCCTTCATTGGGCGGTTTTGCAGCTCTTTTTTGGTTTTCAGGGTATCCCCGACCGTATTCAGTATGGCATTGACCGAGAATATCAGTGCAACGCAAAAGTAAATCCAGGTGATTTTATCGCCGATGATGAACCATTCGGAACGTTTGTCGAAAGCGAAGGGCAGCAGGGCCGAGATGATGAGCGGCGGTATGATAGCCGTCAGTTTCCGCAGAACGCCGTATTTGGCGAGCGAACTGAGGAAATTGTCGTGCTTGCGCTTCAATACCCTCCGGGTGACCCGTGAGGCGATGGAGTGTATGATGACCGCGACGATGAAAGCGATTGCGACGATGAGTATCAGGAAGATGATTTCATCTGCCGTGTCGAGTATCTCGCGGGGAAGTCCTATCCAGGTGAGAAACTCCTTGATGGCGTTCAGTAGAGCTTGGGCGAATCGGTTCGTGTTCATAACGGTGTGTGCGCTGAATCGCTGCGCGGGCGTTCTTCTTCCTTATTGGGTATTTGTCCGTTTGCGGGGCATGCGGCCCGCAGCATATGCGTCCGGTGGCGGGTGCCGGTCGGCCGCAGAGCGGATTTATCCGGTGTTTCAAATCGTTGTATCTCTCGCAACTCTACACAAAAAATATGCCCGAATCCCTTTCCTGCAGAAAAACGGCCTCCGGATGTTCGGAACGTGTCGGCGGGCGGTGTGGCAATGCCGGCCAATCCGGAGAGTCGAAAGTCGTGGAAACCGTGCCGTGTCTTGTCGGCGTATTTTCATGGCTGTTTTTATCAAAATCTCAATTCTTATGGAAAAACGGAATGATATGTTGTCGGGGATACCGGAGACGCCGGTGCATGGCAACGGGGTGGTGCGGAAGACCGGGCAGGTGTTTGTCTCCGCTGCGGGTGCAGACGGGGTGCCTGCCGACCTGTGGGGACCGGAGATGCGGCGGTTGTCGCCTTCGCTGAGTGCCGGCCATGTGGCCAAGTATGCGGATTTCCCCGTGGAATATTCCCTCGGTTTGACGAACATCGAGGTTCCGCTCCATCGTGTCGTGTGCGGTAAGCTGGAAGTTCCCCTTTCGATTGCCTACCATGCGTCGGGTATCCGGCTGGAGGAACTCTCCGAAGCGGTGGGACTCGGCTGGTCGTTCAATGCCGGCGGCGCCGTGGTCAGGGAGATACGCGGTATGATGGATGACGGGGTTGCAGACCATACCGTCCGGACGGGCGGCACGGCTACGCTCGACTATCTGTCGCGGGTGATAGCGGGTACCGAGGACTCCTGTTGGGATAAGTATTGTTACTCCTATCCGGGCGGTTCGGGGAGTTTTCTTATCAATTTCAACGGCAGCGGTGCCGAACTGGTGAAAACCTCTTGTAACGACGATGCGATAACCTTCGAGTATGCGGAGGTGAATGACGGATTCTGGGGAAAACGGAAAATCGTCGAACGTTTTACCGTGACCGACCCGCTCGGAAACCGATATGAATTCGCCTGCAAGGCGGATGTGAGGCCTATGAACGTTTTCCGCCATGAGGTGGACGGTGTCGTGACCGACGACATTTCAGTCGATAACTCTGCCTATATTACTACGGCGTGGCTGCTGACGAGGATAACGTCGGCCGACCTGGCCGATACGGTGGAGTTCGAATACGAGGACAAGGGGATGCTGACGGAAAAGGTGGAGGGTTTCGCAGCCTATTACCGCAAATCGGCGGATGCGCCGGATTCCGACCTTTTCTTGCAGATGGATGTGACCGGGCAGGTTCCCGACCGGGTACACTGTCTTGCTTACAGTTGCATGTTGCTGACCGGGATACGTCACCGGGGCGGCCGTGTGGCGTTCCGCTATACGGATGCTCCGCTGCCGCTGGCACCGGAACTTGAAAACGTCCCGTCGCGCTATCCCGAAGGTTTCGACCTGAACCCGGAGCGGAGGCTCGCTGCGATGCTGGTGTACGATATGGAGGGAGAGTTGGTCTGTAAGGTGTCGTTCGACAACCGGGAGGGGGAACACGATGTCAAACGTTTCCGACTGAACGGGCTCTCGTTTTATGACCGCGATAGCGTGCTGTACGACTCTTATGCGTTCGAGTATTACGGCGTGGAGGGGCTCGTCTCTATCGAACCACAACCTGAGGCTCCGCAGAGCCGGTACGCCCAGGATTTCTTCGGATATTACAACGGTCGGAACGACAACAGTGACCTTAATTTTTTGACGCCTTACGGACCGGTAGAGGGCCGTCAGGCGGGTAAACGGGATTACTCTTTCCATCATGCCCGTTATAACGCGCTGAAGGCCATTTCGCGTCAGGCGGGTTCCCGGACGGAGTTCTTGTATGCCCCCAATACGCATCGCGATGCGGTGGCAGGTGATGTCAGCATCGGTCTGCGAATCGCCGAAATCAGAACCTACGACGAGGGTACGCTCGTCAGGCGCCGGACATTCACCTACCGGCAGAGCGGTACGACCGTCGATTTCCGGCGGCTCGACATAGCCGATTTTACCGAGCGGAGGCAGGTGGGAGTTGCCGCCGGCCGTGTGGACGAATATCTCGTCATCCACTCCGATTCCGTCCTTCCGGGAGCCAGGGTGGAGAATGCCCGGGTGTTTTACGGGGAGGTGACGGAGGAGGTGACGGATGTGAGAAACGGAAAGTCCGTCCGGACGGATTATGAGTACGATACGCGGCTGTGGGCCTGTGATTTCGTCTCCAAAAACTACCGTTTCCCCGCCTTTCCGGACGGAGAGCAGTGGAAATCCGTATCGATTCAGGATACGACCGAAGCATCCGACGGTACCGTTCACTATATAGGCGAGATACGCGGTTATTTCAAGGAGAAACCGCGGTTCTTCGGGAACCTCGGCCGGCGGGTGGAGTACGAAGGATTGCCGGACGGCAGCTATCGTGCGGTGCGCACGACCGAATGGACGTACGACCTGTACAGTCCGGAGGTGATGCAGTTGGTGACTGTCGGCCTGTTCGTGAAGAACATGGTGACGACTGCGACGCTGCAAAGACCTGTGTGGGCGCGGGAAACCAACCACATGCGTACGGTAGAGGACTGCCTCTATTTCGACGTGACCGAGAGTCTGCTGCTCTTCCGGCCCGTATCCATGCGTGTGACGACCTGTTACGGCGATAGGGAACATACGGTGGAAACCGGATATATGTATTACGCTCCCAAGCCTTACCGTCAGTGGCCCGACGGTACGCTGGGGCAGGAGGAGGGTTACACGTCCGGCCTGCTCCTGCGGCAAGTGCGGGTCGAGACGGACGGCGACGTCTATGTGCAGCGTCTTCTGTATCCGACCGATTACGACCTGCCCGTTTACAGGAAAATGTGTGCCGCGAACATGCTCCATACCCCGGTCGGAGTGGAAATCGTGAAGAACGATACGGACAAGAGCGCCGTATATATCGGTTTCGGGGAGGTTACCGTGACCGTGGGACTGGAGGAGCGGAGCGTGTTCAGGCCCTGTCGGGAGGAGCGGTATTTCAACGGAGAGCTTTTGGCCGAACGGGAAATCAAGGAGTTCGACCAGTACGGCAATCCGCTGCATATCGTTGCTACGGGACAGCCGGAGACCTGTTACGTGTGGCGTTACCGGGGAATGTATCCGGTGGCCGAGATACGAGGCGCCTCTTACGAGCAGGTGGCGGCGGCCCTGAGGGATCGGGACGATGCGGACGATATTCCGGACAGTGCCTTCATGAATATCCTGAACGGCCTGCGCGACGACCTGCCCGGCGCCCTCGTATCCACGTACACCTATCGGCCGATGGTCGGCATGACCTCGGCGACCGATGCGGCGGGCAGGATGAAGACTTTCCATTACGATGCCGTCGGCCGTCTCAACGCGGTGAAGGACGACTGCGGTAACCTGCTGGAGACCTGTGAATACGGTCGGAAGTCCTTGCGGATGGCCTTACCGGATGCCGAAAACGTATCGGAAACCGTTGCTGCATCGCCTGCGGACGGAGTTGAACCCTGTGTGATAGGAGGAGAGACGGAGGCGGACTGGTATGTGGATGCCGCCCGCTACCTTTCGCTCGGCACTCTCCGTGTGAGCGACGCATGGTCGGCCGGTATTCTTGCCGACAACAACGTGACGGTGCGGAAACTCTATACGGCTGCACATACCGCCGTTTCGGCGGAGGACTATGTCGCTACGGTCACCTATTACGACTCTTTGGGAGAGGAGCGTCAGCGTATCGAGGTTGGCGGTTCTCCTTCGGGCAAGGATATCGTCACCCCCGTCCACGCCACTTTTCTGAAGGCCGGCGAGGTGCTCTCCTACCTGCCTTATCCCGTGGTGTCGTCCAATGCGGGTGGATACCGCGCGGATGCCGTTGCCGAGCAGGAGAGCTATTATGCGTCGGCCTTTTCGTTGGCTCTGCCGAGGCCTTATTTCAGGAACTGTTTCGAGATGTCCCCGCGCGGATTGCTCCTCGAACGTACTCAGCCGGGGTTTTCGGCTTCCGTTTCCTCCCGGTTCGGCCTGGATGCGGCCGCGGCCGACGATGCGGTACTGCGCCTGTCGTATTCGGCGGAGACGGGCGGATTCTCCGTGGCGCAGGCATATTACGGCGAGGCCGGTTTCCTCGAGAAGAGTACCGCGACCGATGAGGACGGCCATACGGTCGAAACGTTTACCGACGAGGCGGGACGTACCGTCCTTTCGCGCTGCGACGGGGCCGATACCTACCGCGTCTATGACGGCATGGGGCGGCTGGCCTACGTCGTCACTCCGGAAGGTGCCGCCGCACTCGAAGCGGGTATCTCGTATGCGCCGAATAGCCGGCTCGTTGTCGATTACTGTTTTGCCTATGTCTATGACCTTCGGGGGCGTGTCGCGGAGAAGCAGGTGCCCGGTAAGGGGTGGGAGTATTATGTGTACGACCTCGGCGGCAGGGTACTGCTCATGCAGGATGCCAACATGCGGACGACGGACGATGACGGCAACCTCGTCGGAGGCTATTGGGTAATGTCCGATTACGACGCGCTGGGGCGCCTCGTGTCGCGTTACATGTGTCATACCGTCTCGGCTGCGACTCGCGCGGACTACCAGGCGGTTGCCGATGCCGGTACTCCGCTTGCGCTGCCGCGGACAGTGCTGTTGGCCGCGTACCGTTACGACCGGCCGTTCGGGTACGAATACCGGCGGCTCGCCGTGGAGGACGACCGCTGGCTGTATGTCTATGCCGGTCGGGAGACGGTTTGGTCGGGAGTTTCCGATGCGGCGGAGGCGTTCCTCGGTGCCGGGGGAGCAATAAAGTCCGAATTTCTGATAGGTTCGTTTCTGACGCCTTCCGGCCGGCCGTTCCTCGCCTACTATGTGCCGTCCGAGTATGCCGATGTGGCGGAACGCCTGGTGCAGGCGTACGACGACTGCGAACTGTCGTCCGTACCGCCTTCCGACCGGCTGCTTGAGGCGGTTGTCACCCTGGTGCGGGGTACGTTCGCTTATGAACCCGTCGAGGGAATCTGTACCGCATCCGATTGTGATTATCGGACGCGCGGCCTGAAGACGCATGAAACGCTTGCCGTCGTGTCCGAAGGGATGAAGACGAGCGGTGCTTTCGTCGGCCGGTGGTTCTACTACGACCGTCTGGGGCGGGTGATTCAGGTGGTCGAACGCAACGTGCACGGCAGCCTCAGCCGTTACAGCATGAAGTACGATTTCATGGGGCGGCTGGTGCTCAGCGAGGAGTGCCACAGTTGGTCGGACCGTTGGGAGAAGTCCGATACGAAGCGTACGGCCTATACGTATGACGCCCATGGACGCCTGTTGGCTGAAACGGTCGTGCTGAACGGCCTCGAAGGGAGCGTGTCGTACGGTTACGACGATTTGGGGCGGCTGGCGTCCAAGACGGTCAGGAGCGGCGGTACGCATGTGACGACGCATTATGCGTATGATATCCGCGGACGCCTAACCGGGCTTGAAGCGCCGGGACTCTATTCGCAGGAGATGACCTATTCGTCCGGCGGTAATATCGGGCGGATTGTGACGGGGTCGCAGGTTTTCGGTCGGGAAGGGGTGGTACATACCTACGGTTACGACGGTCATAACCGTCTGTGTCAGGCGACGAGGGTGCAGCAGAACGACCGCGTCACCTATACGATGAATTACGACGGCAACGGAAACATCCTCGCCCACCAGCGTACGGCTTCCCCGAACAGTGCCGAAATCCGCCGTTACACCTATTCCGGCAACCGGCTCGCGTCGATGACGCGCAGCGTCTCGGGGACTTCGGGAACATCGGATAACTACGTTTTCGGTTACGACCTGAACGGCAACCTGACATTTAATCCGGAAAGGCCGATGCAGTTCCGTTATAATTATTTAAATTTGACGGACAGCATCGTGTGGCCCGAAGGCGGCTGCCGTTACTCGTGGCTTTCGGACGGCTCGCGAGCATCCGCTGCGGGTTTCGGTTCGGAAGGCGGCAAGGGCAGGGACTACCTCGGTTCTTTGATATACGACTACAATCAGTCTCAGTTGGAGCTTTCGACAGAGTTTTCCGGCGGTCGTCTGGTTAGCGGCCCGTCGGGCGATAGCGTTCTGCTGTATGTGCAAGACCATCTTGGCAGCGTGCGTGTGGTGCTGGCGGACGGTCGTCCGGCGGCCTATAACGAGTATGCTCCGTTCGGGGAGTCTGAGACGGCATACAGTACGGATGTTTTCCAGGGTCAGCGGCTCGCCCCGCAGTACAACAGGTTCCGTTATAACGGAAAGGAGGAGTTTCCGCAGCCGGGTTCCGACCTGCTGGATTACGGCGCCCGCCTCTACGACTCCGTCCTCTGCCGCTGGAACGCCATAGACCCGTTGGCAGAGAAGTATTGCTTCCTGTCGGGTTATGCTTATTGCGGCAATAATCCGGTACGTTTTATCGACCCGTACGGGTTGACGATAGCAGAGGGAAGTCTTCAAGAGTTCGGGCGTTTGCGTCAGACGATACGGGATAAGTTGAATTCATGGATTGCTTTGAAACAACAATATATCAATGCATTCTACGCACAGGGAAACTCCGGAGAACCGAATACATCGTATTTCGATATGATGATACAGTCGGTGCAGAGGTCGCTGGCATTGATGGATATTATTGAAATGAGTACGCGTATTTATGAACTCAACTTTTCTGAAGGTAACACAGGAACTCTCAAACACACTCCCAATACCCGGCATTTTACGTTAACGTATGGGAACGATGCGTTGTTCGTGCATGAATTGACGCATGCCGGTCAGTTAGAAAATGGGGATATAGGGTTTACGATGGGAGCTGAAAAGGCTATACTAATTGATGTATTTGATGAAGTGGCCGCTTATGCTGCGCAATTTGCGTTTTCTCCGATAAGTGTAGAAAACCTCAATCCGGATATGCCAATATTCATGATGAATGATATTACGGTAGAATGGTTATTGACGCTTACAGATTTTTCTACGGGGAATTATCTTTATAATCCTGAGTTTAATACATCCGTCAGTATGGTGCCGGTAGATGTCAATATGACGTGGAATGAGTTGTTGCGTGCTTACCCTTATGTGAATCTTGGGCAATATGGAGATTGGGGGAATACTGCAATAAAAGATGTTTTACATGAAGAATTAGTATGGTAATGAAAGTATTGTTTTTGACGTTCATGTCAATGTGCATGGGCATCGGTATTTGCATGGGCATGGGTACCGAACCTCCTTCTGAGCCGTTTCAAGGTACGTTTGAAACTCACATTAAAGGTTGGTGCGAGCCAGTTCGTTTGATTTTGCATGGTCGGGGAACGTTTGAATATTATAGTGAGTATGGCGGTCTGTCGTATAAAGGTATCTGGCAACGTGTCGGGGATGATGCGATTCGATTAATCCCATTAGATACTTCTATTATAGATTTGATAACATTTAAGCGTCAAAGCATTTCTGATACGGTTCGTATCATTAATAGTGATATGTTGCGTCTGACTCACTATGATTATTCTCCTCCTGTTGTCCGCGATTATCATCGGGTCGAGGAATAGAGGGATTTAGGCAGTCATTACCGCCGGGCGTAGCGGTCGTTCGTTCGGCGGTTTTTGTCATTTCGGTTAATTTACAGATTATTCTGGAGTTTATGAGAAAGCTGTTATTGTTTTTTGTCGCAGTATTGTGTTCTTCTTTCGGTTTTGCGCAGCATTCGGACAAAGGTACCATGCCGCCGCTCGCCTATAACTATTTTGCCCCTGCAGGCACCAGTGTGATGGATATTCCGGCCTCGTTTGTAAAGGATGAATTGAAAATTAGGGTAAGTGTTAGCGTAGGTTTTGCCTCGGAAATAGAGGATTGTGCCACGGAAATGGAGCCTGTATGGGCTCAGTTGACAT
>ERZ825324.1456-NODE-1456-length-28502-cov-3.979928_pt1 | contig 28502 bp, 20 predicted proteins | sample MGYA00519859_ERZ825324 | MGnify/ENA primary metagenome ERZ825324 (study PRJEB31778, sample SAMEA3449198) | human gut metagenome | biome: human gut; feature: human-associated habitat; material: faeces | place: United Kingdom | collected 2010/2012 ... | reverse complement strand
TTTTACGGGCTGAACAAAATGCACCTGCTGATGGAAAAGCAGCACAACCGGGGACAGGACGGAGCCGGACTGGCCAACATCAAGCTCTATCCCGAGCCCGGATGCGTCTACATCGACCGCGAGCGCTCGAACACCGCCACGCCTATCAAAGACGTTTTCCAGCGCATCGAGTCGCGGATCGCGGAGGCGACGGCGAAAAACCCCGAGCGGCTCCGCGACGCGCAGTGGCTCAAGCGCCATGTCGGATTCACCGGCGAGGTGTTCCTCGGCCATCTGCGCTACGGCACGTTCGGCAAGAACAACATCGAGAACGTGCATCCCGTCTCGCGCGAGAACAACTGGATGACGCGCAGTCTGGTACTGGCCGGCAATTTCAACCTGACGAACATCGACGAGTTGTTCCGGCGCCTGATCGAACTGGGACAGTACCCGCCGGCGACAACCGACACCGTGACGATCCTCGAACGCATCGGACATTTCCTCGACCGCGAGAACGACGACAAATACCGCTATTTCAAAGATAAGGGATACTCCAAGCAGCAGATTACCGACCTGCTGGCCAAGCATATCGACCTGAAAGAGGTCGTCTCGCTGGCAGCCCGTCGCTGGGACGGCGGCTACGTGATGGCCGGCATGATCGGGCACGGCGACGCGTTCGTCATGCGCGACCCCTGCGGCATCCGTCCGGCGTTCTACTACCGCGACGACGAAGTAGTCGTGGCCGCCTCGGAACGCGCGGTGATCCAGACCGTATTCAACAAGCCCTACGAGCAGGTCCGGGAACTGGAGCCGGGCCATGTGCTGCTCGTCCGCCGCGACGGGGACTTCTCGGTCGAACCGTTCACCGCGCCGCAGCCCATCCGCCCCTGCTCGTTCGAACGAATCTACTTCTCGCGCGGAAGCGACCGCGACATCTACCGCGAACGCAAGCGGCTGGGCGCGCTGCTCGTGCCGCAAATCCTGCGCAGCATCGACCACGACATCGAAAATACGGTTTTCTCCTATATTCCCAATACGGCCGAGAGCGCCTTTTTCGGACTGGTCGGAGGATTGGACGAATACTGCCAGCATATCCGCGCCGAAAGGATTCTCCGCGAGAACGGCTCGCTCACCGAACAGCGGCTCAAGGAGATCCTGCGGTTCAAGCCCCGTTTCGAGAAAGTGGCGATCAAGGACGTCAAGATGCGGACGTTCATCACGCAGGACAACGACCGCGACGATCTGGTGGCCCACGTCTACGACATCACCTACGGCACGATACGTGCCGGAAAAGACAATCTGGTGATCCTCGACGATTCGATCGTGCGGGGCACCACGCTGCGCCGCAGCATCATCCGCATCCTCGACCGGCTCAGACCCAAAAAGATCGTCGTCTGCTCGTCGGCCCCGCAGATCCGCTATCCGGACTGCTACGGGATCGACATGTCGCGACTGGGCGACTTCGTCGCCTTCCGGGCCGCTGTCGAACTGCTGCGCGAAAGCGGACGGCAGACGCTCATCGACGACGTCTACCGCGAATGTCTCGAGCAGTTGCAAGGCGAGCGAAGCCAAGCCGCGAACTGCGTCAAACGAATCTACGAGCCGTTCACCGACGAGCAGATTTCGGCTAAGATCGCGCAGATCATCAAGGCGCCGGATATCCGCTCGCAGGTCGAAGTGATCTACCAGACCGTGCCGAACATGCACGAGGCGATCCCCGCGCACGGGGGCGACTGGTACTTCACCGGCGACTACCCTACCCCGGGCGGCAACGCGGTCGCCGATCAGGCGTTCGTCAACTTTTACGAGAAACGCAACGAAAGAGCATATTAAACCAAGACGGCCGTCCGGGACCGAGCGAGCGACACGGCGGAGAAAGAAATCCCGTTCCCGTCTCAACCACGAATACGAATACCTTATGAGCCGAACCCTTCCGTTCAAGTTGCTGTTGTCGGCGCTGCTGCTGTTGCCGGCCATCGGGCTCGAAGCCCAGAAACCCGATCCGGTCGCATGGGAAACCTCCGTCGAGAGCATGGGCGAAGACGTATACCTGCTCCGGATCGAGGCCCGGATCGAAGCGCCCTGGCACATATACGACACGGGGCCTTACGAAGGCGGCCCCAACCCGACGACCATCTCTTTCGAATCGAACCCGGATGCGGAGCTGATCGGCGGCATCGCGGAACCCGCGCCTCCCCGCCGGGTCCGCGACGAGCTGTTCGGCATGGAAATCGGGACCTATGCCTCGAAAGCCGTGTTCACCCAGCGGGTACGGCTCAAAAAGGCCGGCGACATTACGCTGAAGGCTACCGTCGAATGGATGGCCTGCGACGAAGGCAGCTGTCTGCCGCCCGAAGAGCGGACTCTGACGTTCACGATACGCGGAGCCTCGGCAGGACAGACAGCGGGCGGCACGGGTGCAACCGGTACCGAGAGACCGGCGCAGGCGGAAACGAAACCTGCTCCGGACATACGGCAGACGACCGAAGCCCGAGGCCGGGCAAACGAGGCGGCGGACGGACAGAGTCCCCTCTCGCAGACGAAAATTTCTTTCGGCGACAAGCCGTCCCCGAAAGCGGACTCGCCGACCGAGGATCGGACAGACAAGGCGGAAGCCGCCGCTTCCGCCGAACCGGACGGACAGGAAAGCGCACTCCGGCCTGCCGCCTCGTCTGCCCAAGAGACCGGAGGATCACTGTGGGCCGCCATCGTCGAGGCCATGCTGTGGGGACTGGCGGCCCTGCTGACACCCTGCGTCTTTCCGATGATTCCGATGACCGTGTCGTTTTTCATGAAAGGCAGCGAGAACCGGACGCGGGGCCGATTCAGAGCGCTGGCCTACGGACTTTGCATCGTCGGACTCTACACGTTGCCTATCACGATCATCATCGTCATCACCAACCTCTTCGGACAGGGAACCGTCACGGCCGACATTTTCAACTGGCTGGCCACGCACTGGATTCCGAACGTGATCTTCTTCCTCGTCTTCATGGTTTTCGCCGCCTCCTTTTTCGGAGCGTTCGAGATCACGATGCCGAGCCGTTTGGTGAACCGAAGCGACGAACGGGCGGACCGGGGCGGCCTGACAGGTATCTTTTTCATGGCGCTGACGCTCGTGCTGGTCTCGTTCTCGTGCACGGGCCCGATCGTGGGTTCCGTACTGATCAAGTCGACTTCGGGCGAGATATGGGCTCCCGTTTTCACGATGCTGGCCTTCTCGGTCGTGTTCGCGCTGCCCTTCACGCTGTTCGCCCTGTTCCCCTCGCTGCTGAACCGCCTGCCCAAAAGCGGAGGCTGGCTCAATTCGGTCAAGGTCGTACTGGGATTTCTGGAGCTCGCGCTCGGACTGAAGTTCCTCAGCGTCGCCGACCAAACCTACCATTGGGGAATTCTCGACCGGGAAGTATATCTGGCGCTGTGGATCGTCATCTTCTCGCTGCTGGGCTTTTATCTGCTCGGCAAGCTGCGTTTCAAACACGACAGCGAGGTGAAATCGATCGGCGTCGCACGGCTGCTGCTGTCGGTCGTCACGTTCTCGTTCGTCGTATACCTGATTCCCGGCATGTGGGGTGCGCCCCTCAAGGGACTTTCGGGCTACCTGCCGCCCCTGCATACGCAGGACTTCGTCATCGGACAGGTCGGCTCAGCCGCAGCGTCGGGCGAACCGGGCATGCTGCTGACCGCAGACGGCAGGAAACCCAAGCACAGCGACTTCCTGCACCTGCCGCACGGACTCGAAGGATTCTTCGACCTGCAGGAGGCCGAAGCATACGCCGCGAAAGTCGACAAGCCGCTATTCATCGACTTCACGGGCCACGGCTGCGTAAACTGCCGCGAAATGGAAGCCCGCGTTTGGTCCGATCCGCAGGTGCTGGATATCCTGCGCCGGGATTACGTGATCGCGGCGCTCTACTCCGACGACAAGAAAGTCCTGCCCGAAAGCGAATGGGTGACCACCGATTCGGGCAAAGTGCTCAAAAGTCTCGGCAAGATCAACTCCTACTATGCGCTGAAAACCTACGGCGTCAACGCCCAGCCCTACTACGTACTGCAGGGCCGCGACGGGAAAACGCTCGTGCCGCCGCGCGGATACGACCTCAACGTCGAAAACTTCGTGCAGTTCCTGCGCAGCGGCATCGAAGCCTACAAGAAGCAACAATAACACGGATATACGCATAAAAGAGCCTGCTACCTCACAAGTAGCAGGCTCTTTGCATACACACCCAGCGGCGTTACTTTTTCTCTTTCCCGCGGTCGGAGAAAGCCGCTTCCACTTCGGCTTCCTTCTCTTCACGCTCTCTGGCGGTCGGGGCCTTGCCCTCCTTCACCAGTTCATCGACCTTGCGTTCGAAATTCTGCTCGCAAGGCGTGCAGGTCGTTTTCGTATCCTCTTTCATAACTTTTGGAATTTGACGTTACACCTTCCCCGGCAAATTACGCGCCGGAGTTTGCGACCCGACGGCAGCTCGTACCGTTTTTTTGCGTATCTTGTTGAAACCAAACGCAACTTCAACACAACGACATGAAAATTCACAAGACCGACATTCCGCCCCGGTCGCTGCTGACACCCTGTCTGCCGGGTGATTACCACGACTGCTTCACATACGGCATGACCTGCCGGCGCAAAATCTCGCCCGACGACCTGATGACGGCATTCTGGACGACGATGCCCGGATGGGTAAACACGCTGTTCAAACTGCGCAACGCGCTGGTCAGACCGTTCGGACTGCAAACCGACAACGGCGATGCGAAACAGCTGGAAAAGGCAATCCGCAGCGGCAGGGATTACCGCATGATGTCGGTCGTCGGCAAAACCGACAATGAAACGGTAATTTCACTCGACGACAAACACCTGAAAGCCTACCTCTCGGTTTACGCCGAAGCGCGCGAAATCCACCTGAGCACCTTGGTCCGATACCACAACCGGCTGGGATTCTTCTATTTCAACCTGATCCGCCCGTTCCACACGCTCGTCGTGAAAAGCATGTTCCGGAGGATTATCAAAGCGCACGGCTTGTAGATCGCCGCCAGCCTGCATTATTCGCCGTCGGTTTACAAAAAACAGGGGTCGGATTTTTCAATCCGACCCCTTTGGTAGCGGGAGGAGGACTCGAACCTCCGACCTTCGGGTTATGAGCCCGACGAGCTGCCAACTGCTCCATCCCGCGATATGTCTTTAGTGATGTACTATCGCTTTTGCGTGTGCAAAGATAAGACAAAAATTCGGATTCTACAAATTTTTCCGGGCACAATGCGGCATTTACGATCTATCATGCTATTTATCAGCCGCCAACAATTATTTTTTTTCGTTTCTCAGCATCCAGCACAACCCGGAAGTTCTCCAACAGCTCCCGGAATCCGAATCTACCGGCCCCAAGCCCGCGCTTGCCGGGCCTCAATCCTCGAACTCCCGGAACATCGTCGTGCTGAGGTACTTTTCGGCACGGTCGGGAAATACGACGACGATATTCCCCGATTCGATACGCGCCGCGGTGCGCACGGCGGCCAGCATGGCGGCGCCGCTGCTCATCCCGGCGAAGATACCCTCGGCGGAGATGATCCTGCGGGCCATGTCGATCGCCTCCTCGCTCTCGACCAATTCCTGCACGTCGATCTTCGAGGGGTCGTAAATATCGGGCACGATCGCCTCCTCCATATTCTTGAGACCCTGAATATAGTGCCCCTTGGTCGGCTGGGCGCAAACCACCTTGATCGCGGGATTCATCACTTTCAGAAAGCGCGACAGCCCCATCAGGGTCCCCGACGTTCCGATCGCGCAGACAAGATAGTCGATCTGTCCGCCCGTCTGCTGCCAGATCTCCAGCGCCGTGTTTTCGTAATGCGCCAAGTAATTGGCGGCATTGGCGAACTGGTCGGGCATAAAATATTTGTCGGGATTCTCCGCGACGAGTTTGCGGGCCAGACGGATCGCGCCGTCCGTCCCTTCGGCGGCAGGCGTCAGACGCACCGTGCCGCCGTATGCGCGGATGATCTTGCGGCGTTCGATCGACACGGCCTCGCTCATCACGATCTCCACGGGATAGCCTTTGACGATGCCGACAATAGCCAGTCCGATGCCGGTATTTCCCGACGTAGGTTCGATGATCGTCTTCCCTTTGGTCAGACGGCCTTCGCGCTCGGCGGTTTCAATCATCTTGACCGCAATGCGGTCCTTGATGCTGCCCGTCGGATTGAACCCTTCGAGCTTAGCGAATATCTTCACTTTCGGATTGGGCGACAACGCATTGATCCGAACCATCGGCGTAGAACCGATGGTATCCAAAATCGTTTTCTTTGCTTTCATCTTATACTCACTAACCTAACTCAGTCTTATTTCAACCCGGCGGCGACGATCTCCGCCAAGTCGCGCACCTCGCCCCTCGTGCCGCGGCCGATGGCCTTCTTGCAGAGCGGGCAGGCCGTCACGATCACTTCGGCGCCCGTGGCCTCCAGTTCTTCGGCCACCGCCTGCGCAAGACGCACCTGCTGACCGTCGGAAATGGCCGTATTGGCGACCGAGGAACCGCAGCAGGGAGCGTTTTCGCGCGTCTGCGCGGGTTCGAGCAGTTCGCCCACCGCTTCGATCACGGCGCGCGGCTCGTCGTAAATGCCGCTTCCGCGCCCCAGTTCGCAGGGATCGTGGTAGGTGAAGCGCGTCGGGCCGTGCACGACATCCAGCCGTCCGGCCCGGATCAGACGCAGGATATATTCCGAATGGTGCAGCACCTCGATTCCGGCCAGTTCGTAATCCTCGCGGAAAACCTTCAGGCAGATCGGACACGAGGTCACGAGCGTCGTGATGCCGTGTTTGCGGAACAGATCGGTGTTGTAGCGCATCATCCTGCGCGCCGAATCGGTCTCGCCGGCCAGCTTCAGCGGCCGGCCGCAGCAGACGCCCCCTTCGCGGTCGGCCCACCACACCTCTTCGCCCGCGGCGCGGAACACCTTGTCCATCGCCGACATCGTACGGGGCGTAAGCAGGGTCATGCACCCCGCGAAATAGCCCACCTTGCCCTCTCCCGAAGAGCGGTCCAACCCTTTGAAATAGTCGTAGCGCTTCTCGTCGGGCACGTTGCGCATCGTATCGCGCGAGTTGAGCCGCAGCGTATTTAGATCTATGTCCACGGGGCACTTCTCGGCGCAGCGGCCGCACATCAGGCAGTTGTCGGCCGTCGCCAGCCGCAGCATCCGGTAACGGCGGTCGCGCAGGAAATAGACCGACTGCACGTCATTGATTCCCAGCACGCTCTGCAACTGACAGGGATCGATGCAGATACCACAGCGCGAGCATGCTTCGACCTGAAAATGATCGAACGCCCCCTCCTTTTCGGTCGAGCGGAGTTCGTAATGCCGCAGGAAGATCAGGGGAATCTCGGTAAAGATATGCATATACCGCGAGAAAGGCAACGCCACGAAGAAAATACCGAGGCATGCGGAATAGGCCCACCATGCCGCGCTTTCGAGATTCATCAGCGCGAGCGTGCTGACGTGCTCTGCCATCCACGCGCCGACCGCCCCCGTCAGGAATCCCCCGCCGCCGTAAAGGGCGCAGGTCGTGCTCTCGGCAATCAGGCGCACCGGGAAGACGAACCACAACGCCGAGAGGGCCACGCGGTCGCCCAGCACGTGTCTGGTCGTACGCCGCATGCCCATCGCCCGCGAGTAAACGCGCTTGCCCCAAGCCAGCGCCACGCCCGAAAGGACGAAAAGCAGCAGCAGGTCCATCAGGAAGTCGAACACGGGCTTATGTTCCAGCCCCGTGGCGAAATATTTGAAAAAGACGTGTCCCTGCAGCGGCACATACCGGAATCCGAGGTAAGCGATGGTCTCGATCCACCCCACGGCGATCAGCAGGAACCAGCCGAAAGCCAGACTCATGTGCATGTAGCCCAGCAGCGGATTGACCTTGAAGATGCGGCGGTGCAGCAGCGATTCGCTGATCACCTCCCACACGGCCGCCAGCGTGCGGCGCGTCGGCAGTCCGAACAGAATCCGTTTCTTGTCGGCGCGGGGCAGTCGGCAGAGCCACGAACCCCACTTCCAGAGCAGTACGACGAACATCACGGCCGCGCCGACCATGAACGGTATGCAGAATGGTGCGAAAAAAGTCATCGTCAGAAGTCTCCCAGTTTACGTTTGATAAGCATGACCACGCCGCGCGTATTGATACCGCGCGGACACACCAGCCGGCATTTGCCGCAGAGCATGCATTTGTTCATCTCCTCGTAGGCACCCTGATACTCGCCGCGGCGGACGAGCGTGTGAACCTTGCGGAAATTGAACTCCGTGAGGTTTCCGGCCGTGCAGACCGCCGTGCAGGCCCCGCAACCGATGCAGGCCTGCAGCTCCGGCATTTCGTGCAGGATTTCGTCGCTCTTGCGCAGGTTGTTGCGGTCGATGTCGATCGCCCGCGGCTTGGAGATGGTATATCCGAAATTGATCGCCGCCATACGCTATGCTCCCAGATATCGGGCCGCGGCGTCGGCAGCGGCCGTTGCTTCGTTCAACGATTCGCCGATATTCTTCGGCGCCGTGACGGTTCCGGCGTAAAAAATGCCCTCCACGTTGCTCTTCACGTTGCCCAAGAACATGTCGCGCGGCGCCATGAAACCGCTCGGCGCACGGTGCAGGCCCGCGCCTTCGGCCAGCACGGCGTTGTCGTCGTTGGCCCGCATGCCGACAATCAGAATCAGCATGTCGACGCTCATGCGCAGCGGACGTCCCGTCAGCGTATCCTCAGCCTTGATCTGCACGCGGCCGTCGATCGTCGGGCTGGCTTCCGAAATACGTCCCCGGATAAAGTGGATGTTGTATTTCTGCTGCGCCTCGCGGTACATCTCTTCGTATCCGGGGCCGAACATGCGGATGTCCATGTAGAAATTGAAGACGTCGGCATCGGGAAACAGCTGTTTCATCTCCATCGCCTGCTTCACGCCCGTAATGCAGCACACCTTGGAACAGTGCTGCTGGCAGACCTTTTCGTCGCGCGAACCCACGCAGTGCAGGAAAGCGATGCGCTTGGGACGCGAGCCGTCGGCCTTGGCCACACGGCCTTCGTTGAGCATCCGCTCGATGTCCACCGTCGTAAAGACGTTGTCGTAGATGCCGTAGCCGTACTCCTCCTTGATCGACGCGTCGAACAGCGTGAATCCCGAACACAACACCACCGAGTCGCACGCGATCGTACGCCCGTCGGTCAGCCGCACGCCCTCGCGAGTAAACCCGGCGGCTTCGGTCTGCGTCAGCACCTCGATACCGCGCTCCGCGACGCGGCGGCGCAGTTCGGTGAGAATCTCCGACGCCGGGGTAAACGACGGGAACAGCACGTGCCAGCCCCGGAGTTTGCCGCCCAGTTCGGCCTCCTTTTCGATGATTACAGGTTCGATGCCCTGTTCTGCCAGACGCAGGGCCGTTTGCATGCCCGCAACGCCGCCGCCTATGACTGCCACTCGTTTCATTACTCTCTGATGTCGTATATTGTGTCCGTCGGGCAGCAGTTCACCACCGCCGACGCAGGTTTACCGATATATTTTCCGTTGCGGCCGAGGTATTTGGCCGCGGGGTCGTACTCGACGCCCATCTTGTCCAGCAGGGGTTCGACGTCGACCTGATGCATCTGCATGCCCAGCACCCAAGGATCGTAACCGAGCACCAGCCCGGCCATCTCCTCGTAGGTCAGGACGGGAATCCCGTGGCCGTTCTGGCCGTAAGTCGTCCCCTCCATCTCGGCGATCGTGTACTGCCACTTGTCGAGGAACATCGCGCACCCCGGACAGTTGGCCACGATGAAATCGGGCTTGTAAGGGGCCATGCTCTCCAGTTTCTTGTGCGAATTGGCGATCGAATAGCCGCGGTTGGCCTGCACCAGATAGTTGCGGAACCCGAAGCCGCAGCAATGCCGCCGTTCGGGATAGTCCACGCACTCGCCGCCCCACGACTCGACCATGCCGGCCAACACGTAGGGAAATTCCGATCCGCCGATACCCGATTTGGGGAATATCTTGGCGTAGTGGCAGCCGATATGCTCCACGACCTTCAGCGGTTCGCCCGTCTGGGCATTGACCAGCCGGTGTTTGGCCCGTGCGGCGATCTGCTCGCGGAAGTGGAAGACGACGTCCGACGTGTGGGCCAGACTCGCAGGCTTTTTGAATTCGCGCCCCGTGGCCTTGTAAAGGTTCTCGCGGGTCTTCGCCTCGGTCTCCGGGAACTCGTGCCATGTGGCCAGAATCTCCGTGTAGACGCCGAACGAAGTGATGCACGACGAAACGAGGTTTTCATACCCGGCTTCGGTCATCAGCGCGAACTGCCGCGCCACGACCGTCATGATCGTTTCGAGCGGCACGATGTCCGAGTGGTAGCCGATGCCCGTGCAGGACGAGTGCAACGGATCGTCCGTCAGATCCTTGCCCAGATCGTTGCGCAGCATGTCGATGAACAGCTTCTCGCTGCCGGGAAAGAAATTCTGGCGGATACAGCTGCGGGCGTAATAGTAGTGGTCGTCGGCAATCTCCTTCTGGTAATCCTGCCAACTCTTTCGTTTTATCATCTGCTAATAGTGTTCGTTGCTGTTATTGAGGAAGACGTCCATCATGTACTTCTGATCGGCTCCCTCTTCGTAACCCAGTTCGCGGGCCTTGCGGTCGGAGTGCTCCTCGATGGCGTCGAACATCTCCTTGCCGCCGCTGACCTCGAAAATCCGGTGAATCTCGTCGAGCGACTTCTCGTCCAGACGGCGCAGCGCACCCGCGCCGTGGCGCATGTAGACCGACGTGAACTGACCGTAAATCTCCTTGTCGTTATCGTAAATCCACTGCCACACGGTTCCCTGTTCGGGGTGCAGTTCCGGTTTGACGAGCCGCGGAACGATGCAGTAACCCGTGCGGAGGATGTTCTCGCCGATGATACGCTTGAGCGCCAGCTGCTGACGGCCCTTTTCGCTCTCGACGAAGAACCCCAGCTTCTGCGAAAGGGTCCGCAGCGCCTGAATCACATAGCCCGGCGTGTTGCCGCGCGGACAGCGCGGACGGCACGACATGCACTCGCCGCAGTACCAGATCGTATCGCTCTTCAGAAGCTCCTCGATGGCGTCGTCGTCGCGTGTCTGCACGATGTTCACGATCTGACGGGGATCGTAATTGTAGAACTCGGCAGCCGGACAGACGCCCGTGCAGACGCCGCAGTTCATGCACGACTGAAGGCCCTCCTTCATCCGCACGTCCTCCATCAGCATGTCGAAATATTTTGCCATTTTTCTCTTTTCTTTGTTCGTTCGCCCTTCCGCCGGCACCGAATCGCCGCATGCGGTCCGGACTGCCCGGCGGATTTGCACCGCTTCCCGCATCCGGTCCGGCAGTCGCCTGCATCCGCCGCGCAGTGCGAAAAAAAGCGTCCGGCATGTGCATAAAAAAACCTTTGCGTCTGCAAAGGTAGGGATTACGGCCGAGCCGTGCAGTGGTATAAATACCTAATTTCGCCGCCGTTCGTAGGTCTCGAACGCAAAGGGATAGGGATAATTCGCGCCCGAAGCGAACGACTCGGACGACACGAGCCGCCACTCGGCGTCGTTCCATGCGGGAAAATGCGTATCGCCCTCGTAGGCATGGAAAACCCGCGTCAGGTAGAAGCGGCCGGCCAGCGGAAGGGCCTGCGCATAAATCTGTGCGCCGCCGATGACGAAGACCTCCTCTTCGGCCGGGAACAGCGCCACCGCCTCTTCGAGCGAATGGGCCACCCTGCATCCCGGAATCTCCATCTCCTGCCGCGTGACGACCACATTGGTCCGGTTGGGCAGCGGCCGTCCGAGCGACTCGTAGGTCTTGCGCCCCATGACGACGGGATGGCCCGACGTAACGGACTTGAAGTATTTCAGGTCTTCGGAAATATGCCACAGCAGGGCGTTCTTATCGCCGATCACGCCGTTTTCGGCGACGGCTACGATGATGCTTACCATATATATTTATTAATGCGATCCGCCGCCGCAGTCCGCCTGAGACGTCCGGCCGCCCTGCAAAGATAACAATAATTCGGTTCGGCGCAATGGCTCCGCCTGCGAACCGAAACCCCGCCCGGCCCCCGCATCCGGCAACTCCGCAACCGCTCCCGGCAATCGCAATCGTTCCCGAAATCGTTCCCGAAGATTTTATTCGCCGATCGTGCGGAATATCTTCCGGCAAATTCTATTTTTGTTCGTAAACTACAACCTGAGCTATGGAAATTCTGGACTACATAACCATCGCCGTCTTCGCGGCGGGCATCATGTTCGTCGGTTCGCTGTTCTCCTCGACCGGCAAAAACATGAAGAGTTTTTTCGCCGGAGGCGGCAACGTCCCTTGGTGGATCAGCGGACTGTCGCTGTTCATGGGCTTCTTCTCGGCCGGAACGTTCGTGGTATGGGGGTCGATCGCCTACTCGATGGGCTTCGTCGCCGTCACCATACAGCTCACGATGGCCGCGGCCGGATTCGCCGTCGGCCTGCTTATCGCCCCGCGCTGGAACAAAACGGGCTGTCTCACCGCCGCGGAATACATCACACGCCGCTACGGAGCCTCGACACAGAAGCTTTACACCTACATCTTCCTTTTCATCTCGATCTTCACCACCGGCTCCTTCCTCTATCCGATCGCCAAAATCATCGAAGTGGCCGCCGGGATTCCGCTCTCGTCCAGCATCCTGATACTCGGCGTGTTCTGCATGATATACGTCTCGCTCGGCGGCCTTCGCGCCGTGGTCGTGACCGACGTGCTGCAATTCATCATCCTCTTCGCCGCGGTCATCATCGTCATTCCGCTCGCATTCGGCGAAGTGGGCGGCGTCCCGGAGTTCCTCGCACGGGTTCCGGAGGGATTCTTCACGCTCTTCGCGGGAGAATACAACTGGGTGTTCATCGTCGCGTTCATGCTCTACAACCTCTTCTTTCTGGGCGGAAACTGGGCTTATGTCCAGCGATATACGAGCGTGCGCACGCCCAGAGACGCGAAAAAGGTCGGCGTGCTGTTCGGCGTGCTGTATACCTTCAGTCCGATCCTGTGGATGCTGCCGCCGATGATCTACCGCGTCTTCGAACCCGGACTTTCGGGGCTTGAAAACGAAAACGCCTACCTGCTGATGTGCAAGCAGACGATGCCCGCCGGCATGCTCGGACTCATGCTCGGCGGCATGATCTTCGCGACCGCAAGTTCGCTGAACGCCACGCTGAACATCTCGGCAGGCGTCTTCACCAACGATATCTTCAAACGCCTCCGCCCCGCCGCCGGAGAGACGACGCTGATGAAAGTCGCCCGCATCTCCACGCTCGGCTTCGGGGTGCTGGCCATCGCCGTGGCGCTGCTCATCCCCAACATGGGCGGCATCGTCAACGTCGTAATCAGCGTGGCGGCACTCACCGGAGTGCCCCTCTACCTGCCGCTGATCTGGAGCCTCTTCTCCAAGAACCTGAACGGCAGGGCGATCCTCAGCACGACCGTCACCAGTCTGACCGTCAACGCCGTTCTCAAATTCATCATGCCTGCGGCCGTCGGCTTCTCGCTCAGCCGGGCCGAAGAGATGCTGGTCGGGGTGCTCTTCCCCGCGCTGCTGCTGGCCGGCTATGAAATCTATCACAAACTCTCCGGCTCGCGCGTCTGCGTTCCGATGCCTGCGGCAGAGAACGCAGCGGCGCCCGCCGCCGAGGACGCCGGCACGGATAACAACAACAGCATCCGCATCATCGGCGCCGGAGCGGCGATTTCGGGCTGTTTCATCTCCCTGATCGCGCTCCTGTCCGGCGGGGAGACCCTCGTTCCCCTCACGACGGGTATCGTCCTGACGGTATTGGGCGGCCTGATTTTCCTCACGACAAAAAACAAATAACATATGTTTATCGGTGAATTCGAAAAAAGCCGCAAACCGGCGAAAGTACACAGCCGTCACAGTCTGGTGATCGTGGGAGGAGGCCTTACCGGCGTATGCTGCGCCATTACCGCGGCCCGTGCGGGCGCCGACGTCGCGCTGATTCAGGACCGTCCCGTGCTGGGCGGCAACGCTTCGAGCGAAGTCCGCCTGTGGGCGCTGGGAGCGACCTCGCACATGGGCAACAACAACCGCTGGTCGCGCGAAGGGGGCGTCATCGACGAAATACTGGTCGAGAACACCTTCCGCAACCGGGAAGGCAATCCCGTGCTGTTCGACATGGTGCTCATCGACAAGGTGCTCTCCGAACCGAACATCACGCTTTACCTCAACACGTGCGTATACGACGCCGAAATGTCCGGCCGCACCGTCAGATCGGTCACGGCGTTCAATCCGCAGACCGGAACGCACCACACGATCGAAGGCGATCTTTTCGCCGACTGTTCGGGCGACGGCGCACTCGCCTACATGGCGGGAGCCGAATACCGCATGGGAGCCGAGGACCGCGAAGAATACGGCGAGAAGTTCGCGCCCGACAAGACCCGATACGGCGAGCTGCTGGGGCACAGCATCCTGTTCTACATCAAGGACACGGGGCGTCCCGTACGCTTCGAAGCTCCCGAATTCGCCCTGAAGGAGGTCGAGGAGCTGATTCCCCGGCTCCGGAATCCGGAGTATTTCAGCACCTCGCAGCACGGCTGCAAATACTGGTGGCTGGAGTACGGCGGACGGCTGGACACGATCCGGGATACCGAAAAAATCAAATTCGAACTCTGGAAAATCGTCTACGGCGTCTGGAATCACATCAAAAATTCGGGCAAGTACCCGGAGACGGAGAACTACACGCTCGAATGGGTCGGGCTTTTCCCCGGCAAACGCGAAAGCCGGCGGTTCAAGGGCTACTACATGCTGACCCAGCAGGACATCATCGAACAGCACGAGCACTACGACGCCGTTTCGTTCGGCGGCTGGTCGATCGACCTGCACCCCGCCGACGGCGTTTACGGCGCAGGGCGCGCCTGCAACCAGTGGCACAGCAAGGGCATCTACCAGATTCCCTACCGCTGTCTGGTGACGCCCGATGCGGACAACCTCTTCATCGGGGGCCGCATCATCAGCGTCAGCCATGTGGCCAACGGCTCCACGCGCGTCATGTGCACCGCCGCACACGGCGGGCAGGCGATCGGCATGGCGGCGACATTTGATGAGGAGCTGTTAAAGCAGGTCGGCGATGTGATCGCAACCGAGGCGCGGGCAAAATTTAACGCACAGCAGAAAGCGGGCGACCACGATATTTACAAAGGATTGACGTTCTGGGCACCGAATGTGAATCTGTTCCGCGATCCCCGCTGGGGCAGAGGACAGGAAACCTACGGAGAAGATCCATATCTGACTTCCCGTCTGGCGGTCGGCTTTATTAAAGGTCTGCAGGGCGAAGACCCGGATCATTTAAAGGCTGCGGCGTGCGCGAAGCATTTTGCAGTGCATTCCGGACCGGAGGGTATTCGACATGAGTTCAACGCAGTCGTATCGAAGCAGGATCTGTATGAAACCTATCTGCCGGCATTCAAGGCATGTGTGCAGGAAGCGAAGGTAGAAGCCGTGATGGGCGCCTATAACCGGACAAATGGCGAGCCCTGCTGCGGAAGCAAGACACTTTTGCAGGATATCCTGAGAAAAGAGTGGGGATTTAAGGGTCACGTTGTCAGTGACTGCGGCGCGATTGCGGATTTCCACGAAAACCATAAAATTACCAAAACGCCGCTGGAATCCGCAACGATGGCGATGAACAATGGCTGTGACTTAAACTGCGGCTGCGTTTTTCCGAATTTGAGAGATGCGGTGCGCGGCGGCTATGTGGATGAAGCACGTCTGGATGAAGCGGTGACAAACCTGATGGAATGTCGGATGAAGCTGGGAATCCTTGGCGATGAGAGACAGGAAGAACTGGATAAAATCGGTTACGATCAGGTAGATCTTGCTTCCAGCAAGGCACTGAACCAGACCGTTTCCAGAAAAAGCCTTGTCCTTCTGAAAAATGAGGACAATTTCCTGCCTCTTGACAAGAGCAAACTTCATACGATCGGCGTGATCGGTCCGAATGCGGATTCCAGAAAAGCGTTGGTGGGCAACTATGAAGGAACTGCATCCCGCTATATCACAGTGCTGGAAGGCATTGAGGATTATGTCGGGGATGATGTAAAGGTTTATTATTCCGAAGCCTGCGACCTCTGGAAGGACAGAACCAGTGGACTGGCACAGGCGGACGACCGGATTTCCGAAGCAAAAGCAGTCTGCGAGGTCAGCGATGTGATTATCGCGGTGATGGGACTGGATTCCAGCATCGAGGGAGAGCAGGGGGACGCCGGCAACGAATTTGCAAGCGGCGATAAAAAAGACCTGCTGTTCCCCGGTCTGCAGCGTGAGGTGCTTGAGGTCGCATATAGCAGCGGAAAGCCCGTGATCCTGGTATCCATGACCGGCTCCGCAATGGCGCTGGAATGGGAGGATGCGCACTGCAAGGCAATTCTGCAGGCATGGTATCCCGGCGCGGCAGGCGGAAAAGCTGTCGCAGAGGCGATTTTCGGAGAATACAGCCCGGAGGGCAAGCTGCCGGTAACGTTCTACCGCACCTCTGAGGAGCTGCCGGAATTCACTGACTATGCGATGAAGGGACGCACCTACCGCTACATGGAAAAGGAAGCGCTTTATCCCTTCGGCTTCGGACTTTCTTATACCTCCTTTGAACAGGGAAAGACGAGCGCAGACCGTATGGAAATCGAGGCAGGCGGACAGCTTCGAATCAAAACTTCCGTAAAAAATACCGGAAAATTTGCAGGTGGACAGACCATTCAGGTTTATGTCAAAGCGCTTCGGGACAATACACCGAACGCGCAGCTCAAAGGCTTGAAGAAGCTTTCCCTGCAGCCCGGCGAGGCAAAAGAAGTGGAAATCGTGCTGACTGACAAGGCATTTGCCCTGTACGACGAGGACGCACACTTTATGCTGGAAGAAGGAGATTACGAGGTTTCCGTCGGCATGCAGCAGCCGGATCGCAGAAGCAGTGAGCTGACCGGACAGACCTGCAGTGTTCTGAAGGTACACTGCAGCGAGACAAAGGAGCTGTAAGGCAGCAATACGAACAAAAACAATAGAATGCACGCTCTGCGAGCATTCTATTGTCATGAACTACAGGACGCCCTGCGCTGCAGGACGTCCTGTTTTGGATACAGAAAAAGAAATTTGCCTGACAGCCGGCAAAGCAGTGTCTTTTGGTTGTAATCGCGCGGACGAACAGGTACAATAGAGGGACAGCTAAAGGAAAGAGCAACAGAAGAAAGGAGCGCTGTATGAAGCGAAATACAAGCCGTAAGGCGGAAGAAGCTTATCTGGCGGAAACTCTGAGGGTCGTGCGTGACAACGTGCGGGAATATGGACAGGAAGTTGCGAAGATGCAGGAGGATATCGATGAAATGCTTGAGCATTATCATGATAACGATGCGGAAGTCCTGACGATCCTGAACAATACCGTAACCATGCACACCCATATGAAGCGGGCATTGGAGCGCAATGAAAAGGCGCTGAAAAAGCCCTACTTCGGGCGAATTGTTTTTCATGACGAGGCATTAAATAAAGAAGAATCCCTCTATATCGGGCGGGGCGGCATCGCAAAGGATACCACCCACCAAATGGTGACGGACTGGCGTGCACCGGTGGCCAATGCCTATTATGAAAACGGATTGGGAAAATGCAGCTACCCCGTACCGGATGGTCAGCAGATGGAGATCGAGCTTTTGCTCAAACGGACGTATGAGATCGAGGATGCAAAGCTGATCGACTATTATGATTCGGAAGTCGTGGCAAACGATGAGCTTCTGACGCGGTATCTTGCAAAAAATAAAAAGGCGGTTTTGGGGGAGATCATTGCGACGATCCAGCAGGAGCAGAACGAAATTATCCGGAAATCGCCCTATCACAGCATGATCGTGCAGGGCGTAGCAGGCTCTGGCAAGACCACGGTGGCGATGCACCGGATTTCCTATATTTTATACAATTATGAAGAACGGTTTCAGCCGGAGGATTTTTATATCGTCGGCAGCAACCGGATTTTGCTGGACTATATCACGGGTGTCCTGCCGGATCTGGATGTGTATGGCATCCGACAGATGACGATGGAGCAGCTGTTTGTACGCCTTTTATATGAGGACTGGGACGAAACCTACCGCATCTGCCCGGTGCGCGATGCCGGGAAAGACGGTGCGGTGCGAGGAACCCTTGCGTGGTTTGAAAAGCTGCAGAAGTTTTGCAGCAGAGTGGAGTGGAACACGATCCCGAGGACGACGGTGTTGTTTAACCGGAAGCAGTTTGTAGAGGGGCTTCGGGACGGTCGTGTCGGTGTGTTCGATGAGAGCGGCGGCAAAAATGACCCGAAAGATATGGTCGTTTTGATGACAGGCGAGGCAATTGAACGTTATATCCGTCAGAATCCGTCCGTGTCCGCGCAGAGCAAGGTGCTGATGCTGCAGGAGCGTTTGATGGGAAAAGTGGAGGACGAATTTTTAGGAAAGGGCATCAGCTATACCTTAGAAGAAAAAAAGGCAATCCGCCGCTCAATGCGTAAAAAGTTCGGCGCAAGGCAATGGAAAAAATCCGTTTATGAGATGTATCATGATTTCCTGACAGAGCAGAAACAGCAGGGCGTCTGCGTCGAAGAACCGCAGGAGGAGCTGGATGTGTACGACCTGGCGGCACTTGCCTATCTGTATCGCAGAATGCGGGAAACGGAGGTCATCAGCGAGGCGCATCATATCGTTGTGGATGAAGCGCAGGATTTCGGTGTTATGGTCTATGCAGTTTTAAAAGAATGCGTCAGAAGCTGCACTTACACGGTCATGGGGGATGTATCCCAGAATATCCGCATGGATTACGGTATCAGCGACTGGGAAGGGGTGAAAAACATCCTGCTGACCGGAGAACGGGATAACTTTTGCGTACTGAGAAAAAGCTATCGAAATACTGTAGAAATTGCAAATTTTGCATCGGACATCCTGGCGCACGGAGAGTTCCCGGGGTATGGGGCAGAGCCGGTCATCCGGCATGGCGAAGCGGTTGGCATCCGACAGACAGCAGGAAGGGATCTGTACCGGGAAGCGGCAAAAATCTGCAAAGGATGGCAGACGGACGGTTTTGACACGATCGCGGTGATCTGCCGGGATCAGAAGCAGGCGCAGGAGACGGCAGAGCTTCTGCAAAAAGAGCTGCCGGTCATGCCCTGGGATCCGGAAAAAGCGTCGTTTGAAAAAGGAATCATGGTATTTCCGGTGGAATATACCAAGGGACTGGAATTCGATGCGGTTTTGCTGCTCAGCCCGGATCGGGAGTCCTATCCGATAGACGATGGACACGCGAAGCTTTTGTATGTCGCGGCGACAAGAGCACTGCACCGGCTGGAGGTTCTGCACACCGGCAACCTTACCGGGCTGATCGCAGACCCGATTCCGAAAAAGAACAAAAAGCGAGTATCCGGCGCGAAGAAAAAGGTCGTCATCGTGCAGAATCCGTCCGGCGGACAGGAAGCACCGTTGCCATATGGAACCGACGCGATGCAGGAAAATGCGGACGCACGCCGCGCAGGCGGAAAAACACAGGGCAGTGCCCGTCCGGCGGCAGCTGCACCCCGGCCGACGTCTGCTGGTGCCGGCTGGACGTCGCGCCCGAAGCCGGTTATTTCCGGTCAGCCGCAGAAAGCCCTCCATCCGCTGGCGTCGCTGTACGGGAGCAACAGCCAGACTGCACAGGGATCTGGCAGAGCTGTAGGCAGTAGACAATCTGCACAGGCAGCTGGCAGAACGGTGAACGGCACGGTACAGCCGCGTGTCACAGGCGATATGCATGCCCGCACAGCATCCGGTGTCCTTTCGTTCGGTGAACTTCCGGATACCGCGAAGCTGCGGGCGGCGGGACATGCGAAGATCGACCATTCGATTCGCTGGGTACAGCGTAAGGAGGACGGTCTGTATTTACAGAGCCGTTATGGAGTGACCCGTTTGAGCCCTGTCGGCAGCGGAATTCTGCGCGTCACTTTTTCACGGGGCGAGATGCCGCCGGTGCATCCTGCAATCGCCGTCACCCGGGTGGAGAAAAACTGGCAGATGCGCGAAAAACCGACGCTTGTGGAGATGCGAACGCCGGAAATGTATGTGGTTGCGGACAAAAAGACAGGTGCGCTGCGGTTTCTGGATAAGGACAGCGAAATCTTGCTGGAAGAAAGCGGACAGGATCGCTGCCTGATCGAAAATGCGCCAAACGGTGGGCGCAGCAGGCTGTTTTTTGACTGGAAAAAAGGAGAAGGGCTCTATGCAGCAGGCGCGCTCGGTAAAGGCGGAATCCATCTGGAAAAGACGGCGCGGTGCATCTCCCATGGAGTCGAAAACGAACTTCCATATCTGATTTCCGACCGAGGCTATGGCATTTTGTTGGCATCGTCCAAAGAAGTGATCTTCTGCAGCCTGCCCGTATACGGAAACCAGATTTGTCTGGAAGGTACGCAGCAGCCGGATTATTATATTATTGTAGGGAAAAAATTAGAGACGCTGTTGAAGGCCTGCGCATATCTGTGCGGAAAGCTGTGAGAAAAAGCGTGTCTGAGGAATGGAGAAGCTATGAACATACTGGATATTGTTGGACCTGTGATGGTAGGACCATCCAGCTCTCACACGGCGGGGGCGGTGCGGATCGGTCAGACGGTGGGAAAGCTTTTGGGAGAACGGGTTGTGAATGCAAAGATCGGGCTGCACGGCTCTTTTCTGGCAACAGGGCGCGGACATGGAACAGACCGCGCGATTGTGGCGGGACTGTTGGGGCTGGCAGTGGACGACCAACGGATTCCGGAAAGCTTCGCAGAAGCAAAAAAGGCAGGGCTTTCGTTTTCCTTTGAAGGAATCAGCCTTATGAATGCGCATCCGAATTCCGTTCGGCTGGAGGTGACCGGAGAGAGCGGGCGAAAGCTGGAAGTGATCGGTGCATCGATCGGCGGCGGGCGGATCAGAATCTGCGAGATCGATGGACTGACTGCAAATTTTTCCGGGGAAGCTCCGACACTGGTTGTATACAACCAGGACAAGCCGGGCTGTATCGTAAAAGTAACGTCGCGTCTGGGTGAAGCAGGGATCAATATCGCGACGATGCAGGTGTACCGGGACGAACGCGGCGGACATGCCGTTATGGTAATCGAAGTGGATCAGGAAGTACCGCGGGAGCGGATTGCAGCGCTGGAGCAGGAAGAGGGCATTGAAAAAGTAATCTACCTGTGTCTGGAAGAATAGGAGGCAGCAAAGATATGTATCGTTCATTGGAAGAGATCTGCAAGGAAGCTGCAGCGACAGGCTGCAGTTTCTGGGAGCTGATCCAAAAAGATGACTGCCGGGAGCGGCAGATTGCACAGGAGGAATCCTTTGTACAGCTGCAGCGCATGTACCAGGCGATGAAAGAGGCGGATCAGGACTACGACGGAACCCTGCATTCCCGCAGCGGACTGGTGGGCACGGACGGCGGCAAGCTGGAGCACTATGTGGAGCAGGAAGAGCCGATCTGCGGCGATTTTCTTGGGCGCGTGATGGAAAAGGCGGTCAAAATGGGAGAGTCTAACGCCTGTATGAAACGAATTGTCGCAGCACCTACGGCGGGGGCGTGTGGTGTTGTGCCGGCAGTTTTTCTGAGCATGCAGGAAAAATATCATTATACGGATGAAGAAATGACAAAAGCGCTGTATGTGGCGTCCGGCATTGGCGGGGTGATCGCATCCCGGGCGTTTATTGCGGGCGCGCAGGGCGGTTGTCAGGCGGAAATCGGCTCGGCATCAGCAATGGCAGCAGGAGGTGCGGTGCATTTGCGGGGCGGCTCTGTAGAGGCAGTGGCGCACGCTGCAGCGATGGCACTGAAAAATCTGCTGGGTCTGGTATGCGATCCGGTAGCAGGTTTGGTAGAAGTACCCTGCGTAAAACGAAACGTATCCGGCGCGGTTGTCGCCCTTTCGGCGGCAGACATGGCGCTTGCCGGAGTGCGCAGCAGAATTCCTCCTGACGAGGTGATTGACGCGATGCGGGAGGTAGGAATTTCGATGCCGGCATGTCTTCGGGAAACCGGAGAGGGCGGTCTTGCCGCGACGCCGGAGGGAATTAAAATGCGGGATCGCATCATGGACTGAGTATGCGCTGAAAAAACGTCCGTGTATCTGAAAATGCACACTTTCGGAAGGCAAGATTTGTTGTAAACTATGGCTGTTTATGGTACACTTTTTCTATCTGAAACGTTTTGGGTCCGATGGGAGAGGGAAGGACATGGTTGGAGTTTGTCAGCGCCAGGATATGATGTTGTCTGGATGCGCCGGGACGCCAACAGACGTTTAACGAACGTGAAAATGACAGGAGAGAAAGCAGGAATGAAACAGAACAAAGAAGATTTTCTGACGGGTGTAGGAGCAGTAGATGCAGAGCATGTGGTTCTGCTGGATCTGACAGACCAGGTGGGTGCGCTTTTGGCAGATGAAAACATGCTGTTTAAATGTGCGGATATTCGACAGCTTTTAAAGCGGCTGGAGGATTACACGACGATGCACTTTACACATGAAGAGCAGCTGATGGAAAAGATGGGCTATGGCGGAATCGAAGAACAGAAGAAACAGCATCGGATGTTCGTGCAGAAGCTGGAAGAGTTTACCGATCGGGTATCGAAGCTTTCGCTCGGTACGCAGGACGCCATGATTCAGGATTTGTTTGAGTATCTGCAGCAGTGGCTGCAGGATCATATCAAAGTTGAGGATATGAAATATGCCAGATTTGCAATGGAAAAAACTAAAGGAGATTGTTGATCAGAGCGATAACATCGTTTTCTTTGGCGGTGCGGGCGTGTCCACGGAGAGCGGAATCCCGGATTTTCGCAGTACGGACGGTCTGTACCATCAGGAATACCGTTATCCGCCCGAGACGATTTTGAGCCATACCTTTTTTCGGCAGAATCCGGAAGAATTTTACCGGTTTTACCGTGCCAAGATGCTGGCGCCGCACGCAAAACCAAACGCTGCGCATAAAAAGCTTGCTCAGTGGGAAAAGGAAGGCAAATTAAAAGCGGTCATCACGCAGAATATTGATGGATTGCATCAGGCTGCCGGCAGCAAAACAGTGTTGGAGCTGCACGGAAGTACGCTCCGCAATTATTGCATGAAGTGCGGGCGGTTTTACGATCAGAATGCAATTCTGGAAAGCACAGGGGTTCCGCACTGCGAATGCGGCGGCGTGATCAAACCGGATGTCGTACTCTATGAAGAAAGCCTGGATCAGAAAGTGCTGAAAGAAGCGGTTTCTTTTATCAGCCATGCGGATGTGCTGATTGTCGGAGGAACCTCATTGGTCGTTTATCCGGCGGCGGGACTGATTGATTACTACCGTAGCGATAAACTGGTTTTGATTAACCGGACGCCTACGGCGCGGGATTCGGCAGCGGATCTGGTCGTTACAGGCAGCATAGGGGAGATTTTTGATTCCCTGTAAAACGGAATCTTATAAGGAGATTTTCATGGATATTCAGGTCGGAGATGTGGTGACGCTGAAAAAACAGCATCCCTGCGGCAGCCGGGAATGGGAAGTCCTGCGGATCGGAGCGGATTTTCGGCTCAAATGTGCAGGCTGCGGTCACCAGATTATGATCGCACGCAGACTGGTTGAAAAAAATCTGCGTGATATTAAAAGAAAAGCTTGAAAACAATATGATTTCATGGTATTATAGATACCCGTGATATATATTCCTTGCTCCTTTTATTGGAAAGGGGCCAGAGACCAAAAGGAGGTAATTAGCATGAACAAGTACGAATTAGCTGTGGTTGTCAGTGCGAAAATCGAAGATGAAGAAAGAGCTGCGGTTGTTGACAAGTGCAAGGCGCTGATCGAAAGATTTGGCGGCACCATCACCAACGTTGATGATTGGGGCAAGAAGAGACTCGCTTACGAGATCCAGAAGATGAAAGAAGGCTTCTATTACTTCATCCAGTTCGAGGCTGAATCTTCTGCACCTGCAGAGATCGAAAGCCGTATTCGCATCATGGACAACGTATTGAGATACTTAGTTGTCAAGAATGAGACGAAGTAAGAAAGAGAGTCAATATGAATAAAGTTATTCTTATGGGCCGTCTTACCAGGGATCCCGAGGTTCGGTATTCCCAGGGAGACAACGCTATGGCGATCGCCAGATATACACTGGCTGTGGATCGGAGATTTAACCGCAATAATAACGATGAGAATTCCGCAGACTTTATCGGATGCGTTGCATTCGGCAAGAGCGCAGAGTTCGCAGAGCGGTATCTCCATAAGGGAACCAAAATTGTGGCGACCGGCAGAATCCAGACTGGTAGCTATGTCAATAAGGATGGCGTCAAAGTGTATACGACTGATGTTGTTGTGGAAGATCAGGAGTTTGCAGAGAGCAAGAACAGTGCAGCCAGTAACGATGGGGGTTACAATGGCGGCGGTTATAACAGTGCACCTGCAAGACCCCAGCCTGCTGCAGCGACAGACGGCTTCATGAACATTCCGGATGGAATCGACGAGGAGCTGCCGTTCAACTAAGCAAAATTTTTGTGAAACAAAAATTTTGCGCTACATCTCGAACACGAAGTGTTTGAGATGTTTCCCGTTTTAATTTTTCGCTCGCGGAAAATTGCGCTGCTTCTCGGATGCAAAGCATTTGAGAAGTTTCTATATTCAAACAGGAGGTAAACCATCATGGCATTCAATAAATCTGAAAGACCTGACGCTCCCGCACGGAGAAGAGGCGGCATGCGCAGAAGAAAGAAAGTTTGCGTATTCTGTGGTAAGGACAATGTGATCGATTACAAGGATACCAATAAGTTAAAGAGATACGTTTCCGAGAGAGGTAAGATTCTTCCCAGAAGAATTACCGGCAACTGCGCAAAGCATCAGAGAGCTCTGACTGTTGCAATCAAGAGAGCACGTCATCTGGCACTTATGCCTTACGTTGCTGAATAAATCATCAGACATTTGGGACTGCCGTTTTTGTGAAATTCACGAACGGCAGTCTTTTTAAGTTAACAGTTCACTCGTACCGTTTGGGGACGGATTTCATGCTCGCATGAAAATCCGCCTACAAAAAGGTACGAATGGCGCGAGTGAACTGTACAACTGTACCTTTTTGTCGTACCCTGCGCGCAGATGCCAGTTATTTTTATGGAATTTTCCAAAAAGAAATGGTATACTGAATGCATGCTTCCAAAACGGGGCATTTTTACTGCAATCATACACAGAAATGATAAAGGTGCCTGTCTTTCTGGCAGGGCATAGGTGTGTTTATGAGAACAAAAAAGAGAATTAGGCTGAAAGGCAGGCTGCGTATCTATATGCAGACCTCCCTTTATATGGGGATTTTACTCCTGATCGTGGATATCGGAACGTATTTTCTGGATGTCCGTGCAGGCTTTCTGCTGACCTGCTTTCTGCTGTTTTATTTTGGAATGATCATTTTACTGATGTTCTATAACAGACCGATCATTTTAAACGAGCTGATCAGCTTTGCAACGCAGTACGGGCAGGTACAGAAGACGCTGCTTCGGGATATGGCGATTCCCTATGCGCTTTTGGATGAAACCGGACGGGTCATCTGGTGCAACGATGCCTTCCGCGCAGCAATCCACAGCGAAAAGGGCTTTCATAAGTCGATTACCTATGTATTTCCGGCAATCACGCGGGAACGGCTGCCGCAGGGCGAGCAGGAGGCGGAAATCGAGATCTCCTTTGAAGAGAGCGATTATATCGCGCATATTACGCGGGTATCGCTGCGGGGGATGATATCGGAAGACAGCGACGTTTTAGATGACGAGGATTATGACAGCTGCCTGTATGCGATGTACCTGTATGATGAGACGGCATTAAAGCTTGCGCTTCGGGAAAACGACGCGCAGTCGCTGGCAGTCGGTCTGATTTACCTGGATAACTACGAAGAGGCACTTGCGAGTGTGGAAGAAGTACGGCGATCCCTGTTAAAGGCGCTGATCGACCGAAAAGTAAACAAATATATTTCCAGCTTCGACGGAATCTGCCAGAATATCGAAAAGGATAAATATCTGGTTATTTTGAAGAAAAAATCCGTAATGCAGATGCAGGAGCAGCGCTTTGAACTGCTTGAGGATGTAAAGACGGTCAACATTGGCAATGAGATGGCGGTGACACTGAGCATCGGCATTGGTCTGGACGGTCTGGTTTATGCACAGAATTACGAATTTGCCCGCACGGCGATCGACTTTGCACTGGGACGCGGCGGTGACCAGGCGGTAGTCAAGATGCCGGACAAGATCAATTATTACGGCGGCAAGAGCCAGCAGGTAGAAAAAAATACACGTGTCAAGGCCCGGGTCAAAGCCCATGCATTGCGTGAAATCATCACGAGCAAGGACAATGTCCTGATTATGGGGCATAAGATCGGCGACGTGGACAGCTTCGGCGCGGCAGTGGGAATTTATCGGATCGCGCGGACACTGGAGCGGCGTGCACAGATCGTGTTGAACGATGTGACGACTTCGCTTCGCCCGATGGTCGATCTGTTTTTGAACAATCCGGAATATGAAAACGACATGTTGCTGACGAGCGCTCAGGCGTTGGAATGTGCGGGGCCCAATACCGTTCTGGTGGTTGTGGATGTCAACCGTCCGTCACTGACGGAATGCCCGGAACTCTTAAAAATCTGTAAATCCATCGTCGTTCTGGATCATCACAGAGCCGGAACGGAGACGATTGAAAACGCGACCCTTTCCTATGTGGAAACCTATGCGTCGTCCGCCTGCGAAATGGTATCGGAAATCCTGCAGTATACAAGCGATGGAATCCGGATCAAGAGCGAAGAAGCGGACAGCATGTATGCCGGCATGGTGGTAGACACGCAGAACTTTATGACAAAAACCGGCGTGCGCACGTTTGAAGCAGCTGCATTTTTGCGCAGAAACGGCGCGGACGTAACCCGTGTCCGCAAGCTTTTCCGGGAAAATGCGGCAGAATATAAGGCAAAGGCGGACGCTGTCAGCCAGGCGGAAATTTACCGCAATGCTTATGCAATTTCGATCTGTCATTCCGAGGGAATTGCGAGCCCGACTGTTGTGGGCGCGCAGGCTGCAAACGAGCTTCTGGATATCAGGGGCGTCAAGGCAAGCTTTGTCCTGACGGAATATCAGAATAAACTGTTTTTCTCAGCGCGCTCCATCGACGAAGTCAACGTACAGGTCATCATGGAGCGGATGGGCGGCGGCGGACATTTGAACATCGCAGGCTGTCAGCTGGAAAATACGTCCGTGGAGGAAGGCATTATTGTACTGAAGCGGACGCTGGATAAAATGATTGAGGAAGGTGAAATATCATGAAAGTAATTTTACTGGAAGATGTCAAAGCACTTGGCAAAAAGGGACAGGTTGTAGAGGTATCCGACGGATACGCAAAGAACTTTATTCTGAAAAAAAAGCTCGGCCTGGAAGCGACCGGCGCTAACATGAACGATTTGAAACTCCAGAAAGCGAGAGACGAAAAGGTTGCGCAGCAGCAGCTCCAGATCGGTCGGATAGAACGCGCTCAGGCGCTTTTTGGTCGTCACCATATAGTCCTCGTCGTGTACATCGATGGACATTCTGTTCCAGCGTGTGCCTTCGATGGCGTGCTCTGCGATGTTGGGAATCTTACCGACCGTAACCGGAAACACCATGCGCCACGCAGACGGAAACAGTTTTTCGTCTGCGCCGCCCTTACGCAGCGTTGAGCGGACATGGATGATCGGCAGACCGAGCGTGCGTGCTTCGTTCATGAAATGATTGAGCGGTTCGATGATCTCGCGTCCTCGCGGAGACGGACATGGACAGTCCGGGTCGGTTGACAGGTGTCCATCGTGCATGTCAATCGTAATGACAGCCGTATCGCGGCGATTGAGGAAAACCTGCTGTAATTGCTCCGGAACCTCCTTTTCGATGCTGTCGAAATATGCTTTCATTCGCTTATGCTCCTTCCCTGTCAAGCACCGCCGCTCTTATGATGCGGTGCTGCCGATAGTCGTTTTACAGCTATTATAGCACACGTGTCATGACACGTGCAAACTTTTTAGTCTTGCGCGAAAAAAATCCGAGGCACATGGCCTCGGATGAAACTGTCGTAAAACGATCGTCTTTCCTCTGTATCTTCTGTTATTTCCTTGCGGCGGCGGCAATATTGCTCAGCGCCTTCGCAACCTGCGCCCGGTTTACATTTCCCGTCGGGTTGAATGCGTTTTTGTCATCGCCCTGCATGAGCCCGTTCTTGATGCAGAACGAAACCGGCGACAGCGCCCAGTTCTGGATGCGGCTGCTGTCGGTAAACTCATAGACCGCCATGCCGTCGCCGGGGACAATTTCGGCAAGGCCGTTCTCCGCGAACAGCTTCATCGTGCGCTGAAGGACGGCTGCGAACTCCTGCCGGGTGATAGCGGCGCCGGGGTTCAGCTTTTTGTCCGAGCCGGTCATGATGCCGTTTTCGTAGCAGAACGCCATCGCGTTGTAGTAATCCTGACCGATTTCAGCGTAATCCGCCATCTTCGAAATGCCCTCCAGCGACGGCTCG
>ERZ825324.1454-NODE-1454-length-28523-cov-7.749965_pt1 | contig 28523 bp, 23 predicted proteins | sample MGYA00519859_ERZ825324 | MGnify/ENA primary metagenome ERZ825324 (study PRJEB31778, sample SAMEA3449198) | human gut metagenome | biome: human gut; feature: human-associated habitat; material: faeces | place: United Kingdom | collected 2010/2012 ... | reverse complement strand
CAACGAAACGGTTTTCTGATGTGATGTGGGCGATGCAGCAGATCATGTTCAAGGGTTTGGATCGGCGGCTGGCAGATTTTCTCCTGGCCGAAGCGGAGCGTACCGGCTCCGATACCATACGCATGACCCATGAGCAGATCGCTCAGCACATCAGCTCGGCGCGGGAGGCGGTGGCGCGGATGCTCAAGAGCTTCTCAGAGGACGGATTGGTGGAGTTGAAGCGCGGCGCGATTACGCTGCGGAATAAGAACAGCCTAAACCGCTTAAAATAATGTGACTTTGTTACAGAACGGAATCATAATTCCGATATAATGAAAACAGAAAAACTGAAAGGAGCATCGACCATGAAAGAAACAAAATACGCAGGTACTCAAACCGAAAAAAACCTGATGGCCGCCTTTGCCGGTGAGTCCGAGGCACGCAACAAGTACACCTATTTTGCATCCAAGGCCAAGAAGGAAGGCTACGAGCAGATCGCGGCGTTGTTCCTCAAAACCGCTGACAACGAGAAGGAACATGCTAAGCTGTGGTTCAAAGAACTGAACGGCATCGGCGACACCGCCGAAAATCTTCTCGCCGCCGCTGAGGGCGAGAACTACGAGTGGACGGATACAGCCAGTTTTCATCCTCGTCAATATGTTTTAGCTTGAAGAAAATATCCTGCAAGAGTTTGACATCCATTTTTGAAGAATGAATTCGGATATATTCTGTTTCATCATCCTCAATCAGCGAAAGCGCAGCTGCTTTTCTATGATTCTCATCCATAAACTTCGAAAATTCTTCACTCGCTTCTTTTGAATACGGAACAGGAGATAGTGGGATTCCAATTTCGCCGGTAGAACACAACTCTCTAATATTTCGCGGTTCATTCAATTCATATCCAGGGGGCACAATTCTATATATTTTATTCGCAAAAAGAGCTGCATTCCAGAGCCATTGATAATCTTCGTGGCGAAACTCAATTGTCGGATAATAAAGAATAGAGTTACTCATAATTCAAGTTTCCTCTCTATAATTTTAAGGAATATTTTATTGATGAATTGAATGGCTTATGCGCATCATCCGTCAATTTCTATACATGATTCAAATTGTTACTTTAGGTGCGTCCTCCCCAAAGATAACTTAATCAATAGCATCTTAAACTCTGGTGCAATCCATGAAGCAAACTCGCAAGCAATCATCGGATGAGCAAATGTTCCTCCGGCTTTACCTTGCTTAGAAACAATGCCGATTGCCTTTGTTCGGTCGATCCACAGCTTTGGTGTCAATGTAAAAGAAGCGGCTTTCTTCTTTTCTAAAAGCTCCTCATAACCGGCTTCGCTGTAATCAGGATTATTTTCCTGTTCCCACAGGTTGAGGAAGGCTAAGGTGTTTCCACTTCGCAACCAACTCTGAATCACATATCCTGGAGCATCCTCACTATGTGCTCGAGCAATCTCGGTAAGAGAAATATAACTCTCATCTTGCTTCTTGTCCTGTGATACCGAGTTCTTTCTCCGTGCAACACTTTCCAATACCTCACTCTTACTCTTGCCATAGCCAGCGAGAGCGGAGAGCGTATATTCAGCAATATCATTTTCCTTTGCGATTCGCAGTATAATTCGATCTCGTTCCTCGCAGGTGATATTATCCGCTGCCACAAGGTATTCCAACAAATTTCCAATGCCAGCTAAATCTATCATGCTGATTTTCCTTGCCACACGCCTCACCTCTTGAGGCTATTGTAGCATAACTTGTAGAAATATGAAAGATAAATCAAATCTGAATCACGGCAGGGGAAACATAGCGTGTGCCTTTCCTTGGTGTTCCTTCCTTATCGTAATCAACATTGCAGCGGGCAGACTTCTCAAACTGTGCATCCATGAACTTCTCCATGCCAATAACAGCTATGTATTTACCATTAGAAAGAAGATGATCTACCGCAGCTCGAGTCCATTTTGCTTTTCCGGTCGGAGAAGATATTTGTTTTGCATGAAGCATATCCACGACCTTTCCCAAACTTTCTCCTGCCATATAGAAATCAAAAATCATACGCACAACATTTGCTTCACTCCTATTGATTTCAAGTGTCCCGCTACTGGTCAAAGTAAAACCATATGGTATTCTCATGTTTTGCCCCTCCTAAAAAATAAGAATTCCTATGCTGCGCCTCACCCGAGAGGCAAAACATAGGAATATAGAATATATTGCTTTCTTTTGTGCTGTCATTCTGCACAGTCAGCAAGGTTAATTGGTCTTCTTTGGTGTCAAAAATAACAAAACCCGTGTATAACTTAAGTTATACACGGGTTTTGTCTAATATGGCGCAGTGGGAGGGATTTGAACCCTCGTGCCGCTTTTGACGACAACACGATTTCCAGTCGTGCTCGTTATGACCACTTCGATACCACTGCATATATTCCGCTGCGACAACAGCATGGATTATTATAACAAAATCTGTGAGAATGTCAAGGGCTAAATCACAAAATCCACAAATTTTCCGGACCGGTTGCCTCCTTGCAGGCAACGGCTCCGCCGCCCGGGAAGCCCCGGGCGGCGGAGAAAAAGGGTTCTTTTTTTACTGTCTTGCCTTGGAGTCCACGATCTCGTGGAGCTTGGCGGCGAAGTCCGCCAGGGACATGGCCCCCAGGTCCTCGCCGGTGCGGGTGCGGACGGACACGGTGCCCGCCTCCATATCCCGGTCGCCCACCACCAGCATGAAGGGGATCTTCTCCAGGGTGGCCTCGCGGATCTTCTTGCCGATCTTCTCGTTGCGGCCGTCTACCTCCACCCGGAAGCCCTGGCTGTCCAGCTGGGCGGCGACGTTTTTGGCGTAGTCCATGGCCCGGTCGGTAACGGGCAGGAGCTTGACCTGCACCGGGGACAGCCATGCCGGGAAGGCGCCGGCAAAGTGCTCGGTGATGACGCCGATGAAGCGCTCGATGGAGCCCAGCAGCGCCCGGTGGATCATGACGGGGCGGTGCTTCTCGCCGTCCTCGCCCACATACTCCAGGTCGAAGCGCTCGGGCATCTGGAAGTCCAGCTGGATGGTGCCGCACTGCCAGGTCCGGCCCAGGGAATCGGCCAGATGGAAGTCCAGCTTCGGGCCATAGAACGCGCCGTCACCGGCGTTGATGATGAAGTCCTTGCCCATTTCGGTGATGGCCGCCTGCAGGGTATCCTCGGCGAACTTCCAGTCCTTCTCGTCACCCATGTGGTCCTCGGGCATAGTGGACAGCTCGATCTGATAGGTCAGGCCGAAGGTGGAGTAAATCTCGTCAAACAGCTTCACGACGTTCTTGATCTCGTCTTTCATCTGGTCGGGGGTCATGAAGATGTGGGCGTCGTCCTGGGTGAAGCAGCGGACGCGGAACAGGCCGTGCAGCGCGCCGGACATCTCGTGGCGGTGGACCAGGCCCAGCTCCGCCATGCGCAGGGGCAGGTCGCGGTAGGAATGGGGCTCGCTCTTATAGACCAGCATGCCGCCGGGGCAGTTCATGGGCTTGATGGCGTAATCCTCGCCGTCGATGACGGTGGTGTACATATTGTCCTTGTAGTGATCCCAGTGGCCGCTGCGGTGCCAGAGCTCCTGGTTGAGGATGATAGGCGTGGAGATCTCCACATAGCCGTAGCGCTTGTGGCACTGCCGCCAATAGTCCAGCAGGGTGTTTTTCAGCACCATGCCCTTGGGCAGGAAGAACGGGAAGCCCGGGCCCTCCTCGGTCATCATGAACAGGCCCAGTTCCTTGCCCAGCTTGCGGTGGTCGCGGCGCTTGGCCTCCTCAATGCGCTCCAGATAGGCGTCCAGCTCCTCCTTCTTGGGGAAGGCCACGCCATAGATCCGCTGCAGGGTCTGGCGATTGCTGTCGCCCCGCCAATAGGCGGCGTTGCAGGCGGTCAGCTTGATGGCGTTGCCCTTGATGCGGCCGGTGGAATCCAGGTGGGGACCGGCGCACAGGTCCACGAACTCTCCCTGCTTATAGAAGGAGATGTGGGCGTCGGCGGGCAGGTCGTTGATCAGCTCCACCTTGTAGGGCTCCTGCCGCTCCTCCATGTATTGCAGGGCCTCCTCCCGGGGCAGCTCAAAGCGCTCCAGCTTCAGCTTCTCCTTGCAGATCTTGCGCATTTCGCCCTCGATCTCGGCCAGGTCCTCGGGGGTGAAGGCAAAGGGCGCGTCCAGATCGTAATAAAAGCCGTTTTCGATGGACGGGCCGATGGCCAGCTTCACCTCCGGGTGCAGGCGCTTGACGGCCTGGGCCAGGACGTGGGAGCAGGTGTGCCAATAGGTCCGGCGGTATTCCTCGTTTTCAAAGGTGTACTTGTTTTCTTCGCTCATGATGATTCCTCCTTGATATTGGGGTCGGGAAAATAAAAATCCCCACCCCTGACAGTGATTCAGGGGTGAGGTAATCGGCATTACTCCACGGTTCCACCCTGCTTACGGGACACGGGTCCCGTCGCTCGTAGCTCCTCTGTAACGGGAGGGCCCGGTCCGGCCTACTGGGGCCATGGCCCGTTGGGCGGACGGCTCGGAGGCGGTACGCATCCTGCTTTCAGCCGGGACCCTTGCACCAAGATGGGCCCCTCTCTGCTGCCTGCCGCAGGCGGCTTCCTCGTCAACGCCTTTTGTTATCCCTCAATATAGCACGCCCTGTCCCGGTTGTCAACGGGAAATTCCCGGGACAAAGGCGGGACAGGGCGGGACAATTTTACGCGAACAGCTGCAGAAGGCCCCAGACGCCCAGAAGGCCGTATACCAGGGCGAACACGATCAGAACGGCGTTGACCACGCCGTCCAGCTTCGAGGGCTTGGGGGCGGGGTAGTCCTTGCGGATCAGATACAGCGCGCCGCAGGAAAGACCCAGCAGCAGGGTGGTGGCGCTGTTGAGGATCTGGTTTTCCTGCAGGGAGGGGACCGCCAGCCGCACCACCAGGCACGCCACCAGCACGCCGAACATGATGCCCAGGGTGACCTTGACCTTGGTGGGCCAGGGAGCCTTCCGGGCGGTCTGGCTCTGGGCCTGGGCCTGGCGGGCGGCAGTGGCCGCAGTCTGGTAGTCGCTGTTTTTCCGGGTGCGCTTGCCGCGGTTGTTTTTGGCCAGCTCCTTGCTGTGGGTCCGGCCCAGGTTCTTGTTGTTCATCGGGTTTGCTGCCATGTTATTTTTTCTCCTATTCCTGTTCTATGGGCAGATCACAAAGGTGTCTGCGAATCATATCCAATGCGCTGCTGGCGGCCAGAAGCCGGATGCGGGACCGGTCGCCGCCCAGGGCCAGCCGCCGCACCAGGGTCTCCCCCGGCAGGCTCAGGCCCAGATACACCGTGCCCACGGGGTTTCCCCGGTCATCGCCGTCAGGCCCGGCCAGGCCGGTGACGGACACGGCCAGGTCGCTGCCGGTAAGCCGCCGGACGCCCTCCGCCATGGCCCGGGCCACCGGCTCAGACACCGCGCCGTACTGCTCCAGCAAGTCCCGGGGCACGCCCAGCACCCCGGCCTTGACGGCGTTGGTATAGGACACCACACCCCCCAGAAACGCCGCTGAGGCTCCGGGCACGTCCGTCAGCCGCTTGGCGATGAGGCCGCCGGTGCAGCTCTCCGCCGCCGAAAGGGTCAGCCCCTTCTGCCGCAGCCGGGTGATGACCACCTCCTCCAGGGAGGACACGTCCACGCCGTATAAACAGTCCCCCAGCCGGGAGCGGACGTCCCAGAACAGCGGGGCCATGCGCTCCTGGCAGTCCTGGGGGCTTTCGCCCTTGGCCGTCAGCCGCAGCATCACCTCGCCGGGCTTGGCATAGGGGGCCAGGGAGGGATTTTCCGCCCGGTCCATCAGGTCCCCCAGCAGCTCCTGGACCCGGGGCTCCGTCAGGCCGAACACCCGCAGGTCGTGGCTGCAGATAACGCCGCCGCTGCACCCCTGAAGCCAGGGAAGCAGGGCGTGCTCCGCCAGATAGCGGCACTCGTGGGGGACCCCCGGCAGCAGCACCGCCGTGATGCCGTCCGCCGTGAAGATGCAGCCCGGGGCGGTGCCCACGGGGTTGTGCAGCACCGTGCAGCCCTGGGGCAGCATGGCCTGCCGGCGGTTGCAGGCGGGCATGGGCCGGTGGAATACGTTGTCGAAATAGCGCCGGATTTCCTCCATGACCTCCGGGTGATATTCCAGAGCCAGGCCGAAGGCCTCGGCCACCGTCTCCTTGGTCATGTCGTCATAGGTGGGGCCTAAGCCACCGGTGAACACCAGCAGGTCACAGCGGCCCCGGGGGATCTCCACCGCCTGGCGCAGACGCCGGGGATTGTCCCCCACGGCGGTGTGGTACAGCACGTCAATCCCTGCCGAGGCCAGCAGTTCCGACAAAAATTGTGCGTTGGTGTTGGCAATGCTGCCTAAAAGCAGTTCCGTGCCCACGGCAATAATTTCCGCCTGATGGGGCATGGTATCACTTCCTTTTCGTTGGGGTTAAAACGGGTCAGCGGAGCTTTACCACTTCACGGCCGTCCATGGCCCGGCGGACCAGGCCCTCCACGTCCAGGGCCTGCTCCATCTCCCGGACCTCCTCCACATGGGGGCGGGTCTTGGGATGGCGGGGGGTGAACACGGTGCAGCAGTCCTCATAGGGCAGGATGGAGGTTTCAAACGTGCCGATGTGACGGGCGATGCGGACGATCTCCTCCTTGTCCATGCCGATCACCGGCCGCAGAATGGGCAGGTCCGTCACGTCGCCGCTGACGGCCAGGGCGTCCATGGTCTGGCTGGCCACCTGGCCCAGGCTCTCGCCGGTGACCAGGGCGCGGCAGTTCAGGTCCTTGGCCAGGGCGTCCGCCAGGCGCATCATGAACCGGCGCATAATCAGGGTGAAATGATCCTCCGGGCAATTGCGGCGAATCTCCTCCTGAATCTCGGCAAAGGGGACAATGGTAACATTCAGCCGCCCGCACCAGGGCACCAGCTCCCGGGCCAGCTGGAGGACCTTTTCCCGGGCCTGCTCGCTGGTGTAGGGAGGCGAGGCAAAGTGGATCATCTCCAGCTCCACGCCCCGCTTGGCGATCATATAGCTGGCCACCGGGGAGTCGATGCCCCCGGACAGCAGGCTCACGGCCCGGCCGCCCATGCCGATGGGCAGGCCGCCGGCGGCAGGCTCGGCCGGGGCGTGGACATAGGCGGCCTCCTCCCGGACCTCCACATACACCGTCAGCTCCGGGTGGTGGACATCCACCGTCAGGTGGGGGAAGGCCTCGTGCAGGTGGCCGCCTACCCACTGGCTCAGCTGGATGGAGGTCATGGGGAAGGTCTTGTCTGCCCGCTTGCTCTCCACCTTGAAGCTGCGGGCCGCCGTCAGTGCGCCGCCCAGATAGGTCTTGGCGGTGTCCAGAATGGCCTCCTTTTCCTTGGCACAGGGTAGGGCCCGGGCCACGGCGATGATACCGAACACCCGCTTGCAGGCGTCATACGCCCCGTCCAGGTCGCAGGTCTCCCCGGCAGGCTCCACATAGATGGTGCTCTGCTTGGAATAGACCCGGAACCTGCCGAACCGGGCGGTGCGGCGGCGGAGGTTGGACATGAGCTTCATTTCAAAGCTGCGGCGGTTCAGGCCCTTCAGGACCACCTCGCCCAGCTTGCACAGGATCATTTCGTGCATGGGGTTTCTCCTTAATATATAGGTTCATGGGGACGGCTCCGGCGGCGCAGTCCGCCCGGGCCGGTTATCCTTCCGTTTTTATTATAGCGTGTTTTCCCGGTTATTTCAACAGATTGCTGCTGCGGTACTGAATGGCCTCAGCCAGGTGGGCGGCCTCGATGCGCTCACTGCCGTCCAGGTCGGCGATGGTCCGGGCCATGCGGAGAATGCGGTCGTGGCTGCGGCCGGTGAGGCCCAGCCGGTCAAAGGCCCCCTTCATCAGCCGCTCTCCCGCCTGGTCCAGCAGGCAGTACTGCCCGATCATGGCGGGGGTCATATAGGCGTTGCAGCTGACGCCGGTGCCGGAAAAGCGCTGCTTCTGAAGCTCCCGGGCGGCGTTGACCCGGGCGCGGACCTGAGCCGAGGTCTCCGGCTTTTCCTTGCGGCGCATGGCCTCGTACTCCACCGACGGCACCTCGATGTGCATGTCGATGCGGTCCAGCAGGGGGCCGGAAATGCGGCGCATATAGCTTTCCACCTGGCTTTCCGAACAGGTGCAGCGGCCGGAAGGGTGCCCGTACCACCCGCAGCGGCAGGGGTTCATGGCGCACACCAGCATGAACCGGCTGGGCAGGGTCAGGGACCCGGACACCCGGGTGATGGTGACCACCCCGTCCTCCAGGGGCTGGCGCAGGGTCTCCAGGGCGGTTTTGTCGAATTCCGGCAGCTCGTCCAGAAACAGGATGCCGTTGTGGGCCAGGGAAATCTCCCCGGGCCGGGGCACCGTGCCGCCGCCGGACAGGGACACCGGAGAGGCCGTATGGTGGGGGCTGCGGAAGGGCCGCTGGGTCACCAGAGGGTGGGCGGGGTCCGTCATCCCCGCCACGGAGTATACCTCGGTGGTTTGCAGGGACTCCTGCCGGGTCATATCCGGCAGAATGGACGGCAGCCGCCGGGCCAGCATGGACTTGCCGGAGCCGGGGGAGCCGATCAGCAGCACGTTGTGGCCCCCGGCGGCGGCTACCTCCAGGGCCCGCTTGACGTTCTCCTGGCCCATGACGTCGGCAAAGTCCGGCAGGGGCCGGGACACCGGCGAGGGGGTCCAGGGGGTCTGGGGGGCGATGGGGGCGTCGCCGGTAAGGTGGGCCACCAGCTGGGCGATGTTTTCCACCGGATAGACGGTGATCCCCTGGGCCAGGGTGGCCTCTGGGGCGTTCTGGGCCGGGACAAACAGCTGGCGGATGCCCATCCGGGCGGCGCACAGGGCCATGGGCAGGACCCCCGTCACCGGACGCAGCGCGCCGGTGAGGCTCAGCTCCCCTAAAAACGCCGCGTCCTCCGGCAGGCCCTTCAGCTCCTCCGCCGCTGTCAGAATGCCCAGCAGAATGGGCAGGTCGTACACCGTGCCCTCCTTGCGCTGGCCCGCCGGGGCCAGGTTCACGGTGATGCGGCTGACGGGGAATCTGGCCCCGCAGGCCTTGATGGCGGCCCGGACCCGCTCCCGGGATTCCCGCACCGCCGCGTCCGGCAGGCCCACCACGTCGAAGGCGGGCAGTCCCCCGGACAGGAAGCACTCCACCGACACCTCGTATCCGCTGATGCCGCTGAGGCCCAGGGACCGTACCGTTACCACCATGCCCCCTCACATCCTTTCACAAAAAATACGCGTGTTCTGCGCAGCTTGTCAAAAATGGCTTTTTGACAAGCTGCGTGCGGTTTTTCAGAACCTAATAAGTTCTGAAAAACCTGTGATTGCAAACGAAAGACACCCTTGATGGGTTTCTTTCGTAACGATCTTCCTTTCCGATGGCGGAAGATTTCCAATTTTTTTCGACAGTCTCATGTTGCTTTCTGATGTGTTTCATCTGTATTTTAGCACATATCCCGCCGTTTTGAAATACATTGCCAAAAAAACTTCCCGGTTGGCGTGAGAATTTTTGTGCACGATGAAGAAAAAGCCTTAATCCGTGAAAAAGGCTGATTTTTCCGTTTACAAAAAAAAGACATTGTGGTAATATACACAATGTATGGTGTTTCGTTGAGAAATCCGCGAAATGTTTTTATGAGGAGGTTCATTTATGGTAAGAAAAATGAAGTCCATGGATGGCAACAACGCTGCGGCGCACGTGTCCTACGCGTTCTCCGAGGTTGCCGCCATCTACCCCATCACCCCGTCGTCCCCTATGGCCGACTTTGTGGACCAGTGGTCCGCCAACGGGCTGAAGAACATCTTCGGCACCCAGGTCAAGGTGGTGGAGATGCAGTCTGAGGCCGGCGCTGCCGGCGCGGTTCACGGTTCTCTGGGCGCAGGCGCTCTGACCACCACCTATACCGCTTCCCAGGGCCTGCTGCTGATGATCCCCAACATGTACAAGATCGCAGCCGAGCAGCTGCCCGCCGTGTTCCATGTCTCCGCCCGTACCGTGTCCACCCAGGCGCTGAACATCTTCGGCGACCACTCCGACGTGATGGCCTGCCGCCAGACCGGCTTTGCCATGCTGTGCGAGGGCAACGTGCAGGAGGTCATGGACCTGTCTCCTGTGGCCCACCTGGCCGCTCTGGAGGGTAAGGTCCCCTTCATCAACTTCTTTGACGGCTTCCGTACCAGCCACGAGATCCAGAAGATCGCCGTGTGGGATTACGAGGACCTGAAGGATATGTGCGACATGGACGCCGTGAAGGAGTTCCGTCAGCACGCCCTGAATCCCGAGCACCCCCATATGCGCGGCAGCCATGAGAACGGCGATATCTTCTTCCAGCACCGCGAGGCCTGCAACAAGTACTATGCCGCTCTGCCCGCCGTGGTGGAGAAGTACATGGACAAGATCAACGCCAAGCTGGGCACCAACTATGGCCTGTTCAACTACTACGGCGCTGAGGATGCCGACCGCGTCATCGTGGCCATGGGCTCCATCTGCGATGTGGCCGAGGAGGTCATCGACTATCTGAACGCCCACGGCGAGAAGGTCGGCCTGGTGAAGGTCCGCCTGTTCCGCCCCTTCGCTCCCGAGAAGCTCATCGAGGCTATTCCCGCCTCCGTCAAGAAGATCGCCGTTCTGGACCGCACCAAGGAGCCCGGCGCTCTGGGTGAGCCCCTGTATCAGGATGTGGTCACCGCTCTGGCCAACGCCGGACGCAACGACATCCAGGTCATCGGCGGCCGTTACGGCCTGGGCAGCAAGGATACGCCTCCTGCCTCCGTGTTCGCCGTGTATGACGAGCTCAAGCGCAACGAGATGAAGCGTCAGTTCACCATCGGCATCGTGGACGACGTCACCAACCTGTCCCTGCCCGAGGATAAGAACTGTCCCAACACCGCTGCTCCCGGCACCATTGAGTGCAAGTTCTGGGGTCTGGGCGGCGACGGCACCGTGGGCGCCAACAAGAACTCCATCAAGATCATCGGCGACCACACCGACAAGTACGTGCAGGCATACTTCCAGTATGACTCCAAGAAGACCGGCGGCGTGACCATCAGCCATCTGCGCTTCGGCGATCACCCCATCCGTTCCCCGTACTATATCAACAAGGCCGACTTCGTGGCCTGCCACAACCCCAGCTACATCACCAAGGGCTTCAAGATGGTCAACGACGTCAAGCCCGGCGGCGTGTTCATGATCAACTGCCAGTGGGACTTCGATGAGCTGAACCATCACCTGAAGGCCGATGCCAAGCGCTATATCGCCCGCAACAACATCCAGCTGTATACCATCGACGCCATCGACCTGGCCATCGAGATCGGTATGGGCAAGCGCAACAACACCATCCTGCAGTCCGCTTTCTTCTCCCTGGCCAAGGTCATGCCCGAGGAGGACGCCATCCGCTTCATGAAGGAGAAGGCCAAGGCCTCCTACCTGAAGAAGGGCCAGGACGTGGTGGATATGAACTACAAGGCCATCGACCTGGGCGCCACCGCCTATAAGAAGATCGATGTGCCCGCCGAGTGGGCCGACGCCGTGGACGAGACCGAGCACAAGCAGCTGGAGGGTAAGCCCGAGCTTGTGAAGATGGTCAAGGAGATCCTGGAGCCTGTGGGCAAGATGGACGGCGACAGCCTGCCCGTCTCCGCCTTTGCCGATCATGTGGACGGCCAGTTCGAGCTGGGCGCCTCCGCCTATGAGAAGCGCGGCGTGGCCGTGTCCGTCCCCACCTGGGACGCCGCCAAGTGCATCCAGTGCAACCAGTGCGCCTATGTCTGCCCCCACGCCACCATCCGTCCCTTCGCTCTGACCGCCGAGGAGGCCAAGAACGCTCCCGAGGCCGCCAAGATCGTGGACGTCAAGGCCGGCAAGGGCAAGGGCACCTACCAGTTCACCATGGCCATCAGTCCTCTGGACTGCATGGGCTGCGGCGTGTGCATCGGCGCCTGCCCCGTGAACGCTCTGTCCATGGTGGCCCAGGAGGGCGAGCTGCCTCAGCAGGATGTGTTCGACTACTGCGTGGCCAAGGTCGCCGAGAAGAAGGATATGCAGGACAACACCGTCAAGGGCAGCCAGTTCAAGCAGCCCATGCTGGAGTTCTCCGGCTCCTGCGCCGGCTGCGCCGAGACCAGCTATGCCCGTCTCGTCACCCAGCTGTTCGGCGATCATATGTACATCTCCAACGCCACCGGCTGCTCCTCCATCTGGGGCGGTCCCGCGGCTACCTCTCCCTACTGCACCAACAAGGAGGGCCACGGCCCCGCATGGTGCAACTCCCTGTTCGAGGATAACGCGGAGCACGGTCTGGGCATGTTCGTGGGCCAGGATAAGATCCGCCAGGATCTGGCCGACGAGACCCGCCAGCTGATCGCCGTGGAGTGGGCCCGTCCCGAGCTGAAAGCCGCCGCTCAGGCATGGCTGGATACCATGGAGGACGGCACCGCCAACGCCGAGCCCGCCCGGGCCTATGTGAAGGCTCTGGAGGAGAGCATCGCCACCGTGGAGGAGCTGGCTGCCATTCCTCAGTTCGCTGAGCACGCCGCCCAGCTGAAGGCCCAGGGCAAGCTGCTGTGCGACTGCGCCGCCTGCACCCTGGCTGCCGACATCCTCAGCAAGAAGGAATACCTGGCCAAGAAGTCCATGTGGATCTTCGGCGGCGACGGCTGGGCCTACGACATCGGTTACGGCGGCCTGGACCACGTCATCGCCAGCAAGAAGGACGTGAACATCTTCGTGTTCGACACCGAGGTGTACTCCAACACCGGCGGACAGGCCTCCAAGGCTTCCAACATCGGCCAGGTGGCTCAGTTTGCCGCTGCCGGTAAGGAGGTCAAGAAAAAGAGCCTGGCGGAGATCGCCATGCAGTACGGCTATGTGTATGTGGCGCAGGTGGCCATGGGCGCCAACCCCGCTCAGACCATCAAGGCCATCACCGAGGCCGAAGCCTATCACGGCCCGTCCCTGATCATCGGCTACAGCCCCTGCGAGATGCACAGCATCAAGGGCGGCATGATGAACTGCCAGAAGGAAATGAAGAAGGCTGTGGAGTGCGGCTATTGGAACCTGTTCCGCTACAACCCCGAGGGCGAGAAGAAGTTCACGCTGGATTCCAAGGCTCCCGCCGGCGGCTATCAGGAGTTCCTGATGAACGAGGCCCGCTACTCCCGTCTGACCCGCGAGTTCCCCGAGCGCGCGGACGTGCTGTTCCAGCGCAACGAGGACGAGGCCAAGGCCCGCTTCGAGCACCTGCAGAAGCTGGTGGAGATGTACGACAAATAAGTCGCACCCCTTCACGGACATACGATAAAAAAGGACCGCCGCGCGTAAGCGCGGCGGTCCTTTTTTGCTGCGGAGACGAGGGGAGCTTTTAGGGGAAACGGGAGCGTTTGTGTTGGGAGCGCGGCGAGCGGCTGTTGAGGGCGGGCGGCGGTGGCCGTGCGGGGATGCGGCGGCTTTCTGCGGCGAGGACGCGGCGGCATAGGGCGGGAAAATGGAGATTTTTTCCGCGCGGTGCTTGACGGTGCGCCGCCGTGCCGCGTATAATGGAGCATATTTTTGTGTGGGGGCGCGTGGAGTATGAGGAGACGTTGGGCGGCATTTTTGCTGGCGCTGGCCGTGGTAGGCGTGCCGTCATGGCTGGCGGTGCAGTTGGCGGGGGCGGCGGCGCCCGCGGCCGGGGAGGATGCCGTACCGGTGCTGGCGTCAGCCGCGGTGCGGGCCGGTACGGCGATGGAGGCGGCACTGTCCGCCGCAGAGCCGCTGGATGCGGCGGTGCAGCAGCTGCGGGACAGTGTGGACGAGACGGTGGAAAAGGCGCTGCACAGCGGCCCGCCGGCGGACATCGACCTGAGCTGGTGGCAGGCCCGCTATCCCGACATCATCGGCTACGTGTACTGTCCGGGGACGCCCATCAGCTATCCGATCGCCTACGATGGCAACAACGAATACTACCTGCATCACGATCTGGACGGCAATTACAGCGAGTACGGCACCATCTTTCTGGACGCCCGGGCGCCGCGGGATTTCAGCGCACAGTGCAATATGCTGTACGGCCACCACATGAAGGACCGCACCATGTTCGCGTCCATCGACGGCTACAAGGAGCAGTGGTATTACGACGCGCACCCGTGTCTCTACGTCTACACCAACGCGGGGACGTATCGGGTGGATCTGTTCGCGGGCCTCATTGTGCCCGGAGAGCACGAGGTATTCAACACATCGTTCCAGACTGTGGATCTGGAGCGGTTTATCAGCCAGTCCACGTTCTACGCGGGACGGGGCATCCCCACGGGACGCATCGTGGGGCTGTGCACCTGCTCCTACGAGGCGGACAACTACCGGTATGTGGTGCTGGGCGAGATGACGCTGATAGCGGAAGGATAAGGAGCAAATGACAGAGCAGGAAAAGGAAAGCTTGTATGCGGCCGTGATGGAGCGGGCCAACCAGAAGGACACCTTCGGCGTGGAGAACGGCATGCGCATCGTGGCCATGGGCGAGGGCTGGGCCCGTGGGGAGCTGCACACCGAGGTGCGGCACGGCAACCCCATGGGTATCGTACACGGCGGCGTGTACTGCACCATGATGGATCAGGTGGCGGGGACGGCGGCATGCAGCCGCGGCGCGCTGTGCCGCACCGTCACCTGCGACGTGCGGTTTCTGGCGGCGGGCGCGGTAGGCGGTACGCTGACCTCCCACGCGGAGGCGGTGCGGATGGGTCACAGCATCGTGGTGATGCGGGCGTGGGTGGAGGACGACGGCGGCACCGTGTGCGCCGATGGCATCTACACCTTCCGCATGAAGGCCGAAAAATGAGAAAAAGAGGGGCGCTTCCCCAAGGGAAGCGCCCCTCTTTTTATGCGGTTCAGAACAGCAGGCCGTATTTGTCGGACAGGGGCCGGAGAACGGACTCCGGCAGGCCGCCCTCGTACAGGGCGCGGCCCTGATAGACCCGCAGGGCCTGCTCCAGCACGGCGGCATCGCCGCAGACCAGGCACAGGGGCTTTGTCAGCAGGTACTGGCAGTCCGCCAGCGCGTTTACGTCCGCCATGGAGGCAACGCGGAGGGCCACCATGGGGTCGTCCCGCTCCAGCGCGTCGGACAGGGCATCCTCCAGACCGGGGGTCACGTCCAGTACCGGCCCGTGGGCAGCGTCGGCGGGCAGCAGGGCGGGGAGCTTCTCTGTGGCGGCGGGCAGCAGATCTGTGTGCAGCGGGGCGGGAGGCGTGATGGCCGCGCCGTCTAGCGCACCGCGCAGGGCTGCGATATGCTCCGGCGTGGTGCCGCAGCAGCCGCCGAAGATCATGACGCCGGAGGCCAGCATGTCCGGCACCAGCGCGGTGAACTGCTCCGGCGTGCAGTCGTACACCGCCTTGCCGTTCACGATGGTGGGCATGCCGGCGTTGGGCTTGGCGATCAGGGGGATGCGGGCGTACTCCCGCAGACGGCGGAGCTGGGGCAGCATCTGGTCCGGTCCCGCCGAGCAGTTGAGACCGAAGGCGTCGATGCCCATGCCCTGCAATACCAGCAGGGCGGCGGTGATGTCGGTGCCGGAGATGCTGCGGCCATTCTGGTCGCAGGTAAAGGTGACGAAGATGGGCTTGGCGGAGACGCTGCGCACGGCCAGCACGGCGGCACGGGCGTCGGACAGGGTCATCATGGTCTCAATGACGTACAGGTCCACACCGGCGGCTTCCAGTCCGGCTGCCTGTTGGGCGTAGGCGTCCACCAGCTGGTCGAAGGAGGCGCTGCCCAGAGGGGCCAGAAACAGGCCGGTGGGAGACAGGTCGCCGGCCAGCAGGGCCTTGCCGTTCGCGGCCTGACGGGACAGGTCCGCCAGACGGCGGTTATAGGCGGCGGTGTCCTCCGTTACGCCGTGCTCCGCCAGCTTCACGGCATTGCCGCCGAAGGTGGGGGTGTAGAGCACCTGGCTGCCGGCGGCCACGTAATCGCGCTGAATGGACAGGATGCTGTCCGGATGGGCCAGCACCCATTGCTCCGCGCTGACATCGCCGGTGTAGCCGCGCTTTTGCAGCTCCGTACCGGTGGCACCGTCCAGAATAAGGGGAAAATGCAGTTCCATATGTGAATACCTCCGTGATGGGATGAAAGGGCCGCGCCGTACTTGACAGGGGGGAACCAGATTTCTATAATGATACCACTACTTTAAGCAGTGCGGGGCTGCTTTGTCAAGAGTCTTTGTGAGGTGAGCGCGATGATGACAGCGAAAGAGATCTTTCTGGAGCTTTTGAAGCCGGACGGACAGCCGGACCGGCTGCTGCGGCAGTACGAGGCGCTGCACATGTGCCTGGGCGATCCCATCAACACCTACCTGCGGGGAAACCGGAAGCGGGGCACCGTCAGCGTGGACCGGTGGGGCACCACCATCAGCTTTCCGGAGGACGCGCCGGGGCCCATGCCCGTCACCCACGATGGCCTTGCGGTGTGCCCCGATGTGACGCGGTGGCGGGAGACGGTGCATGCGCCGGATCTGGCGGCCAACTGCACGGAGGGCTGGGAGGCCGTCCGGCAGCAGGCGCGGGAGGCATGCGGGCAGGAGAAGCTGCTGGCAGGGTTCATGGGCACCGGTATTTTTGAACAGTGCCATTTCCTGATGGGCTTTGAGGATACGCTGACGGCGCTGTACGAGCACCCGCAGGAGATGCACGAGCTCATTGAGTACATCACGGAGTACCGGCTGGGATATGTGAAGCTGCTCATCAACAACCTGCAGCCGGACGTCATCTTCTCCCACGACGACTGGGGCACCAAGAACGCCCTGTTCATGCAGCCGGAGATGTGGCGGGAGTTTTTCAAGGAGCCGTACCGCCGGTTCTATGGGTACATCCGGTCCCGGGGCTGCATCGCCGTCCACCACGCCGATTCCTATCTGGCGCCTATCGTGGAGGACATGGCGGAGCTCGGCATCCAGGTGTGGCAGGGCGTGCTGCCGGAGAACGATATCCCCGCCTTACAGCGGCAGCTGAGGGGGAGACTGGTGCTGATGGGCGGCATGGGCGCCGCCATCGACCGCGCCGACGCGTCGCCGGAGGAGATACGGGACTACGCAAAGAACGTGCTGGCGGCCTGCGGGCCGCTGGGGCACTTCATCCCATCCATCACCTACGGACTGGCGGGGACGGTGTATCCCCACGTGGACCGGTATATCGACGAGGCCATCGACGGGTATAACCGGCAGGTACACCTGCCGAAGTTCGATCTGCCGCCGGTGCCGCGGCGGGTGCTGGCGCAAAAAGGGAGCGGCGATGCCATCCGGGCTGCGGAGAGCGGCGGCGACGGCGTGCTGGACCGTGTGGCGGCGGCTTTGCAGCGGGGACAGCAGAAAAAGGTGCTGGCCCTGTGCGGGGAGGCGCTGGATCAGGGCATTGCGGCGGCGGACATCCTGTCCGGCGGGCTGATGCGGGGCATGGACCGCCTGGGTGTGGACTTCTCCGCCGGTATCGCCTTCGTGCCGGAGATGCTGATGGCGGCGCGGTGTATGCAGGCAGCTCTGGAGCTGCTGCGGCCCCGCATGGCCGGCAGCGGCACGGAGAAGCTGGGCCGCGCCTGCATCGGTACGGTGCGGGGCGATATGCACGACATCGGCAAGAATCTGGTGAAGATCATGATGGAGGGCAGCGGCATTGAGGTGGTGGACCTGGGCGTGGACGTGGCGCCGGAGAAGTTTGTGGAGGCCGCGATGCACCAGAACTGCGGCATCATCGCCTGTTCCTCCCTGCTGACCACCACCATGCAGGAGATGCGGGACGTGGTGCGTTTGGCGGAGGAGATGGGCATCCGCGGCAGGGTGAAGATCCTGGTGGGCGGCGCGCCTATCAGCCAGAGCTTCTGCGATGAGATCGGCGCAGATGCCTACACCGAGGACGCGGCTTCGGCGGCCCGCGAGGCGGCGTCCATGCTCCGCAGCGGGGAAGTAAGGGTATGAAGAAGTATCTGCCCTCGCTGGCGCTGCTGGCGGTGTTCGAGACGGTGGCCGTGGTGCTGTGGCTCACCAAGGACAACCTGTTCTACCTCTTTAATTTTAGCTATATCGGCGGCTCTATCGCCCTGGGGACGGCGCTGTTCGTGGGAAAATACAAGCACGCCCGACGGGTGACGCAGCTGCTGGTGGGATCGTATATGCTGGTGTATCTGGGCCTGATCTGCGGGGAGAATATGCAGATCGAGGGGTTCTGGTACTACCTGTTCACCGGCGTGTTCGAGGCGGCCACCATCCACTACGCCGTGGCCAAGATCTTCGGGCCGCTGCTGTTCGGGCGAGGCTGGTGCGGGTACGCCTGCTGGACGGCCATGGTGCTGGACTTCCTGCCCTACAAGGTGCCGCAGACGCCGCGGAAGCCCATCGGCTGGCTGCGGTACGTGACGTTCACACTGTCGCTGGCCTTTGTGGCGACGCTGTTTCTGGCCAATGTGGGGCACCTGGAGCGCATCATGTTCTGGGCCTTTGTCATCGGCAACGCACTGTACTACGGGGCAGGTATCCTGCTGGCCTTTGCGTTTCGGGACAACCGCGCCTTCTGCAAGTACCTGTGCCCTGTGACGGTGTTCTTAAAGCCCATGAGCTATTTTTCCCTGGTCCGTATCACCTGCGACAAGAGCAAATGCGTGTCCTGCGGGCGGTGCAGAAGGGCGTGCCCCATGGAGGTGGACATGACGGACAACTCCCGCCGGCGGGCCAACGGCACGGAGTGCATCCTGTGCATGGAGTGTGTGAAGAGCTGCCCCAAGGGGGCGCTGTGAGAAAAAAAAGAGTACGGACGCGAAAGCGTCCGTACTCTTTTTTGTTACATGCTGCGAATATCCTTCAGCAGGTCCTCCAGAGACATGGTGCGCACATCCTCCTCATCCTTGGGAGTGGGCTCGTCCGCCAGTACCTGATCCACCGTGTCCGCCAGCAGGTCCTTGTCGGGAGCGGCGGGCTGAGGCGCGGGCCTGACGGTGGGCTCATCGTCCAGCGGGATGTCGAAGTCCTTCCAGTCACGGGCCTTGGGAGCGGGCTGCTGTACCGGCTCCGCCTGACGGGGCACGATGCGGGGCGCGGGGCGGGAACGCTCCGGCGCAGGGTGACGGCGCTCGCGGCGCTCCTCGCGCTCCTCGCGGTGGTCTCTGCCGCCGCGGTCGGGGCGGTCATCGCGGTCATCGGGGCCGTTGCCGTCATCATCGGGACCGCCGCCGGTGCCGCGGCCGATGAACAGGCCAAGCAGGAACAGCAGGGCGGCCACCAGCACCACGCCGCCGATCAGGGCGACCACGGTGCGGACCTCACCCAGCAGGGGCAGCTTGATGCTCACGGGGATCTGGAGCATGGGAGTCTCCGGCTCGGGCTCGGGCTCCGGTTCCGGCTCCGGTTCCGGCTCCGCCGCGGAGATCACGGGCAGGGTGCCGGTGTACTCCGGCATACGGACCACATGGACGGTGTACTCCAGTTTGGTGGTCTTGTCCTCGGCGGTGCATACCACGGAGATGGGGTTGTCGCCCTCCTTGTCCAGCGTGATGTCGCCGGTGCCGGTGATGCCGCTGGACTTGCTGTCGTTGGCGGAGGCGTTGACCTTCACCGTTTTTGTCTCAAAGGGCACATAGGCCACATAGTCGTGGACGGTGCTGCTGAAGGCGGGACTGAGGGTCGCACCCTCAATGCCCAGCGCCGACAAAGCGGCATCGGTGGAGGCCTTGTAGTTGGGGTCCTGCTCGCGGGTGACCTCAATGACGTAGGACTTGGTGGTGCCGTTGGCCGCCGTGACCTTCAGGGTGACGGTATTGACGCCTACGGCCAGGTCATTGCCGCTGATGTTGACGGTCTGGCCCTTGTCGTTGCGGTTATAATCCAGACTCAGCTTGGACACGCTATAAGGGACCTTGGCGGTGTAGTACGTGGTGCCGGAGGAGAAGGCGGGGGACAGGGTGGCGTTGCCGCACATGATGGCGGACAGGGTACAGTCGCCGCTGGGCGCGGCGGCCACGCTGCCGGTCCAGCTGGCGGTGCCCACGTCGATGTCGGTCTCGCCGTCGGAGGCTACGATGTTGCTGAAGCTGGCGCTGAGGGCCGCGCCGCCCTGAACGCTGGAGGATACCTTCAGCGTCACGGTGATGATGCCGCCGCTGGCGCTGTTGGTGCCATAGACGCTGAAATGGTTCTGGTTCACCAGGATGCTCCAGCCGCTGACGGAGCAGGAGTAGTTGGTGAAGGTCAGGCCGTCGCCGCAGTTCAGGTCCGCCGTCAGGCCGAGGATCTTACTGTCCACGGACAGGGTCAGCGTCACGGAATTGCCGGCCTGGACGCTGCTGCTGCCGGAGAGGGACGCGCCGGCGGCCTCCGCCCGCTGGGGCAGGATGGCCAGTACCAGCAGGCACGCTGTGACCAGGGAAAGGGCGGTGCGAAGCAGTTTGTTTTTCATAGAGTACCTCCTGCTCAGATGGTGCGCTGGCCCACGGTGACCTGGGCCGCCTGGACCACATCGGTGATGGTGACACGGCCGTCGCCGTTGATGTCGGCGGCCTTCAGAGCGGCCTCGTTCAGGTCGCCTGCGCCGGCGGCGTAGTTCTGGAGCTTGACCACATCGGTGATGGTGATGCGGCCGTCGCCGGTGACATCGCCGGTGACGACGATGGTCAGGCTGGAGCTGCCGTCGACGGCGGTCATGCCCGTGCCCACGTAGCCGGAGGTGATCTCCTTCTTGCCGTCATACACGGTGTAGCCGGAGTCGTTCAGCGTCTTGACGGAGGTCTGGGGCGCGATACCGGTGAGGAACGCGCCGGAGGGCTCCGTGGGATCGCCGCTGCCGTGGTCGGGTTTGGCGGTCTTGGTGAACTGGGCGGTGTAGGTGATGTCCTTGGTGCCCATGTAGGTGGCCTTGGCGGCAAAAACGTCGCCGTTCTGATCCACCCAGTTCTTGAAGCTGTACGTGTACTTGCTGTCCGCCGCCTTCACGGGGTTGGCAGGGGCGGTGATGAGATCGCCCTGGGCCAGCTTGAAGGTGCGGACCGTCTCGCCGTCCACCTGGAAGGTGACGGTGTAGAGGTCGCCGAAGCGGGCGTAAAGCGTGTGGTTAGAGGCGGCCACCGGCGAGTTGGGGGAGATCTCCGTGCCGTCCTCGCGGTACCAGCCCTGGAAGCCGGCCTCGTCCACCGTGGGCAGCTCGCCGTAGGTGTCGGTAAGGCGGTACATGCGGCTTTCGACCACCACGTCGCCTATCTGGAAGGACACGGCGTACTCCTCGTCGGAGAGGTCGCCGGGGCTGAAGGAACTGTTGGCGTTGACCTTGAACTGGGACTCCGCCAGAGTCACGGTGCCTGCGCTGTTTGTCGCGGTGATGGTCAGGGTGTACTCGCCGACGCTGAGGCGGCTGAAGGCGCAGGCGCTGTCCAGCTTCCACAGGTCGTAGGAGTAGACGGTGCCCTTGATGCTGCTGGTGGCGGTAAAGCCGGTGCTGCCGCTGGAGGACACCGCCTTCACGGTGACGCTGGTGATGGGCAGGCTGCTGGTGATGACGCCGCGGACGGGGTAAGAGGATTTATTGGCCAGCAGTTGGGTTTCATTGCCCTCGCTGCCGGGGTAGAACAGACCCTCGGCGCCCCAGACACTGCCATCGGCGGTGAGCTGGAGCTTGGTGGCGCCGGCGGTGTCCTTCACAGTGGACACGCTGTTGTCCGCGAGCGCCAGATAGCGGCCGGTGGCGCGGTTCTGGAGATAGTAGGGGCTGTCGCCGGTGAGGGCCCACAGCTGCTCGTTGCCGGCAGTGGCGGAGGCCAGCGTGACCTTGCCGCCGTTATCGCTGAGGCGTTTATCGCCCACCGTCAGGGTGTAGTAGCCGCTGGCGAAGTACGTCAGCTGCACGGAGGCGGCGGAGGAGATCTTGGTAAGACCCGACAGGTCGGCGGCCATGCCGCGGTCCGTAGTGCCGCGGGGCGACAGGCGGTAGGCACCGTCGGCCAGCGGGGCATCGGAGTTGGCGTAGAGCATTACCAGCGCGTCCGCCGGCTCATTGACGTGCAGGCGGCTGTACACGCTGAGCTGCACGTCGCCGGAGTTGGCGCTGAAATAAGCCATGGACTGGCCGGATACGCCGTATTTGCTGGCGGCGTCGCCGGTCATGCGCTTGGGCTCGGGGGTCTTGTCCAGACGGCTGCACTCGGCGTAGATGGCCTGGATCAGCTGGGCCTCGCTCTGGTTCTTGAAGCCGCCCAGAGAGTCGAAGGCACGGAGGATGACGCCGGTGGCGCCGCTGCGCCCATCGCTGCTGCTGGCGCCGCGGATCACACCTGCGCCGTGGTGGACGCTGCGGCTCCAGAACACATTGCGCAGAGCCACGGAGTAGTCATCCAGATCGAAGGAGGGGACGGCGGACTTGATGTTCTTCAGCAGGTCCGCATAGGCGTGGGTCTCCCAATAGTCCTTCTGGGACTGCATGAACTCGTCGGGGTAGTCGTCGGCCACGCTGCGCCAGGTGGCGTTGAAATTGCTGCCGTAGCCGGGGGAGTACTTGCCGTTGCGGTCGTAGGCGTAGGCGTTATACAGCGTGTCGCCCATGTCGCGGTAGATGGAGCCGGACTTGAACTCCTGCAGCCACTGGACGAAGCTCAGGGGCGTGCCGGCGTTGCTGGCGAACATATAGATGCCGTAGGACGTGCCGCCGCTGTCGCCGCGGACGGTGGAGACGTAGCCTGGGTCGGCGCTGTTGCCCGTCTCGTAGTACTGGCTCAGGTCGCCCAGTCCCGCGTCCTGCCAGTTCTTGCTGGCGGCCAGCAGCGCCGTGGCCAGCAGGCTCAGCACCACGGCGGCGGCCAGCACCATGGCGGTGCTCCGCTTCATCCTTTTCATCGCATACACCCTGCCTTTTCAGTAGTCGTCAAAGCGGCGGAGAACGCCGCTGATTTACATAATCACTGACAGTATACCATTCGTTCCCACCGTTGTCTACCGGAAATGTGGGGAAAAACGGAAAAAGGGGGGAAATTTTGCCGCCGCAGGAAGAACAGGGTGGAAATATGGCGGAGAATATCGTATAATGTCCGCTGTAACACCAACGAGCACAAGGAGAATTTGCCTATGTCAACAAAAGAGAAAACCGGCAGCGCCGGCCGCACCGCGGGGATCCTCTTTATCCTGCTGGCGCTGGCGGCGGTGGCCGTTCTGGGCGTGTATATCTACCGGCAGCTGCAGCCGCCGAAGGCGCCGGAGACGGCCATCGGCTACGTGGCGTCGGAGACGGCGTCCGCGCCGGTGTACGACGCCGACAGCGGCGCGGAGCTGGGCGTACTGGTGCGGGGCAGTCAGGTGGCCTACGTGGCCGCAGATGTGGAGACGCCCCGTGAGGACGGCCGCGTCCGCGTGGTCAACGGCGAGGGGTACGTCCTGCTGGACGCGTCCCATCTGGCCGATGATCTCAGCCGGACGGTACAGGTGGAGACGGTGTACGCCCTGCGGGGCATGAGCCTGCTGGATGAGACCGGGGCTGTCCCGGGCTGCGCCGTGGAAAAGGGCATGGCCCTCGCCGTCACCGGCTTCGACGGGCTGGACGAAAACGGCGAGGTGCTGCGCTGGCAGGTGTCCTGCCAGCGGGGCGAGGGCTATATCGCCGCTGCCAACGTCCGCATGACAGAGGACGAGGCCCTGGCCCAGTACGATGCGGAGCTGTATCAGCTCCACGCCTCCCGCGGCGACAGCTGGGGCGGCGGCGATGCAGCGGGGCTGGACTACTACCCTGTGGAGAAGGGGGCCATCGAGGGCAACGTCATGCCCGATGAGGTGCGGGCCCTGTACCTCAACGGCTCCGCCGTCCAGTACGCCGACAGCTACCTGCGCGTGGCGGAGGGCAGCGGCGTCAACGCCTTCGTGGTGGACATCGTAGACGGTACCGCCGTGTCCTACGCCTCACCGGTGATGCAGCAGTACAGTCCGTCCGCCTACGCGGCGGCCATGGACACCAGAGAAAACTTCCAGACCAACATTCAGAAGCTGAAGGCTGCGGGATACTACCTCATCGGACGCATCACCGTGTTCAACGACGCCCATCTGGCGGCGGACCATCCGGAGCAGGTCATCTGCGACCTGGAGGGTACGCCTCTGAAGATCAGCTCCATGTACTGGCCCAGCGCCTACGACCGGACGGTGTGGCAGTACAAGGTGGATCTGGCGCTGGAGGCGGCGGCTCTGGGCTTCAACGAGATCCAGTTCGACTATATCCGCTTCCCCGATGGGGCGTATAGCTACGAGAAGGCGGGGACCATCGACTACCGCAACGCCTACGGCGAGAGCAAGGCCCAAGCGGTGCAGAGGTTCCTGCTGTACGCGGCGGAGCGGCTCCACAGCGCGGGGTACTATCTGTCCGGCGACGTGTTCGGCGAGTGCGCCAATCCCTACGTCACCGCCTGCGGCCAGTACTGGCCGGCCATCAGCGCGGCGGTGGACGCCATCTCCGGCATGCCCTATCCCGACCATTACAGCGCCCAGGGGGACTACAAGCCCTGGGAGCACCCCTACGACACGGTACACATGTTCGGCGCGGCCGCGGCGGCGCGGCAGGCGGAGACAGCCTCTCCGGCGGCGGTGCGCACGTGGATACAGGCCTACAACGCCATCCGCGAGCCGTACAACACCTACGGCGCGGAGGAGGTGGCGGCGGAGGTCAGAGCTCTGCGGGACACCGGCTGCAGCGGCGGCTTTATGACGTGGAACGGCGGCTCGGACATCAACAAGTACCAGAGCATCATCAGCGCACTGAGCTGAAAAAAGAGGGAGAACGCGGAGCGTTCTCCCTCTTTTTCATGATGTGTTACGCCTGCGGCGGCAGGCGGATGCTCCCGTGCTCCTGTTCATAGGCGGCCACGTATTGCTCCAGCGCGAACTCTATCTCCTTGTTGGCGGAGCGCTTGTGCGCGGCCGCGAGCTGCTTCACCTTGTCCAGCAGCTCCTCGGAGACCCGCAGCGAAAACGGCGTATAGTAGTTTGCCATGACATCACCCACTTCAATTTGATGGCTTGATGATATCATTCCGATGCTGTATAATAAGAATTCAAAATGATATCAAAAAGATATCAAATAAGAAAGGGAGGACGAAAATGGCGGACTATAAGGCGATGTATCTGGCGGCCATGGATGCCATGGAGCGGGCCATCGAGACACTGACAGCGACCCAGCAGAGGTGCGAGGACCTGTACGTTGCCAGCAGCGGGGAAGAAGCACCGCTCTGGCCGCAGGCAGCGCGGCCTGCGAAGGAGGCGGACGATGCGTAAATAAAAAAAGAGGGAGAACGCGGAGCGTTCTCCCTCTTTTTCATGATGTGTTACGCCTGACGCAGACGGGTCATCCCAGCTGTGCGGCGGCTTTGTCCGCGTAGCTGTTGTCTACCAGCTGGGTGAAGTCCACCCAGTCCTCCTTCTGCAGCTCACCAGCCTCGGTCATCACCGTTTCCAGACGCTCCAGCGCGGACTGCTCCATGCGGGGTACCTCGTTCCAGGCATCGATCTGCCGGTGGCGGGCCGTGACGGCCTCCAGCACGTCAAGGCTGGTGTCGGGGAACTGATCGCAGATGGCCTCCGCCACCTCGCGGTCCGTGTGCTCCGCGATCCAGCGCTGGGCCCGGGCAATGGCGTTGGTGAAGCCCTGCACCACGTCGGGATGCGCGGCCATATAGCTCTGGCTGGCGAAATAGGCAGTATAGGGGATCTCGCCGGAGGCTTCGCCGATGGAGCACAGGACGTAGCCGTGACCGGCCCGCTCCACCTCGGTGGCGGTGGGCTCAAACAGCGTCACATAGTCCCCCTGACCACCGGTGAAGGCGCCGGCCATCATGTTGAACTGCACGGAGGTGTCCACCACCGCGTCCACCTGCGGCACCACGCCGTTCTGCTTCATGACGTACTCCAGCGTCATCTCCGGCACACCGCCCTTGCGGCCGCCGATGACCGTGGCGCCCCGCAGGTCCTCCCAGGAGAAGCTGCCGCCGGTGCGGCCCACCAGGAACGAGCCGTCCCGTTTGGTGAGCTGGGCAAAGATCACGGGGTGGTCGTCCTTGCCCTGATTGTAGATATAGATGCAGCTCTCCGGCCCCGCCAGACCGATGTCGGCGCTGCCGGACACCACGGCGGTCATGACCTTATCCGCCCCGCCGCCGTTGGTCAGCTCCACGTTCAGCCCCTCGTCGGCGAAGAAGCCCAGGCTCATGGCCACGTACTGCGGCGCGTAGAACACGGAGTGTGTCACCTCGTTGAGCCGCACCGTGGTGGCGCCGCCGCTGCCGCAGCCGGTGAGCAGCACCGGAAGCAGCAGGGCGGCGACGCAGAAAAATGTCAACAGTTTCTTCATGATCGTACCCCCCAATAGTGATTCAGGATATTTTCCGCACGCAGCACCAGCAGGTACATCAGCACCGCCGCAGCCGCCAGGATCAGCACGCTGGTCATCACCAGATCCATGTTGAATACCTGAGAGCCGTAGACGATGAGATAGCCCAGACCGGCCCGCGAGACCAGAAACTCACCCATGATGACGCCCACCCACGACAGGCCCACGTTGACCTTCAGCGTGGAAAACAGGGTGGGGCAGTTGGCGGGAAACACCAGCATCCACAGGATCTGACGCCGTGTGGCTCCCAGCGTGCGCATCAGGCGCACCTTTTCCGGATCGGTGGCCCGAAAGCCGGTATACATGTTCAGGATCGTCACGATCAGCGAGATGGCCAGCGTCATGGTGACGATGGCTCCCGCCCCCGCACCCATCCAGACGATGAAGATGGGGCCCAGTGCCGTCTTGGGCAGGGCGTTCAGCACAACCAGGTATGGGTCCAGGATGCGGGCCGCCGTGTCCGACCACCACATGAGGATGGCTGCCGCCGTGCCCAGCAGGGTGCCGGCAGTGAAGCCCAGCACCGTTTCCAGACACGACACGCCGATGTGGTGCAGCAGCTGGCCGGAGCGGCACAGCGACCAGAACGTGGTAGCCATGCGGCTGGGGCAGCTGACCAGAAAGCCATCGGACAGGCCGGTGCGGCAGCTCAGCTCCCAAAAGCCGAACAGGCCAATGAGCAGCGCGAGCTGCCAGATGCGGACCCGCCGCTTCTGCCGCCGTACACCGGCCAGATACGCCAGACGGCGGGGCGACAGGGAAGTGTCAGCCATGAACGTCCAGCTCCTTCCATATCAAGTCGAAATAGCGGTGGAACTCCGGTGTGCTTCGCCGCTCCAGCGGCGGCAGGCCACGCAGCGCGCCCATGTCCAGCACGGTTTTCACCACGGCGGGGCGGGCGGACAGCACCACCACGCGGTCGGACATGCTCACCGCCTCCGCGATGTCGTGAGTCACCAGCAGAGCCGTCTTGCCCTCCTGGCGAATGATACGCCAGATGTCCGCCGATACCGCAAGGCGCGTCTGATAGTCCAGCGCGGAAAACGGCTCATCCAGCAGCAGGATCTCCGGATCTGAGGCCAGTGTCCGGATCAGCGCACAGCGCTGCCGCATGCCGCCGGACAGCTGGCAGGGCCGCTTTCCCGCAAAGCCCGACAGCTCGTAGCGGTCCAGCAGCTCCCGCACGTGGTCATAGGCGGCGCTCCCTCTCTCGCGCTGCACCGCCAGACCCAGCGTCACATTGTCCCAGATGTTTTTCCACTCGAAAAGCTGATCCCGCTGGGGCATGAACCCCACGCGGCGGGAGGGACCCGTCACCGGCTGGCCCGCCACGTTGACGGTGCCGCCGGTCAGAGGCTCCAGCCCGGCGATGGCGCTCAGCAGCGTGGACTTGCCGCAGCCGGAGGGCCCCACCAGACTGACGAACTCCCCCTGCGCCACATCAAAGGATACGTCGCGTACCGCCTCCACCTCCCCGTCGGGAGCCTGATAGCAGGCGGCAGCATGACGGAGATGTATGCTCATAAAACCTGTGACCTCCTGTCACAAAAAATACGGAGAGAGCCTCTCCGTTCTCATTCTATGCCCTGCGCCGCGGCGGGTGAAAAGATTTCCGCGAAATGCAAATTCCCTGTTGACAAATACCGGCAGGCGTGGTATAACGTAACCAACCTACCGGATAGGTAGTAATTACGAAACAAAAGGGAGGGCGGGCCATGAGACGCCGGAAAGGGCATACGTATCTCCGATGTTGCGGCGGCAGCTGTTTTCCGCGCCGGAGCGCACCGCAGACCATCTGAATAAGCAACATATGTGATATCGAAAAGGAGAATCGTTATGTCTGACATTTACACTTCCGCTGACCAGCTGATCGGTAAGACCCCCCTGCTGGAGCTGACCCATATCGAGAAGAAGTTCGGCCTGAAGGCCAGGGTGCTGGCCAAGCTGGAGTACTTTAACCCCGCCGGCAGCGTCAAGGACCGTATCGCCAAGGCCATGATCGACGACGCCGAGGCCAAGGGCCTGCTGAAGGAGGGCAGCGTCATTATTGAGCCTACCTCCGGCAACACCGGCATCGGTCTGGCCTCCGTGGCCGCCGCCCGGGGCTACCGGATCATCATCGTGATGCCGGAGACCATGAGCGTGGAGCG
>ERZ825324.1443-NODE-1443-length-28624-cov-4.404389_pt1 | contig 28624 bp, 24 predicted proteins | sample MGYA00519859_ERZ825324 | MGnify/ENA primary metagenome ERZ825324 (study PRJEB31778, sample SAMEA3449198) | human gut metagenome | biome: human gut; feature: human-associated habitat; material: faeces | place: United Kingdom | collected 2010/2012 ... | reverse complement strand
TGCTCCCGATATTCCATAAGTCCCTGCGGATTCTGATGCATGCAGTCCACAAGCGTCTCGTAATTGAGATTTTTCTTCATCTTGGTGACATATACCACCCCGCGGTCAGTCAGCTCCTCGAACTTGGCATAGTTGATGTAGGCGCGGTCCAGCGCCGTTATCTCGTCTCGTTTATAATGGCTTGGAGCAAGCATGAACGAGTCGTTTGTAGCCGCCGATGTGTACTGTACGTCACATGGTACACCTTCATTGGCGTGTATCACAGCATGAACCTTGATGCCGCCTTTCTTCTTTCCCGTTTTGGGATGCCGTCCTACTCCCTTGAATATGGCATTTGAGAACAGTGTTACGGTTGTGGAATCTATGATACGCAGCCGTCTTATCCATTCTTCCGTGCCGTTACGCCGGCTGTCCGATGAAAGAATGTCCTTGTTGGCTTCATACAGGTTGCGGTAGACCTCTTCAAAGAACTTCTCTGAACGTCTGGCATTTGCATCCGACAAAGTACTGCGCTTCGGAACGGTGCCGATACCCACATGGTGCAACTTGCGGACTTCAGCCGTCATGGAGGTCTCTATCTCACGCAATGAATCGAACCGCTGGATCACCGCATATAGCATTGTCAGCAGATGAGTGTAGCCGTCAAAGCTCTTGACATACTTCTCCCCGCCGTGTTTACGGCTCATTTCAACAATTTTTTCACGGTCAAGCGATTTTATCAGCTGTCCGTATATCGGCTGTCCGAAGAAATTACTACTTTTGGGCATAGTTTAGACATATGTTTTGGCGAACACAAACTAAACTAAAAGGACCGACTCTTGCAAATGGAATCGGCCCTTTCTTTCTATTGCCTCCTAAAGTTTAGCGGACAGTAATAATAGTCAATGAATCCTTAAGAGGTCAGTTTCAGTCGGCTTTCAGTTTGTCCTTGATGGCGTCAGTAGCTTTGCCGACGGCATCCGATGCCTTTCCGGCAGCTTTGTCGACAGCATCGGCCGTTTTCCCGGCAGCCTCAGAAACTTTGTCGCTGACAGCCTGTTTAGCTGCGTCAAACTTGCCTTCTGCCGAATCGGTTACAGCCTGTTTGGCGCTGTCGGCTTTTTCACCGACCGCCGACTCAACCTTGTCGAGCGCCGTTTCCACCGATGTCAGGGCCGACGCGAGCGCCGGTGCCTTTTGTTTCACCATTGGCTCTATTTTGGCCAGAAACGCCTTGGCCTGATCTACCTTACCTTCGCTGACAAGAGTCTGCGCATAAGCTTTGGCCTGCTCCACATAAGCTTTAAGTGAATCTGTATTGGTGCAGTTCTCGATTTTGGCCATTATGCCTCCATCTTCTTTCTTCGCCTGTTCTTTGCCTGTGCATGCCATCATGAGAGCGACGGCCGTCACAGCTACAGAGAGAATCAATTTTTTCATAATCGATAGTATGTTAGGTTGGTTTTATGAGATATAAACCATCGGCCCTCATAAAAAGTTCGCTCCCGTCCTGCCATGACAATACGGCATGGCTTGCGGGAGCGAAAAAAAAGATTGTCGCCGTCAGGCAGTGGTCAGAACTTATAAGATATGCCAATCGACGGTGCGAAAGCATGCACACGATAGTCGGCTTTGAACGTGCGTTCGGGCTGCAGACCGAGCTGCGGGAACATCTGTCCGACAGAAGCGGCCAGCAGGTCAGGGTAGGAACATGAGGCTCCATCCTTGCCGAGACCGGCGATATACATGAATGACAGATCGATTGAAAGATGTTCGATGGGGCGGAATGAAAAGCCAAGCGTGGGTTCGATCTTGGTCATGCCGGGGGTCTCGGGATTATAGTGGCTGCTGTTGACGGGAGTCGTGTCGATCATCAGACCGGCGCGTACGTCGAAGCGGTGGGTGAGAGCGTATTGTGCGCCGGCTTTGAATGCCCATGCGTCGTGGTAGTTTTTTGTGATGTGTTGGTCATAGGCGCTTGCCTGATCGTTAAGAAACTCTATGTCGAGATGGCGGTAGGTTTTCCATCCCGTGAGCTGGGCGTCGAGAGCGAGCGTGAGGCGATCGGTCGGCTTGAAGCTTATTCCGAGACCGAATACGTACGGAGCCGGCATTGACGCTTCAAAGTTGGCGGCGTTGATCATGTTGAGCTTGTCCTCAAGCACCTTTTCGGCGATTTCATTCGCATAACTGACTGTGGCATCGCCCTTTTTGACCGACATGGTCATGCGCGTGCGGAATGATGCGCCGACAGTCCAGCGGTCGGTGATGTCGTACATCACTCCGATGTTGGCGCCTACAGCCATCTGCGATGTGCCCTTGAGGCCGACGGAGGCAGGAGAGGTGTTGCCGAAGCGGTAGTCAGCCGGGACTCCGAGGAGATGTGTGAGTCCAGCTCCGAGCAGTTTGTCGAACGTCGATGCGCTTACAAGCGCCTTGTGCAGGTCGACGGTGCCCCATGTGAGCATCAGACCTGCGCCGACGGAGAGCCGCGGTGTGATGCGCCATGCGAATGTAGGCTGTATGGTGAACATCTTCAGGTCGACCGAGCTGTTGAGCACTGCGCCGGGCCAGTCTCTGCCCCAGTCGATGGAGCTGCCGTAGGGGGTGAAGAACGATACGCCTGCCTGCAGATTGTCGTAGATGCGGAATGATGCGTTGAACGCCATCGGTGTGGAGATGCCATTGTCGGTCTGCTGTTTATGACCCTCGTAGCTGGCTGATGCGTCAGCCTTGATGCCGGTCACGCAGCCGCTGATGTCGAATGTCGTGGTGGCGAATCCCATTCCGGCAGGGTTGAATATCATGCTTTCAGAGCCGAGTTTGAGTGCCGTGCCGGTATGTCCCATACCGAGCTGACGCGCGCTGAGAGTGTTGATCTGATAGCCTTCGGCCTTGGTCGCAATGGCTACGCATACGATGCAGGCCAGTGCGGTTACGATCCTTTTTGTCATTGTTTAATCAATCTTTGGTTTGGATAATGGCCGCAAAGTTAGTCATTTTTAGCGACATGACAATCATAGCCATGCGTTTTGCCTCTTCTGATGGCGATCGAATCGCCCAGAAGACGCAGGAATGCCTGGATGGATTGCTTACAAGATGGGTCGGAAAACACATGTATGTAACCGTAGTATTATTCAGGGACGTAGATGATGTCGCCGTTTGGAAGCTCGTAGGCGATGCCGACGCGCTTGCCGCGGGGCGAGGAGGGGTCGGTGTCGTCGGAAGGGGTGTAGCGGCTGATCTTCTCGCCCTCTTTGGTAATGATCTCCATGTTTTCCTTGCCGGGGTTCTTCACCATGGTGAAGTCTTCCTGCGAGAACATTTCGGTCATGTTGTAGCGGCTGACGAGGGCGACCATCAGGGCGACGGCAAACACCATGGCTACGTCGAAGAGGTTGCTGACAACGCTCATCGGGTCGTTGTCGTCGCTGCGTTGCAGCAGCGAGTGGCGGCGGCGTCTCATAGCTTGGCGGATTCAGCGGGTCGTACAATCTCGGCGAGGTATTCCAGGGCGGTGACGTCTCTGACAGCCCAGCGTTCCTTGACCTGCTGGGTGAGGAAGCCGATGGCGCTGACCACGAGGCCCACGACCGTTGTGGCGAAGGCCACCTGCATGTTGTAGGCCATAGAGGCAATGTCGCCCGAGGCGAGCCCCACGAGGGCGGGGCCCATGGGGATGAGGGTGCCCATCAGGCCGAGGATCGGGCCCATCTTGGTGAGTATCTTGGATGTGGCGATGTTTTTGTCGGCTTCGATCTCATACTCCGAGAGGAGCAGGTCGATGCGGGGGCTGTTGCCGGCTTCGGCGATGATGCGGGCGGCGTAGGCGCCCACCAACGTGGAGGGGCGCTCGGGGAGCGACGCGCTGAAGTCGGTGAGCGATGCGGGCGTCAGCAGTTGGAGCTGCCGGCAGAGCGGGGCGGTGAGGCGCTTTTCGTTGAGATACTGGCCGAAGAAGGCGCCGATCATGATGATCGCACGGATGAAAAAGAAGATGAGGAGCACTATTACCGGCACGAGCAGGCCGGTGGAGATCCAGTAGAGGATGTTGGATATTACGTTCATTTTATTTTGGATATTTTTTTGCGGGTGAGAAATCTGTCGCATACGATGCCTGCGGCGAGGCCGGCGAGGAGCAGGAGAGCCACGGCGCCAAGCGCGCTCCAGTGGGCTTCGTTGGTGCCGGCGGCGGCCGTGCGGCCGTTGACGGTGGCCACTACTCCGAGTGCGGCGATGAGCATGTTGACCATGAAGAGGAGTTCGAGCCTGATCTCTGTCTCCGGTATGAGCCAGCGGAGGCCGGCAGCCAGCAGCGGAGCCGCGATGAGTACGGCTGCGGCCAGGCTCCAGGCTATGGTGGCGAAACCGACGCCCGGCATGGAGAATATCAGCTCGGTCAGCACGGCGAAGAGCACCGGGAAGATCAGCAGTCCCGGCACCCACCGGCACACGGCCAGCATAGCCCGCCGCGTGCGGTCGAGCGGTCCGGAGAGCCGTTTGGCGGCGAGAATGCAGAAGGCGGTCTGGAATGCGACGTCGACGGTGAGCCACACCGACAGGTCGAGCATCAGGTCGGGCTGCATGAGCCAGTCGGCTATCTGCGTCTTCGACTGTCCGGCGGCCACGCCGTAGGTGGCGATGACGAAGAGGGCGGCCACAGCGCATGTGGCGATGTGTCCGGCCCAGCCATGGCACGTCATCTTCAGCACGAAGCTGAAGATGACCAGGGCCATGATGATCATAACCACTATCGCCATTACTGTCGGATGTTTTTGCGGCGACCGCGTATGAGGAGCACAAGTCCGACGATGGCTACCGCCACCACTGCGGCCACGATCAGTCCGTTGATGCGGTTGGTCGTGGTCTCCGCGGAGTTGAGATCCTCGCGTTTCATCACCATAGAGTTGTCGTCGGCCGCGATATTCTCGGCTCTTGCCGTGGCCACGGCCTTGTTGTAGGCTTTGGCCGACTCGGGCGAGACTTTCGAGGCTATGAAGTCGCGCAGCTTGGCGTTGTCGCAGACGAAACCGGTGCATGCCGCCCCGAATTCCTCCACCGTTTCCGTGTGGAGCCGGGCTATGTCGGCGATCTGCTCAGGCGAGGCGTCCCACATGCCCTTGCGCACCGTCTCGAGCATCACGGCCGTCATCTCCTGTATAGCCGCCGGGCTCTTGGAGCGGAAGAAGTCTTTTACTCCGATGTGGTTCTTGTCGGCCACGTAGGTGTCGTAGATGCCGTCCCAGAGCTCATCGTCGATGGCGTCGGGCTTCATGACGTTCCATCCGTAGGTGTTGGTGACCACCTGCGCTATCGCGGCCGCGTCGCCCGATCCGCCTTTCATCTTCTCCCTGATATACGTCGGGTTGAGTATGGTCGTGCGGCTTTCCACGCCGATCGCTTCCTTCACTTCCTGCATGCGCGCATGGTTGCGGTTGCGGTAGTCGCTCAGGTATGCGTCGGGCTCCTTGCCTGTCACGTTGCTGACGGCGAGGTTCATGCCGCCCATGAATTCATACACGTGGTCGAGGCTCAGCGCTCCCCACGTATTGCTCTGGCGCGGCTGCACGACGGCGTCGGTGCGTGTCAGCGCGGCCTCGAAGGCATAGTCGCGCATCTGTTCCCACGACTCTTCGCTGCCGTAGTCGGCGCCCATGTTGCTGATGTAGGTGGCGGCTATTTCCGAAGCGTCGTCCCAACGGTCGCCCGCCTCCACCATGGCCTGTATGCCGGTGCCGTAGCTGCCGCCCACGCCGCCGAACACTCTCGATGTCGACAGTTCGCGGGCCTCCTTGGGCGAGACGCCGCGGTCCACGAGATGGCGCTCCGACTCGACTACGCCCTCGGCCACATAGTTGGGGTACTTGTCGTCATCGGCTGCGGCCGCCATTTTGACAGCGCGGCTGATGAGGAAGAGGCGCGAGGCAGCCAGGTCGCGGAGCTGTCCGGAGGTCTGCACCACCACGTCGATGCGCGGCCGTCCCAGTTCCTCCGACGGGATCAGCCGTAGGTCGGTCACGCGGCCGAACGGATCGCGCACCGGCTCCACGCCGAGCATATAGAGTATCTGGGCTATCGTTGCTCCCTCTGTCTCGATGAATTCGCTGCTCCAGAGCGTATAGCTCACCTTGCGCGGGATCGAGTCGCCGTGGGCCTTGCGGTAAATCTCTATCGTTCCCTCGGCAAGCTCCTTGCCTTTCTCCCATGCCACGGCCGACGGCGTTTCCTCAGCGTTTACCGCAAACATATTGCGGCCGGTAGGCAGTATGTCGGGATTGAGCACCGGATCGCCGCCAGAGGTCGGAGCGATGTAGCCGCCGTTGAGCGCGTTGACTATCGAGGCAAGCTCTGCGGCCGGGCTGCCGGCGAGCGTCTCGCGGTAGCGGCCGATGTTGCCGAGCGCGCGCTCCACCTCGCTTACGGCTGTGGCGAATGCGATCTGGTCGGCTGTCAGCGCCGGCTTCTGCATGCCCGGATGTCCGCCCGGATGCCCCGAAGACGATTTGTCTCCGGGAGCCGGAGCGACGCTCTTGCGCTGCATGGCGGCTTTCATCTTCTCGATAGCCTCGTCGTCGGCTCCCATTTTGCGGGCCATCTCTATGGCCTTGTCGGCCGACATGCCCGGGAGCATCCCGTGTGGTTTCTTGGTGGCCGGACGATCCGATATCTTCGAGACGGCATGAGGCTTCGACTGCATCATGGTGCCCATCACCATCATGCGCGAGAGCATGTCCTTAGATCCTTCGACAGCCCTGAGTATGCTGCGCGCGCTGTCAAGATCAGCCGGAGTGATTCCGGCCAGGCGGCATATCGCCGCATCATCGGCCGGAGCGCCCGATCTGACGAGCTCCACTGCTTTGCGGCGCCAGTCGCGGAGATCGCCCCCGCGGAGCTTTTTGAGGCTGTAGGCGAGCGGATCCACCGTCATGGCCTCGACGGTCGACCGTAGGTGCTCGTCGGAGTAGGGCTGCCCCATCACGTAGAGCGCACCGGTGATCTTTTCGTTTGCGAGTTCCTCAGCGAAGTTCTCTATGCGCATGATGTCGTCGGGAGTCAGCGCTGCAGTGCTGTCGATGCGCAGCTCGCGGTGAATGCCCAGGTCGATGGTATATCGCTTCACCAGCCCTGATGCCCGCAGCGAATCGGCCGGAGTACGAGCGCGGTTATAGTCGTTGATGGCGTCGGTCAGATTTTTGTAGATGCCCCTGACCTCGCTCTCCATGAACGGCGGAGTGAGATAGTTGACTATTCCGGCATATGTGCGCCGCTTGGCTATCATGGCCTCGCCCACATTGGAGGTGGAATAGACATAGACGTGGGGCATCGTGCCAACCAGGCGGTCGGGCGCTGCCGAGAGCCGCCTGTTTGCGCGGAGTGAACTCGAGAGAGCCGTGGGCTCCGAAATGCATCAGTGCGTCGGCGCCGAAACCGTAGCGCGCCCACAGATAGGCGGCCACGTAGTTGTGGGGCGGCGCGGCGTCGGTGCCGTGTACATTCTTGAAGTCATCGCTGCCGAGGCCGGCCGCTGTCTGCGGTATGAGCACTACGTTGCCGAGGCTGATGCGTGCCAGCGCCAGATTGCCGGCGTCGTCTTTCAGTCCGTGGCCCGGAAACTCGCCGTCGACGGCGTCGATCTCCCCGCGCATCTCTTTGGAGAACGCATTGTCGCACCAGGCGTCGTAGTCCTCGCGGCTGATCAGCTGCGGATTGTTGTTGCGGACGAAATCGGTCTGCGCTCCCTCGGCATATTCGTTGAATACACGGCCGTTGGCGGCGATAAGATTCTCCAGTCCGGCGGCGTCGGCCGGCAGACCGTCGACGTTGTAGCCCTCGTTGCGGAGCTTTACGAGCAGATTATACAGCGACCTGGCCACGTCCATTCCTTCTGCCACCAGCGCGCTCTGCCCCGGTCCCTTGAAGTAGAATATGGCGATCTTCTTGTCCTTGTTGGCTTTGCGTGCAAGAGCCGTGTAGTTGTTGACAGTGGCCACGAAATCGTCGAGGCGTCCGGGGATGGCTTCTACGGTAGGCAGCCCATCGTCGCCTGTGAAGTGCGCGAAGAGCGTGAACGGCCTGATCGCTCCGTCGATTTCGGGAGTGACAATGCTCTGCGACATGAAGCCTCCGCTCATGCCCATTCTGTCGGCCATCCATTCGTCATAGTCGCGGTTGGCGTTGACCGGCGAGAAAAGCGGTATGTTATGGCTGTCGAGCCAGCGCACCACCGCGTCGCCCATGCGTCCGTGAGCCATATTGATCATCGCCGAGGCCTGCACGGAGTCGGCATGTCCGGCGGCGATGAAGGACTGTATGACACTCACCGGATACACCATATTGCCAGTGCTTTCGAGGCGCCTGACGAGACTGTCGGCCACTCCCATCTGTCCGGTCAGGATGATGCGGGGTGCGGTGTCGCTCCATTTGCCCTGACTGCGGAGCCACTGCTCGTACTCGGCCACCGAGCCGAATGCGAGATCATCTTCGGCCGAGGGATGATAAAGCAGTGATCCCGCCGCTACAACCGGGTCGCCGGGCTCATCGACAAACAGTTTCTTGCCGTCGATGAACTTTCTGACATAGCGGAGCATGTTGCGGTAGTTGTTGCGCCCCCCCGCGAGATACTGACGCAGAAACTCGCAGTCGATCGAGTCGACCGAATTGATCTGGTTCTGCGGATTGGTGGCTGCTGTGGTCAGCACCGGCGTCCCAGCCTCGGCGGCGGCGATAAGTAGCTGACGCTGCTCGGCGTCGATGCGGAGTCCCATGCCGTTGACGAATACCATGTCATACTTGTCCGCTTTGCCGAGCTGGTCGGGTGCGAGCTCATGGATCGTCACGGAAGAGTTGTCGTTGGCTTTGGAGATCTGTCCCAGCGTTATCGCCTGATAGTTGACGAAAGCGATGCGTGTCCGCGAAGCCAGACTATTCCAAAGCAAGAAGCCTGCGCCGACTATGCCGGCGCAAGTTATCGATAGTAAAATTGTCTTTTTCTTGCTCATTATCTGTTATTTGAAGAAATTGTTGACGTCGATTGACAGTCCGACAGACCATGAGCGTCCATCGGTCGGCGCCGAATTCCAATAGTAGATCTTGGGTCGGTAGTTCAGTAGATTGTCGATCACGAAGTTCAGGCTGATACCACGCCATATCCGTTGCTGGAGGGTGAATTTCCACAGCGAGTATGCGCCGTCGGTTTCGTAATGGCTCACAGGTTTTGACATATAGCGTCCGGAGATACCCGCATAAATTCTGTAGCCGCTGCATATCTGCCGGTCGTAGTCAAGGCGCCATGTAGCCGAGTGGGGGCGCGGCTGGGTGAACTGCGAGTCGACCGAGCGTCCCCCGACATGCAGGTAGTTGTAGCTCGCCGAGGCTCCCAGGCCGAAGAGCGTGCGGTAACGGGCATTGAAGTCGATTCCCATCACCTTCACTCCGTCCTCGTTGGTGTAGACGGCTCCCTCTTCCATGTCGGCCGTAGCCGGGAAGTCGGTGGTGGTGATGCGGCTGTCGTAGTAGTTGTAGTATCCCGAGAGGGTAAGGCTGTAGGAGCCTGCGAGTATGCCGCCGCGCACCTGGCCGTTACGCTCCAGCGCGAGATTGAAGTTGTGGCTTTTTTCAGGTTTCAGATCCGGATTGCCGTAGATCATCTGTATGCCGGCCATGTCGAAGCACATGTACATCTCTTTGAGAGTCGGAGCGCGGAATCCTCCCGAATAGGAGGCACGGATCGACAGCGGCTTGAGCTTGAACATCGTGGCGATGCGCGATGTGACGGCATTGTTGTCGGATTCCGAAAAATAGTCATCGCGTACCGACGCCACAACGTTGAGCCACGACAGCGGGTTGTAGTCAAACTGTACGAATGCGTCGATCGATGTCTGCGAATGCGATTCGTTGTCGACAAACTGGTAGGTGGTCAGATAGTCGTGCATGTAGTCCGCGCCTACGGTCAGTCCGTTCAGGCCCCAGAATTTGTTGTAGAGCCCGTGCACTATGTGCTGCCGGTTGCTGTAATCGTGGTCGTGTGTGCGGTTGTCGTTGACAAATCGCGCCTTGTCATATTGGTCGTAGCTGTACGACAGTTCCAGGTTCTGACTGTCGTCGATATCCCAGATGCCGCGCAGGCCGCCATTGTAGTCGTGGTAATGATCATCGTAGTTGGCACGGTCGCTGACACGCGCGAAGTAGCCTCCGCGTGCGATCAGACGCTGGCGGTCCGACAGACGGTAGGTGAGACGCTCCTTTATGTTAAGGGTATTGCCTCCGTAGATCTCGTGGATCTTCGATTCGGTGTCGAACGCGTCAGTAAGCCTGATCGAGTTGCGGGTCGAGTGCTGCACCGACGTGCTGGAGTTCCACTTGCCGGAGTTGAAGCTCAGTTCGCCTCCGGTTCGCCACTCCTTGCCTGCGCTGCGATATCGAGAGTTGACGTTGAGATGCCAGGGATCGTTGTTCTCCTGAGTGATCAGGTTGACTACGCCGCCCACGGCATTGGCTCCGTACAGGGCCGAAGAGGCTCCTTTGACGATCTCCACCTTGCCCACGTTCTCGAGATTGAGGCGGTTGTAGTCGACATTGTCCATCGTCTCGCCTGCAAGCCGCTCACCGTCGACGAGAAAGAGCACCGCGCTGCCTCCGAAGCCGCTCATGTTGAGCGAGGTTTCCTGACTCATGGCGTAGCCGAACTCCAGTCCGGGAAGCTCTTCCGTCAGAAGATCCTGAATGTCGGTGGCGTCGGTCTTGGCTATGTCGTCGGCTGATATGACGCGTGTCACCACAGGCACATCCTTGAGGGTTTTGGGCGTGCGCGTGGCCGTCACAACGATCTCGCTGAGCATTGTCGGATCAGGATTCATGCGCACCGTATTGTCTTTCTCGCTGCCGTCGGCGCGTATGACGGTGGAGTTGGGTGTATAGCCTACATAGCTGACAGTGATGTCGGCGGTGGATTTTTGCGGTATCTCGAATGTGAATCGGCCGTCGGGGTCGGTTATGGCCGGCTGTCTGAAGCCGTCGATCCTTACGATGGCTCCCGGCAGCGGGCTCCCTGTCTCATCAAGCACCTTGCCGGCGAATGCGTCGGCAAGGGCTGTGAGCGGAGACAGAAGTCCGACGGCATAAATCAGTATGTACCTCAGACTTCCAGTCATGATAATTATTTTTTAGGTGCGGAAAATGCGCAGATCATAGGCATCGGCATGGCTCCATACTGGAGGCTGAACCGTATGGTGAGAGTGTTGTCGGCAAACGCCCCCTGGACGGTGCCGGAATATTCTCGGCCGGCGTCGGTGGAGCCCCTGAACTCGGTCGATGCAAGCGAGTATGTGCCTTCGCTGCCCGATACGTTCACGCCCTGGATGTCGATCTCGGGCACCTGCATAGGCGGGTTGCCGAACGTCGGGATCTTAACAGTCACCGTGGCGTCGTCCGTTGCGGTTACCGTGAATGTCATGTCCTCGAATGTCGACTCGCTGCCCATCACGGTGCATGACATGTCGCCGGTGTAGGTTCCGGCCACGCTCTTGGCTGCGGGGATTTCGGGCTCGTTGTTGTCGTCGTCGGAGCATGATGTGAATGCGGTCGTCAGTCCGGCGAAGAGCATCATTGATGCGAAGAGTGTAGTGATTTTTTTCATTACGATATTGTTTTATTGTTTATATTGTTTTCTGGTTATGCGTTTTTTTCCGGCTGATGCGGTTGTGGATTATGAGGCCCGAGATCAGCACGATCGTAAGTATCATGCCTGAAAGGAATACGAACAGATCCGACAGAGGTCCCAGGAAAGGGGAGTAGCAGCGGCCCACATGAAGTTCGAGCGCGAAGTTCCAGAGCGACATCGGCTGCTCGGCCAGCACCTGTGGCATGTCAAGCCGGGGATCAGCTCCCCTGGCGTAGTCAAATACCGCAGGGCCGCATGCCAGATCGCTGCTGTAGCCCGACACGAGGTGCGACGCCACAGCCGGGCGGCCGCCGCGCGAAGGCGTATATGGCGCGCCGATGAAATAGTCGGTGACGGCGCCATCGCTGGGATCCCATACATACAGGCCGCTGAAGGATCCGATGAGCCACTTGCCGTCGCCGGCATGCTCGAATACGTTGATGCCCATGGGGCTGACAGGCGGTGTCGTTTTGGAGTCCACGCGGTGCGGCTGACCGGTGAAATCCCTGTCGGCGCGGATGAAGCCGTCGGAAGTGGATATCAGCCAGTTGCCCTTGGTGGCATCCCAGCGGATGCCGCGCAGCTTGTCGTGCCATGCATTGTCGCTGTCAAGCGTAGAGCCTGGCAGGGGAGCGGTCTTGACCATCACGAAGGGGATCATCAGCGGGGGTCTCAGACATGCTCCGGTGACGGCAATCAGCAGTGTCAGCACTATGGTATAGTAGCCGGCCTTGTTGTGCCATCTGAAGTTCCATTTGAGTGTTTTTGCCTTTGATGCGGCTTTTGCTTTGGCTCCCTTTCTTATCGAGTATGGGAGCACGAAAAGCACGATGCCTGTCAGACAGAGAAATATGATGACTATCGCTATGATATCCACTATTATTTTTCCGGTAATGCCGAAGAGATCTCCGCTGTGCAGATGCCAGATGGTCTTGAAGAGCGACACCTTGTCCGCCTGCCCTTCGAGCGGGGAGAGCTCCTGACGCTGAAATCCGTCGCCGCTCATCCGGTAGATAGCCGAACGGGTCATCGCCACAACGCCGGCACTGTCAGGCGTGAGGGTTACGTCGGCTATGCGTTCGTCGTTTCCGGGCAGGGCCATTTTTGTCCAGCTGCCACCGTCAAGCCGATAGAGTCCGAACTGGGCGGCGCACCACAGCGTTCCGTCCGACGTACGGACGATGTTGCGTACGTTACGGTTGTCGGCTCCTTCAGGCAGCCCGTCGTTGAAATCTGATATCGAAGCGAGCTTCCGATCGGCAAGCCATACGCCCGCATTGCCGTAGGCAAGCACTTTGTCGGCGGAAAAAGGGATTGTACCCTTTATGATGCCATTGTTGAAATTTCTGATATGATATGCCTCGGGGAGTATCGACCGGCTGACCGAGCATGACGCGAACAGTCCCCGGTGATTGAGCACCAGACCGGACAGGCAGAACAGTAATAAAAATACCGTCAGCACGAGTCCGATCCATTTATGGACGTTTTTCCATGTCAGAATATGTCGGTTGGATTTCATTCAGTCTGTGATGGTTTAATTTTTCAGTTGCAAAATTATATATGGCCTCAAGGTCTATCAATACCGTGATGAAATGATAATTTCGGGCTGTTTGTATTCCTATTGGGACAAAAACAGTCTTGTCGGAGGAATATGATCACTGCTTTTGAGTATTTGACGCATTAATATTAAATATTAATTTTGCATGGGAAAATGCAGCCCTTGGATTCTATATGATCGAAAAGCAACAAGGATATCTCTCGTCCAACAAAATGAGAGAGCTGATTCGCGACAATGCCATGCTGTTGCCGGCCATCAGTCGTTTCGATATCGCTTTTGGCTTCGGAGACGGCACGGTAGCGCAGGTATGCGGGGAGAACGGAGTCGATACGGATACTTTTCTGTGTGTGTGCAATCTGTTGAGCGGCTATCCTCATGATGTGGTGAAAATATCCCTTGAGTCGTTGATGGGGTATCTTAAACGGGCCCACACGTCGTTTCTTGACGTGCAGTTCCCGAAGATACGCCATTACCTGATTGACGCCATCAACTATTCTGCCTCGAATGAGGCGGCTCTGCTGCTCATGAAGTTTTACGACGATTACGTGGTAGAGGTCAAGAAACACATGGATTATGAGAACGATGTGATATTCCGCTATGTGGAGCGTCTGATCCGTGGAGAGGCTGACGAGGAGTTCAATATCGCGCGCTATTCGGCCGGCCACGTCGATACAGCGGAGAAACTCAAGGAGCTGAAGGATATCTTCATATATCACTATAAGCAGAAGGAGAACGACCGACTGAGCGGAGCGCTGTTCGATATAATAATGTGCGAACGCGACATGTTGCGCCATTTCGACGTCGAGAGTCAGCTTTTCATTCCTGCCGTCGAACGGCTTGAGATGGAGAAGCGGCGTTCAATGTCGGAAAGCGAAGGCCTGGAGCCTGATGCAGACGGAGATACATCGGCACAGCTCGCTCTGCTCAGTGAGCGTGAGAAGGAGATTATCAGGGGAGTGGCACAAGGAAAAGTCAACAAGGAGATAGCCGACGAATTATGCATTTCGGTGCATACCGTCGCCACCCACCGCCGCAATATCAGCGCTAAGCTGGAGATTCATACGGCTGCCGGACTGACCATTTTCGCTATTATACATCATCTTGTGGATGTCAATGAAGTCACTCCGGTGTGAAAAAGTTTTAAGTTTCTGTCATACTCGGATAGTCAGTCATTTTAAGAGCATGACTATCATAGCCATGCATTTTGCCTCTCCTTGACCGCGATCGAATCGCTCAGAATACGCAGAAATTCCTGCATTGACTGCTTGCGGTAAGAATCGGAAAGCACGTGGACGCAACCTGTCATCACATTGTCGGGTATATCGAGGGGGATGGCTTTCACCCCAATGACATTATGAATGGTAGCTTCCGCCAGAATAGTGACGAGATCAGTCTGTCCGATGAGTTTCAGCAATATATTCACTTCATTCAGCTCTATTCTGACCCTTGGCTTAGACAGGTATGAGGCAACGCTGTCGAAAGCGTTGCGTGCCTGTAGTCCTTTGGCCGGAAGTGCCAGATCGTAGGCGGAAAGGTCGTTAAGCGATAGCCTTTCCTGCGAGGCGAGAGAATGGGTCGGCCGCACTATGGCTGCCAGAAAGCTTTGAAAAAGGATATGTGACTCAACTCCTTCAATAGGCTGGAGAGGCTTAAACGCGAGCGCAAAGTCCACTTCCCTCCGTTTCATGGCCTCCATAAGTTCCGACATGGGTTTGTAGAGAACATTGAGCTTGATGCCGGGATACAGCTTCATGAACGTAACGATACTTTCGGTAAGAATCGGGCTGAAAGAGTAGGTCACGCCTATGTTGAGAGTGCCGCATCTGAGGTGTGACAGATCTTCGATGCGCGAGCGGCAGTCGTCGGCCGTACGGATAGCCCGGCGTGCCATCGGCAGCAGTTCATGTCCGGCCTCAGTCAGGGCTACGCTGTGGCTGGTGCGTACGAAGAGCTGTGTGCCGAATTCTGTCTCAAGCTGTTTTATCTGCTGGGAGAGTGTGCTCTGAGTGATGCATAGCGATCGCGACGCCTCGGAAAAGTTGAGGCATTCGGCGAGTTTCACGAAATATCTGATCTGACGAAGTTCCATCGTTAGTGTTGAGGTATATGGCGGGTAAAGACAAAAGTAGAAAAAAATCCTCGTTAACGGGTGGCCTGATATGCGATTTTTTTGAACATGAACAATGGCATCGTCGCGCCGACAACCATAGCGGCCAAAACGGCGAGGCACACGACCCCGTTGCTTGCAAACTGGTAGAAATAATAGCCGAACTTATCCGGATTGTCATTCAGCACGCAGGCAGCCAGTCCACCGAACGCCCTGTAGGCATACATGCCCGGAATCATCGGCAACAGCGAAGGGAAAAAACATGCTTCGGCCGGGGTGTGTGCTTTCGGCGACAACAGTACGGCAAGCGTGCCGATCACAAACGATGCGATGAGGCTCGCCCAAAATATATGCAACGCAGGCTCTGGGCTCAGCATCAGCAAATAGCGCAATGAATGACCGATCGCCGCGATCGCGGCACAATATGGATAGGCTTTCAACGGCAGACGGCTGATCGAAGAGAACCCGACTGCCGCCAGAGCGGCAAAAAGTGCGTCGGAAAGAATATTCAGATCCATGATATATGGGAAATATGCAATAACAGGATATTGTTCAGAACATGCCTGTCCCAGTAGCCATCATTCCGGCACATAATCCGATCGACAGACAAGCAGTAAGCACCAATGCATCCATGAGCCTCCCGAGGGAACACAGATAGAATTTATGAAGCATGTCGCTGAACGAATTGAGAAACGGCACTCCCGGTATGAGATACAGTATGCTCGTGCCGACAGCAAGCTGAGGAGTGGATCCGAGTTCGAAATAAAATCCGGAAGCCCCGATCATTGACGACACGAATGAGCAAGCGAGAAAAACGAGTCTGATATCAGTGTGAAGTCCGGCCAGCCATAGTTTCAGACAGTAGCCGGCAAGAGTGGCTGCAAATACCACCGCCATGGCTGGCGCATCGCCTCCAAACAGGCGGCAGAACGATGCGTTGGCCAACGCGACCAGCGGAGCTGCGGCCCACAGGTGGTGCGGTTTTTCGCTGACGATGTTGTCAAAATTACGTCGGGCCTCGTCGACGTGCATATCTGTGTCGGCAATTTTCCAGCTGAGAGCGCTCAGGCGGGTTATGGTGTCAAAACTTGTGACGCCTCCGCGGGCAGCCGCTATAGAGGTGAACACGACTCTGTCGCGGCGGTCGGAAATGGCGACATGTACGTGGTGAGGGGTGATTGTGAGTTCCAGGTTCTGACCATAGGCATCGGCGATCCGTCGGAGATTCTTTTCAAGTCTTATGCATGTGGCTCCGCATCCGAGCAGCCAGCCGGCATAATCGGTCAGAAGCTCTCTCACCTTATCCGTATCATGTTCAGAAGTCTTCATAGTCCCTGCTTTTGTCATGACTCGTAAGATCGCCAGGTACGAAAAATTCTTCACGTTCAGTAGATATTTCGATGAGGCTCTTCTTGTGATGCCTTCGGAATAAGCCTGTACCTTTCAGGATAAACAATAATATAAATATTGCTGCCATAATGGCCCAGGTGAGTAATGGTCTGTACATGGTTTCGTATTCGTTTAGTCGTTTCAGGCTGCAAAGTAAGCCGACTTCAGCGGCCGGCGCTATATTTTTTGATGGAAAGATACGATAGCTTCTATCGTCGGGGACTGATGCAGGTCATGTGAAAATATAAAAGAGGATTCCGAAACGTCGGAATCCTCTTTTATGATTTTCAATTAGGTAGAATTTCTAAGGTAAAAAAGATTGTTTTAGTTTGGTGACACAAAGGTATGCCTTAATTCTGTCACCATCTAATAAATAAATATGTTGTGGAACATCATTATTACGCACGATTAAGTGAGTGTTGATCGCAACATGCTGATCTATAACTGATAAGCGATTGAAAGTGGAATAACGTCGATCTGTTAATATTACTTAATCTTATGGATATTGAAAGATTCGCCGTCAAAGACTCCATAAGTCATGAGCCGGAATCCCTCACCGAGTATCACCAGACGACAGTCGGGCCCTAAGGTTTTTTCGACCAGTACGTGCCTGTGGCCAAACACGAAATATTCCGTATCAGGGTGCTCCTTTCTGTATTGTGCAGCAAAGCGCAGCAGCGGATCGTCAGCCTGAAGCGTTTCGGAGGCGTCCTGACCGTTGAGCCGTGAATGCGATGACCACCGGTGGGCGAATCCTACTGTCCACCGCGGATGAATGGCGGAGAATAACCGTTGAGCCGTCGGGTTGCGGAAAATACGTTGCATCCGTCGATATGACCGACGCGGTTCGCCGCTCAGGTCTCCATGTTCGAGATAGAACCGGTGGCCGAGAATGATAGTATCCAGCGCTCCGTCAATCACTTTTACTCCTATTTCAGAGGGAAGGTAGTCGAATATCCAGATGTCGTGATTCCCTTTGAGCCAATAAACAGGTATTCCGGCGTCGGTAAGGGATGCAATGGCGGCAAAAAAACGCACGAACCCACGTGGGACCACCGTGCGGTATTCATACCAGTAGTCGATCGCATCGCCTAATATGTAGAGAGCCGATGCTTTGCCGGCAAGAGAGGTTATCCATCGGGATATGGCGAGTTCATGGGAACGCGGGTCTGCGATCCATCCTGCCCCAAGGTGGATGTCGGAAATAAAGTATGCCTTTCTATTGTCCATTGCGAGGCAGTCTGACTTAATCACATGAAGCCAAGGTCGAGCTTGGCCTCGTCGCTCATCATGTCCTTGTCCCATACCGGTTCGAACACAAGGCGGATATCGACGCTCTTTATTCCCTCGATGCTCTCGAGCTTTATGCGGGCGTCGTCAATGATGAAATCGGCGGCCGGACAGTTGGGGGCGGTGAGCGTCATGTCGATTTTCAGATTGGCGTCATCGTCTATTTCGATATTGTATACAAGTCCGAGGCTATATATGTCGACCGGGATCTCGGGATCAAACACGGTCTTGAGCATAGTCACGACTTTCTCTTCAAGTTGCAGCTTCTCTTCGGGTGTCAGCATAGTCTTTTTGAGGATTGTTGAAATATTTGCGTGTCGCAGTCCTTACACTTTTGCGCAGCATGATGAGCGCGAACATTGTAGGGAAAGCCATCAGGGCATAAAACAGATCACACATTGCCACAGCCGCACTTAGGGGAACCGTGGCGAAAAGTATGAGCGATAGTGTGAAAGCCAGAGTGTACCATCGGCTGCTGCCGTCGCCAAACAGATAGGCCGCGCAGCGGCTGCCGTAGAACGAATAGGTGAACATGGAGCTCAGCGCGAAACATGTGACGACAGCCGTCAGCATATATTCGCCGAACGGGATGGCGCGGCCGAAAGCGTCGAGAGCCAGTGAGAGCCCTTGAGTGCCGCCCGTGCTGAAATCGCCTGCGAGCAACAGCTGTCAGAGTGCATACGAATCCGGAATCTATGGCCGGACCGAGCATCGCTACCAGTCCTTCCCTGACAGGTTCTTTGTTGGCAGAGGTAGAGTGCATGATCGAAGCGGTTCCCACCCCCGCATCGTTGACAAGAGCGGCTCTGCGGGCGCCGATTATCGCCACTCCTGCAAGGGCGCCCCATCCTGCCCTGAGGCTGAACGCTTCGCGGAAGATGGAGGCAAACACATCCGGCACATTCCCGATATTGGTCATCACGATATATGCCACCATTATGAAGTAAATCGTCACCATGAACGGCACAAGCACGGTCGCTACCGACGCTATTCTCTTTATGCCTCCCATCACCACCGAACCCACGATGAGAGCGATGAGCACCCCGATTGACATCCGCATCGTCATCGAATCATCGGCCAGTCCGGCCGACTGAGCCGCCGATGCGAGCGCTTCGGCGAGCTGATTGGCGTTGATGATGCAAAGCGTGCCGAACATGCCGGCTATTGCGAAGATCACGGCAAGCGGGCGCCAGTGTCGTCCGAGGCCTGAGGTGATGATATACATCGGGCCGCCGGTAGGCGTACCGTCGGGCCGCGAGGAGCGATGGAGTATGGCGAGCACTCCCTCATGGTATTTCGTACTCATGCCGACTATGGCGCTGACCCACATCCAGAAAATCGCGCCGGATCCGCCCATTGCCAGCGCTATCGCCACTCCGGCGATATTGCCCATGCCGACCGTGGCAGCCACTACCGACATCAGAGCCTGGGCGGAGGTGATGCCGCGTCTGGATCTGTCAGTGCCATGGCTCTCTCTCAGAGCGGAAATAGCATTTGGCAGAAGTCGCACCGACACCATACCCGAATACAGGAATAGGAACAGGCCTCCTCCGATAAGGGTAATGAAAAGCGGGTAGCCGCACAAAGTGTCGGCTACCTGCGTAAGAATGTCGGAAATGGATGTCATATGCCGGGGGCGGTCATACGAGATGGGCCACGAGCTCTTCGCGGTCACCGGGGAGAAGGTCGATGACCGGGATTTCGATCATGGTATAGGCTCCGGGCTGCAGGCGCATGGAAGCGCGGGCAGCGCCGACGAGTATCTGTGCGGTCAGAGCCGGGTTGTTGATGCTCATGCTGAACTCAAGGCGCTGGTTCTGAGTGCGGCCCGACACTCCTTTGCGTGTCATGTGCACTCCGTGGCCCATGTCCTTGACCTCATCGACCGATTTTATCTCGATCACGTGGGTCTCGTCGCTCGCGAAGTAGGGGTCGGTCTTCACGGCCTCTGTCACCTCTTCGAGGCTTGCTCCCGGTTCAAGCTCCACATACACCATGCGGCGGTGGATGCCTGTGCCCAGAGGTATGGTCATCGACAGGGCGTCCTTGACTCCCGGCTTCGATTTGACGCATACGGTGTGGCCCATGCTCATGCCGGGCCCGAAGTTGGTATAGGTCAGTCCTTTCGGTGCGGCAGCCTGCATAAGGGCTCTCACTACGGAGTCGCTGCCCGGATCCCATCCTGCCGAAATGACGGCCACCGTGCCGTGCTTACGCGCGATCTCGCCGAGATCGTGGCGCAGCTGCGGGATAAGAGTATGTATGTCGAAGCTGTCGACAGTATTGATGCCGGCTGCAAGCATGGCAGATGCGTGCTTCTCGACTTCGCGTGTGGGAGTACACAGGATGGCTACATCGACCTTACCGAGTTCAGCGATATCTGTCACGACTTTATATGGCGCGAGTTCAGCTGGCTGCGATCCGACGGAGCGCCGGACAATTCCGGCTATCTCGAAGTCGTCGGCTTCCTGAAGTGACTGAAGCACAAAGTGGCCTATGTTGCCATATCCCACTATGGCTGCTTTGATCTTGCTCATTCTGATCGAAATGTGTTAACGGGTTATTTATTGAGAGCCGACACGATGTCGCGTGTGTCGCGGGCTATCATCAGCTCCTCGTCGGTGGGGATCACCACTACTTTTACTTTTGAGGCAGGGGTGGATATCTCTGTCTCGGTTCCGCGGGTGCGTGCGTTGAGCTCTTTATCGATCTCCACGCCCATGAATTTGAGCGGCTCGCAGACGTTCTCTCGTACTCCGGTCTGGTTCTCACCGACGCCTCCTGTGAAGACGATCACGTCGACGCCACCCATTTCGGCCGCATAAGCGCCGACATATTTGATGATACGTTGCTCATACATGTCCATGCCGAGCTTGGCGCGTTCGTTGCCTGCCTTTTCAGCTGCCTCGATCTCACGCATGTCGGAGGATATCTCGCTGACCCCCGCCATGCCGCTCTCCTTGTTGATGATGCGCTGTATGTCGTCGACGGTATAGCCGTGACGGTGCATCAGGTAAGTTATCGCTCCCGGATCGACGTCGCCTACGCGGGTGCCCATCATCAGTCCTTCGGTCGGGGTCAGACCCATCGACGTGTCGACGCTCTTGCCGTAGAGAACGGCTGTGATCGAACCTCCGTTGCCCACATGACATGTGATCATCTTCTGCTTGGTGATGTCGAGTCCCAGGAATTCACATGCGCGTGCCGACACATAGCGGTGGCTGGTGCCGTGGAAGCCGTAGCGGCGTACTCCGTCCTCCTTATAGAAACGGTAGGGGAGCGCATACATGAACGACTTGGCCGGCATAGTCTGATGGAAGGCGGTGTCGAACACTCCCACCTGCGGAACGTCGGGCATGAGGGCCGAGATGGCTTCGATGCCGGTGATGTTGGCGGGGTTGTGCAGCGGGGCGAGGTTGTAGCAATCTTTCACCTGCTGTATCACTTCATCGGTGATAAGGACAGATTTGTTGAATTTCTCCGCGCCATGCACCACGCGATGGCCGACGGCGTCGATCTCCGAGTAATCCTTGATGCATCCTACTGTAGGATCGGTCAGGTTGTTGAGGATCGCTCCGACAGCTCCTTTGTGGTCGGTGAGGCCAAGTTCCTTGATCTCTTTGGAGCCGTCGGCTTTCTTGAATTTGAGGAATCCGTCGGAGAGTCCGATCTTTTCCACGCCGCCCTCGGCCATGGTACGGTCGTTGTCGGTGTCGATGAGTTTGTATTTTACGGAACTGCTGCCGCAGTTGAGCACTAAGATTTTCATGTCTGTATGAGATGATTCTGGTTATGATTTACTTTCCGTTTTTAAGACCGATAGCCTGGTTGCAGGTCATGATGATGGTCTTGTAGATGTCCTCGGGGAAGCATCCGCGCGAGAGGTCGTTGACCGGAGCGGCGAGTCCCTGAAGTACGGGTCCGACTGCCTGAACGCCTCCCAGACGCTGCACGAGCTTATAGGCGATGTTGCCTACTTCGAGCGACGGGAACACCAGTACGTTGGCTCGTCCGTTGAGCGGACTGTTGGGGGCCTTTGAGTGAGCCACGCCGGGCACTATGGCTGCGTCGGCCTGAAGCTCGCCGTCAAGAATCAAACCGGGGGCCATCTCCTTGGCGATCTCTGTAGCGCGGATCACCTTGTCGACCCGCTCATGCTTAGCGCTGCCTTTGGTGGAGAAACTCAAAATGGCCACGCGCGGCTCTATGCCGGCTATGTCGCGTGCGGTCTGGGATGCCGACACGGCGATCTGTGCGAGTTCTTCGGCAGTCGGATCAGGCACTACCGCGCAATCGGCGAATATCAGTATGCCGTCGGTGCCGAAATTGAGGCCTTCGGGGAGAAGCATCAGGAACGCTCCTGAGACGACGCTGATGCCGGGCTGTGTCTTTATGACCTGGAAAGCGGCGCGGAGCACGTTGCCGGTGGTGTTCTGTGCGCCGGCCACCTGTCCGTCGGCGTCGCCTGCCTTTACCATCAGGCAGCCGAGATAGAGCGGATTGGCCGTGGTCAGGCGCGCCTCTTCCATCGTGATGCCTTTTTTCTTGCGGAGCTCGAAGAAAAGCGGAGCATAGCGGTCAATGACTTTCTCATCGGCAGGATTGACTATCCTGGCATCCTTGATGTGCTCAAGTTTCAGCTCTTTGGCGAGAGCATGGATGTCGGCAGGATCACCGATAAGGGTGATGTCGGCGATTTTTTCGGCTATGATACGGTCAGCGGCCGAAAGAGTGCGTGGCTCTGTGCCTTCAGGCAGTATTATCCGCTGGGGATTGGCCTTGGCCCGGGCGGTCATTTTCTCTATCAGTTCCATTTTACAGGGTAATTGATTAGGTTGAATTTTATACGCAAATTTAGGCATTATCCCGAAATTGACCTAAAAAAAGGAACAAATTCCCCGGAGTGAACGTTTATTTATAAAACTAACCCTGATTTTTCAATCGTTTTCATTGTGATCTTCAAGATGGATAAGAAACAAAAAAATTCTAAAGTCAACTCCTGGCTTGTCGTGGGAGTGATCGTGCTAATAGTACTCCTCGTTATTTGGCTCACGATGGCCGATCTCTGGGGCGACACAGATGTGGCTGCGCGTGCGATAATCAATACATCACGTAGTTTCAATGTATTGTCATGATACTTGCTGATATAGGGCTGACCACATGGCTTGTCTGGGGTCTGATAGGCGCTATAGGCGGATATATGTGCGGCCGTCTGCTGACATCCGGCGGCCTGTCTGTGATCGTCAATGTCATAGTCGGAGTAGCATCGGCAGTCGGCGGCGGCTATGCTTTCATGATGTGGTTCGGCGAGAATGATTACGGGCAGACCATCTCTCTTGTGGGAGCAGTGGCTGTGTGTGCCGTCATCATGTGGTGTCTGAGCTTTATATTCAGGAAAAAGGGCACGGATGAAGATGACGTATGACGGCGTCGCGTCATGCATGATCATCTGCCGGCTGGTCAGCAAGTGGCCTAACGCGTAAAAAAACGTCATACATTCCCATATGTTGGCCAATTTCTTCGTAACTTTGCCGCATGTTACGAAGAGCCTTACTACTGATTGTCCTCTGCTTTGCAGCAGCAATAGGCGCGGCAGGGCAGAAAAAAGCCCCTGTAATAGCGCCCTCATATGCCTGGACCATGCTTCCCCCGCTGGGATTGCATGAGCCTGCCACTATTGATACCCTGTTGTTCGACTATTCAATGCAGTCAGTGCCGTCGGGTCTGTCTCCCGCCTGGGCCTCTACGGGCAATCTCGGATCCCCGGGCATTAACATGATATTGTTCGAGCGTCCGGCAATGAGCGACTTTTTCTTCCGTGACGCCGTGCGCCAGTGGCTTCCCATTCAGGGCAACCACAAATTTTACAACACGCGAATACCGATGACGCTCCTGAGTTATAACAACTCCGGCGGACGCGAAACGGCGCAGGATCGCCTGCAGGCTGATTTCTCGGGCAATGTCAACAGCAAGCTTCAGATCGGGGCTTCGGTAGATTATCTCTACTCCAAGGGCAGCTATGCTAATCAGGCCGACAAGAACCTTGCATGGGGGCTGGCATCATCGTATATGGGCGACCGCTACGAACTGCAGACGTTTCTAAATCATTATAACCTGGTAGCGAAAGAGAACGGCGGTATTACCGATGATCTTTACATCACGAATCCTGAAATATTGCAGGGCGGATCCGCGTCGATCAATCCCAAGTCGATACCTACGTTCCTCACCGGAGCGCATTCGAGGGTGACCGGCACGGAGTTTATGGCCAACTCGCGCTATAAGGTCGGCTACTGGCATGTGACACCGCCGAATGATTCAATACCAGGTGACACTATTGAGCACCGCACCTATATTCCCGTGTCGAGCTTCATATGGACGCTCGATTACAACAAGGGGCGCCATGTGTTTGACAACACCGTGCCCCCTGAGACGGAAGATTTCTGGCGCAATTCGTACCTGTCGGACGGCTCGACACACGACAATACTTCGTACTGGTCGCTGTCTAACACTTTCGGGGTGTCGCTTCTCGAAGGTTTCCACAAGTATGCCAAGGCCGGACTGGCTGCGTATATCACTCATGAGATACGCCGCTATAACCAGACGGTCGACAGCATACCGATCGCCGGTGCGGATCGTCTTGCAGGACTTACCCCATATCCGTTTGAAAGCAAGTTGAGTCCAAAAGTCACAGAAAACCTGTTTTATGCCGGAGGTCAGCTTACTAAACAGTCAGGACGTGTGCTTAGGTATGATCTGACCGGACGGATAGGAATAGCTGGGCCGGTGGCGGGTGATGTCAGGGTAAATGCCAATCTGTCCACTCTGTTCCGGCTCAAAAACGATACTGTCAGAATCAACGGTTATTTCCACTTTTCCAACGAAGAGGCGCCTCTGCTCATGCGCCAGTATGTGTCAAATCATTTCATATGGAACAACGATTTCGGCAAGACGCGCAGGCTTAAAGCGGGCGGTTGGCTGAAGATACCGTTCACAGGCACCTATGTCAACGCCGGAGTGGAAAATATACAGAATTATATCTACTTCGGTCAGGACTGCCTCCCGGTGCAACATAAGGGAAGCGTGCAGGTGGTAAGTGTCAATCTTCGTCAGGATTTCCGCTACAGGGCGCTCAACTGGCAGAACAACATCACCTATCAGGTGACTTCCGATGAAAATGTGCTGCCCGCGCCAAAGCTTGCAGTCTATTCCAATCTGTTTGTATACTTCAAGGTGGCGAAGGTGCTTGAAGTGCAGCTGGGTCTCGACTGCGACTACTATACGCGCTACTATTCCCCGTCGTATCAGCCTGCTACTATGGCGTTTTACAATCAGCGGTCGGTTGAGGTGGGCAATTATCCTTTTATGAATCTCTATGCCAATATGAAACTCAGCCGCACGCGGTTCTACGTCATGATGTCGCATATCAACCAGGGACTGACCGGCAAGAACTACTTCGCCATGCCTCATTATCCGATGAATCCGCGTCGCTTCCAGATAGGTCTGTCAATTGATTTCGCCAACTGATCATGAAACTACGATATGCTCGCAAGCCGTCGTCAAGGCTCGCTCTCTACGGGATGCTGCTTGTGGCAGCGCTGACGATGATGCTGTGTGTCCGCACATGCAGTGTCCCCACGCTACATGTCTCTACGCGTCAGCCTTCGGGCGGTGATACGATAGATGTCGCTATAGAATACGGGCCTTTGTCGTTCTACCGCTATGACGATACGCTCGGAGGCTTTTCTTACGATCTTTTACGCCAGATGGCGGCTGATCATGATCTTAAACTGAAGTTCCACCCTATAGTGACTATAGGTGAAGCTCTTGGCGGCCTTGACGACGGTCTGTATGATGTTGTGGTGGCCGCTATGCCTATGACCGAGCGCTACAGGGAGGATTATGCGTTTACCATGCCGGTATATATTGATCGTCAGGTTCTTGTGCAGTTGCGTGACTCATCGGGAAATGTGCCTGTCAATTCGCAGCTCGACTTGGCTCGGCATGAAGTATGGGTCATGGCACAGTCGCCTGTGGCCGACCGGCTTCACAATCTTGCGTCGGAGATCGGAGATACAATTTATGTAGTCGAGGATCCGGCTTATGGCAGCGAACAGCTGTTTATCATGACTGCTACCGGAGAAATACCGTCGGCTGTGGTCAATGAGCGGATAGCCCGCGCCATGGCAGCGGATTATCCTCGGGTGGATGTGTCAACGGCGGTGTCGTTCAATCAGTTCCAGTCGTGGATATGCAGAAAAGCCGACTCACTGTTGGTGAGCCGGCTTGATACGGTCATGGAGGCGCAGCGCCAGACCGAAATTTACCGGAAGCTTTCGCGCCGTTATTTTCCCTGAACATCGGGGTCGTAGACCACGTCGGCCTCACGCGTCCCGTCGGGTGTGGTCAGCACGAACGTGAACATCCATTTGGCCAATCGTGTCTCCGGAGTGGAGAACTGGCCGATCGGGAGCTTTATCATCACGTCGTTCCAGCCTTTGTGAAGTTTTACAGGGAGTGGTTTGCGTGCCGATGCGTTCTCGTTGGTCAGGGAAATCTCGTTGTCGCGGATCTTATGGGTCGACTGCCAAACGGGCGGCTCTACTGCCACTCCATTGATCCAGATACGGCTTTCACGATAGTCCCATTTGCCTGGTTCGGGAGCGATATCGGGCTCCGATCGGCTGTAGTTCTGCGTCTCGGCCTGCAGTCCGAGGGTCTGGTCAACAGGGGAGTAGACGCGCGTGAAAGCGTAGGCTGTATGATCGGGTTGGGGATCGGTATAGAATCCCGGTATAGTGCCGGGGCCCCACACGTGGCGAAGATATATGCCGGCTCCCGATGCCTTTCGGGTGCCGTAGGTATTGCCTTCATACTCGTAGCTTTGTTTCATCCCCTCTTTTTCGGGCGGAAACTGGCGGCTTAGGTCGCCTTCGTTGGGGAACGGATCGGTTATCCGCCATCTGACATTGCTCTGCTTCACGTAGGGTATGTCGAGATGGCTCAGCGAGGTGGCTTTGTGATGGAGCAGGCGGCGTTCGAAATCTGCGAATGCGTTGAAGTCGTCAGTCCCCGGCTCGGCCATATTGGTGCCGAGGCTGTCGAAATATTCGGTGCCTCCTCCGTGCCATGAGCGTTCGGCCACGGCAAGCATCACGGGATAGAGATTGTTCTGGTTGGCATTGGCGGTCTCGTCGGCCACATAGCGGTCGTTCCATATAGCTATCTCCACTCCGGCAACGTCGGGCGTGCCTGCCGTCTGACCGTAGATCTTGCTGCGGTAGAGGGCGCGGAGGTCGGCATACAGGTCGAAGTGGTTGAGATAGTGGAGTTTGGAATCAATGGCCGGTATTCCTTCCTGACCTTTTCCGCGATAGCTCCACAGATGGGTCATGTCGATCTGTCCGGGCTCATAATGCCATCCGGGATTCCATGATATGGCTTTTTTGCCGTGACTGCGCACGAATGCCACCATTTCCGGCACGAAATCGGGATTGGTGAAACGCACCTCGTCGGTGCCGATATGCAGATAGGGCACTTCGTCAAATGTGGAGCAGGCCTCCTCTACGAGCAACTTGAGTATCTTCATGCCTTCGGGCGACTGCATGTCGTGGCGGAATGTCCGCTCGAAAGCCGCGCTGTGTCCGGGCATGTCGATCTCCGGCACGAGCATGATGCCACGGTCGCGGCAGTAGGCCACGAGGTCGCGGGCCTCTTCGACGGTGTAGTATTTACCCGGCTGACGGATGGTATTGACGCTGTCGTTGAGCATCGGGAATATCTTGCTCTCGAGGCGCCATGCCTGGTTTTCGGTGAGATGCCAGTGGAATACATTTAGCTTGAAAAGCGACATGGCGTCGATCTCGCGTTTCAGCTCTTCCATACTGATGTAGGAGCGGCCGACGTCCATCATGAAGCCGCGCCAGGGGAATGCGGGCCAGTCGACGATCTCGCAGCGCGGAAAACGGGCCTGCCTGGCGGTAGACCGGTGTCCGAGCTGACGCAGTGTCTGCATGGCCCAGAAAACACCTTTGGAGGAGGTGGCGGTGACGGTGATGCCGTGGCTGCCGATGCTGAGGGTATAGGCTTCGTCGTTGGCCCCGGCTCCGGCTATGGAGTCGACTATTTCGCCTTTGATGAGAAAACGGGCCTGCGGATCGACTTTCGCGCCGAGCTGCGTCAGACATGCACTCCACTGTTCGGCCCAAGCCGGCATCTCAAGCCGGGCGGTGGAGAATCTCGTCTCTCCGTTGTGGAATTCGATCTCCTGCGGCACGGGCAGAAGCGCATAGTCGGCAAGCGATGGTCGTGCTGTGGCCGTGGCAGCTATTGCCAGAAGCGCTACGATAAGACAAATTTTGATTGACTTCATGATATAGTTGGTGTTGAAGGGTTAATCTATGCCGTTTTCGATTATGGCCTCGCAGGCCTGGGCGAGTTCGTCGTACCACTTCTGTCCGAAGCGCGCGATGAGCGGCTCTTTCATGAACTGATACAGACGTATGCCGAGGCGGCGTCCGTTGGCTTCGGCGCTGCGGCAAATTTTCCACCGGTGGTAGTTGACAGCCGTGAAAGCAGGATACTCTGTGATGCGCAGCGGGTAGAGATAGCATGATATGGGCTTGCGGAACGAGCCGGTGAGCCC
>ERZ825324.1414-NODE-1414-length-28950-cov-4.914830_pt1 | contig 28950 bp, 25 predicted proteins | sample MGYA00519859_ERZ825324 | MGnify/ENA primary metagenome ERZ825324 (study PRJEB31778, sample SAMEA3449198) | human gut metagenome | biome: human gut; feature: human-associated habitat; material: faeces | place: United Kingdom | collected 2010/2012 ... | reverse complement strand
CTGCAATGAAGAGGAGGAGAATAAAGGTATAAAAGGAATAAATGGGATAATACCCAGGAAGAAAATTGAAGGAATGATAGAAAATAGATTTTCGGATTTTATGCTTTCTGAAAATTTGGCGCGTGAGGTGGTTTGTGCAGAAACGAATTCTGTTTTTGCAGAGAGAATTTAGTCCGAGCGTAGAAAATCGTGCCAGAATTTCGTAGACACGGGTGTTTCCTCACAAAAAATTCATGAAGTTGGGATAACATAAATTGTATTATTATGGTACAATAATTACTGGAGCTGGGCGGAGCCCGCTTTGCAGAAAATAATGTATAGAATAAGATTTTAAGATAAAAGGAGTGGTTTGGATGACGAAAGTAGATATTATATCAGGCTTTTTGGGAGCTGGTAAAACGACCTTTATAAAAGAGCTGATTTCAAAGGTTTACAGCGGTGAGAAAATGGTTCTCATCGAGAACGAATTCGGGGAGATCGGCGTGGACAGCCGTTTTATGCAGGATGCCGGTATCGAAGTGACAGAGATGAATTCCGGATGTATCTGCTGCTCACTGGTTGGAGATTTCGGTACTTCCCTGAAAGAAGTTGTTACCAAATACAACCCGGACAGAATCCTCATCGAGCCATCCGGAGTTGGTAAACTTTCTGACGTTATCAAAGCTGTACAGGGTGTTCAGGATGAGGTTGACATCAAACTGAACAGCTATACAACTGTTGTTGATGCCAAGAAATGCAAGATGTACATGAAGAACTTCGGTGAGTTCTTTGACAATCAGATCCAGTATGCAGGCGCCATCATCATGAGCCGTACAGATATTGCAACTGAGAAGAAAGTTCAGGAGTCCCTGGAGCTTCTTCGCAGCCTGAATAAGGATGCTGCTATCATTACAACTCCGATCGAGAATCTTGACGGAAAGAAACTGGTAGAGGTTATGGAGCATCCGGTATCTCTGGAGCAGGAAATGCTTGAGGAAGAGCATGAGCATCATCACCATCATCATGACGACGAGTGTGGCTGTGGACATGATCACGATCATGAAGAGCATGAGCATCATCACCATGATCATGATGAGGAGTGCGGCTGCGGCCATGATCACGATCACGAGGAGCATCATCATCACGACCATGACGAGGAGTGCGGCTGTGGACACGATCATGATCACGAGGAGCATGAACATCATCATCACGATCATGACGGCGAGTGTGGCTGCGGTCATGACCATGAGCACCATCATCACCACGACGGTGAGTGCGGCTGTGGACATGACCATCATCACCATCATGCAGATGAGGTCTTCACAAGCTGGGGCCGTGAGACGATTAAGAAATTCACACGTGAGGGACTTGAGAAGATCCTTGAGGCACTTTCCGAGTCTGACAAATATGGTATCATCCTCCGTGCAAAAGGAATGCTTCCGGCAGAGGACGGAACATGGATCTATTTTGATATGGTTCCGGAAGAAACCGAGATCCGTGAGGGCGCACCGGAATATACAGGCCGTCTGTGCGTGATCGGTTCCAAACTTGACGAGCATGCTCTGGAAGAGCTTTTTGGAATCGCATAAAAACAGAACATAAGAGAAATTTTTCAGATTTTATATTACAGAAAGGAAATGGATACTGTCCGGATTAACGGATAGTATCTTACAGGATAAATTTATGGAAGAGATCAAAGTTCCCATTTATCTGATCACAGGTTTTCTGGAAAGTGGCAAGACCTCTTTCCTGAGCTTTACCCTGCAGCAGGATTATTTTCAGGTTGAGGGAAAAACACTTCTTATCCTCTGCGAAGAAGGAGAAGAGGAGTATGATGAGGAAGCCCTGAAAAAGAGCAACACCGTTGTGGAGGTTATCGACAGCGAGGAAGAACTGACACCGGAGAGACTTGCGGCAATGGATATCCTGCATCAGCCGGAACGTGTGATTATTGAGTACAATGGCATGTGGCTGGTAAGCAAGTTTGAAGAGATGGAAAAACCGGCGGGCTGGGGTGTGGAACAGCACATTACCTGTGTGGATGCCAGCACATTCCAGGTTTATATGGCCAACATGAAGTCCCTTTTTATGGACATGGTCCGTAATGCAGATATGGTTATCTTTAACCGCTGTCAGGAAGAGGATCCGCTTCCTTCCTACAGAAGAAGCATCAAGGTAGTTAACCAGCGTGCGGAGATCATCTTTGAGGATGAGGAAGGCGAGCTTGGCGATCTTTTTGAGGATGAGATGCCATTTGACATTGATGCACCGGTGATCGATATCCTTCCGGAAGATTATGGTATCTGGTTTGTGGATTCCATGGATCACCCAGACCGTTATGTGGGAAAAACCGTTCATTTCAAGGCACGTGCCCTGAAACCGCGTGGAATGGGAAGCAAATTCTTTGTTCCAGGAAGAACAGCCATGACATGTTGTGCAGATGATACCACATTCCTGGGATATATCTGCAAAAGCGCTTTTGCCCCGAAGATTGCAGAAGGACAGTGGGTGGAAGTTACCGCGAAGGTTGCTTTTGAGAAGAGAATGGAATATCAGGGAGAGGGTATTGTACTTTATGCAGAGCATGTGGAAGTGTGCGAGCCTCTTGCTGATGAGATGGTATATTTCAACTAACTGAGGAGTTTTTATGTATTTAATTGCAGGTTTGGGAAATCCGGGAAAGCAGTATGAGGCTACCCGCCATAACATGGGATTTGACACCATCGACTGCCTTGTGGAGAAGCATAATATCCCACAGGGCGGCGTAAAATTTAATGCCATGTATGGAAAAAGCATCATCGGCGGTGAAAAAGCCATTCTGATGAAACCGCTTTCCTATATGAATTTAAGCGGCGGTCCGATTCAGGAGATGTCCAGCTATTTCAAGATCGATCCGGAGACAGAGCTGATCGTGATCTACGATGATATCGATCTGGAACCGGGACAGCTTCGTATCCGCAAAAAAGGCAGTGCAGGCGGACATAACGGGATCAAGGATATTATCCGTCGTCTTGGAACTGAGAAGTTTATCCGTATCCGTGTTGGTGTTGGTGCGAAACCGAAAGACTGGGATCTGGCAGATTTTGTGCTGGGTCATTTTTCGGACAGCGACCGCAAGCTTGTGGACGAGGGAATTAATGATGCGGCAGAGGCCGTAGAAATGATCCTGTCCGAGGGCGTGGATGCGGCGATGAATAAGTATAACAGGAAAAAGCCTAAGAATTGAGGTTTGTATGGAAGCATTTTTGCAGCCTCTGCAGGGCCTTGCAGAGTTTGAAGAAATAAAAAAGCGCTGTGGCGCAAACCGCGGAATTCTTAATGTTTCCGGCTGTATGGAGTCCCAGAAAGTCCATCTGATGTATGGACTTTCCGGGCTTTTTCCATGTCATCTGATCCTTGCGGATGATGAACGTAACGCAAAGGAAATTTATGAGGATTACCGCTTCTATGACAAAAATGTATATTTTTATCCGGCAAAAGATCTTCTGTTTTTTCAGGCAGACATTCATGGAAATCTTCTGATCCGGCAGCGGATGCGTGTGATCCGGGCACTTCTGGAGCAGGAAGAAGTGACGGTGGTTACCAGCATAGACGGATGCATGGATTTTTTGATGCCTCTGGAAAAGATCAAAAGCAGCCTTCTTCATTTTAAAAGTGACAGTGTGATCGATCTGGATCAGCTGAAAGCAGATCTGGTGGATCTGGGATATGAGCGGGTTGGCCAGGTGGAGCTTCCGGGACAGTTTTCCGTGCGGGGAGGGATCATTGATATCTATCCGCTGACGGAGGAGAATCCATGGCGTATTGAACTCTGGGATGATGAGATCGATTCCATCCGGAGTTTTGATGCAGAAAGCCAGAGATCTCTGGAAAATATAGATGAGATCACCATTTATCCGGCTACAGAAAAGATGGACTGCGAGGATATGGTATCTTTCCTGGATTATTTTCCGGAAGAAAAAACACTGCTGTTTCTGGATGAGCTGAACCATCTGGCAGAAAACGGCGAAGGTGTGGAGGAAGAGTACCGTCAGAGCCGCATGCACAGGGAGGAAAAAGGCGAGGCAAATCTTCCGGAACAGTGGCTCTGTGGTTTTCAGGAAGTGCAGAAGAAACTGAACAGACGGAACTGCGTGGCTGTGTCCGCACTTTCTCCGAGACGTTCCGGCTGGAAGATCAATGAGGAATTTGATCTCACGGTGAAATCTGTGGATTCTTACAACAGCAGTTTTGAACTTCTGGTAAAAGATCTTCTCCAGTATAAAAGCCAGGGGTACCGGATCGCCCTGCTTTCCGGTTCCAGGACAAGGGCAGAGCGTCTGGCAAAGGATCTCTCAGAGGAAGGCCTGAATGCTTTTTACAGACAGGATACAGACCGTATCATAAGCCCCGGCGAGATCATGGTTGTTTATGGCCATGCGCGCCGTGGTTTCCAGTATCCGCTGATCAAATTTGCGGTGATGACGGAAACAGACATTTTCGGCAAAGAGCAGAAGAAGCGCAAAAAGAAGAAAAAGTACAGTGGAAACCGTATCCAGGATTTTGCGGAGCTTTCCATCGGGGATCTTGTTGTCCACGAAAAACATGGACTTGGAATTTATCGTGGAATCGAAAAAGTGGAAGTGGACCGAGTTGTAAAAGATTACATCAAGATTGAGTACCGTGGTGGCAGCAATCTCTACATCCTGGCAACCCAGTTGGATGCTTTGCAGAAATATTCCGGATCTTCCGAAAATGCAAAAACACCCAAGCTGAATAAACTTGGCGGACAGGAGTGGAACAAGACCAAGAGCCGTGTCCGGGGTGCGGTTAAAAATATCGCAAAAGAGTTGGTGGAGCTTTATGCGGTCCGCCAGGAAAAAGAGGGCTATGTCTGTGGCCCGGATACGGTCTGGCAGAAGGAATTTGAAGAAATGTTTCCTTATGAGGAGACAGAGGATCAGCTGGCAGCCATCGAGGATACCAAGAAGGACATGGAAAGTACCAAGATCATGGACCGTCTTGTGTGTGGTGACGTTGGTTACGGTAAGACGGAGGTTGCTTTGAGAGCTGCGTTTAAGGCAGTTCAGGAAAGCCGCCAGGTCGTTTATCTGGTGCCCACTACCATTCTTGCCCAACAGCATTACAACACCTTTGTGCAGCGTATGAAGGAATTTCCGGTGAAAGTGGATCTTCTCTGCCGGTTCCGTACTTCTGCCCAGCAGAAAAAGACCATCGAGGGGATCAAAAAAGGCCAGGTGGACATTGTGATCGGTACTCACAGGGTTCTTTCCAAAGATGTGGAATTTAAGAATCTGGGACTTCTGATCATTGATGAGGAACAGCGTTTCGGTGTCACTCATAAAGAAAAGATCAAGCAGATGAAAAAAGATGTGGATGTGCTGACACTGACTGCAACTCCGATTCCCCGAACTCTTCATATGAGTCTCATTGGCATCCGTGACATGAGTGTTCTGGAAGAGCCGCCTATGGACCGTGTGCCGATCCAGACGTATGTTATGGAATATGATGAGGAGACTGTCCGGGAGGCTATCCGCAGGGAACTTCGACGTGGCGGCCAGGTTTATTATGTATACAATCGGGTTAATGATATTGCGGAGGTAGCTCTTCGCATATCGAAGCTGGTGCCGGAAGCCAGGGTGGATTTTGCCCATGGTCAGATGAGCCAGAGGGAACTGGAGCAGGTGATGTATGATTTTATCAACGGAGATGTGGATGTACTGGTTTCCACTACCATTATTGAGACGGGACTGGATATCTCCAATGTAAATACCATGATCATCCATGATTCCGACCGATATGGTCTTTCTCAGCTGTATCAGCTTCGCGGACGTGTAGGACGTTCTAACCGTACTGCCTATGCGTTTCTGATGTATACGAAGAATAAGATGCTTCAGGAGACAGCGGAAAAGCGACTCAGCGCCATGCGGGAATATTCGGATCTTGGAAGCGGCTTTAAGATCGCCATGAAGGATCTGGAGCTCCGTGGAGCAGGAAATCTTCTTGGAGCTCAGCAGCATGGCCATATGAACGCGGTGGGCTATGACCTTTACTGCAAGATGCTCAGTGAGGCTGTCAAGGAGGCTAAGGGAATCCAGACTATGGATGATTTTGAGACGACCATTGATCTTAATATCGATGCATTTATTCCGGATTCCTACATCAGCAACGAATTTCAGAAACTGGATATTTACAAGCGAATTGCCGGTATTGAGAGTCAGCAGGAGTATGACGATATGCTGGAAGAGCTGATCGACCGTTTTGGTGAGCCGACGAAAGCAGTACTGAATCTTCTTGCCATTGCAAGACTGAAGGCCCTTGCCCATCAGGGATATGTGACGGAGATCAAGCAGCTTGGAAAAGATGTCCGGATCACGCTCTATGAAAAGGCTAAGCTGGATCCCGCAGGTATCCCGGCTATTATGGCGCAGTACCGGAGAGGTTTGCAGTTTAAGGCTGATCATGAGCCGAAATTTATCCTGACACCACAGGGAAGGCTGATCGAAGAGTTGATGAAGTTTGCGGGGGAGTTGGCAAAACTGGCAGAGCCACTGGAGTAAAGGGAAGAATCAGCTAAGCTTAGGGTTATCCACGGGAAAAAACATCCGGTCTGTGGATACCGGATATTTTCCCGGAAAGACTTGTGGATAATTTGTGAAATGTCGTGTAAGTTCGTGAAATTCCTTGCTCTTAAAGGTGAAAACGTTTATAATCAAGTATTATGGAATAAGAGCCGGACCGTGATTCTTATGGACGGATAGATGGAGGATGAAATGAGAAATTCAGTAAAGAAAGCGGCAGTTACTGCTCTTGTCTGCGTTACAGCGGCAGGAATGATGGCAGGCTGCGGAAATAAAAAACTCGATGGTACAAAGATCGCAGTGACAGTCAATAAGCAGGAAATCCCGTTTGGCGTTGTAAGTCTGGCAGCACGTATGCAGCAGGCACAGGCTGAGGCAATGTACAAGATGTATCTTGGCGGCGGAAGCGACATGTCTATCTGGAGTACCAAGATGGGTGATGATTCCGATGAGACTTACGGTGAAAATGCGGTAACAACTTCTGTTGAAACTGTTGAAAAGATGTGTCTGGAGAAAGAACACGCTTCCGAGTATGATGTTGAAATCACAGATGATGAGCAGAAGGCTCTTGAGGAAGCTGCCAAAAACTTTATGGCTGCCAATTCCGATGAGACAATTGCAGAGCTTGCGGTTGATGAAGATATGGTAAAGACTTTCCTCGAGCTTGAAACATACGATGTGAAGATGAAGGATGCCATTGAAGCCAAAGCGGACGTGAAGCTGGATGAGAAAGAATATCAGCAGATGTCTTTCAGCTATGCAAGCGCGAAGGTCAGCGGAGATGATCTTTCTGATGATGATATCAAGACAAATAAAGAGAATCTCCAGAAATTCTTTGACAAGGTTAAAGAAGATCCTACTGCAGACTTCAATACTCTTGGAGATGAGATTTCTAAAGATATGACAGCAACAACCGGTACCTGTCCGACTTATGAGGAAGGCGATGACAGTGCGGCTAACGGAACTACTTATCCGGATGAGGTCCGTACCGCATTAAGAAAACTGGATGAAGGTGCACTGAACGAGGAGATTATCAAGACAGATTCCGTATGGTATGTGGTAAGACTGGATTCCAAGAATGATGAAACAGCAACAGAGAGTAAGAAAGAGTCTCTGACAAATACCAAGAAGGATGATTTTTATAACGATACTACAGATGGATGGAAGAAAAAAGCCGGCATCAAAGAAGAGAAAAAACTGATCAAGAAGATTAAGATCACAGATAATCACAGCTTTACAATCCAGACTCCGACACCTACACCGGATCCGAATGTGACAGAGACACCGGCAGCTGAGGACTCCGCAGCAGCAGATTCCACAGCAGTAACCGAAACACCGGCAGCATCTGAGGCTGAAACAGAGGCAACGGAGACACCGGCGGCTGAGGAGAGTGAGACTACGGTTGCAGCAGAGGATGAGACTGCAGAGACAGATACTGAGGCGGAGACTACAGCTACACCTGAGGCAGAGAAATAAAATACGGAATATGACAAGATAAAAGAACGGGAAGTGTACGATTTATAGTACACTTCCCGTTTTGCGTTCATGAGCGGGATGTAATTATCAGATCAGATTCAGATGCTCTAATGCATGATAAATGCCATCTTTATCAACTGCGCTTGTCTGCCAGGTGCAGTCTTTTTCGATGCCCCCATAAGCATTTCCCATGGCGACGCTGATACCGGCTGCTTTCAGCATGGGGAGATCGTTTGGGCTGTCTCCGAATGCATAGCAGTTTTCTTTCGGGATGGAAAAACGATCCAGGAGAAATTCCATTCCGGTTGCCTTGCTGGTGCCTTTCTGGGTTACTTCCCAGATGCCATCTTCATGATCAAAAACAGTATAATGATCGTTACAGAATTTACGGAATTTTTCTACGTCAGAGTCCGGCAGCATATGTGCGAGGAATTTATCATAGGAATATGTGCAGGCGTCCTCACGGTTAAATTTGGTGATGTCAGTCATTGGAATCTCTTTTCGCATTCTGGCTCCGAATTCGGACTGTGCGGGAGAGGCTCCGTCATACAGGATCGCAGTGTTGGATTCGAACATTGCCTCGATCTTACATTTTCGGAGAAGATCTACGGTCTCCTTGCACAGAAGGTTGGGGACTGTACGGAAAAAAAGAAGTTTGTTATCCATGTAAATGTGGGTTCCACAGCCATATACATAGCCATCAAAATGGAGTTCGGAAATTTCTTCCGGCATCATGGCTTTGGTGCGGCCGGTGTTGATGAAAAGAAGATGACCGTTTTCATGGGCTTTTGTGAGGGCGCGGCTGGTGCTCTCCGGAACCTTGAAGGGGTGAGGCGTAAGCAGTGTGCCGTCTATGTCGAAGAACAGGATTTTTTTATCGTTCATATGGTCTCCTTTAAAATGGGATTTCTTCTTCGGTGTTACTGTTATCAATGTCAGTAATATCATTAACAGGAAGCGGTTCTGCGGATGTATCTTCAACAGAGTTCAGTGTGCTGACACGGATGCCGTTGAGTTCTATTTCACTTTCCATGGGGATCACAAGGCATTTTCGGCCATCGATGATGCGGGTTTCTACCAGTTCTGCCCGGTCCGGCGCTACGTGGATCACCACGTCAGGGGTTTTGATCTCGAATTTCCGGGTGTTGGTGATGTTGGATGCTACCAGAGCTGATTTTTCTCCTGCGGCAAGCTCATACTGTTCATCGAAGTTCTGGAGCTTTTCGTCTTCTACGCCGCATTCTTCGAAGAGACGTTTGACTTCGGATTTGGTGAGGACAACAGGTTCCGGTTCGTCCTTCTGGGATTCGATGAGATCGTTGAGCTTTTCATGGATCTCAAGGACTGTGTCGTAGGCACAGTCATCACCAAGGGTTTCTTCTACCAGAGCATTGAAGGAGTCACGCTGGGTTGCTGCGGACAGTGGTGTGGTGCAGCCGAAGACTTCTTCCATCATGGTGGAACGGAGGTTTTCGGCGTTTTTGGTGTAGTAGAGGAGCCCGTGGATGTCGGTGCTGCGGTCGTTGAACTGCGGGAAAAGGAATCCCCAGTCAGGCATTTCCACCAGCCAGTCACGGATACGGTCTTCGATATTGTTGGTCTCTGCGTTGTAGTGCAGGCCTGCCTTGGAGAGCTTGACCGGGCAGATGCTGCAGAGGATATGGTCGTAGATCTCATCGGAGGCGTCGAACATTTCGGCTCCGTCGGAGGATTTGCCGGGAATATCGTAGACTGCGTGGATGAGGATGATGTAGTAGTTTTCACCATAGTCGTAGTTTTCGATGATTTTGTCGTAGAAGGCTTCGGTGAGGGTGTCGTCGGTGAGTTTGCTTTCACGAAGCTTCATAAGGAAGTTCTGGGTTCCGCCTTCCGCTTCCTGGTCCAGAGGAAATTCCATGTTGATGAGGTTTTTTCCGATGGTGCCGGTGAGGGTTTTTCGGAAGATGTCGAAGTATTTGAAAGTTTCTTCTTCTGATAAGGATAAAAAGGCTTCTTTGAGTTCGGTTTTTTTGTTTTTTTCGCCGTCTACGTAACAGCCGCAGATGCGGGTGATGGAACATCGGTCGGGGGTGAACTGTTTTTTTATTTCTGCGATTTCTTTTTTATTCATGTGTGGTTTACCTCGGTTTTTTGATTAGTTTGATTATAGCACAGGTGTTTGGTGGGGGCAAGGTGACGCAGACGGACGTGTGAGATTTGCAGCAGAAGTCCGGGTGCCGTCGTTTCGCCTGGTCATACTAAGCGTCTGAGGTGTCTCACGGAGCGGCCGGCCCATAACTCGCCATGTACGCTGATGCGTACCTGGTTCAGACAGATGGGCCTTACCCTGCGGCTTGTGGCTGCCGGGTACCTCTCCGTGAGCCACCTCACACGTTAAGTATGAACCAAGGCTCACTCCAAAGCACCTGGACTTCTGCTGCAAATCTCGCACTGTGCTGGATGGCTGGGAGGAAAGGCTGAGATTGTTTGTGGTTTGACGGGAGGTTGAGAGCGTCGGCGCGTTGCTGGACGCCTGGAGGGATGTCGAATTTTTGGGATGGTTTTTTGTGGTGTTGTGATGGGATGTGTGGTATGATTTATGTATCTTATAAGATCTGGCCATTTATTTGGTTTCTTTTGGCTTCAATGTCTGAAGCGTTTTTTCAAAAATATTTATAAAAACTGTATACAGGGTTTCTGCAGTGTTTGTTTGATGGTATAATTATAGATACCAGAAGGAGTATTGTTTGAGTGATAATACGATTTTTGATGATGTTTTTCGTACTATGATGGAGAAGATGACGTTTCTGGTCGTGCCTTTGATCAATGATGTTTTTCATACGTCGTATCCGGCTGATGTGGAGATTGTGCAGTTGCGTAATGAGTATCAGCGGGTGGATGGTGAGATTATTACGGATTCGCGGTTGTTGATCGGAAATAAGATTTATCACATAGAATGTCAGAGTACGGATGACACGACGATGGCTGTACGGATGATTGAGTATGATTTTGCAACTGCTGTTGAATTTGCAAGGAAGCAGGGACGGAGGTATCGGATGGAGTTTCCACGTTCTTGTGTGTTGTATCTGAGAAGTGGTAGCAATACGCCGGATTTTCTGGAAGTGGATGTGGTTTTTCCGGATGGAGAATGTCATTTGTACAGAGTGCCCACGATTAAAGTTGATAATTATACAAAAGATAAGATATTTGAGAAGAGTCTTCTCATGCTGCTTCCTTTTTATATCATGAGATATGAGAAAAGAGGGCATGAGATGAGTGAGGATCCGCAACTTTTTCAGGAATTGCTGAATGAATATGAGGTGATCCGGAGTAAACTGGAAGTGGAGATTACTGAAGCTGGAAGGTCTGAACTGTTCAGTGATCTGATTGGACTGATCACTCGGATATCTGATTATATTTTCAGAAACGAGGAGAAAGTCCGGAAAGGAATAGGTGAGGTTATGGGCGGACATGTTCTGGAACTGGAATCTGAGAAAAGGGCAAGATTGCTTGCGGAAGCTAAAGAACAGGCTGAAGCATTGGGATTAGAACGAGGAATGGCTCAAGGAATGGCTCAAGGAATGGCTCAAGGAATGGCTCAAGGAATGGCCCAAGGAATGACCCAAGGAATGGCCCAGGGTGAGGAGCGTCTTAGTGTTCTGATCAACAGGCTTATCCTTGATGGCCGGGGTGATGAGATTCAGAAGGTTGTTACGGATAAAGAAATGCGTGAAGCCATGTACAGAGAATATCAATTATAAGCAGAAATCATAAAGAGGAAGCCATAGGGATATCGATGTTATCTATGAAGCATTGGTTAATATATGGCTTCCTCTTTGTTTGCAGATTCGGGTCAAGCGGATATTCGCAACCCCGCAGGGGACTTACTTGATTTGGTTAAACTTATAATACAGAATATCCATAGCTGCTGACAATGGCATCGATCTTTTGACGGCTTTTGCACAGTGGGCAGTTATCGGAGCGGTAGGAGTGGTAGTCCGGGATGTCTCTGGCCTGGAAAATAGAGTGGACAGGGAGGGTGGCTACGCTGTCTACGCTGCTGTAGATGGCTGCGACACCGCGAATCTTGCCACCGTAATAGAGAATGCTTTCGATGGCACGGTTCAGTGTGGAACCGGTGGTAATGGAACCGTTGAGGATGAGGATGTTTTTACCATTGATCATCGGCTCATAGTTGTCGCGGAAGATCATCTGTCCGGTGCTGTTGAATTCCGGTGTGATGACGTAAATGGTCTGGTGAGCGTTCATGGAAAGTACACCGGCTTTGGTCAGTTCTTCAGCGAGATAGGCACCGATCACTTCAAGTCCGTCCATGCAGACGATGGTGTCTACCGGAATGGATGCTTCATAATTTGTTGCGAGAGTGGCTGCGATACGTTGCGCTTCAGCGCATCTGGATTTCATGGTGGTGAGGTCCAGATAATGCGTGATATGAGACTGAGAAGTTACGAAATGTCCCGGAATCATTTTCAGCTGAATGCGGCTGTCACTACGTGCATAGATTTTAATCATTTTGTCCTGATCCATAATAAAAACCTCCTGTCATGATCGTGTTTTACGTGGCTGTTCAGGAGTATTGTCCTGAAAGATTGCGAAACAGATTTAGTTAATGTGCATATTATACCATTAACTTCAAAAAAATGGAATAATGTACCGCAAAATATACAAAAAAATATTCTGAAATACTAATAACTTTGTTAAAAAATGCCCGATATTATGAATTTTTTGACAATGAGAATGCAGCGAAGTGGAATGCGAGTGGCTGGTGTTATGTATAAAAAGAGGAGGAGGGGAATCACTGTGGATTCCCCTCCTCCTGTGAAAGTGAGTCATTGTTATCCTTCAATAGATACATATTTGTCAGCTTCGATTTCTTCGGCTGCTTTTTTCGGAACGGAAAGTCTCAGAACACCATTCTCGAATTTAGCATGAACATCTTCGTTCTTTACGCCATTACCAACATAGAAGCTTCTGCTTGTGCTGCCTGCATAACGCTCACGGCGGATATAATTGCCTTTTTTATCTTCCTCATCTTTATCAAGGCCTTTGGCAGCGGAGATAGTAAGATAACCATCTTTCAGCTGTACCTGAACTTCATCTTTCTTAAATCCAGGAAGATCTACATCCAGTTCATAGCCTTTATCAGTCTCACGTACATCAGTTTTCATAATATTTTTGGCATGTTTGCCATAAAGAGGATTCTTGCCGCCAAAGAAGTTATCTCTGAAACCAAAATCATCCATCCAGTCATCAAATAAGTTTTCTCCAAATACACTCGGGAACATCATAAGTCATTTCTCCTTTCAAATTGAAACGCCGTTCCGGCGGATCGGATCAAGGGGATCCAGCTGTTGTCGGTCTTACCATTGCGGTTTATTCCGCTGTGGTGATGTCTTAGTTATCTGGAACATCCGGAAGCTCTTCTTTTTTTCTCTCTTCCTTTGTTCTACATGTACTATAACACGTATTGTTAGCACTGTCAAGCCTTGAGTGCTAATTTTTTGTGAAGAATTTGTGAACGGTAAAATGAAAAAGTAACTTCCACCCTTAGTCATATCAAAGACACGGATTGAACATTCTGCAATGTTATAGAAACTTTAAAGCATAGAAAAAAGAAAAAAAATCAATATAATAAGGCATATAGATGAGATGCGTTGAAGAAAAATTTTAACCAAATCAAGTAAGTCCCCTGCGGGGTTGCGAAAAGCAATAAGCAGTGGGTGGGGACTTGCTTGTATCAGGAGGAGTGCAAGCTCCTCCTGATAAACTGCGGAGCAGTTATTTGGTGTAGAGCTACGTAGCAAAGCGGATTGCGAATATCCGCTTGACTATGTCATTTTGGATTGGACTGACAATAAAAGGATGTGCTGAATAGTTGGAAAAATGCAGGAGGAGAAAGAAATGAAGAAAAAATATGCAGATTTTAAACTGGGTGTACCGGATTATGTAACTGTGGAGACAGAAGATGAGAGACTGGTATGCCAGGGAGGACAGCCGACAGTAACGGCCGGTGCGACTACCGTGGAATTTCAGGATGCAGGTGAACATGAGGATATATTTGTTACCTCAGAAGATGCAGTGAGATGTGTAAAACTGAGATGGAATTACAAGATCCCAAAATCCGCCAGATTCCTGGGAGATGCCTGGGAACGTACCTATGGTGATGTGGAATGGCATGGAATGAGCGGTAATCGTTATCTGCCATGGTATTTTTTGGCGAAGCTTTCTGAGAAAGTCCTTTGCTTTGGTGTAAAGGTCCGCCCTTCCGCTATGTGCTGCTGGCAGGCAGATACAAAGGGAATCACATTATTTCTGGATGTTCGCTGCGGTAATACAGGAGTACAGCTGAAAGGAAGAAAGCTGCATGCCGCACAGATCGTCTGCATGGAATCAGAAGGAGCAGATACTTTTGAGACTGCACAGGAATTCTGCAAAAAAATGTGTACAGATCCGATTTTCCCGGAGTTCCCGGTATATGGAAGCAACAACTGGTACTATGCTTACGGCGACAGCTCTGAAGAGGAGATCTTAAGTGATACCGATTACATCCTGAAACTGACCGAAGGGGTAAAAAATCCTCCATTCATGGTTATTGATGACTGCTGGCAGGAGCATCACCGCCTGGACGAATACAACGGAGGACCATGGACAAAAGGTAACGCCAAGTTCCCGGATATGAAAGGTCTTGCAGACAAGCTGAAAGAAAAAGGTGTCCGCCCGGGTATCTGGGTACGTCTGCTTCTTAATGAGGATGAGAACATCCCGGATGAGTGGAGGATTTCCTATAATGACTGTCTCGACCCGTCCCATCCGGACGCACTGGCATATATCCGAAGAGATATCGAACGGATCTGCGACTGGGGATACACTCTGATCAAACATGATTTTTCAACTTTTGATCTTTTTGGAAAATGGGGATTTGAGGCAAATTTAAGAGATAATTCCATGGAGAAATGGCATTTCTACGACCAGACCAAAACCAGTGCAGAAATTGTAAAAATACTTTATCAGGAAGTTTACGATGCTTCCCGCAGTAATAACGCAGTGATCATCGGCTGCAATACTATCGGACACCTTGGCGCAGGTCTGATGCATCTGAACCGGACCGGTGATGATACCAGCGGACGTATCTGGGAGCGTACCAGAAGAATGGGTGTAAATACACTGGCATTCCGTCTCCCACAGCACAATGCTTTTTATCATATTGATGCAGACTGTGTAGGTATTTTCGGAATGATCCCGTGGGATAAAAACCGTCAGTGGGCAGACGTTCTTGCAAAGAGCGGCACACCACTGTTTGTATCCGCAAAACCTGGAGTTCTGAACCCGGAAGAATTTGAGGAGCTTCATCAGATCATGCTGCGGGCATCAGAACAGAAAGAGCATTTTGTTCCGCTTGACTGGGAGGAGATCGACTGCCCGGAAGTATGGGGAGAAAACGGCGAGACCATCACGTACGACTGGTATGATAACGAAGGTCCGACCATGGATGCGACAGTAGAATATTACAATGCAAAGGTAGTTGTTCCGTAAATCCGAAGAAGTGATTCAGCAATCCAGAAGATCCTCGGCATGATGATATTTTTCCCGGTATTCCCGGGGCGTCATGCCGGTTTCTTTTTTGAAGGCGCGGGAAAAGGCAAAAGGATTCTGATATCCGCAGGAGATCGCCACGCTGGATACAGGGATATCCGTGATCGTCAGAAGTTCCCGGGCATTGATGATCTTGGCTGAAGTCAGGAAAGCCTGGGGCGTGGTTCCAAGATGTTTTTTAAAAAGTCCGTAAAGGTGACTGCGGCTGATATGCAGATAGTCAGCAACATCGGTCACAGTAATATCCTGAAGCGGACTTTTTTTGATGTAATCAACAGCCTGTGTGATATAAAAATTTTCGTTGGATTCTATGGTCGTGTAGGAAGCGTGAAATTCTTCCTCCAGCATGGCGATGATCCGGTAAAGACCGCTCTGGATATAAGCTTCGCTGGAAGGTGTCAGCTGTGGATGGGTCATCATTTCAAGAATGGTTTCCTGATAGGGAAGAACCGAATTTAGCTGCTGGACCGGAGTTTCTTCAGTAAGATGACAGTGTTCACAAAGTATGGGAGCATTTTCTCCATTGAAACAGATCCAGATATAAGTCCAGGGATCAGAAGGTTCTGCCTTATAGAGAGAGCTGGTCACAGGAGGAATGAAAAAGCACTGTCCGGCTTTCAAGGTATATTTCCGGTTGTTCATATAGAAATATCCCTGTCCGCTCAGCACAAAATGGATGGTGTAATATCGCCGGACACCAGGGCCGTAGGACTGTTCCGGTGTACATTTTTCCCAGCCGCAGGAAATAAGATGAAGTTCTTTTGATGAAGTCTGACGGTTCAGGACCTGTTTGTTTTCTATGGGAGTTTCCTCCTTTCGATGCATGATTATAGATAATATCAGTTTAAAACATTTGATCAGGGGTGTAAAGAAGAAAGATGAATTCATTAACAGTAAAAAGAATCCTCATGACATTTGCCGGAATCTTTCTGGCGGGTGTCAGTGTGGCCATTTTCAAGGCATCAGATTTTGGAACAGATCCCAATTCCTGTTTTGTGATGGGGGTGTGGAATCTTGCGGGAATAAAATACAGTTATGTTTATATTGCCATCAATGCACTGATGCTGCTGGGAGTGTTTTTTCTGGACCGGCATTTTATCGGACTTGGAACTGTGCTGAATCTGTTTTTTATGGGAATTATCGTGGAAAAAGGAATGCAGCTTTTTGACAGGTATTTGCCGGAGAGGACATTTGGAATAAGAGTGATTCTGATGTGCATCGCTGTTGTAATGATGTGTTTTGCGTCGGCGCTGTATTTTACAGCAGATATGGGAGTTTCCGCCTATGATGCCTATGCACTGATTCTGGATAAAAGGACCCGGATTCCTTTCCGGATGTGCAGGATCGGGACGGATGTGATCACAACTGCGGCCGGATTTTTTATGGGGGCGGTTGTTGGGGCCGGAACTCTTGTTACCGCATTTTTTATGGGCCCACTGATCGAGTTTTTCAACCGGACAGTGGCAAGGCCGTTTCTTTATGGAAAAGAGAAGAAACAGATACGGAAGCAGTAAAACAAAAGGCAGTTGTCGTGCGATAAACGTGCGGCAGCTGTTTTTTTGTGCCTGTTTTTTTGTATAAAACTCCGCAGTGAATGTAGCCTGCAAATATCTGCCTGACCGGAAAAAATCTTTATCTGCGAGGGGAAGATCGGACCAGTTGGCCAGACACAATTAAGGCATTGTCTTGACACTTGTAAAAGAAAAAGGTTTACCACCGGGAGAAATACCGTTATAATAGGAGAAACGTAGGTTTTTTTCCTGCAGTAAAAATATAACAGTCCGGGAGATATCCGTGTCGGAAATATTGCTTATCTGATGATATTGATATGGAGAATTTTCCGGGATGTAATAAGAAGGGAGAAAAAATATGGCATATTTAGGCGAAGAAATTAAAAAACTTGGTTTTGGTCTCATGAGACTTCCGCAGAAATCCGAAGGTGTGATCGATGTGGAGCAGACCAAAGTCATGGTAGACAAATTTATGGAAGCCGGATTTACTTACTTTGACACTGCGTGGGCTTATGCAGGAAGTGAAGATGCTATCCGCGAAGCTCTGGTAGAGCGTTACCCGAGAGAAAAATATCAGCTTGCAACCAAGATGGCAGCCTGGATCAACTGCAAGACAAGAGACGAAGCTCTTGCACAGTTTAAAACATCTCTGGAGAGAACAAAAGCCGGATATTTCGATTTCTATCTTCTCCACAATCTTGGAGAACACAGAACAAAATATTTCGATGAGTACGGTTTATGGGACTGGATCTGTGAGCAGAAAGAGGCCGGACTGATCAAACATGCAGGATTTTCTTTCCATTCCACACCGGAAGAACTGGAAGCAATCCTTACCGCACATCCTGAGATGGAGTTTGTACAGCTGCAGATCAACTATGCAGACTGGGAAAATCCGGCAATCCAGTCAAAAGCCTGCTACGAAGTTGCCAGAAAACACGGCAAACCGGTAGTGATCATGGAGCCTGTAAAAGGCGGTATGCTTGCAACGCCTCCGGAATCTGTAGAAAAGATCTTAAAGGCAGCAGAGCCGGAAGCATCCACAGCATCCTGGGCGATCCGTTTTGCGGCAAACCTGGAGGGCGTGATCACCGTACTTTCCGGAATGAGCAACATCGCGCAGATGGAAGACAACCTTTCCTTTATGAAGGACTTTAACGGTCTTACGGAAAGCGAGAAGGAAACTCTGGACAAGGCAAGAGAGGCGATGAGCAAAATTCCTCTGATCCCATGTACAACCTGCAATTACTGTGCAAAAGTATGCCCGATGGAAATCGGAATCTCCGGTTCTTTCACAGCGATGAATTACCTGACACTGTACGGAAACAAAGCTGCCGCAGCGCATCAGGAAGAATGGCTGGTAGGAGTCCGTGGCAGAAAGCGCGCAGACGAATGTGTAAAATGTGGACAGTGCGAGGAAGTCTGTCCGCAGCATATCTCTATCCGTGAGGAACTGGAGAAAGTCAGCGAGACTTTTTGCAAATAAAAGAACTGATCCGACGGGAAACGGATCAGGGTAAGGAGAGAGTTTTAAAATGGAAAAATTCAAAGCATTTCTGAAACGGAAGGATATCGAGATCTCCCTGAAGAGATACGGTATCGATGCACTGGGCGCCATGGCGCAGGGACTTTTCTGTTCCCTGCTGATCGGTACGATCATCAACACCCTTGGCACACAATTCCACATTCCGTTTCTGACTATGGCAGTTGCCACAGTCAATGACACCCAGTACACGGTAGGTTCTCTGGCCTCTGCCATGAGCGGACCTGCCATGGCAGTAGCTATCGGTTACGCATTGCATTGCCCGCCGCTGGTACTGTTTTCACTGATCACTGTTGGTTTTGCCTCCAATGCACTTGGCGGAGCAGGTGGCCCTCTGGCTGTACTGTTTGTTGCAATTGTTGCGGCTGAGATCGGTAAGGCAGTTTCCAAGGAGACAAAGATCGATATCCTTGTAACTCCTCTTGTAACCATCGGTGTGGGCGTAGGCCTTTCCGCATGGTGGGCACCTGCCCTTGGAAAAGCGGCCATGAAAGTGGGAAGCGTAATTATGTGGGCAACGGACCTGCAGCCGTTCTTTATGGGAATCCTGGTTTCCGTATTTGTGGGAATCGCACTGACACTGCCGATTTCTTCCGCTGCGATCTGTGCGGCTCTGGGACTTACCGGACTGGCAGGCGGTGCCGCAGTAGCAGGCTGCTGTGCACAGATGGTAGGTTTTGCGGTTATGTCCTTTAAAGAAAACAAATGGGGCGGCCTGGTTTCTCAGGGAATCGGAACATCCATGCTCCAGATGGGAAATATCGTCAGAAATCCGAGGATCTGGATCGCACCCATCGTAACCTCTGCCATCACAGGTCCGATCGCTACCTGTCTGTTCAAGCTTCAGATGAACGGAACAGCAGTATCCTCAGGAATGGGTACCTGCGGTTTTGTGGGACAGATCGGTGTGTATACAGGATGGATGAATGATATTGCAGAAGGAACCAAAGCTGCGATCAAGACAGCTGTCACAGCTATGGACTGGGCGGGACTTTTCCTGATCTCCTTCATTCTTCCGGCAGTTTTCTGCCCGCTCATCAATATGTTTGTACGTAAACTTGGATGGGTAAAAGACGGAGATATGACATTGTCATAAATGAAGAGTAATTTATATCAGATTACCTTGTAAAATCAAAAAAAGAGTATCACAGAAACTCCCTGATAAAGATGAGATCTGTGATACTTTTTTTATTTAACCGATATTCACTATTTACGCTACATGTGACCCGGTGGCATTACTCCGTTCCAGTCCACATGCCTTCGCATATTCATGAAGTTTCTCCTTCGCGGTATAATTCAGATTCTGTGGAACCTGGATCTGGATGGTTACATACTGATCACCACGGACGGACGGGTTCTTCATGGAAACGATGCCTTTTCCTCTGAGACGGATCTTGGAGCCGGACTGCATGCCTTCACGGATCTTGCAGATAACATTTCCATAAAGTGTTGGAACAGTAGCTTCACCGCCGAAAACAGCTGTTGTGTACGGGATGGAAATGGTAGTGTAAACATCGGAGCCCTTTCGTTCATATCCAGGACGGGTTCCTACGGTAACCTTCAGAAGCAGATCACCAGGCTCGCCGCCACCGGTTCCTGGCATACCTTTTCCTTTCAGGCGGATGCTCTTGCCGGTATCGATACCTGCCGGAATGTGAACCTGTAATGTCTGCGGTGCACCGGAGCTTCCGTCCGGGCTGGACAGAGAAATCCTTTTATCTGCACCAAAAGCGGCCTCATCGAAGGTAACGTTGATGCTGGCCTTCACATCGGAGCCTTTCTGAGGGAAATCCTGCTGATGGAATCCGCCAAAGCCGCCGCCACTGTGAAATCCGCTTCCTCCAAAGCCGCCGTGGAATCCGCCACCGTTACCGGTGAAGTGCTCATAAGTGCTGTTTCCGCCAAAGCCATGGCCTGTGCTGTGACCGCCGTGGAACATATTTCCAAAGATATCACCAAAGATATCATCCATGTTTTCACCATTAAAGTGAAATTCCTGATAGCTGCCATTGCCACCACTCTGGAATCCGCCGAATCCACCGGCACCTGCACCGGCTCCCGGATCAGCGCCCGCCTCAAAAGCAGCGTGACCAAACTGATCATACATTTTTTTCTTCTTGGGATCTCCAAGAACGTCATAGGCTTCATTTACTTCCTTAAATTTATCTGCGGCATCCGGATTACCGGCGTTGGTATCCGGGTGATATTTTTTTGCCAGTTTACGGTATGCTTTTTTTATTGTTTTCTCATCTGCGTTCCGGTCAATGCCCAGAACATCGTAATAATCTCTTTTTACTGCCATGGTATTCACCTTCCCTTATATAATTATAGATTATAGTCTGCAGCATTCCAGGTGAGTAATATCCTTCTTAAGGAATAGACTTTCCGGAGTGCCATATATCGAACATATGCGTACAAAATCCCCCGGGAAGATTCCCGGGGGTATTACTTTTATCCTGTTCTACATGTAATATAACACTACTAATTAAAAGTGTCAATACCTGCACTGTGGAAAGACCATTTTGGACTGTAATGAGAGATATGATTCTTACAGATGTCAGCACAAAATATGATATAATATTGCCATAAATTCCGGCGGTGGTCCATAAAATAAAAAGCAGACAGAACCGCAGAACAAAGAACGACACAAAAAAGAAAAGGAGGCGTAAAATATGAAAAAAAGAACTCTTCTGTCCAGGAGAAAGGCAGTGAAATGCCTGACTATTCTGGCTGTTATGTTTGCAGCAGCTATTCCGGCAACAGCCCGGGAGGCGAAGGCAGCAGCAGGAACTACCTTTAAAGTTAAAGTCTCTGACGGCTATCTGGCTCTCAGGAGTGAGAAGGCTTTTGACAAAAGTAATGAAATTGGTCAGTTGAACACTGGAGATCTGGTGGAAGTTACAGACCGGAAGGACCCAACCTACTGGTATGCATATGTTCCAAGATTGGATAGATCCGGATATCTGGACAAAAATTATATCCAGGTAGCAGAGAGTACCGCTGCATCCAATGATTCCTGGACTGTGAAAGTAAAGAGTGGCTATCTGGCACTTCGAAACACTGCTGCATATAATGACAGTAACGAGATTGGGCGTCTGAATACCGGAGATATGGTGCTTGTAAAGGACAGCAGTGATTCAACCTACTGGTATGTATATGTGCCGAAGCTTGATAAATCCGGTTACGTAGATAATCGGTATATTTATAACAGCGGACTGTGGACCGTAAAAATAGAAAAAGGTTATCTGGCACTCAGAAATCAGGCTGCCTATAATGACAGTAATGAAATTGGCCAGTTAAATACCGGGGATACCGTACAGGTAAAAGATACAGCCGATGAACATTACTGGTATGTATATGTACCGAAGCTTGATAAAACTGGTTATGTTGATAAGGAATATCTTCTTGGAGGAGCCGGAACGGCGATCCAGTCTATGACTGTTAAAGTAGACAAAGGCTATCTGGCACTTCGAAGTGAAAAAGCTTATGATAAAAATAATGAGATTGGCCAGTTAAATACCGGAGATACGGTTGAGCTCATTGAAAAAGAAGACAGTACCTACTGGTATGTGTTTGTTCCGAAACTTGGAAAAGAAGGATATGTAGATAAAAATTATCTTAAATAAATGTTTTACACCAGGCGGATCAGAAATGTCCGCCTGATATAAAGTACAGGGAGGCAAACAGATGACTCTGGCACAGCTCAGATATACCATAGCAATTGCAAAAGCCGGATCTATGAACGAGGCAGCCAAAAGCCTTTATATTTCCCAGCCAAGTCTTTCCACGGCGATCCGGGAACTGGAGGCAGAAACCGGGGTTGAGATCTTCAGAAGAACAAACCGTGGAATTGCCGTGACACCGGCGGGTGAAGAATTCCTGGGGTATGCAAGGCAGGTAGTAGAACAGTACGAACTGATGGAAGCCAAATATATCTCCAAAGAACAGTCCCGAAAAAAATTCAGTGTTTCCATGCAGCATTATACTTTCGCGGTCAATGCCTTTGTGGAGCTGGTAAAACAGTTTGGCATGGATGAGTACGAATTTGCAGTCCATGAGACCAAGACACATCAGGTGATCGAGGATGTGCGGAACTTTAAAAGTGAGATCGGGATCCTCTATGTGAATGATTTTAACCGCAAAGTACTTACAAAAATGTTTCACGAGTATGGATTGGAGTTTCACGAACTTCTCAACTGCAGGATCTACGTTTATATGTGGAAAGGCCATCCCCTGGCGAAACGCGAGAAGATCACACTGGAAGAATTGAAGGAATACCCCTGTCTGTCTTTTGAACAGGGAGGAAATAACTCCTTTTATTTTGCGGAGGAGGTTTTGAGCACATATGAGTATAAACGGCTGATCAAGGCCGATGACAGGGCCACGATGCTGAACCTGATGGTAGGTCTGGGCGGATATACCTTGTGTTCCGGTATTATCTGTGAAGATCTGAACGGTTCCGATTACTGTGCGGTTAAGCTGGATTCCGATGAGATCATGACCATCGGGTATATCGCAAGAAAAGGTGTTAACATCAGTGCTCTTGGGAAAAAATATCTCGAGGAGATTTCCAGATATAAAGATAAGGCGCTGAAATAAGAGAAAATAAAATCTGACAGATTACTCTGTGTATTCTTCGATACGTGGCGATGTGTATCACGCAGGAATCTGTCAGATTTTTATTTGCTTTTATCTGCAATGAAAGTTTTTATACGCGGATCACAAAGCCCTCTTTACGAGGTTTTGCAGCCGGATACTCGCAGTCGCGGTATCCCAGAACACAGTGGCCGACACCGATATATTCATCCGGAACTCCCCATTGTTTCTTCAGTTCTTTTCCCTCTTCGGAATCAAAAACTTCTTTTGCACGGTGGATCCAGCAGGAATCTACGTCAAGAGCATGTGCGGCATTCATGAGATTTCCCATCACAAGGCTTCCGTTTTCCACGCAGGTGCCCATTTTGCTGTCGGAGAAGACGATGATCACAGTTGGGGCACCGTAGAACGGATCTGAGGTACTGCCCATAACAGCTGCGTTCATTTTGGAAAGTTTTGCAACCAGTTCCGGATTCTGTGTTACTACCATAAGGGTACTCTGCTGTCCCATGCCACTTGGTGAATATTCTCCGGCTTCCAGGATCATATCCAGAGTTTCCTGTGGAACAAGGTCTTTTTTGTAGGCGCGGATACTTCTGCGCTCCAGCATGTTTTTGATGCTTTCGTTCATAATGATTACCTCCTGATGCTAAATTCTGTTGAAAATATTTCCTGCAAAAGAAAGCAGTTTTCTTTTTATCCTGATAGAAATTATTATAACGCAAATGTTTATGGTTTCCAATAGATAGAAGGATATAACTTTACAACTTATAAAGAATTATTATATAATCGGGATAAGATATTCCTGCGGTGGGCAGGAGAATTTTGGGTGGAGATACAGAGACGGAATAGTTGAGACAGAAGATACGAGGTGCCAGATGGAGAAGATACGAAAACATTTTTATTTTTCAGGAAGAGTACAGGGAGTGGGATTTCGTTACCGCTCTTATTATATTGCACAGTCCATGGGGCTGACCGGCTGGGTAAAAAATCTCTGGGATGATCGTGTGGAGATGGAAGTGCAGGGAACCAGAGAGGAGATCCGGGAGATGGTAGAGCGCCTTTCTCAGCAGAGTTTTGTGGAGATCGAGGGTATTGAATCGAAAGAGATCCCCCTTGAGGATGAGTTTGGATTTCATGTGAAAGGATAGTGAAATGATCAGAGCTGTTTTTATGGATATTGATAATACGTTGCTGGATTTTGATGCGGCGGCACAGGAAGGCATGGCCCATTGTTTTGAAGATGCAGGCCTCATCTATAAGCCGGAGATGTTTTCGGTTTTTAAAGAGGAGAATGACCGGATCTGGAAAAAGATCGAACAGGGGATCCTGACCATGGATGATCTTCCCTATGTGCGCTGGCAGGCGATTCTTAAGAAGCTTGGGCTTGAGGCAGATGGCGTAGCTATGGAGATGCTGTTCCGGAAATGTCTGTTTTACAGCGCGGTTCCTGTGGAAGGGGCAAAGGATATCCTTGATCATTTACAGGGAAAGTATATCCTGTGCACGGCCAGCAACGGCCCTTATGAGCAGCAGATCTGCAGGCTGAAAAAAGCCGATATGCTGAAAGATTTCGATCATTGTTTTGTATCTGAGAAGATCGGTGTCGACAAGCCGGATGTACGTTTTTTTGAACGATGTCTGGAACAGCTTCCGGGAATCAGGGCAGAGAAATGTATGATCATAGGGGATTCCCTGACTGCTGATATCGCAGGCGGACAGGCAGCAGGGATGGAGACCTGCTGGTTTTGCCGGGAGAAGATGGAAGAGTCGGAACTGGAAAATGTGAGAAGAACGCATAAAGCAGATCATGTGATAAAGCGGCTGGAGGAACTGAAAGACCTTCTGTAAAAATGGGCCTTTTATTCCAGCTCCAGCGCCAGATACAACAGAACAGCGTCCCGGAATTTCCGGGGATTGAGACCACATTTTTTATAAATGTGGTTTAATTTATATTGAAGAGTATTTTTGTGGAGAAAAAGTTTCTCTGCGGTATCAGCCAGAGACATTTCCAGGGAAAAATAAGTTCGCAGAAGTTCCTTTTCATCCAGAGACAGCTGATGAATGGTTTTTCCGGAAAATTCTTCACGGTCATCCGGAGACACAGAAGAGAGAACGATTTCCAGAGTGAGATCATCGAAAACGGCATAATTTTCTGCACAGACATGGTCAGTAAGAGGCCGGTGAAAGTTAAGGTTTCGCAGGGCAGTTTCCGCAGTAGTCAGGGAAAGACCAAGCTGATACAGTGGTACGGACCGGCCAACAGCAACGGCCAGAGTGCCAGCATGCTTTTTCGCAAAATCACGAAGTGTTCCGGAAAGAGCAGAAAAACCGGAACTGTCTGTAACAGCGAGATAATCTCCGGGATAGCGGAAGGTGTACAGCATGATCCCGATGGTCTTGAAAAAATTCTGGATCTGATGTTCTGAAAGAACAGACCCAATGCCGGAATCTGAGTCATGAGTTTCTGCCTGGAGAGAAGATTCCCGTGAGAGATTTGGATTTTCGGTATCTGTCCGGGAAGCAGGAGTTTCCTGGGATTCCAAAATTCTGTGGTCAATCTTTACGGAGAGATTTTGACTGGAAGCAGCCGGATACGTATGGAGCAATATCAGTCGCTTGGGTGTATCCGGATCGATTTGAAATTCCCTCAGACATTTCAGAAGATATTCCGGATTCTGGGTGTCTCCGTGGAGCAGGGAACTGATGACAAACTGTTTTTTGTCCGCCTGATGCCGGCTGTACTGGCCAAGTTCCTGTTCACGGATCAGAAGGCTGGTGATACGCTGTGCTAGAAAGGCGTACTTGCGTACTTTTTCCGGGGAACCGGTGATCCCGATCACAGCCAGAAGACGGTCTTCATGATAAAGAGGCATGTTGATCCCCTGTCGGGTTCCTGTAAAATTGTCAGATTCAGCCACTTCGATGGTAGTACCGGTTACAGCTGCCTTCCGTCCAATCTCATGAAAAGCTCCGATCCGGGCAGCGTTGGTGCTGGCAATAATGGTGCCGGACGGATTGATGAAGTTGATATCATAACTGCAGACGTCCTTGATCGTGTTGACGATCTGCTGGGCGAGCGTGTGGCTGATGTGTGTGATCATGGAATCCTCCTGGAAAAGTTAACCAAATCAAGTAAGTCCCCTGCGGGGTTGCGAAAAGCAATAAGCAGTGGGTGGGGACTTGCTTGTATCAGGAGGAGTGCAAGCTCCTCCTGATAAACTGCGGAGCAGTTATTTGGTGTAGAGCTACGTAGCGAAGCGGATTGCGAATATCCTTTTGACTGTGCTTTCTTTGGGTCAGTATATCATATATGGTTTATAGCTTCAATTTGAATATGTTATTTATAACAATAAAATATAAAAATTATTTAAAAATATAGTATATATAATATATACATACAGGCTTAATTTTATTATGATTAAAAACAAAAGCAGGTTCACCCGAACTGTAAACGAGGATATTTGATTTATATAAAAATTTTCACAGGAGGAAAATACAATGAAGGTAGTAACAGCAATCGATTCTTTTAAAGGCAGCATGACATCCATGGAGGCAGGGTTTGCAGCAGCAGAAGGCATCCATCGTGTAGACGCAGAGGCTGAGGTTCTTGTAAGACCTCTGGCAGATGGCGGAGAGGGAACAGTAGAAGCTCTTGTTGCGGGAATGAATGGAAAAACAGAGCATGTAAAAGTTACAGGTCCTCTTGGAGAGCCGGTGATCTGTGAGTACGGCATTATTGAAAGTACAAAGACCGCAGTGATCGAGATGGCCGGTGCAGCAGGAATCACACAGGTTCCGGACGAAAAAAGAAATCCTCTTTATACTACAACCTACGGCGTCGGTGAGGTGATCAAAGATGCCATCGAAAAAGGCTGCCGCAGATTTATCGTGGGTATCGGCGGAAGTGCCACCAATGACGGTGGTGTGGGAATGCTTCAGGCACTTGGCTATGCATTTCTGGACAAAGATGGAAAACAGGTTCTTCCAGGCGCAAGAGGACTGAAAGATATCACAGAGATCACAGATGCCTATGTAATTCCGGAGCTTGCAGAATGTAAATTCCGTGTTGCCTGCGATGTAACCAATCCTCTTTGCGGAGAGCTTGGATGCAGTGCCATCTACGGACCGCAAAAAGGAGCCACACCTGAGATGATCCAGGATATGGATCAGTGGCTGGGCGCTTATGCAGAGCTTGCAAAAGAGCGTTTTCCAAAAGCAGATCCAAAGTATCCGGGAACAGGAGCAGCCGGTGGAATGGGATTTGCGTTTCTTACATTTACCGATGCAGTTCTGGAATCCGGAATCAACATCGTACTGGATGAGACAAAACTTGAGGACTACATCAAAGACGCGGATCTTGTGATCACAGGTGAGGGACGCATGGATGGACAGACAGCCATGGGAAAAGCTCCGGTAGGTGTTGCAAAACTTGCAAAGAAATATGGCAAAAAAGTGATCGCTTTTGCAGGCGCCGTACAGCGTGACGCAAGAGCCTGCAACGATGCGGGAATCGATGCATTTTTCCCGATCCTCCGTGGAGTGGTAACTCTGGAGGAGGCCATGAAAAGTGAGAACGCAAAACGGAATCTGGCAGATACCGCAGAGCAGGTTATCAGACTGATGAAATAAGAGAAAGCCGATCTGCAAAGCACAAAAATCCGTCAGATAAAAGATGCTGAAAAGATATCAGATGATAACGCAAAAAAAGACAGGCCATGAATGTCTGTCTTTTTTTGATGGTTTATAATTTGTAAAAACAAGGGAGTTGTAACCGGATAAGATCAGTTGATCGGGATTTTTATCTTATCCTTCGATAGGTTCAAAATCCACAGCGCCATGTTTGCACAGTGGGCAGATGATATCTTCCGGAAGTTCATCGCCTTCATAGATATATCCGCAGACTTTGCATACCCAGCCTTTTTTGCCTTCAGTCTGTGGCTGTGGTTTTACATGTTTCTGATAGTAGGTGTAAGTCATGGTCTCCTGATCGTTCATGACACGGGCCTCTGTGACGCTGCAGATGAACATTCCGTGAGTACCAAGATCTACGTAATTTTCCACTTTCAGAGACATGAAAGCATTGATATATTTGTCCAGGAATACCAGTCCATTGTCAGAGTGGTTCACTTTCTGGCCTGCAAATTTATCGGTGCTTCTGCCGGACTGGAATCCGAACTGTTCAAAAACAGAGAACGGAGCTTCTATAGACAGACAGTTTACGTTCATGATACCGGTCTGCTGGATCACGTGGTGAGAGTAGTTGGCCTTGTTGATGTTGACAGCTACGCGGTATGGATTGTCAGTAAGCTGTGTAACGGTGTTGACGATCAGGCCGTTGTCCTTTTTGCCATCGTTGGAAGTTACCACATAGAGGCCGTAACCGATGCGGAACAGAGCGGTCATATCACTCTTGTTGGCAAGATCATCGCTTTTTGCAATGTATTCCTGGCAGAGTTCATCAGCCATGGATTCCATCTGTTTGCGGTTTTCTTCGTTTACTGCGGACATGATCTTAACGGTGGTATTCAGCCAGTTGATCTTTTTGCACTTGGAAAGCATCTCTTTCATGACTTTTGCTGCCAGCGGTGCCCAGGTTCCGTTTTCAATCAGACCTACGGTACGGTTCTGGAAGTTGTGTTCTACCAGACGGGTGATAAAGTCGTTCATAAAC
>ERZ825324.1408-NODE-1408-length-29072-cov-3.268808_pt1 | contig 29072 bp, 34 predicted proteins | sample MGYA00519859_ERZ825324 | MGnify/ENA primary metagenome ERZ825324 (study PRJEB31778, sample SAMEA3449198) | human gut metagenome | biome: human gut; feature: human-associated habitat; material: faeces | place: United Kingdom | collected 2010/2012 ... | reverse complement strand
GTCGAGACGGAACTTTATCGTATAGCGGAAAGTCTTGACGGAGTCAGTGAATACCACAGAGCGTTCAATGACGAAGCTACCGAAGCGTATGTCAAGAGTTTGTCGGGTCAGCCGATAACAACTCTCCATATATCGACCCACGGCTTCTATCGCGGAGAGGACGAACTTACAAAGGCATTTAATGACACTACCGACTTTGACCACAATATCGCAAAACGGTTGCTGATGGGCAATCGAACATCGGCTTCCGGTCTTGTGATGCGCAACGGTAATCTTTCATGGAAAGCCGAGGCAATCACAGAGGATGAGGACAATATACTGACCTCGGAGGAGGTGGAGACGCTTACGTTTCCCAAGTTGAACCTTACAGTATTGTCGGCATGTGAGACAGGGCTCGGCGAATTATCGGCCGACGGTGTATGGGGACTGCAACGCGCTTTCCGCATAGCCGGAAGTGCTTCGCTGATATGTTCTCTCCGTCAGGTTAAGGATAACGGAGCCGCCGACTTCATGGCAGAGTTCTATCGACAGGCGGCAACCGGACAAAGTGTCCACGATGCTTTTTATAATGCAAGAAAGGAACTACTTTCGCATGACCCGGCAAATAAGGATGTCTGGTCATCGTTTATACTCATAGAATAGACAATGGAAGAAAATTTTGAAGATATAGTCCGGAAATACTACAACCGGTTGAGGGAGCCGTTCGTGCGTAAGCTGACACGGCAATATCCCTCCATGCGGCTTGATGCCGCAGAAGATCTCTATCAGGAGGCATTCATAGCCGTGCAAGACAATATACAGCGGGGCAAGGTGCGACCTGATACTGACTGGAATGCCTATATCCTCACCATCGGTTTGAATATGGCCAGCAAAGAGCAACGTCATGGGGGAATTACTGACCCTTTTGACGCCATGTATGACGATGACAAAGAGGATGGCAATAATCGTTTGGCGCGCAAAGTAGAAGAAATTATAAAGGAAATGCCCGAAGAGGAAGCAGCCCTGTGCAACAATCCGGAGGTATTGTCCCGTTTGGGCAATGAGTTGGACCATACGCCCGAGCCTTGTGGCAAAATCATCCGATTGTTCTACTATACAGATGCCACTATGGAAGATATTGCCGAAGAGACAGGCTTAAAAAACGCCCAGACCGCCAAGGCGAAGAAGAGCCAGTGCATGACCGACCTTATCAATCGCGTCACCGAGGCACTGCGCCGTGCCGGATTCAATGTCACACCTAAAAAACGCAATCGCAATGGAAAGAATTGAACTCTTTGACAAATATATAGCCGGAACGCTATCGAAGGCAGAAGTAGCTGAATTTAGAACCCGACTTGATTCGGATGAAAAATTCGCTACTGATTTCAAGGTGTATCTAATTTCGGTGAGAGGCATCTGTCAAGAAGCTGAGCAGGAAAACATCGAGTTTGGTCACGCGATGAAGTCATTGACAAAAGCACAGCTTCAGTCGATAATCGGCAAGGGAGAGAAGCCGCGCATGGTCCGTCCAAACTTCTTCCGTGAGCGCATGATGTGGATTTCATCCATGGCAGCGATGCTCGTTGTGGCAATCGGAATCGGCTGGAATCTCTACACTTCGTCGCAGAATCATAGATGTGATGTAGTCTACAGCTTAACTTATCAGCCAATCGAGGGCGACCGTGGTGATGGCTCTGAGTATCTTGACCTGAATAAACTGACCACCGAACAGATTGAAACGCGATTGCCCGACATGAAGGCCATCTTTGAAGCAGACGAGATTGACTCACAGGATTGGCACATCGACGGCATGAATCTCGCCATGGCCTATCTGAAACTTCATCGAAAGAGCGATGCTGTCAAAGTTCTGGAAACCATGGCCGCAAATTCAAGTGAGCCGGATGAATATAACCGTATAATCAAGCAACTCAAATGAGACTCATCATCGTTTTTGTACTTACATGTCTGTCGGTTGTCGGTTTGTTTGCCGATAACCGTGCACTGCTTGTAGGTATAGGACGTTATCCGGTGTATACCGGCTGGTCGGAGATTCATGGTGACGCTGATGTAAGATTGCTTGCTCCCGCACTGAAAGATAAAGGTTATAGCGACGTGAAGACATTGGTAAACTCCGAAGCCACTAAGGCTGCCATTGTCAGAGAACTGAAATCACTCGCTAAAAGATGTAAAGCAGGTGACAAGGTTTACTTTCACTTCTCTGGGCATGGTCAGCCGGTTCTCGATATCAACGGTGACGAGGGCAAAAAAGGGTTTGACGAGGCCATCGTGCCATACGATGCCTGCAAGACAATCACATCCAAAGTTAAAGGCAACTATTACAATGGCGAAAATCATTTGATTGATGACGAGCTGAACCCGCTATTTTCTGATATTAAGAACAAACTGGGCAAGAATGGAGAATTATTCATCGCAATAGACGCCTGTTACAGCGATGATATGGAGCGGGCTCCGGGAACTGAGGAAGCCGACCTGCCTCCAACCCGCGGCACAAACGAGAAGCTCGAAGTAATGAAGACCAGAGCATGGACTTCAATGCCGAAGCCAAAATCGTACACTTCCGGAGCCAAAATGTATGTAGTCAGCGCCTGCAAGTCGAACGAACGTAACTTCGAGTATAAAGCCAGGAACGGCAAAACATACGGTTCCCTGACATATTATATCCATTCACTTATGGAGCGGTCAATGGATTTTAATATCTGGTCAACCAGTATTGAAACCAAAAAACTATCAACACCGAAAATTTTTCAGAATTTTCAACATCCGCAATGTCAAAAATATAAATAGCATTCTTATCGGATGTCAGCCCCATATAGGTCTCTTCTTTCAATGAGGAGATCTTTTTTGTTTACCTTTCTCAGATACCGGTATTCATGTATGTAAACATTAACAGCATGAATATGGCAAACGACAAAAGAATCATCGGCATCGAGACCACCTTCGGTGCTCTCCGGGAAATAAAAGTAGGTGGCAGTATTCTCAAATGCGGTGACAACGTTCGATTTGAGAAGTTCCATGGAGAAAAAGAGACACTATCCTGCTGGCAGGATTACGGCCAATATAACGAAGACCGTATCCATCTTCTACAAAACGGAGATGAAACGCCCATTAAAATCGACCAATGGGAGTTCTGGCCTGTGGTAAAGGATATACACTATTGGCAGGTATCGACAGAAGCCAATAACCATCACCGTGTCACACTTAGCGGTAGGGATGGCAACGGCAAGTTGTTTGAAGAGACATTCGTAATATATGGAGAGGAATTGCTTCCGGGTCTCGTATATGCCATGATACTCTTCAGTGTTACCAACGACATAACGTTAGGTGTGGAATATTGGAAAGCCTTAGCCGGAAAATTCTCGCTGAAGTATGCAAGTGACGGAGAACATCTCGACAAGGTTATCGCTTTGAAAAAGCTTAGTGAGAACATTGTGAAGGAGCATCCCTATATGGAGCTGTTTCTTCAAAAGGGGATGAAAGAGGTTGTCGAGCGTCTCAAAGAATCAATCTCGAAACTGGAAATCCTGAAATAAACTTCCATCGTCCATTTACCTTTTAAGCCATCATGGATAACCTGATGTAACCCACTAAAAAACTACAACAATGAAAAAGATTATTCTCCTTCTCGTCCTCCTCGTAAGCGCAATCGCTGTGAACGCCGCCACTTATCGTGTAAAATACGACGTACAGAATCAACGTTCTACAAACTTCACCGTATCCGTAGGCTATGACCGCCTGACAATCAATCAAACAGGTTATTCACTTCGTCGCATGGGTACAATCACCAGCTCTGGTATAACTTTCGACAGTTACGCCTATGGCTCCGGAAGCAATGGAATGTTCTGCGTATCCACAACTTCTATCAGTATCAAGAAGGATTGGCTTACCACTCTCTCCGGCTACGTCATCATGATCGATAACAAGGCATATCTCGCCGATAAAATCAACTGAACCATGGGAATCAGAACACTTATATCGAATCTTATCAACTCGTTTCTTGATGGTTCGTTTGAACGGGTAAGAATCATCAGCCAGATGAACGCGGCATTCAAGGAATACTTCACTACCGGCGAGTTCAATAGGCTTTGCAAGGTGTCCATTTCTGCTGGAAAAAGTCAGTTTGCCCACGAAATGAGTTCCATCTGGATGAGAAGCGGCTTCAAGATCACGATAGAAAATGACTCTGCTCTCCGGGAGTCTGAGATCAACGAATTGTCATCTTATATCACTGATAATTCCCAGTTTGTGCGTCAGCTTATGGCAATGGGGTTCGACACTCTGGTAATCAAGGGGAAAACCACCGGCATCTGCAAGGACTACGCCTTAAAGAAGTTCGCTAATCTAAATCAATACTTCATCAGATGAACTTAATCAGCCGCTTTCTTCATCGTATCCGTTTCAGAAGAACCATAAAGGAAGACCAAAGCCGGAATGTGGTGGAAGGTATGGTCAAGGCACGAAGGCTCTACAAAGAACTTAGCGTGGCTGCTCACCCCGACAAACATCCTGACGATTCAGAATGGGCAAACGATGTCATGAGCCGCATTGTGGCCAACAGGCACAACTACATCGCTCTTGTAGAACTTAGCGAAGAAATCGCCCGGCATACAAAATAGTCATTTATCATTCAACGACTTTGGTATAATATCATAAACAACATCTAAAATCAGCATATATGGCAACTCATGTTCAATGCCCTAACTGCGGCAGCTATAATACAAGTAAGACAACCAACGGCAAAGTCAGTGACGTTCTCGCCAAGACAGGTGCCGTAGTGGGAGGCGCACTCCTCAACATGGCGACAGGGGGTGTCGCCGCCGGACTGCTCGGCGCAAACTTCGGATATGGCCGGACGTGGCACCAGTTCTGCTGCCACGAATGTCACGAGGCTTTCAAAGTGAGAATGGGAGTGACAGGATCGGTTAAAGAGGTGAAAAGATATTAAGCGATGGAGACAATCAAACTGAATTTCGATGCGCCTGTATTGGGAGAAGGAAAGACAATAACGCTTGAAGTTCCATATTCCGAAGGTATAGTGGCAACAAGTCAGTTCTGTCCGATGGAGCTACTTTCAGGAGAAGTGGAATTGCTTGCGGCTCTGAATGGAGAGCCATTGGAGGACTTCGTAAAAGATTGTAAGCTACAACTCGCATTTGCTAATGAGGCAAATGAACAATCTTCGATGCACGAGTCGTTCATCGCCGGTCTAATGGCCTCAGTAATGGAGCATCAAGCCCGCGCCGGCAAATTAACAATGAAAGATTATCTGCTCCACATGGATACCTTCAGCTATCTCACCAACGCCTGCGGCGTATCTGCCGACCAAGTTGTCAGGATGTATCCCAAAGTACTTGAATCAGTAATTCATACAATCGAAAATGACTAACTTATGGTTGTTACGATAATTCTCATTACCTTAAACGTAGTTGCTATAGTCGGCATGATGTTTGCCATAGCGTCTATGGATTCGGCTGATAAGTTTTGTATTCCTACCTGCGATAATCCACCCAAATTTCTTAGCTTATCAGAAAACAAAGCAAAAGATAATCCGATACAATGATACAGAGAGTATTTGCATTAGTCGCCAACTCCTTGCTGACCATCGGCAAGATGACCGGGTTGACCTACAACGAGGTTAATATTCTTGTCTATTACCTTCTGATTCCGTTGTCGTGGACGGCAATGTTTGACTGCTGGATAGGAACTCCGATTACCTCTGCGGCTCTGCTCCTTGTTTGGGCCGGAATATTTATCGGCACCCGACACACATTCGGATTATGGTGTGACCGGGCATTTCAGGCATCGGTTGATTTCCTGAACTGGTTTAATCGCTGGGGAGGAAATTATGTGCTCAACTCAGTAATAATATGCGTGTTGTTGCCGTTGCTTGTCTATGGCTTCTTGATTTGGATACTCATAAAATGACATCAAACAAACGTCCTTAAAACTCAATAATTATAATGATTAACTTTGCAAAATGAACTGGCTTTCAAAAATAATTATCATAGCTCCGTTGCTATGGTCACTGTTCTCTTGTAATGGCAGCGACAAGGGGCAACGAGAAATTATAATTCCGTCATTTCCCTATCAGGCATATCTTGATTCGATGGGGGAAGACCAATGGGCTCCAAATATCGGTGATGACGGCGAAGGATTTGAAGCCATAAGCCACAAGATTCGTTATCCGGAAATGCCGGACACCTTGACGTTAAGTCATTTTGCTGACTCTCTGCTCCAATGCTATAATATTGCTTTGGCATTCAACACTATGGCGTATGATGTGAGCACGGCTGAACGCTATATTTCCGAGTCCGGATTCAGGCAGAGCCATTCCGATGCCCTTGACTCGATAAATGTATCCGGAATTGGTGAGCGCGACATAAGGGAGGCTCTGCTTGCTGCGTCCAAATCAGCCGCCTCATGGATAAGAAAAGGCGTTGAACCAAATTCCAAGGACAACCCTGCCGTAAATAAATTCTACGAGGCATACAACAAATACTCGACAGCCTTTATCGAAAACCATATATCGGACGAGGAGTTAAAGCCGGAGTCGGTTATTGAAGATTATGCTGAAATCCATGCCAAAGCACTGGCCGATACTGCCTCATACCGTCTGGAATTGTTGAGGATGGTTCTTGAAGAACCGGATTTCGCTAAACAATGTGTTCTTGCCCGTGAATTTGCCTATGACAATTATAGGCACCCCCTGAGAAGCGACAAAGAGATGGTTGCCGTTATTGATAAACTGCTCCGGTCTAACAAGTATTCACCTCTATTGGGAGAGTTGTGGAGAATGTGGCGTGTAGCGCTTCAGATAAACATATTGGGTAGTCGAAGCAATGACGGCGCCATGTATAACCTCTTCTACAATGATATGCGCAATCGTGTGGCGTTGGTATATATTGCTCATCTGAAAACGCACCCCCATGATAAAGTTGCCTTCAAGGAGTTCCTTCGATTGGCACAGGCATACAACATCACTCGGAATAGCCCTTGTATGTTTGGAAACAACGCCAATCTGGAGGCTATAGAATTGTTTTACTCAGTTTATAATGTGGAAGAATCCGATGAAAGCAATAGCTAAGGCTCTCATATTATTTATATGTGCGTTGGTGTCATGGAGTTGCAATCAACGAAATTCATCCAATGGTGGTAATGCCGATTGGAATTCCGGAAAGGAACTCGTTGCCGAGAATGATTCAGTTGCATTGTATATTCAAATTGTCGATTCCGCAAAGGATGAGTATGACATACCGGAGGTTGCATTATGGATAAAGAATAAAAGCACAAAGGAAGCGACAAAACTATATCAGACTATTCGGCCTGACTGGCATTGCTGGTATATGCCTGATGGAGACAGGTTCCTTCCTGTACCGATTGATTCAATTCTAACCACTCGTCGTGTCTTTATCTACAATTATGTTCCATTGCAGCTTATTGTTCAAGGATGCCCGGACTGTCGGAACGAGTTTAATTATTTTATTGATGTGGATTCTCGAAAGGCATGGTACGTGCCAGCCAACAGCGGCTATATGGGGGGAACTGAAGAAGGCTATATGGTGTTCCGTTCCTATCGTTATGTATCGGACCCCGATATTGCCGGCAGATATACCTTTTTACAGGTTTTCAACGATAAGGGAGAGATGGTTGACTCACTTGACCTTGAACATGTAAAACTAAAAGAGTATCAAGATGAAGAGAAGGCGGATTAAACAGATTGCAATAGTAGTTTTCGGAGGTCTGCTGGCTATTGCCATTGTTATTGCAGTATGTAATATTCTTGTGGTTAATAATGCAAAGGGACGCACGTTTGATAATTTGTCAGATGTGCCGACAAGGGAAATAGGATTATTGCTCGGAACATCTCCGATTACCCCTGACGGTGCACACAACTACTACTTCGATAACCGAATGAAAGCCGCCGCTGACCTATATCATGCCGGAAAAATCAGACGGATACTTGTCAGCGGAGGTGATTACACTATGACTGAGAAGCATGGATGCGATGAACCGACAGCGATGCGCGATTCATTGGTTGCCCACAATGTCCCCGACACCTGTATTATTGAGCATTGGCAAGGCTGGCGTACAATCAATTCCATAGAAGCAGTAAAAAATCTATATGATTTTGATTCAATCACAATTATCTCTCAGAAGTATCACAATGAAAGAGCATTGTATCAGGCAGACCATTTCGGCTTGGATGCAGTCGGATACAATGCTGAGCCTTCGCCAATCAAAAGTAGCCGCATCAGAAATGCAATCCGAGAATATTTAGCAAGGGTCAAGTTGTTTATAGACTTACTGTGATATACAGCAACTTCGCCACCTTCGGGCGGCCGAAATTTTTGGCAAATTTGAGCGGGGCAACTTCTCACGAGGTCGCTCCGCTCTGACTATGTAACCGATTTATCGCTTTGCTGTGCAAAGAAACATCTTATGCTGTAATTCTTTCTTTGATGAGGTGAGTGTTGGCGTTGATGAGGTTTACAATGCGGTCGTGGTACTCGGTGTTCTGATTGCAGACTCCTCTTGACTGAACCACCTTTAGGGTTTTGAGGTCAACCTCGATTGTCTCGATTATCCTGCCCTCTATCCTCGCTGAGAAGATAAGGCTGTCCTCACGCTGGTCGTAGGCTGCGCTGAACAGACAAATATGCTGACTTTCAGCCTCCTGTCGGTATTCCTCAACGCTTTCCAATACCTTGACCTCAATCTCTCCGTCATTGATACGGATGGCGAAGAACTTTTCTTTCTGCTCTTTGAAACTCGCTTCCCTCTCTTGGGCTTTGCGGATGTCCTCGGCTTTCTTCTCCTTCTCCTGGATGGTTTGGAATTTTCTCACATATCGGTCGTGTTCCTCTTGGAGAATGGCGGGGCAGATATATTTGGGGGATTGTATGTCTCTGCCACAACGCTCCAACATCTTGATGTAGTCTATCCACATCTGCGAGTTATTGACCTTGTAACCATTGCGATTGGCTATCTTGATAGTGTTCCAATAGGTCTTGATGTCAGCCTTGTTGGTGGGTCTATAACATAAGTATCGGAGCAATTCTATCTCGTTGGATTTCATCAGTGTCTCTGCCTTGGGGTTAGTCAGCAACTCTTGGAAGAGTGTCACGGGATGGATATGGTGGCAACTGCCTTTGAAACCATTGCGCTTGATTGTGTCAGTGACCTTGATGTGTGGGTAAACCCATTCATCGGATATGCGCTGGAAGGCTTCGTTGTCACGCCTTATCTCCAATGGAGAACCAAAGGCAAAACTGTCAATGTAGTGTCCCAACGTTCTCTGCATTCCAACAACGGTGGTATTACCCTTGCGGTCTATCCAATAACTGCCGATTTCAAGATAGGCGGGGTTAGCCTTCATTCCCTTGCGCATTTCCACTATCATCAGGAACATTCTCACTACCTGATAATCCTCTTTAGTGGTGATTACGTTGAAATAGGACTTGTCTCGGATAACACGTTCCTTGGTGTCCTTGATTTCTATCCTTGTGCCACATTCGGGGCATAGGCACATTCCGTTTCTTGTTTCCAACCACTCGTGACCGCATTTCATGCAGGTACACATTCCGGATTTCAGTCTGTATCCGTAGTGATTGATTGTAGAGTTGAGTGCCCAATTCATTTGTGGAGTGGTGAGCGGGCGAAGTCGCCCGTTCAGCTCCACTATATGCTTCTCTCTTAAATTTCTTGGTCTCATAGTCTTGGGGGGGTGTTTAGAGTTCATCAAATAGGTTGGGGATTGAGTCAATCTCTGCTCCGGCTTTGGGAGCGGTGGCGGTCGGCTTGAGTTGAGTCTTCGGCTGAGATTGTCTGCGGAGTTCCCGGAGTTGTTCCTCTCGGTATTGCTCCATAGCCTGCTCCTTGAGTTCTGCCTTGTCCGCCTCGGAGAGTTCCGGCTTTGATACCATGATATTGCAGCCAATATTATCCACCTCCTTGATGTCATCCTCGTCCCAATAATGGACTAAAATAGCCTCTACCGCCTCATCGGTCAGTACACATAGGCCGCTTTTCTTGACTTCGTTACAGAGAAAATTGATTGCGCCCTCCATACTCTTATTTGGATTTGCCATTTTCAAAGCGAACTCGGGTTCTTGTTCGATGCGTCTTTGCATCATTTCCTGCATCGCTACGATAGCAGGGTTGTTTGATTTCTGTGTAGCCATATCAGTTGAGTTTTTAGAGATTTGTCAGTAACCAAAAGATTATCATTAGGGTAGATACAAGGCTGATTCCCCAGCCAACACCTCGGAATATCGGTCGGATAAATACCCACAACACCAATCCTATTATTGAGCCAATGAGGATTGCCAACACCTTGACAACCTTTTTTATTTGGTTGAAACCGGAGGTGGAAGTTCTGCCTCGACTATATGATATGTTGTTGTTCGTTTTCATCGTTCGACATTTTTTTATTTGTATATCAACCATCGGTTTCAGTTTGCTCGACACCTAAAGGGCGTGTGAGGCATAAGAGGGATGTTCGCCCTTTGGCTTAAAAATACGAGTGCAAAATGAGTGTTCGCCGGAGCTTGCGTAGGCAAATACATCATTTTGTGTCTGGAGATTTTTCAGCCAAAAGGCAAAAGAATATCCCGGGCCACACACGTTAGCCCTACCGAGCAAATTGAAATCTGTTTGTTGATATTGCAATGAAACTGGAGATAAGAGTCCGCGCCGGTGAAAACGGATGGCGGCATATTCTTTGCTTTGACAAAGCGCTAAAACGATAAGACAATGACGAATCTGATAATCTCTTTGTGTAATACATTTGGTTGCGCCCCAAAGGAGAAGTCTGTGGCGTGTAGCAAAACGAAACGCCACTGTCTTCGGGACAATGGCGCGAAATCAAGCGACGGGTGGAGTGGTGGCGGTGAAAATAACTTGCGGAGGCATCAAGGCACGGCATGAGACATAAGCGTGACCGGAGTCACCACCCGTAAGGGTATGGTGGCATAGGTTTCGTGTTGGATCTTGCGGTGTCGCCCTCCGCCATTGTCGGAATGGCGGTCAGGGATGTCAGGGCTGGCCCCGACATTATTGACGGCTATGCCGACATGACAAATGCACCGCCGCCACTCGTCCCATCGCTTTACCTATATTCCAAACTCAGTTTTTTGTAAAAATCACGGTTATAATCGCAAAAATTTCTACCTCCGACGATGCTTAATCGCAATATTTTATATAGGAATAACCGGAAATTACGTTATGGTATTTTGTGATTCGCCTTATGGATTAAGAAGCGCGAATAACTTATGAAGGTTGGAATATGATTCTCCTTCGTCTCCAATCGCAATGGCATTGGAGATGGCTGTTGAAAGTTTGTTGTCGGCCAATAGTGTGGCTACCCAATTGTCGCGGGACAAGAATGACTGCTGTTTGCTGAAATTAGGCATGAATCTGTGGAGCAGGGCAATCACATCATCAGATGAAGCGAAATAGCGGTTGGTATTGAGATAGTGGAGAAGAAACCAGAACTCAATCGACGGCATACTCTCACAGATGATTACAGACGGATTACCGGCATAACGCCGACGCATGGCATCGAATTTGACCTTGTCCGCCGGATGTATGCGGGTTACATCCACATCGAATACACATACGGCTATCCCGTCATCAGTGAGTACCCGTTCCACCTGCCGTTGAATGTCATCGATGTTCTGCTCGGCAAAGTTGCGGGGCTTGCAGACGTAGTTATAGCCGTTGAGGAGTTTCAGGTGTGTGAAGTAGTAGCGCTCGGTAGCCCCCTCGCCGATGATTGTAATCGCCGGATTTCTGAGTTTACGCTCTTTGATTCTTCTTGCCATGATTACAATACGTTGGGAAGTGCGCCGAAACGACCGTTCATATAAGCGCGGTGGATAGATGAGAGTTTGTTGAGGCCATTGAAATCAACCAGTGAGAACAACTGCGAGTTGCCGTCCTTCCCTTTCTCGGTAAACCATACGGAGTCCTTGCCGAAAATGTCGTCGATGTCTTTAAGAATCGGATCGTAATGTGTAGAGACAAGAAGCTGAGACTGGTTATCTTGTGTATTGACAAATTTCGAGAGGATATACTCCATCAGGTTGGGGTGCATCGAGGCTTCAATCTCGTCAATGCAAAGGAAAGCCTGACGGTTGAGCTGTTCGTAAATCAGAGACTCCAGTTCCACCATCCGCTTTGTGCCCGTGCTCTGGCAAGCCTCAGGGAGTATATAGTCCTGCGAACCATCGGCATTCTCGACCTTATGTCCGAACAGAGCCGCCATTTTCTGAATCTTTATGTCTGATATATTAAAGTCTGCCTCCTTTGCGAATTGCATAAGATACTCGCGGAAATCCTCACTGTCCGCTATATGCTTTTTCGCATCATTTGAAAGAGAGGAAAGCGAACCGCTCTGCAATGGAAGAATACGGCTGTCAATCCACCGGCGCATATTGTCAAGATATGCGACCGAGACATTCACCTTCTTCATGGTAGCCAGCAGCGACATATTGCGGAGACAGTTCATCGTCATGACATCCACCTCCGCCTGAGAGAGCCTTACGACAGCCGGATTGAAATTCAATCTGGATATACCACCGACATCCTCGCGACAGAACACCTTTGTCGGGCGGTTGGTGAGATAGACAAAGAGCGACTCATGGCAGACCTTTTCAGGATTTACCTTGAGTTTGTACCAATAGCGCAGACCGTCAGCATAGAATTTAAGTTCAAATTCCGTGTCGAAAGACAGCGCATCGTCGCGTAACAGGAATGGCTGCACATCCGTACCGTCATCGTTGGTGGATGGAAGTGTGTTCCAGAAACCGCGCAGGAACTCAATCGCTTCAAGCAGATTTGATTTGCCGCTGGCGTTTGCGCCGAGCACCACGGCAAAGCGCAACAGCTTCACGCCGTCAGGCATCGTGACCACACTGTTGTAACGGTCGTCTGTCGACGGCTCAAAACTCAATTCCACTTCATCGCGAAACGACTTGAAATTACGTATTATCAGCTCTTGTATCATATCCGATGCGTTTTAATGGCGCAAATATAGCGAAAATCCGTCGCATCACAAAATCAAAATCGAATTTTTAGCGGTTTTAATTCTTGTTTTAGGGCATTTTTCTCCAAATCTAAAATCAAATTACGCCATATAAGACCGCTTAATTGAAATAATCGAATCAAAAATCACGATTTTTAACATCGAAAATGGTGTCCGAACCAATAAAAACGGCTATCTTTGCGGTGTGAAAGAGGACACTCAATCACCTTCCGGGACAGAGGTCCCGGTCGCATCCACATGGCAAATCAAGGAAAACCGATGAAATCATGCCGTGTGCAATTCGTGGTCAGGAATAGGGACACGAAAGATAAAACGCTACAAATCAACTCAGTTGAGTGTAAAATATCCGACACCAGGCGGATCACCAAGAAAACAAGCCAAATTGCTAATTCACAGCAGTTTGGCTTATTTCTTTTCTCAAAATTGTCCTCCTTTTGTCCTCCCATTACAAAATTAACCGTAGGCGTCTTATTCCTGATCCTCTTCATCGGCGCATTGGTCGTGACACTGCGCAACAGGAGAATAATACGCAGACACTCAGATTATAAACAGATTGAATGATGATGTCTTACTGAACAAAGACCTGTTTGAGTTGGTTTTAATAACGGTGACCGTATTGTCACTGAAACTTATAAAAATGATGATATACTATGTTGAATACAGATTACAAGTTCGGAGAGGTACACTGTATCGCCGATCAGATTGAAACAGGAAGTGACAAGGTTCACTTCAAACCAATTTTCAGCAACGAAAACGGCGGAGTTGTACTCGTTGCGTTCAAAGCGGGACAGAAGCTTGACACACATGTGGCTCCTGCAGAGCTCATGGTGAATGTGCTTGAAGGTGAGATCGAATTCACAGTGCTCGATAAGCCCCACACTCTCAAAGCCGGTGAATTCATGCTTGTGGGGGCTGAGGTTGCTCACAGTGTGCTTGCAAAGGCAGATTCCAAGATGATGCTTGTAAAGGTAAAACCGTAGTTATAATAATCAAGACTTAAAACCAAATATATATGGAAACTCAACCGTCAATGTTCTGCTATCAGTGTCAGGAAACAGCAAAAGGTACAGGTTGTACTTTAAGAGGTGTATGCGGCAAACTGCCTGAAACCTCCGGCAGAATGGATTTACTTCTTTACGCAACCCGTGGCGTGGCCATACTGAATGACCTTCTTCGAGGTCACGGCGTAGCCGGGCGCGATGCAAGCCATCAGGTAGTGGATGCTCTTTTCACCACTATTACAAACGCTAACTTCGACAATCCCTCGCTTGACGGCTTCATACGCCGCGCATTCCAGATGAAACGTGAACTTAAGGCGCAATGCGAGGAACTTGGCATAAAGGTTCCGGATGCGCCGGAAGTCACCCTCGAAGCCGAGCCTGAGTATTATAAGGAACTTGAGCCTGTAACTGGTGTGCTCGCCGAGCCGGACGCTGACAAGCGTGGACTTCGTCAGCTCGCAATATACGGGGCAAAGGGGGCCGCGGCTTATGCCCGCCATGCTGCCAACCTCAAATATGAGGATGACGATGTCTACGCATATATCGAAAAGACACTGAAGGAAGTAAGTCGTCAGGACATTACTGTGGATGAGCTGCTTAAAACTGTGCTTTACATGGGAGAAGGAGGAGTGAAGGCCATGGCATTGCTTGATTCTGCCAACACGGGCACATACGGCAATCCGGAAATCACCAAAGTGAATATCGGCGTGCGGAAGAATCCCGGTATCCTTATCTCCGGCCATGACCTGCATGACCTTGAGGAACTCCTTGAACAGACAGCCGGAACCGGAGTGGACGTTTACACCCACTCTGAAATGCTGCCGGGTCAGTATTACCCGTTCTTTAAGAAATATCCCCACTTCGCCGGCAATTACGGTAATGCATGGTGGAAGCAGATTGACGAGTTCGAGACCTTCAACGGATGTTTCGTATTTACTTCAAACTGTATCGTGCCGCCTCGTCCCAAGACCACGTATATGGACCGCGTCTATACCCTCGGCGTGGTCAATATGCCCGGCACAACGCATATTGAAGCGGATGCCGAAGGCCATCACGACTTTTCCGAAGTGATTGAGAGGGCAAAGTCCTGTCCGGCTCCAACAGAGATTGAACATGGAGAAATCATCGGAGGCTTCGCTCATCATCAGGTGATTGAACTTGCTCCCAAGATTGTGGATCTGATTCAGCGTGGAAAAATTCGTAAATTCGTTGTCATGGCGGGATGCGACGGGCGCATGGCGTCAAGAAGCTATTACACGGATTTCGCCAAGGCTCTTCCGGAAGACTGCGTGATCCTCACGGCCGGTTGTGCGAAGTATCGCTACAACAAACTGCCGCTCGGTGACATCGAGGGCGTGCCCCGTGTGCTTGACGCCGGTCAGTGCAACGATTCGTATTCACTCGTGAGAATCGCTTTGGCCCTTAAGGATGCATTCAAGGTGGACAGCATCAACGACCTGCCGATTGTCTTCAACATCGCATGGTATGAGCAGAAAGCCGTTATCGTGCTGCTGGCACTCCTATACCTCGGGGTGCAGAACATTCATACGGGTCCCACGCTACCTGCGTTCTTCACTCCCGACATCCTGAAGGTTCTCAAGGAGAAGTTCGGAATCGGGACCATATCAACGGTTGAGAATGATATCGCAGCCCTTATAAACAACTAAATCAAAGTTGGAAAAGAACGTTAAAATCCTGCCCGTCCGGGCAGGATTTTTTATTGCTTGCATTTACCGACCGGCGACTCTGTCAATAAGATTTTGATTACAGTAGTCCGATCAAGGCTGCGTGCAATGGCATCTTCAAAGTGATTCATGTGTTTAGGAAGGAATCTTTCGCATAGAAGACGTAGGGCTTCGATCTTTTCGGCACGATCTTCCACCAACTCACATCTCCCGAGGGCAACGGCTGACCGATAGTGTTCAGTATAGTTCAGTTTGTCCTCCTCAAATACGGGTGTGCATTTACTTACTGCTGAGAGGCTTACAATGGGATTGTTTTTAAGGCAATTCAGTTTCTCGCCTTCATCAGCACAATGAAAATAGAAAGTTGTCTCATCTGCCCTCACAAGTGAAAGCGGCAGACCATATGGAGTTCCGTCAGGCCGACACATACTTACCGTGACGTAAGGTGCTCTGTCGAATACTTCAAGCGCCCAACCGGCATCCTGTTGGCGCGAGGCTTTTCTCATCGGTTTCATATATATGTTGTTTTATTTGAGTTCTGAGATCAAATGACGTATGGCCGCGATCGGATGGATAAAGATCATTCTGGGACCGACATAACGCATCACTTCCCTGATTCTTTTTTTCTGAACGGGTGAATAGCAATGAATTTCGCATTTCCGGCAACTCGTTTTTGATGAACCTTTAGGACAGTGCTCAAGTCTATTGAGGGCATATTCCAATAAATCCTTGCAATCGTTGCAAAGATTCCCGGCCTGATGATGTTGGCGGCAGAAGATTTCTATCATTTGCCCGATGACATTCTTTTCCCGATCAATTCTATTCATAAAGATAACGAGTGAACTATAGAATAACGCATCATAATAGATTTTAGTCTATCTTATCCTTCACTTTTGCAACCTATCACTCCGGTGAGGTGTTATAATATTAAAATAGTTAATTATGAAACAGTTAATTCAAATCAAAAGAGCTTACGATCCGGAAGAGAAAACCGATGGTTTCCGTGTATACATTGACCGTCTTTGGCCGCGTGGACTTTCACATGAGACATTCCATTACGACTTGTGGGATAAAGATATAGCCCCATCGACCGAACTGCGTGAATGGTTCCACACAGATCCCGATAACTTATGGCCGAAATTTGTAGAGAAATATAAAGACGAACTGAAAACCAATCCGGCATTTGGCACTATACGGCAGACTTTAGAAGGAAAGCCAACCGTAACACTTCTATATTCCTCACACGACAGAGAACACAATAATGCTGTGGTCGTGCAAGAAGTGTTAGAAGAATATAATCAAATCGGGGGCTAATATAATACATCGTATGAGGGAAGTCAGAGGGTCGCTCTGTCGATATGAACATGAAGTTTGACGGCATAACGACGACAACACGGGCCGCCACGCCTATCGGAGATTACGACCGAGATACTCTAACCTCAGTTTTTTGTAAAAATTGCGGTTATAATCGCAAAAATTTGTACCTGTCGATCCCCTTAATCGTGATTTCTTGTATGGCATTTGAAATGAATGCTCGGAAATGAACGAATAAACACCTACATAGATTTGAAAAACAAACGCAATGTAGACATCAAATGACATGTGGGCATGCAGAAGAACAACCAAATGACAACGAGTGTCACATGTGACTCTTATTGTCGACGCCCTAATTCGTTGCTCTATGTAAAAAGAGGCCTTGAACTCTATGACCTCAGTTTACGAACCTAAGTATTTTTAACACTCTGAGGCATTGGATGTAACTGTTCAGCGGACACGCTGAACAGTTACGTGCCCATATAGAATCGGAACTATTATTTTTTTCAAGGATTCACCTACCTTGTACAGTTACTGAAATGTGGAAGATATATGCTTTGTTATCGGCTCTGTTCGCAGCTCTGACAGCCATCTGTGCTAAAATAGGCGTCAAAGATGTTGATTCAAACCTTGCCACAGCGATTCGCACCACTGTTATCCTGTTTCTCACATGGGGTATCGTCTTTGTGTCCGGCCATTTGTCGGAAGTCAAGTCCGTATCACGTTACACTTGGGTATTCCTTGTACTTTCCGGCATATCGACCGGCTTGTCGTGGCTGTTATATTTCAAGGCGATTCAGATTGGCGATGTGTCGCGTGTGGCTCCGGTTGACAAGCTTAGCGTTGTGCTGACCATCATACTCGCATTTATATTACTGAAAGAGCCTGTTTCTCCAAAGGTTATAGCGGGAGGCATACTAATATGCGCGGGCAGCATACTGATGATGTGGAAATAACGGGATTCATATTTCATACAGAATCGGGGCTTAACTTTGTCGGCTTGAAAAATTTACAAGCATGAAACTGTTGATAATAGAAGATGAGAGGATGCTCTCAAGGAGTATCGCCATATCGGACTCGTGGATTATCTTTGCGAACACGCCAATACTTTCAATGAGGCCTTATACAAGATTGCTGCCTATGAATATGACTGCACCCTTCTTGACCTTATGCTTCCTGATGGCAGTGGTCTTGATATATTGCGTATTATCAAAAAAGAATCGCCACAGACCGGAGTGATAATCGTTTCCGCCAAAGACTCCCTTGATGATAAAGTAGAAGGTCTGAAAATCGGAGCGGACGACTACCTCCCCCAACATTTTCTTCTGCCTAAACTGAGCATGAGTATTTTCGCTCTGATGAGACGAAACAAATTCACAAGCGATAATACGCTTCACGCCGGACTACTTACATCGCTTGGATATAAGGTGAACACCACATTACCAGACACCAAATGTGAAATCACCGCGAACAGAACTCTTTTTGAGAGTCTTGTAAATAATCTGGTGGTCAACGCACTCCGTAATTCAGGACAGGTTAACATCTCTTTGGCTGAAGGTAAACTTATGATAAGTATTCCGTCAGATAACGGGGAGCCACTCAACAGCAGCAGGCTATTCCAGCGGTTTGCTTCAACATCCGGCACTAAAGGCAACGGCCTCGGACTTGCGATAGCCAAAGCCGTCTGCGATGTTCATCGTTGGGAGATAAAATATGACTTTGTATCCTTCAACCATCTATTTACGGTTGTAATGAACGGTATGATTCAGAAGTGAGCCACAAATTCAAGCACAATTTTGTTTTGTTCGGATATTGAAGGCACAACATCTTTATTGTAAAAATACTGTTCATAGTTCAGACGGATATCGGCTTGAAGTGCGCCTTTTCCCATACTCAATGTCAATCCTCCTGTCAGTCTATGGCGTTCCGGATCATCGGTTTTAAGAAATCCATTTTCGTCTTTTGTCCCACTACTATGGTCGGACATATAGTCATATCGACCTAAAAAGGACAATGCCAGATTGTTTCTTTTGAATGGCAATCGATATGCCGCAAACGCATCCACGGCATTGACCGGATTGAAAGCATGATGTGAATAATACTTTCGCAGATACTCCGATTCTATGTGCCAACGGGAATTTTCCCAATATATACCACCGTCGTACATATATGTGTTGACATCCGAAGCACCTGCTTTCTGGCAGCTTAGCACGATATTGAACTGCCGCCATAGGCTAATCTGCGATTTGAATGAGAAATTATAATTTGAGGTCCAATAATTTTTCTGATTTGTCAGGCCCGATCCATTGAATATGCCTCCTTCCAGTGTCAGTGGTATCTCGGACCCGAAAGTCCATGATGCGGCTGCACCCACATCCCTGACATTTCCCACCTGTTTGGCTATGAATGAACGGTTGGCGAAATACTGAAGATGCGGCGAACGATGTGCATCAATGGAAAACGGCACACGCATCTGTCCGAATGTGAATTTTAACTGCTCCTTCGGCTGGAGTCGAACGTAAGCGTCAAGCATCTTGATGGCACCCTCATCCGACAGGTCTATTTCCGCCTTGTATCTTACAATCGGTATGATTTTCCCTTCAACACTCATACGGGCATTTCGTATCTCGAACCGGCCTTTCCCTATGGTCGGTTCATACTCATATTTTGCCCGTATTGTGCCATGAATTTCCGGAAAATATGGATTTTTTGTTTCCTGCGCCATCACAGAAGATGTAAAACTGGCTAATACGCCCAGAATTACGAAAACTGGTTTTTTCATTGTAACTAATATCTATCTTGTATGAGTTTTCTCGTATATGATTTCACCGGGTGTTTTTGTTTCCTGTCCCATACAGGCTGCATAAACAATCCCGGAGAGGATTGCCATGATATATATCCAAAGTAAAAATTCTTTTACCTTATTGATGACCTTATCAATTCGCATGATTGAAATATTGTTTCTACCGCAAAATTAGATTTATTCTGTTTCATGAATAATGCATAAGTGTTAACAATTTATTGCATTGCTGATGAGACGGATATGATATACTTCCTATTCAGTATTTCTGCAAAATCCGGATCTAACTTTGTCGCGTAATTTCAAATATGAAGATATGAATGGATTTGCAGTATTCATTACATCGTTATTTGTAACGATATCAGTATCAGCACAAACCGATATTGAAGCTGACAGTATCGACACATCTGCAATTTACTAATATCTGGATGAAATTGTCATAGTTGCCAAAAAGCCCTGAACAGTAGTAAAAACAGACCGTAAAGTTTACTTCATCAATCAGGATCTTATGCCAAAAGCATCATAATGTGGAGTATGATGAAGAAATGTAATGTCATGAAGTACGAGAAAAGGATACTTATTCTCTTTTGGAGCGTTATCCTGCCGGTAATGGTATTCGCCACAAATGAAAACACCGACACTCAGACTGTCGATATTCTGAAAAGCCATGAGATTAAGAACCCTTACCGATTCCATCCTGCACAGCTTATAATAACCCGGTGTATTGATTGGGACAGGATTTATAGGACTGGAAAGTGACTGGCTGAAACATACAAACCACGAAACCAAAGAGGAACTTCAGGAGCATCCCCATTCAAAACTTGGTGTCGATGATTTCAGTCAGTATGCGCCTTTGGCAGCAGCTTACGGATTATGACTTTGCAGGATAAAAGGACTACATGATTATGTAGACCTCACCATTATATCCGGCACAGCTTATCGCATTTACATTTAAGTATCTGTCAGCCCCTCCACTTTTCAAGAGTGAAAAGAAACTCCAGCCCTCCCTGGGGACCATTGTGCACGGAAATACTTCCGCCCAAGGCTTCGATCGTGTTTTTGACTATTGGCAGTCCGAGACCGGTACCTCCGGCTTTGCGCGACCGGCCGGCATCAATACGGTAAAAGCGTTCGAACAGGTGTGGCAGATGTTGAGGATCTACTCCCGTGCCATTGTCGTAAAATCTGAAAGTATAGTACCGCTCGGATTCCACTACGAGGTCAAGCCCCATTTCAGTACCATGGGAATGAAGAGCCGCATTCTTGATCAGGTTGGATATCATGCCTGACAACAGCGTGGCATTTCCTTTGATCATGCACTCAAGAGGCAGATTGTAGTGAAATTTCATGTCGCCCGCTATTCCGGATGCCAGCAGATCGTTTTCTATGGTGAATACAAGATCGTGGAAGTCGATTTCACTTACAGGAATATTGCTGCTGCCTTCTTCCAGACGTGTCATCGTGGATACATCTACAAGCAGGCTGCATAATCTCTCTACGTTTTCCTGTGCCCTCGTAATGAATCTCTGCCGAGTAGAGGCATCCATATCAGGATTGTCGGCGATTGTGTCAAGATAGCCTTTTATGACACCGACAGGGGTCTTCAGTTCATGATTGATATTATTGGTGAGCTGGCGTTTGATGCGCGCTTTTTCTTCCACAGCATGCAGGGCGATCTTATGTTCCCGTTCGCTTTTTTTTACGGCATCAGCCTTGTCCCGATAAAGTTTTACGATCTTGCGTGAAATGTCGCCGAGCTCGTCGTGAGGGAAATCGGTTTCGTCCACTGTCTCAAGGTTGTCGGCCGCTTTGGTAGCGAAATCCCGGAGAAGTCCGATGTTTTTGGTCAGAAAGCGTGTCGAAAAATAACAGATGCCTCCCATGGCCAGGAATATTACCAGTATGATCCACACATTTGTGTTGGCTTTGATAGCTTCTCCTATCGTCATTGTGTACGGGACGGTAGTCTGCACGTAAATCTGGCCGTCATTGCTCTTCAAGGCCGCTGAGTAGAACATCTGGTCATCTTCCTGATACTCGCTCGAACCTTCGCCCGTAGCTTCAGCCTCGCGGAATTCAGCACGCTCGGCCGCTTCAGAAAAATCCTGTATTATCGGTGTGTCGCCGGCATTGTATATCAGTCGCCCTTCCTTATCGTAGACACATACCGATATACCGTCGTACATGGAATTGGAGAAATAGTCGTTGATGAAGTTCATGAAAGGCCGCATATCAATGTCGTTCTTATAGGCATTGATTATCCGGCTGTTGATGAATTTCAACTCTATGCTGATCTGTTCGGCCCGTATTGCAGACTCATGTTTGTATTGCTGATACAGCAGGACGAGCATTCCTGTCCACATCAGCACCACCATGGGTATGAAAAGTCGCCAGCGATAACTAAACTGTCTCTTTGAAGCCATATCCGAAACCGAGACGTGTCACAATGTTGTCGCCGTAGCTTCCGATTTTTTTTCTCAGTCGGGCGATGTTTGTGTCAATGGTTCGGTTTGTCACGACCACATCGTTTGACCAGACATTGCGGATTATCTCTTCGCGGGAGTGAATCCGGTTGCGGTGGGATATGAGGAAGAGAAGTATATCGAACTCAGTCTTGGTCAGGTTTATTTCCTGATTGTTGAGATAGCAGAGTTTTTCGTTTCTGTCTATGCGCAGGCCATTGAAAGTGATGTCGGGCTCATAAATGCTTTTGGGAGTCGACATCGTCCACTGACGGTTGACCTGGCTCCGGCGCAATACAGCACGCACACGTGCAAGCACCTCACTTATGACGAAAGGCTTTGTAATATAGTCGTCAGCTCCGATATTGAGTCCCATCACCGTGTCATCCTCGCCATTGAGAGCCGAACAGAAGATTATGGGGATAGTCTCTGTCGAAGAATTGTTGCGGACACGTTTTGCAAAATCAAATCCGCTCAGACGCTCCATCATTATGTCCACTATCATAAGAGAGTAGGCTGTAAGATCAAGTGTCAGAGCTTCCTCTGCGCTGTAGGCGCAATTGACTTCATAACCCTCTTTTTCGAGGTTGAATTTGAGTATCTCGCACAACGACTCTTCGTCGTCAATCACCAGTATTCTGTTGTTCATCGTATGAAATGGTAATGTGGATGGTTTAATCTAAATTCCGGTGATGTAAAATTACAAATTATATACGCATCCACAATGTTAATGTGTGTTAAATCGGATGAATTGCCGAACTACACCGGAGCCATATTGTTATGATTGTATAATTACTATATTTGCACTGTGTTTTTTCATGGTATTAGATTTAAGGTTAAAAAAATTGGTTTGTCGGGATGACAAACCAATTTTTTTTATTCATGAGGCAACGGTAATGTTCAGAGAGTGGAATACTGTCGGGAATAGCGAAGCATCTGTTGCGGATACTCTTCAGAATAGCTGACAATGACATCTGTCGGGTTGCCGCCCTCATCGCGCATGATCTCATATTTAGGATTGACAAAACCCTTGTAGGGAGCGATCGACAGATGGGCATACCGGTCAAGAATTTCCCTATGGAGCGTCGGATCTACTTTCACGGCATATTTTTCCACCAGTTCTTCGCCTGCGGCATAGTCACCCTCGCTCTTTATGCGCTGCACTTCGCCGAGCAATTGCCCGAACAGTCGGCGCACAGCCTCGTAATCATTGATTGACAGCACGGTCTTGCCGTTGACTTTGTCAAGAGTCACGATTCCGTCATCCTTTCCATGCGCGAGCACCCACTCGCTTATCAGCTTGCGGTTGCGCATATGGGCTTCTTCCACATCTTTGCCCGGTTCGATACGCATAAGCTGTGTCATCAGGCCATTGAGAAGATAATGGTAATAATTGGCTTTGTAAGCGTCGTGACTGTCAATGAGTCCGAGCTCTACAAGTTTAGGATCGGCAAGATAATACAGGGCGAAGAGATCTGCTCGGGCCTCTTCAAGCGTGGAACCGTGAGCCTTCAGGGCATCGGGATCTACGCCAGGCAGGAGCCTGCCCGAGCCGTGACCCAGGCATTCATGCAGATCTGTATGAAGATTGTCGGTGATAAAGAGATAACGGTCCATGAGGTTTCTCACCATCGTGTCGGGCACGAATTCGTCGTTGAATCCATTGCCGTGTGAAGCTGCGTCATATGCCTGGGTTATATTCTCTATAGTCACCGATTTCGACCCGTGGCTGGCGCGAATCCAGTTGGAATTAGGAAGATTGATACCTATCGGTGTGGCCGGGTACGCGTCGCCAGCCAGTATCGCTGCCGTTATGACCTTTGCCGTCACGCCCTGCACCTTGTCTTTGCGGAAGCGTGGGTCGACAGGGGAGTGATCTTCAAACCATTGTGCATTGGAGCATATGATCTCCGTCCGGTGAGAGGCGTCGAGATTCTTGAAATTGACTATCGATTCCCACGCTCCCGTCATGCCGAGAGGATCGTCATAGCTTTCAATGAATCCGTTGATGAAATCCACTCGCGAGTCAGTGTCGCCCACCCAGAGTATGGAGTATTCGTCGAATTCCTTGAGATCTCCTGAACGATAATAGGATATCAGTTTGTCTATCACGGCTGCCTGGCGCGGATTTTCTGCATACTCCCGGGCGCTGGTCAGGTGATCGACGATACGCGATATGGCTTCGGAGTAAAGCCCTCCGACTTTATATGTCTGCTCTACAATTTTGCCGTCGGCATTTTTGATGACACGGGTATTGAGACCATGCATCACCGGTTTGTCATCAGTCGAGTCTTTTCGGGCCTCATAATATTGTTCGACCTCTTTTTGGGTCACACCTTCATAGAGGTTTACAGCCGACGTAAGGATCAAGTCCTGACCGGCCCCCTGATTGACTTTCTTAGGCATGAAAGCAGGATCAAACACATATCTGAACAATTCATCCCTCACGGATGCCGACGGCTGCTTGTCGGCTGGAAGAGCCGACGTCTGCTCTTCCAGAAAACCGCGGCTGAAAGCCGGCTTGAACTTGTCCATTGAGTAATGGTGATGATTTCCGTTGGCAAACCATACCTGCTTGACGTATGTCTCGAACGCTTTGAAATCTTCTGAATTCCGGTCGCCGCTATACGAACTGTAGATGCTTTCAAGCAGCTGGCGAAGGGGAAGATTCAGGCGGTTGTTCTGATCCCAGAGAATGTCACGTCCGGTGAGAGCCGCTTCCGTCAGATGATAGATGAGAAGCTTCTGCCGGAGCGGGAGCGATTCGAATTCAGGCACTTTGTAACGAAGTACCTCAACGTCGGCGAAACGGTCGACTACATAGTTGAAATCTTCTGCCATAACAGGTGTTGCGAGCGAGGATGTGGCCAGTATCATGGCCAGAGTCGCGGTTTTGAATTTGTACATTGAATGATATGGTTGATTGGCGTAAAAGCATGCTGATATCTGTCGGCAGTCATTCGACATACAGTATCAGCCCTTTGAGATATTCTCCCTCGGGATGATATATATTGACAGGATGATCCGCCGGCTGTGTGAGCTGATGTAGGATCCTCACTTTCCGCCGGCTCTCGGCCGCCGCGGAGAATACTGCCAGACGGAACTGTTCGCGGGTAATGGCCTGGGAGCAGGAAAAGGTGAATAATACTCCACCGGGAGCTATCTTCGAGAATGCTTTGGCATTGAGCCGCTGATATCCGCGCAACGCATTGCGGATCGCGCTGCGGTGTTTGGCAAATGCCGGAGGATCAAGCACGATAAGATCAAAAGCGTCAGGCGCCATATCTGCCAGAAATCTGAAGGCATCCTCGGCATGCGAGTGATGACGGCCGTCACCGGGAAAATTCAGTTCTATATTGGCATCTGTCAGTGTGACAGCCTTGGCCGAACTGTCGACCGAATCAACGCTTGCTGCTCCTCCACGCATCGCGTAGACAGAAAAGCCACCGGTGTAGCAAAACATGTTAAGCACACGTCGGCCACGGCTGTAATTCTCGAGGAGAGCCCGGTTGTCGCGCTGATCCACAAAAAAACCCGTCTTCTGTCCTTTCAGCCAGTCGACATGGAATTTCAGACCGTTCTCGCAAGCTATATCGCCGGCATAGGAGCCGATTATATAGTCGTTTTGCGGATCAAGCCGTGCTTTGTAGGGCAGGGTAGTCTCGGATTTGTAATATACGTTTGATATGCCTGCGCCTGGGAGTCCTACCAGAGCCCGGGCTATGATATCGCGGGCGAAATGCATGCCAGGAGAGTGAGCTTGCACTACAGCTGTGGGGCCGTATACATCGACAACCAGTCCGGGAAGGAAATCCCCTTCTCCGTGTACAAGCCGATACGCATCGGTGCCGAGCCGTATGACGCCGATAGCCTTACGCATCAACCATGCCTGGCGGAGGCGAAGCGTATAGAACGCTTCATCTATCGTTTCGTCAGACGATGACAACATTCTGACGGCTATCGAGCCGATCTGAAAATGTCCGGTACCGAGAGTGGTTCCGTCGTGAGAAGTCACTTTGACGGTCTCTCCTTCCTCAAGACCGTCGGGCAGTGAGTCGATGGCCCCCGAGAATACCCAGGGATGAAAGCGTAGCAAAGACTCCTCTTTCCCTTTGCGCAGTCTGATTATCTTGTAATCGGTCATAAGATACTAAATGTTATTTGAGAGCTCTGAAAATATCGTTTCCGTTGGCGTAAACGAGAAGAAGCAACAGAAATATCATACCTGCATACTGGGCGTATTCCATTACTTTTTCATTGGGCTTGCGCCGGGTGATGATTTCGTAAAGCAGAAACATGACATGGCCGCCATCAAGACCTGGGATAGGAATAATGTTCATGAATGCCAGAGCGACAGAGAGGAAAGCCGTGATCTGCCAGAATCCGTACCAGTCCCATTTGTCAGGAAACAGATTGCCTATCGCACCGAAACCGCCGAGGCTCTGGGCACCCTCTGACGTGAAGACATACTTCATGGAGCTGACATAATTGGCCATAGTGCCGGTGCCGTTTTCCCATCCCTTGGGGAATGACTGGAGAAGCCCGAAATGTTGCCTCACGGTTGGATAGACTTCGGTGATCGGTTTGAGCTGAAATCCGAGTTTTCCTCCCTCGGTAGGCGTGGCTGTCACTTCCATCCGCTTGCCGTCACGATCAAGCGTTATCACAGCGGACTGTCCGGCTTTGGCAAGCAGCGCCGGTACGAGCTCGGTGAAGGCCGGAGTTTCAGTAGAGTCAACCGCCACAATACGGTCGCCCTCCATTATGCCTGCCTCGGCAGCCGGGCCTCCTCCCTGAAGGCGCCCGACAAAAGCAGGCACGCGGAACGACATGAATCCGCCACGTTCGTTGATGGCAAGTATGAAGTTGTCGGGTATTTCAATGCTGACGGTATCAGTGTGATTGCGGAGCACATCCACACTATGAGCTGAAGCTATGACGTATGCGAAATCGCCTTTGGAAGAGTCGATATCCTTGCCGTCGGCTTTCAGCGGGATATCTCCGTTTCTGAATCCGATAGCCTGAGCCTCCTCCACGTAGTCCATTCCTTCATATGCATCCTGGAGAGGTATGTAGGCCGATCCCCAGTGCCAGGCGATGCCTGCGTAAATGATTATTGCAAGTATGAAGTTGAACATCACTCCGCCAAGCATCACAAGCAGACGCTGATAGGCCGGCTTTGATCGGAATTCCCATGGCTTTTCAGGCTGGGCCATCTGTTCCTTGTCCATCGATTCGTCGATCATTCCGGCAATTTTCACGTATCCTCCGAGCGGAAGCCAGCCTATGCCGTATTCGGTATCGCGCCATGAGGCTTTTTCATTACCGTTTTTATCAAGGCGCGCCTGTTTCTTGCGCGGACGCCATTTGACGAGCGAAAACCAAGGATTGAAGAAAAGATAGAATTTCTCAACCTTGATGCCGAAAACCCGTGCGAAAATATAGTGGCCGAACTCATGAATAATGACCAGAAAGGCCAGGGCTACAATGAGTTGGGCCGCTTTTATGAGAAATGATTCCATTTAGTAAAATGATATAATATATTCAAAGTGATTTTATGATCTCAGCAGCCTTGGCCCGGGCCTCGCTGTTGACCGCAACATAGTCATCGTAGTCGGGTTGACTTACAAACGTAGTGACTAAACGTGTTCGCTCGATTATATGATAGATGTCGGTGAAACCGATGCGGCCATCGAGAAAAGCAGCTACAGCGACTTCATTGGCAGCATTGATTGTACATGCAGCGGAGCCGCCCTGTTCCATTGCTGAATATGCCAGTCCGAGACATGGGAATTTCGACATGTCGGGCCTGAAGAATGTGAGGTCGGCATAATCTTCGATCGTAAGGCGTCGTTCATGGCTGACGATGCGGGTGGCGTCGCCCAGCGCATACCTTATCGGAAGATGCATGTCGGGAATGCCGAGCTGCGCTTTGACAGCACCGTCGCAGAACTGTACCATGGAGTGGACAATGCTCTGCGGATGCACCACAGGCTCGATCCTGTCGGCTCCGATACCGAAAAGCCACCTCGCTTCAATGATCTCGAACGCTTTGTTCATCATCGTGGCTGAATCGATGGTGATCTTGTTGCCCATGCTCCAGTTGGGATGTCGGAGAGCGTCAGCCACTGTGACGCCGGCAAGCTGAGCCTTGGTATGATTTCTGAACGGACCGCCCGAAGCCGTGATGATGAGACGGTCGACGGTCGACGGATCCTCGCCGACCAGACACTGATATATGGCCGAATGCTCTGAATCAACAGGAAGCACTTGGCTTGAAGATTTTTTCAGCAGACTGTCTATAAGCTCGCCTGCCACCACCAGGGTTTCCTTGTTGGCCAACGCTATATCTTTGCCGGCGCGTATCGCCCTTATTGTAGGCTCCAGACCGCTGTATCCTACGGTAGCAGTGACGACAGTAGAGAAATCGTCACGCTCCATGGCATCGGCTATTGCGGCACTTCCCGCAGCTGTCTCTATTCCGAGCGGTGACAGAGCATCGTGGAGAGAAGCGTACTTGTCGGCATCAGCTATGATGGCAACAGCCGGCCTATGGATTCGGGCCTGCTCTATAAGCTCCTTGACGCGTGAACCCGCCGCGAGCACGTTCACTTTGAAACGATCGGGGTATTGTCGGACTATGTCGAGAGTCTGAGTGCCGATCGAACCGGTAGAACCGATTATGGCTATGTTTTTTATCGTCTGTGTCACTTTCAGGTCATTCTTACCGCAAATTTACGACAAAAACACGAGATAATACAACGACCG